>Ga0209471_1001314_pt1 | contig 14930 bp, 13 predicted proteins | sample GraSoiAngelo_128_FD_185885 | JGI IMG/M metagenome (GOLD analysis project Ga0209471, IMG submission 185885) | Grasslands soil microbial communities from the Angelo Coastal Reserve, California, USA - 14_0927_12_20cm (SPAdes) (version 2) | ecosystem: Environmental > Terrestrial > Soil > Grasslands ...
CGTGCCGTCCGGTCGATAGCGGCGGTCGGCAAAGGCCTCGGGCGTAAAGGGATGCCCAACTTCTCTCGCCGCGCGGGCCATCGCCGAGCCCGCACGCCCTACGAGGCGAAGCGCGGGGTCGAATGCCCGAACGGCGGCGATGATCGCTGCGGCGAGCGCGGCGTCGGACTCGGCCTGGTTGTAGAGCGCGCCGTGCGGCTTGACGTGATGCAGGCCGATACCCGCGGCCTGGGCGATCGCACCTAGGGTCCCGAGCTGGTCCACGAGGAGGTGGTTGATTTCCGCGGCGGTCAGCTGCATCGGGCGCCGGCCAAATCCCTCCCGATCGGCGTAACCCGGGTGAGCGCCCACGGCGACCCCGTGCCGCCGGGCGATCGCCACCGTCACCCGCATCATCTCCGCGTCGCCGGCGTGCCGTCCGCAGGCGACGTTGGCTGACGTCACCAGCCGAAGCAGAGCGTCGTCGGTTTCGGGATCTCCCTCACCGACGTCGGCGTTCAGGTCGATCTGCCGCACCGGCTGATGGTAAGGCGCGTCGCAGGTCAGGCCTCAACTCGCTCCGGATTACTAAGGGGTGGGGAAGACGCGGCGCGTGTAGTCCGATCCAAGGATTACCTGTACTCCCGTCCCCGCAGCGGGTGGGCCGGCCACCAGCGCGCCGAAATAGTCTGCCATCCATTGCCCGCTGGCGAGCGCCGGACCGGTAGTGCCGACGAGGAGCTGGGTTTGGGCGACGGTCATGGCGCGATGGTCCGGCCCGACCATCGCGTTCCAGCCGAGATCGGAAAGCAAATGCACCTCGATGCTCGCCGGCGTTTGGCCGGCGGGCAGCTTGAACGCATTGCTGCCGTCAGAGACGATCACCGGCACCCGGGCGTCCAGCAGCCGCTGGTCTGGCAGCGCCAGCGCGAGGAAGTGCTTAAGGGCGCCAAACGTCGGGTCCCGCGGCAACGCGAGCTCGCTCCCCCCGGCCACGGTCACGTCATTTACAAAGTTGTTCGCATCGACCGTCACCCGATGTATCCCCCCGAGTGAAATGGATCCCAGCAGCCTGGCCAACGGTTGCGCGTCCCCCGGCCGCAGGCTGGTGAGCAGGCGACCCTGGAGCGCGCTCAGCACGGCAAGGTCGCCGGGCCCCGCCTGCAAGGATCGGAGCCGTTGCAGAATGCCAAGCAACACCAATTCCTGGCGCGCCGAGCGGTCGGCCTCCGATGTGCTCAGCCGCGAGCGTGAATACTCGAGCGCGCGTTCACCGCTCATGACCTGCTTGCCGGAATCGAAATGGATGTGGACCCGACGATTGGTCTCGTCCATCGGGTATCGGGGGTCGTCCAGCGGCGCCGGAACCTGGACCTCGATCCCGCCAAGGGCGTCGACGATCGTGCGGAAGCCACCGATGTCGATGGCGATCCAGCCGTCGATCGACAAGCCGGTCGCATCGCTCACGGTCGCCGCGGCAAGATCGCCGGCCCCGGTGGCCGTCTTCCAGGTGGGCCTAAGGCCAGCGTCATCCACTTTTGCTCCGATGTCAAAGGCCGTGTAGAGCTTGCCCGTAACGTCCCCGCTTGTCAGTGCCGGAATCTGGACGAGCAGGAAGCGCGGCAACGAAACCAGGACCGCCTGCCGCGAACGCGGCTGCACCGAGAGGACGAGCATGCTGTCGGTGAAGTACGGGTTGTCACTCCCGGCGCCCCCACGTGCCATGAGCAGCAGGTTGATGCGCCGGTCGCGCTCGAGCTTGACCCGGAGCGCATCTCCCCCGGCGCCCGGATGAATGAGCTCGACCAGATCGCTCAAGCTCGTCCGTGGCGCGACGTTGTGCACGCCCGTCCAGATCGCAGCGCCGCCGATTACCAGCAGCGAGATCAAGACCAGGCCGATCACGACGGCGACGGATCGCGCGCGCGCCATATGCCAGTTTATGAACCGGCTCAAATCGTGTCGGCGCGTTTCGGCGCCTGCAAGCGTTGACACCGAGTGGCGCGCTTCCTAGGATGGGCTGCGAGGGGTCGTGGTGCCGGGCTTCCCGCCGGCCACAGGTTACACAGGAGGGGCGAATATGTCGCGAAATCTGCGGCGCGCGTTTGCAATCACGGTTTCGTTTGTTGTGCTCGCGCTGACACCGGCCGCGACGTCGGCTGGCGGGGGCTTCATCCCGAAAAATACGACTACCCTCAACATCGTCTCGGCGGCGCTAGCCCCCGGCGGGGCGATCGTTAACCTCACCTATTCCTGCTTTCCGGGAGGCTATGGCCCTTACAGCACCTTTGGTGACGTGCGGATGACTGATGTCCATGGCAACCAGGGTTTCACTACGTTTCAGCCGACGTGCAACGACAGGAAACAAAGGGCTGGCGTGTTCGTACCGGGCAACTTCGGCCCCGGTGATGCCGCCGTGAGTGCTTTCGTCTGTGGCTTCGACTGCAACGGAGCCTCCCAAGAGGTGAAGCTCAGGTAGCGCGGGGGCGACCCCGACTGATCCTCACTCAGTCGCTGGAAAGCTCGAAGGATGCGCCCTGATCTTCGGACGAGATCTTGCCTGCCTCGAAGATGCTCCAGCGCAGCGCGAGTGAGCCGGCGATGGTGCATAGGCCAGCGACAGTCGACAACGACTGCAGCGCGCGCCCGCGGCGCCGCGCCGCGAGCCGGTGGAGCAGGAACGGAACCACGGCTCCGGCTCCAACGGCACCCATCCAGAACGGTGTCGCGAATCGACCCCTGGTGAGCGGACGAGCGGTTCTTCCAGACTGCATGAGGTAGCCGGCCAGTACGGCAATCTCGCCGGCGGACGCCGCCGACTCGAGCATGGCGAGCCGGTGTAGCGTCGCGTCGGGCGCGCCGCGGCGCGCGGCCTGCAGCGTCACAGCGGCCGAGCCGCTGGCGAGCGCGGAAGCCATGAACAACCCGCCAAGCAATTTGCTCTTCGCCCACAACGGAATATTGGTCGCGGCGAGGAGAACCCCGGAATAGCCGGCGAGCATCAGACCCAATACGCATCCGGCGAGTTCCGCGAGGCGAGTCGGCACGAGCCGCGACAGGGCTCCAAGCGGACCCCGAAGGAGACCGGTGGCGGCCGCGTGCGAGGCGGCGCGCGCAAACGCGATCGGCGTGAAGCCGGTCAACGTCCAGGCGCCGAGATTCATGGGGGACAGTGGCTTGAAGATGCGGAGCATGTGATGAAACCGATCGGGACGGCCCAGGTCGGCGATCAGCAGCGGAGCGCAGGGCACCAACGCCGCGGCCGCGACGTAATAGCCGCCGGCCGCCGCGCGCCGGTCATCGGGTGACCCGAAAGTCTGCGCCAGCGAGGCGGTGATATACGCGCCGGCGGCCATCCCGCCGAGCCAGAAGTACGCGGGCACTTCCCAGGTCCAGACCGGGCGGCGGACGACGGGGTAGTCGTAGTAGCCACGGCTCATCGGCGACGCCCGAAGACCAGCGCGCCGACCAGCGCGAACCCGACGCCGACGGCGGCGCTCCACCCGTACCGTTGTGCCATCGTCTTGCGCGGCAGCCGCGGGAGCTCGGGAAGGTTGTACGTCTGCGGCCTGTCCAGCAATAGAAAGAACGCGTGCAGCGGACCGACTTCCGCTGCCTCCTTGCCCTCGGGCATGCCGTACAACTCGGCCTTGGTCTCCCCACGGGCTTTCAGCTCCGCGAGACGACGCCGGGCACGTTGCTGTAGCTCCTCGACGTCGCCGAACTGAATCGACGCGGTTGGGCACGATTTGGCGCACGCCGGGGTCATGTCGTCTTTGAGGCGGTCGTAGCACAGCGTGCACTTGTGCGCCGTCCCCGGTTCGAACTGACCGTGCTTGGGGGCGCGGTCGATGACGCCGAAGGGACAGGCCGGCACGCAGAACCCACAGCCATTACAGATGTCCTGCTGGACGTAGACGGTGTCGTACTCGGTCCGGATCAACGCCCCGGTCGGGCAAGCCTCGAGGCAGGCCGCGTTGGCGCAATGCTTGCAGACGTCGGACATCATCAGCCAGCGCTGGTCCTGCCGGCTCGAATTGGCTTTCGCCTGCTCGATGAACTGGACGTGGCGCCAGGTCGTCGCCCCCAGCGACCCGGTGTTGTCGTAACTGTTGCCCGTCATCGCAAACCCGTCCGCGGGCAATTGATTCCATTGCTTGCAGGCGACCTCGCAGGCCTTGCAGCCGATACACAGGCTGGTATCGGTGAAGAAGCCCCGGGGTTTCTTCGCCGGCGGAGGCGGCTCGACGTTCATCAGCCGCTTGTAGGTGTCGATCATCGCAGCCGGCCTTTGCGGATGTTGCAGGTGAAGGCCTTGTCCTCCTGGATGTAGACGTTCGGCTCTTCGCTCAATGGCACGAGATCATTCGCCATGGCACCTGTCACGAGACCTTTGTAGCCCCAGTGATAGGGAAGCCCGATTTCGTGGATCACTCTACCGTTGTGCCGGAAGGGGCGCATTCGCTGCGTCACGAGAGCGCGGCATTCGATCTGGCTGCGCCGGCTCGAAACCACGATCCAATCCATGTTCTCGATGCCTTTCTCAGCGGCGAGCTCCGGACTGATCTCGGCAAACATCTCCGGCATCAGCTCACTGAGCCATCCGACCCAGCGCGACATGACGCCGGAGGTGTACTGCTCGGTCACGCGATAGGTCGTGACGATGTAGGGGTATTCCGCGTCGCCGGGCGGACTTATCGGATTATCTTTGCGCGGGAAACGCTTCGCCACCGGACTGTCCTGACGCGGGTAGAGCGCGTTGCGGAGCGGCGACTCGAGCGGTTCATAGTGCGTGGGCAGGGGACCGTCCTTGAGTCCGCTGGGCGCGAACAGCCAGCCGCGGCCATCGGCCTTGAGGGTGAATGGATCGGATCCAGAGTGAAGGTCGACGCCGGTGCCATCGGCCTTGGGAGGCGTGTCGGGTGCCTTGGTTTCCGGGAAATCGGGCCGGTCGAAGCCCGTCCACTTGCCCTGCGCCGGGTCCCACCAGATGTATTTCTTGCGCTCGGACCAGGGTTTGCCCTGCGGGTCGGCGGAGGCGCGGTTGTAGAGCATGCGCCGATTGCCGGGCCAGCTGAAGCCCCATTCCGAACTCACCCACCCGTCGCCCTTGACCCGCCGGCGCGCCATGTTCTTGCCCTCGTCTGGATAGACCCCCGAGTAGATCCAGACGCCACAGGCGGTCGACCCGTCGTCCTTGAGCGCGGCGAAGTCTGCCACCAGCTTGCGATCGGCGACGGTGGACCCGTTCATCTCTTTGAGAACGGCCTCGGCGGATGGCTCATCCCGGATCCGCCACCGCCGGTCGGTGCGCTCCGGCAGGTAATCCCAGGTCAAATGGCGCAAGCCCTGGTCCTGGGGCCGGGTCGAGTCTCGGTAGAGCGCCTTGAGCCGGCGCCCAAGGTGATAAACGAGCCACAGGTCCGACCGGGCGTCGCCTGGCGGGTCGACCGCTTTGTCGTGAAACTGCAGCAAGCGCTGCGTATTGGTGAAGGTGCCATCCTTCTCGGCCGGTCCGGCGGTGGGCAACAGGAAGATCTCGGTCTTGATGTCGGACGGCTTCCATCCCTCGGGCGCGGCATACCAGAAGGCGGCCGTCTCCGTTTCATAGAGGTCGACCGCGACGAGCCAATCGAGCTGGGTCAGCGCCTTGCGCTGCAGCCCGCCGTTGGGGCTGCCGTTCGCCGGGTTCTGTCCGAAGACGATGAATCCTTTGACCTCTCCGTCCGCCATCGCCGCCGAGGTGGTGACGTGCGAGTGGTCGCCCGTCAGCTTGGGAATCCACTGGTAGCCATATTCGTTGTCCTTGGTCGCTGCGTCGCCATACCAGGCCTTGAGCAGCGACACCATGAACTTGGGGAGGTTGGACCAGTAGCCGCCCCGGACCGCCGACTCGCGCATGTATTTCTCGAGCGTGTCATCGCCCTTGATCACGGACGGGTGGGGAAGATAGCCGGGCAGCAGATCGAACAGCGTCGGCACGTCGGTCGATCCCTGGATCGATGCGTGGCCTCGCAGTGCCATGATGCCGCCGCCGGGGCGCCCCATGTTGCCGAGCAGGAGTTGCAGGATCCCTGCCGCGCGGATGATTTGCGCGCCGTAACTCTGCTGCGTCCAACCGACCGCGTAGCAGATGGCGCTGGTTCGCTCACGCCCGGAGTTCTTTACCAGCACGTCGGCGACCTGAAGAAAGAGGTCCTTGGGCGTGCCGCAGACCTGCTCGACCATCTCCGGCGTGTAGCGCGCGTAGTGACGCTTGAGGATCTGAAAGACGGATCGGGGATGCTGCAGGGTTTCATCGCGCGCTGGCTGGTGCTTCGCCGGGCTGGTCCCCTCCATGCCGTGACCGCTGTGGGCGGCCGCGTCCTCATTCGCTTCCTGGGGCGGGCCCGCATAGGCCCAGCTCGCGTTGTCGTAGCTGCCTGATTTGGGATCGTAGCCGGAGAAAATGCCGCCGTTCTCTTCCGCGTCGACGTACTGCTCGTTGATGATGGATGAGGCATTCGTGTAGGCGAGCACGTACTCGTGAAACCAGAGGTCGCGACTCAGCACGTAGTTGATGAGCCCGCCGAGGAAGGCGATGTCGCTGCCCGACCGGATTGGGACATAGAGGTTGGCGGCGGCCGAGGTGCGGCTGAAGCGCGGGTCGACGTGGATGATGGTGGCGCCGCGCTCGCGGGCTTTCATCGGCCAGCGGAACCCGACCGGATGGTTTTCCGCCATGTTGCTGCCCATGATGAGGATTGCGTCGGCATTGGCCAGGTCCTGCTGGAAGGTGGTGGCCCCACCCCGCCCGAAGCTTGTTCCCAGACCGGGAACGGTGGAGCTATGTCATATTCGGGCCTGGTTTTCGATCGAAACCACGCCCAGGCCGCCGCTAAAAAGCTTCTTGATCAGGTAGTTCTCTTCGATGTCCATGGTCGCGCCGCCCAGGGTCGCGATGGCCGTCGTCTGGTTGGCGAGCTTACCGTCGGCTGTTCGTTCGACGAAGCTCGCGTCGCGGGTTTCCTTGATGCGCTGCGCGATGCGGTCCATGGCCCAATCGAGGGGACGGTCCTCCCAGTGATCCGAATAGGGCGCGCGGTAGCGTACCGACGTTAACCGGTTGGGGTTGACCAGGTAGCGATAGGTTGACGCGCCTTTCGGGCACAGCGTGCCTTCGTTGATGGGCGAGTCAGGATTGCCCTCGACGTCGGTGATGCGCCTGTCCTTTACGTAGACGAGCTGGCTGCAACCGACCGCGCAGTAGGGACAAACGGAGACGACAACGTCGTCCGCGTCGCGGGTGCGGGGCTTTTTCTCGATCGATTCGCGTGACATCGGCTGCTGCGACATGCCTGTCGATCCAGTATATGGACGCCTTTCCCGGCGCCGCCAACCGTAACCTGCGGGCGTAACCTACAAATAGATGCGGCGTGTGATCGTTGCCCTGCTCGGCTCGATGCTCCTGGTCCTAGGCGTCGCCGGATGCGGCTCGTCGAACGGATCGGGCCCGGCCACGACCTCCTCTTCCTCGCCAGCCGGCTACTAGCCGATCGCCCCGCCGGAGCGGGTGGCGAACCCCGTTGAACCTTCTCAGGGGCCTCTCAGGCCGAGTTCACGCTCGAGCCATAGCCTACGAATTGACCATGGACGACGCTCCTATCGCGAGGCCGCCCGCGACGACGGCAAAGCCGATCTGGCAGCGGCCCGTATCGAGGCGGACCGTACTGGCCACGGGGGCTGCGGGTGCAACGGCGGCCGCACTGGCCGCACTCTGGAAAGGCAACGACCTGTCACAGATCCTCGACCGGGTGCGGGACTACACCCATGGCTACCAGGGTGCGCTCAGCACGCCTCGCGCACGGGCCGCCCATGCGCTTCGTCGCGCCGGTTTCGGCGCCACCAGCGTAGAGCTCGATCGCTACGCGGCGATGACCAGCACCACGATGACCCAGTCGGTGCTGAACTACCAGCAGACGTCGAATGCCGCGCTCGAGGCCCAGCTTCCGACGCTTGACCTCACCTCGGATAAAGGTCCGGCCGCGGGCGCGGTGCAGGCGTGGTGGCTGCAGCGGATGGTGCAGACCGCGAGGCCGCTGGAGGAAAAGATGACACTCTTCTGGCACGGCCTGCTGACCAGCGGACTCGACAAGGCCGGTCCCGCCCAGATGTACAGCCAGAACCAGCTCTTTCGGAAGATGGCGCTCGCCAACTTCGACGAGTTGCTGAAGGCGGTGTCGAAGGACCCTGCGATGATGGTCTACCTCGACACAGAGACCAACCGCAAAGGCAAGCCCAACGAGAACTACGCCCGGGAGCTCATGGAGCTTTTCACCACGGGCATCGGGCACTACACCGAGGATGATGTTCGCGAGTCGGCCCGCGCCTTTACCGGCTGGACGCTCACAGGCGGCAAGCAACTGCGCTACACGACGGATTCGGCCTTCAATCCGAAGTACTTCGATAGCGGACAAAAGACGTTCATGGGGAAGACCGGGAACTTCACGGGCGACGACATCGTCGAGATGCTGGTGCCGCTGCGGGCCACGGCCGAACGCCTCTCGACGCGCCTGTTCAGCTTCTTCGCCTACGCCAATCCCGAGCCGGAGATCGTGCGCCACCTTGCCGATACATTCCAGCAATCGCACTACAACGTGGGGGCGGTGGTCCGGGAAATTTTCGCCATGGATGCCTTCTACTCACCGAAGGCGTACCGTGCCCTGATCAAGAGCCCGGCCGAGCTGGCCGCCCAGACACTTCGGGCGACCGGGAGCGATGCCAGGGCTTACGGCGCCGCCGTCACCGCGTCGGCCGCGATGGGCCAGATGCTCTTCTACCCGCCGAACGTGGCGGGCTGGCCGGCCGGCACTTCGTGGATCAACAGCTCGACGCTGCTCACGCGTCTCAACTTCGTCAACGGCGCGACCCAACGGATGCGCTCCGCGTCGCCCAGCGCGACCCTCGACCAGCTGACGAGCACCCTGGTGGACGGCAATCTCAGCCCCACGACCAGAGACGGGTTGCAGGCCTTCGCGGCCGCTCACCCAACCAACGCAGCCGGCCTGCTCTTCATGGTGCTAGCGACGCCGGAATTCCAACTGAACTGATGGAGATGAGCAAAGATGTTTAGCCGCCGCGACTTCATCAAGCAAGGCCTGATCCCGGTCTTCGCCGGTTCGGCCGTGCCGTCGGTCTTCGCCAACGGCCTTGCCGCCGCAGCCGCGGATTCCCCTAACGCTGCGCCCAACGACCGCATCCTCGTGCTCGTGCAGCTCGCCGGGGGCAACGACGGGCTCAACACTCTGATCCCGTTTGCCGACGGCGCCTACCATGACGCTCGGCCGACGCTGCGCCAGGACCAGGGCGTGCTACCGCTGAACAGCCAGCTGGGGCTGCATCCCAACCTCAAGGGGCTGAAGGCAAGCTTTGATGCCGGACAGCTCGCCATCGTGCAGGGCGTCGGCTACCCGAGCCCGAACCTCTCCCACTTTGCCTCGATGTCGATCTGGGAGACGGCCAACGTGAAGAGCGGCATCGGCGACGGCTGGCTTGGCCGCTATCTCAACTACCTCGACAAGGTCGGTGAGTCCCCCAACCACGCGCTCGAAGGGGTCAGCGCCGGGTCGCTGGTGCCGCCCGAGCTGCGCAGCAGCACGCCAGTGACGGCGCTGCAGTCCCTCAAAACGTTCCGGCTGCAGCCCGTCAACGAGCATGGCACCCAGGTCGACGTCGAAAACCCGCTGATGAAGTTCTACGGCGCGTTCAAAGGCGCCGGCCCGGCGCCCTTCGGCGCGTTGCTCGACGCCACACTGACCGAGGCGCTGCAAGCGTCGCACGCCCTGCAGGCGACCGATGCGAGCTACGTGGCGAAAGCCACCTATCCGGCAAACAGCCCGATCGCGAGCTCGCTCAAACTGGTGGCGGAAACGATCGTGTCGGGACTGGGCGTTCGCGTGGCGCACGTCACTCTCGGCGGTTTCGACAACCACGCGCGCGAGAAGCCAGTCCACGACAAGCTGCTGCTGGAACTCGACCAGGCGCTGGCCGCCTTCATGCAGGACCTGCAAGGGCACGGCCTTGGCGACCGGGTGCTGGTCATGACCTGGTCCGAATTCGGACGGCGGGTCAAAGAGAACGGCAGCGCCGGTACCGACCACGGTACGGCGGCGCCGATGTTCCTGCTGGGTGCACCCGTCAAGGGGGGCCTCTACGGCGAACAGCCGAGTCTCAGCGCGCTGGACAACGGCAACCTGAAATTCACGACGGATTTCCGGTCGGTCTACGCCTCCGTGCTGCAGGGCTACCTGAACGCTCCGGCGAGCGACCTGCTCGGCGGCACCTACGAGATGCTGCCACTGCTGAAGGCGTAGCGCCCACCCTGCCCTCCCCCGCAAGCGGGGGAAGGAACGTAGGATCGGACGATGGCGCTGCCGCCGCACGCGATCGTCCCATTGAATCTCGGCCACATCTGGCTGGCGGACATGTCCCTCGGGATCCCCGTGCATGGCTTCTTGATCAAGCATCCCGGCGGCGCGGGACTGGTCGACACCGGGTATGGCACGCCGCTGGAGTTGATCAAGGACTACCGTCCGGTCAACGCCTCGGTCGCAGAGGAACTCCGCAAACACGATGTCGATCCCTCAGACGTCCACTGGGTGATCAACTCGCACCTCCACTTCGACCACTGCGGCCAGAACGCCGTGTTTCCGCAGGCGCCGTTCTACGTACAGCGAGCGGAGTACGAGCGCAGACACCGCTACGCGGACACGCCCGCGCAATGGCTCGACTTTGCCGGCGCCCACTATGAGCTCCTCGACGGCGAGCGCGAGATCGTGCCCGGCGTCCGGGTGATCACCACCCCCGGCCATACGCCCGGCCATCAGAGCGTCGCGGTCGATACCACGGCGGGGCCGGCTCTGCTGACCGGCGATGCCTGCTGGACCGTCAAGATGTTCGAAGGTGAGGCGCCGCTCGAGGGGATGATGGAGGACATCCCGAGCTTTGGCCAGTCCCTCGACAAGCTCCGCCGGCTAAGGCCGGCAGCGATCCACTTCTGCCACGACAACCGGACCTGGCGGCCCTCCGGCTGATTTTTGTGCGGAGCGCACGATCTCCGCGGACGATTTCCGTGACCTCGGTCCATTACCGACACGGGCCCGATCGTCGGACAATCCCGGAATGAAAATCGATAGTGGCGATACCGCCTGGGTCCTGGCTTCGGCTGCGCTCGTGATGTTGATGACGCCGGCACTCGGTTTCTTTTACGGGGGGCTCGTCCGCCGCAAGAACGTCCTCTCGACGATCATGCACAGTTTCTTCATCCTCTGCCTCATCAGTGTCCAGTGGGTTCTCTGGGGGTACAGTCTCGCGTTCGGACCGGACAAGTTCCACATCATCGGCGGCCTCGAATGGGTCGGCCTGAACAACGTGGGCTTCACGCCGAATGCGGATTACGCGCCCACCATCCCGCACCAGGCCTTCATGGTGTTCCAAATGATGTTCGCCGTCATCACGCCTGCCCTGATCAGCGGCGCGTTCGCTGAACGGCAGCGCTTCAAGGCCTTCGTGCTCTTCTCGCTGTTATGGGCGACCTTCGTCTACGACCCGATCGCGCACTGGGTCTGGGGCGCGGGGGGTTGGCTCCACCAGCTCGGCGCGCTCGACTTCGCCGGTGGAACCGTCGTCCACATCAGCTCCGGGGTGTCGGCCCTGGTCGCCGCCCTCGTGCTCGGCCGGCGGATCGGCTTCGGCAAGCAAAAGGCCGAACCGCATGACGCCACCATGACCGTGCTGGGCGCGGCCCTCCTCTGGTTCGGATGGTTCGGCTTCAATGCGGGCAGCGCGCTGGGCGCCGGCGCGTTAGCCACCAGCGCCTTCGTGGTCACGAACACGGCGACCGCCATGGCCGCCCTTACCTGGATGACGGTCAGCTGGTGGCACAAGAAGCAGCCGAGCGTGATCGGTGCGGCCGCCGGTGCCGTCGCCGGGTTGGTCGCCATCACCCCGGCCTCAGGCTTCGTCAACGTCATGGGCGCGATCGTGATCGGGTTCGGCGCGGGCGTGGTCTGCTACCTGGCCATCCAGCTGCGCGAGCGGATCCACGTCGACGATGCCCTCGACGTCTGGGCGGTTCACGGCATCGGCGGCACCTGGGGTGCCCTGGCAACCGGGCTCTTCGCCACGGTCGCGATCAACTCGACGGCTGCCAACGGTCTGTTCTACGGCAACCCGAAGCAGGTTCTGATCCAGCTGCTGGCGATTGGTGCCGCCTGGGGCTGGTCGATCGTCGGCACCTTCGTCATCCTCAAGGTCGTCAACCGGTTCGTTCCCCTGCGCGTGGAAGCAGACGAAGAACTCCTCGGCCTCGATCTCTCGCAACACGGTGAACCCGCCTACGCCAGCATCAGCGCGAATTAAGAAGGAGGACAGAACTGATGGATGCGACAACGGTGATCGCGGTGATTTGCAGTGTCGTCGTTTTCGCGGGCTGGCTCGTCCTGCCCCACTCGGCGACGACCGTCAAGCCGATGGCGGTCGCCGAGGAGCGGAAGCCCGTCGCGATCTCGGCTTAGTCGAGCGCACGACCGAGAGCTTCGCGGCGGTCTCGTAGCTGAGCGTCAGCTGGCGGGCCGCCCGAAGCCTCATCGTCCGGCCGATGTCGTCGACTTCTTCGACCGTGATCCGCGTTCCGGGGTGCAGGCCCCGCTCGTGAAGGTATTGCAACAGCGGCGGTGCTTCGCGCTGCGCCACCTCTGAGATCCTGGTGATCGTCCCCGTATCGCCCGGCCCAAGAGCGGACAGCCGCAGCTCATTCGCCCGCATCGTCGAATGGCCCGGGATGGGGTTGCCGTGCGGGCAGGTCTTCGGACCGCCCAGCGTCCGGTAGAGCCTCTCCTCCACCAGCTCCGAGACCGCGTGCTCGAGGCGCTCCGCTTCGGCGTCGGCCGCCACCCAGTCGAGCCCCAGCACATCGGTCATCCACCGCTCCACGATCCGGTGCCGCCGGACGATCGCCGCCGCCGCCGCATCACCGCGGGCCGTCAGCGCGATTTCCTTGTGCGCATTCAGCCGGACCATCCCATCCCGGACCATCCGTCGAAGCGCCACCGTCACCGTCGGCCGGCTGACCGACAGCCAATCCGCCAGCCGCGCGCTGCGCACCACTTCGCCCTCGGCGCGGATGTAATAAATCGCCTCGAGGTAGTGAGCGATCACCTCCGAGGGTTGAGGGGAGCGTGTGTTAGCGTTAACTAATCGTGAGCTTCGCATCTGCTAACAATAACGTCTCAAACGCTCGCATCGCACTCGAACGTCTCAAACGCTCGTATGGCACGTTCCGCGCCACTCGCGTCGGGCGACGCCCGGAGCGCGGCTCGCGTGGGGCGACGCCCCGATAGAACGGTGAGTCACACCACGGCGGCCTTGCTGGGCGCCATCGCCGGCGCCACCATCTTCATCGGCCTTCCGGTCGGGCGGGTTCGCGGCATCTCCCGCATGGTCCAGGGCTTCCTGAATGCGGTTGCCACCGGGGTGCTCATCTTCCTGCTCTGGGACATCCTGACCCATGCCGTCGGCCCGGTCGAGACCGCGCTGGCCGCCACACGCCATGGCGACTCCAGCTTCGTGCCCCTCGTCGCGATCTTCGCTGCGGGGCTTGCCTTCGGCCTTCTCGGCCTCGTCTATTTCAATGGCCGCCTGTTCGGTCGCACCAGGAACGCGCCACCCGCGGCCCCCAGAACGCTGGCGATGATGATCGCCACTGGGCTCGGGCTCCACAACCTCTCGGAGGGGCTGGCGATCGGCCAGTCGGCGGCCAGCGGGGCCGTCGCCTTTGCGCTCGTGCTCGTGATTGGCTTCGCGCTCCACAACATCACCGAGGGATTCGGCATCGCGGCGCCCCTGGCGACCGACGGCGCGCTACCGTCGTGGGGCTTTCTCCTTACCGCCGGGCTGGTCGGCGGCGCGCCAACCTTCCTCGGCACCGTGATCGGCTACGTCTTCACCTCCACCTATGTCTATGTGCTCTTCCTGGCGCTGGCGGCCGGCGCCCTGATCTACGTCGTCAACGAGATGTTCCACATCGGCCGCCGGCTCAATTCTCCCGCCGCGCTGGCCTGGGGACTCATCTTCGGATTCCTGCTCGCCTTTGCGACCGATCTCTTCCTGACCTACGCCGCCGCGTAGATAAACTAGTCGGGCTGTGAACGCCGTCTTCGAGCACGCCACCGTCCTCGATTGCACCGGCCGCGATCCGCAGCGCGACGCGCGCGTGGTCGTCGAGGACGGGCGGATCCGGCGCATCGGCGCCAGCAGCGGACCGGGCGGACCCAAGGACGCCAGGGTCATCGACTGCCAGGGCCGCACCCTGATGCCCGGGCTGCTCGATGCGCACGTGCACCTGGCGCTGATCGACCTCGATGCCGCCGCCGAGGCTGCCCTTCCGCCCGCCGTGCTCGCGCTGAGGATCAAGGACGTGATCGAAGCCACCCTCGACGCCGGCTTCACGACGGTACGCGATGCCGGCGGGCTCGACTCGGGATTCAAGGAGGCGATCCGACTTGGATTGATCCGCGGCCCACGGATCTTCATCAGCGGAGCCTTCATCTCCCAGACCGGCGGACACGGTGATCATCGCGCGCGAACCTCGCGCGCGAGCTTTCCGGTCGTTCCCGGCCTGTCGTCGGAGACGATCCTCGCGGACGGCGCCGATAGCGTTCGTCGAGCCGCTCGCGAGGTCCTGCGCCGCGGCGCCGACCAGATCAAGGTGATGGCGAGCGGCGGCGCGGCGTCACCGACCGATGAGCTCGACCATGTCCAGTTCTCCGTCCCCGAGCTGGCGGCCGCCGTCGACGTGGCCGGAGCGGTCGGGACGTACGTGCTGGCTCACGCCTACGGGCCAGCGGCCATCCAGAACTGCGTGAAGGCCGGCGTCCGTTCAATCGAGCACGGCAACTTCCTCGACGAGGCGA
>Ga0209471_1001316_pt1 | contig 14923 bp, 11 predicted proteins | sample GraSoiAngelo_128_FD_185885 | JGI IMG/M metagenome (GOLD analysis project Ga0209471, IMG submission 185885) | Grasslands soil microbial communities from the Angelo Coastal Reserve, California, USA - 14_0927_12_20cm (SPAdes) (version 2) | ecosystem: Environmental > Terrestrial > Soil > Grasslands ...
TCTCCAGCGTCCTCAGATCCTTGGCGTCCTTGACGCGCAAGAGAACGCCGAAGAGATACGGGTCGCGGTGGTCGTTGTAGGAAGGCTCCATCGAATCGACCAGCTGCTTGCCGAGAACATAATTCTGATAGAGCGGGCTGGTCGGCCCGAAGAGATAGGCGTCGAGCAGGTTCTGCACCGCCGCAGCGCGCAGATCTCCCGAGCTGGGCGCGTGCCAGGTGATCCAGAGCCGGGGCAAGGTCGGCTTGTCCCAGGGCACGACCGCGTGCTTCGACTGCCGCTGCCTCGGTTCGGCCGGGATCCGCTCCGCCTCGAGCTTGCCCTTCCAGCTGCCGTAGGCTTTCTCGACCATCGAAATGCTGGCCGCTTTGTCGAAATCGCCGGCGATGACGACCGTCGCGTTGTCGGGCGTGTAATAGCGGCGGAAGAATTCGCGCGAGTACTGGTATCCGGAAGGCATCCTCTCGATGTCTTGCAAGTATCCGATGGTGGTATGCGCGTAGGTATGGCGGAGATAGGCCGTCTCTTTCATTTTCTCCTCGAGCTTCTGCTCGGGGATCGACGCGCTCTTCTGGTATTCGCCGAGAATGGCGCCCGCCTCGGTGCGGAAGGCGGGCTCGTCATAGTCGAGATTCTGGAACCGATCGGCCTCGTATTCGATGACGGTCGGCAGCGCCTTGGCCGGGCCATAGAGATGGTAGACGGTCATGTCCTCGCTGGTGAAGGCATTCGCGCTCATCCCCAGGCGCGAGATGGTCGCGTCGTACTCGCCGGCTGGATGCGCCTTGGTGCCGCGGAACATCATGTGTTCGAAGAAATGGGCGTAGCCGGAGCGGCCTTTCTCCACTTCGTTGCGGCTCCCGACGCGCATCAGCGTGTAGTAGGCGACCAGCCCGGGCGAGTCGTAGGAGACCAGCACCAGACGCAGGCCGTTGGGCAGCGTGTGCACCTCGGTGGGAAAGGGAAACGCTTTCGAGGCCGGTGCGGCGATGAGCGCTGCGAGGAGCGGAACAAGCATTCTCGGTCACCTCGGGAAAAGGCGGCGCAGGATAGCCGAAGCTTTCTAGCTCTGCACGACCGGCCCCTCGGCGTCGCCTTCCCAGAGGGCGAAGCGGTGCTTCCCTTCCTTCTTGGCGCTGTACATCGCCGCATCGGCGCGCTGGAGGAGAAGCTCGGCGCTTTCCGGCGGCTCGGCGAACCAGGCCATTCCCACCGAGGCGCCCAGGTCGAGTCCTGGATAGCGCTCGCCCAGCGCGCGCACCCGCGCAAGCAGCCGCTGCGCCAGCGCCTCGAGCGCGATGCGCTTGGCGTCGGCAAAGAGCACGGCGAACTCGTCCCCGCCCAGTCGCGCCGCCACGTCGCTGGCGCGCACCGTGTCCTTGATGGCGTGGGCGATGCGACGGAGGAACTCGTCGCCCTCGAGGTGGCCTTTCTTGTCATTGAGGGTCTTGAAGTTGTCGACGTCTAGATAGGCGATGCAGACCGGACCGCCGCTGCGCCGGACGCGGGCCAGCTCATCGCCCAGGCGCTCGAGAAAGGCGCGCCGGTTGGCGAGGCCGGTGAGAGAATCGGTGCGGGCCAGCTTCTCGGCCCCGCTGAGCAACCCAGCGAGCTGCGCGTTCATCTGCTTGAGGCGCTGGCGGTCTTCGCGGATGCGCACCACCATCGCCGCCATCGCCACCAGCATGATCAGCCGGGAGACGGAGTTCCACAGAAGCGTCTTGCCCGACTCGCCGCGATGGCCCCACGCCTCCGCCTCGAACCAGGCCAACCCCGAGACGACGGCCGCGAGCAGCGCCGGGCCCCGCCCGAGCCACCAGGCCGCTCCGAGCACGGGCAATACGTAAAGGAGCGCGAACGACATCCACGGCCCGGTGACGTAGTCGAGCAGGCCGACCAGGGCGAGGAGGAGCACGATCAGCAGGGCGAGGGAGGTGCGCCAGAATCCCGGCGTGTCGTGCTGCGGCTCCATGGCGGAAGGCTATCATCGAGCTTGCGGATTGACGCGGGCGCCGCGGCGAAGTTTGTTTGCGCGACGATGGATTCAGAGCGCGCGCTGGCCGACCGCTGCCTGCGGGGCGAGAAGAAAGCCTGGCTCGAGCTCTTGCGGCTCTACGACCGCAAGGTGCTTCGCGTCCTCTTCCGCTCGGGCGTGCGCGAGGAGCTGGACGACCTGCGGCAGGAGGTTTGGGCGCGCCTGCTGGCCCGCGATGCAGCCGCGCTGCGCGACTTTCGCGCCGAGAATTCCGGCGCGCTCGGTCTCTTTCTCGCGCAGGTGGCGCGGCGCGTGGCGATCGATCACCAGCGGGCCCGCCGCGCCCGGCCGCCCTCGAGCGGCGGGGTCGAGCCGGACGCGCTCGAGCACGAGGGCGCCTCGCCGGAGTCCGCGCTCGGCGACGCCCAGGCGCGCAGCCGGCTGCTGCGCGCCCTCGACGAAGTGGCCGGCTCGGCGCGCGACCGCGACATCCTGCGCCTGCATTACGAGGCGGGTCTGAGCGCCGCCGAGATCGCGCAGATGGGCCTCGGTCTCGAGGTGCGCGGGGTCGAAGCCGTGCTGCGGCGCGCGCGGGAGAAGGTCGTTTCCCTCCTGGAGGAGAAGCCTTGACGGGCGCGCCGGGCGCGGGGCATACAGTCCGGCCCGCCGCTGTGCCCAGGTAGCTCAGTTGGCAGAGCAGGGGACTGAAAATCCCCGTGTCGGTGGTTCGATTCCGCCCCTGGGCACCAACAACTCCTCGAAATCTCTCAGCTTCCTAAAAACATCGATCGCTCTACTTCGGCGGACTGTGCCTCAGGAAACCTAGATTCGCGGAACGAAGGCCGGCGGGGCAGCGACAAGGGCTCGCAATTTCGGAGAATGGTCCGATGCGATACGGGGACAACGACTCTCCAAATCACTGTGTGGTAACTTCCGCTGCGCAGGCCTGTGGAGCAGAATCTCCCGCCGGGATGACGGCGACGTGTTCGCGGTCCGCGGGCCAGCACCGACCGCGAAGCGCCATGATTCCGCTCTGACCGGACGCTCCCGAACCGGGCGCCGGTTCATCACTTCGAGAATCGGCCCTCATTGAATCGGGTATGAGCGAGACGAGTGCTTGAGCGTCGCCTTGCCAAGGCGAAGGTCGCCGGTTCGAACCCGGTGTTCCGCTCCAATCTGCCCGGATTCCGCGTGGTTACGTCCGGGCTTTTTCATTCGCGTCGCCTTACAAGGCGACGCCGCGTGTTCACAACGGTTGGGTGCCACGCGTCGCGCTGCCAATCAGTCCGGGCACTTACGGCAGGGCGAGCCGCGAACGTCACGATGGACCGCGCGCCACAGGTTCTTGTATGCGACCACGACACCAAGCTCGGGTCGCGCTTTGCTAGCGTCTTCAGTTCGTCTGGGGTGCGAGTGATGCGAACGGCGATACGCGCGCCGGACATGAATGCCTTCGCTGAACGCTTCGTGGGCACGCTCCCCAGAGAGGTGCTCGACCACGTCCTCATCCTTAGCGAGAATCACCTCCGGCGCATCGTCACCGAGTACGTCCGCTTCTACAACGAAGCGCGCCCGCACAAGGCCCTCGGGCAACAGCAGCCGATTCCAAGGCCTCCCGAGACGAGCGGCCGCGTTCACGCAGTTCCAGTTCTCAGTGGGCTTCATCACGACTACCGACGGGCTGCTTGAAACGTCTTGCGCCAGCCCGTCGTTGTGTGAACGGGATTTGTAGCCAACACGGGTGAAGGGGCGCGAGTATCTCGCCCGCTGCATCGCGCCCGTCACGATACTCGTGGAAGGCGAAGGCCCCGACCGCACCTACTTGGCGGACGGGGCCTTCGATATGCGGGTCATCGGTAAATCAAGTTGCGGGGGGCGTGCAACTGCTTGGGTCTCCAGACGAGCGAGCCGTTTGAACTGCTGGGGGCGTGACCGGCCCGCGCTGCGGGTCCCGCTAGCCCTTGGGAGCGATAGAGGCTGGAACTGGTCTGCATGGTTAGAAGCTCACTCGCAGCGAAGTGCCGAAGGTGCGCGGTTGGTTCGTCAGGTATCCGATGCGGGCCCTGGTTCCGCGTTCCTGGTCCAGTGCCAGGAACGCGCGCTCGTCCGTGAGATTGTTGCCGTACAGCGAGAAGTCCCACTTTTCCTGCTTGACGCCGATCCGCGCGTTCACGATGTCGTAGGCCGGCATCTCCGGGTTGTACGTGAAGACGCTCGCGGTATACGGAGCCCCGGGCGTGTTGGCCCCAAACGCCGGAATGGTAAGCGTTCCCAGGTTCTGGTCACCCACCTGCGTGAAGCGGGAGCCGACGTACTGGTTCACCGCCGTGACATAGACCAGGTATCCCGGCCGGAAGTCCCACTGGTAGGTGGCGGCTACCGCGAACTTGAGCTTGGGGACGCTCGGCAGCCGCGTCCCGTCCTGGATCCCCGAGACGACGGTCACCGTCCCGTCCGAGGCCGTCGAGGTCAACGTGGACTGCAACTTGGCGTCGTCGTAGCTCCCCGAGACCGTGAAATCGAAGTTGCGCGTCGGCGCCACATCGAGGGCGACGTCGACCCCCATGCTTCGCGCCTTGGGCACGTTGAAGATGACGCGCGAAGAGCAGGAGCCTGCCGTCACGGTCGCCTGGAGGTCGTGGATGTCCATGTAGAAGACGGAGACGTCGACCGAGGCCTTTCCCCCCAGGATCTTCGACTTGGCCCCCAGCTCGTAGTTCCAGACGGTCTCGTCGTTCCAGTTGGTGTGGCCGCCGAAGGTGACGCGGTCCTGCGGCGTGCAGAGGGAGAAGTTGAGGGGGTCGTTGATGCCGCCCAGGCGGAACCCTCGGGAGACCTGGGCGTTGATCTTCGCGGTGTCCGCGATCTTGTAGCTCACGATCAACCGCGGGGCGACGCCGTCGGCCTTCGTGTTGCCGGGTTGCGACACGACCTCGCCATTCGCGCCCTCGCCGAAGATGCCGCCGAAGAACTGCTGCTTGTCTTCGCTGAAGTGGTAGTAGCGCAGGCCTGCGGTGACATCCCACTGGTCGGTCAGCGCCACGGTTCCCTCGCCGAAAGCGGCGAACTGGTCCAGCTTGTACGACAGCTTGGAGAAGAAGAGGCTGTCCGGCGGCGCGAGGTCGTCGATCGAAGATCGCGAGGGAATGCCGCTGATTGCCGTGAAGCCCGTGACGGGAAGGTCCTGGCCGTAGTCGCGGTTCAGGTGGGCATAGAAGCCGCCCAGCAGCCATCGGAAGCGGTCCTGGGTGCCCGAGAGCCGGAGCTCCTGCGTGAACGTCGTGGCCGGCTTGCGGTTCGACACCGCGGGGTCTCCGCCGCCCGTGGCGTCGTAGAGGGGCGCGCTCAACGAGTACACGGGCTCGGCCAGGCCGATGCTGCCGCCCGTGATGCTGGAGGTGAGCGCGCCCGCGTCGCGTACGACGAGGATGTCGCGGACGTTGTAGGAGGTGATCGAGGTGAGCTCGGCGACGCCGAAGTTGTAGTTGATTTTCAGGTCGCCCAGGTACCACTTGTCGGTGTACGGCTCCCGGACCTGGATGAACTGCTCCCGATCGCCCAGCGTGACCGCGGGCCGCTTGGTGGTGAACGGGTTGGCCAGGATGTTGTAGGCATCGATGCGGTTCCAGCCGTCCATCTCGATCTTCTGGTAGAGGAAGCGTGGCGTGATGGTCAGCCCGTCGATGGGCGCGAACTTGACCGCGATGCGCCCGCCGAAGCGCTTGCCGGTGTTCACGTGGTTCTGGGTGGTCGTGGGGTCCGGCTCGATGGAGCCGTTCGCCAGTGTCTTGGTGCCCGGCGAGTCGATGTAGCCCCCCAAGCCGTTGAAATAGGCGGAGGCGCGCAGCGCTGCGATCTCTCCGAGGGGGACGTTGAGGCCGAACTTGACGTTTCCTCCCTGGTTGCCGTGCTGGATCGTGCTTCCATCCAGCTCTCCGAACCATTGCGTGGTTCCCAGCTTGGGCTGGTTGGTGATGTAGCGAACCGTGCCGGACTCGGAGCCGGCGCCGAAGAGGGTGCCTTGGGGGCCGCGGAGGACCTCGACGCGGTTGGTGTCGAAAAGATCGAGGTCCGGCGTGAACAGGGACATCGAGACCAGTGACTCGTCGAGATAGACGCCGACTTGCTCCTTGACGCCCGGCTGGTCGCGCGCGATCTGTCCCGAGGACACCCCGCGCATCGCTATCTGGCTCTGGCCCGGACCCAGGTTCTGCACCGTGAAGCCGCCCACGTTCGCCGCTATGTCCTCGATGTTCCTGGCCCCGCGCACGCGGAGCGTCTCTTCGCTCGTCGCTGTCAAGGAGAAGGGAACCTTCCTGACCACGTCCTCGCGCTTCATGGCGGTGACCGTGATCTCCTCCGAGAAGATCGTCTCGAGAGTGAAGTCGACGGTGCGCGTGCCGCCTGCGGCCACTGCCTGGTTCTGCTGCAGCACCGTCTGAAAGCCGAAGTGCGCCGCAGAGACGCTGTAGTTGCCCGGCGGGAGGCCGGACACCGTGTAGGTGCCGTCCGCCGATGTCGAGGCCTCGTGCTTGGCACCGTCAGCGCCGGTCACCGTCACGGTGGTGTCCGGCAGGACGTCGCCGGTGCTGTCCTTGACGACGCCCGTGACTTGCCCGGTGGATTGCGCGAACGCTGGCGCGGCGGCGAGAAGAGCCGCCGCCGCAGCAAGCCGAAAGCTACGGATGCTCGACGAAACCATGTCCCCCTCCTAGGTCAAGGCTGCGAGCGAAGCTGGGTACGCTGGTGAATGGCAGGTGTTTAGGCAGGCCGTGACGGGATAGTCAAACCTGGCTCTGCCAGTCAATGCCGGAAGCCGGGCTACGGCGACGTCGAGCTCGCCTGGTGACGATGCGACCCGGCACTGAACGAACAGCGAATGGATGCCGCCGAGCGGCGTCCGTCACAGAGGACGAGACGGAAGCCTTCCTGTCCGTTCTCGCCGAGAGTTTGTCCAGCTTTCGCGTGTCGAGTTCCTTCGGCGACGTGAAAGCGATGACGTCGACGGCCTCGCGGTCACCGGTGATGTGCTCGGCCGCGAAGCCGCAGAGATGAAGAAGTTCGGCAACGCCTTCTTCGAACCGCGTCGGATTCGATGGTAGATCGCTGCGTGTCATCTGGTAGCGGGTCAGTACACCGCCCGCTGCTGCTGGACCTGCTTGGTGGCCAACGAGAAGCGCGGCTCGGGGGACCCGAGCGATCCGAGCAACGCGCGCGCCGCGTAGTCGCCCACTGCCGGCCCGTGCTTGAAGCCGTGGCCTGAGCCGCCTCCGACCAGCCAGACATTCTCCAGCTCGGGATGGCGGTCGATGAGAAAGTCGCCGTTGGAGGTGTTCTCGTACTGGCAGACGCGGCTCTCGACCAGCGGCGCCTGGGCGAGCGCCGGGAAACGGCGGGCGAGGTAATCGCGCGCGGCCGCGAGACCGGCGGGCGTCACCTGGCGCTCGAGCGCGTCCGGATCGATGGGCGGGCCGTGCGCGTCGAACGCCAGCTTGAAGCCGCGCGCCTCCAGATCGGGCATTCCGTAAGCGATGGCCTCCAAATTCGACAGGTCGGCCCACACCGGAAGGGCCGGCGGGGCAAAGCGCCTGTCGCCGGCCGGCGGCCCGAAGAAGAACACTTCCTGGCGCGTGGGCTGGATGCGGTCGCGCAGCACCTCGGGAAAGAGGCGCGGCAGCCAGGGTCCGCAGGCGAAAACGAAAGCCCCGGCCTGCAGCGCGCGGCCATCGCGCAGCCGCACCTCGGACAATCTGCCCTTGCCGGCCGGCGGCACTACGGCGCCCATAAGATAAGTCGCGCCGGCTGCGACCATCTCCTTCACCAGGGTCAGCACCGCGCGCCGCGCCATCACCGCTCCGCTCGCCGGCTCGAGCTGTCCGACGGTGATGCTTTCGAGCGAGATCTGCGGGTACCGCTTCGCCAGCTCGTCGCGCGAGAGGTCCTCGACCCGCCCGCCTGCGCGCCGGATCGCCTCGCGGCTCTCGCGCGCGTAGCGGTCGTCGCGGCCGATCAGCTCCAGCACGCCGATGCGGTGCAGGACGGGCAACGCAGCGCGCCTCGACAGATCGTCCCAGAAGCGGAGAGAGGCCAGCGCCATGCGCGTGTAGATCTCGTCCTTGCCGTAGAAGAGGCGGATGACGCGCGACTCCCCGCCCGAGCTGGCGCGGGCGTTGGCCGGTCCGTACGCGTCGACGATGAGGACGCGGCGGCCGGCGCGCTGCAAGTGCCAGGCGGTCCAGGCTCCGAAGACGCCGGCGCCGATCACCGCGACGTCGTAACCGCCGGAGCGGCGAGCGGCCGGCGCGGGAAGCGCGGCCGCTGCGGCGAGCTTCACCAGGTCGCGTCGCCGGATCACGGCATCGTCGCGCTGCGCACGAAGGGCGGCGGGAACGCGTTGGGAAAGTCGTCGTGCTGCACGCCGCTCACCTCGCGTTGCCGCAAGCCCGGTCGCCCAGAGGCCGAGCCGCGCTCGCCGGCCGCCGCCGGATCCCTGCGCGAGCACGCATCATCGCACGAAGAGCGACCACGCGCAGGTGACGGACTACGGGTTCTCTTGCGGAGCCGCGGGGGACCTCCTTTGGCCGCGCCCCAACATACGGGTTCCAGCAGCGCTGTACGCGCTGATGGCAGCGCTCGCCGCCCTGAAATTACTTCATGCGACACGGATCCCAGCGATTCTCGGATTGTGTAACCGCGGGAGCGCGCCGAAACCGTCGCCGAACAGAATCCGTTCTTCGAGCGGCGCGAGGTGCGGTCCGATCCGCTCGCCGACGGACTCTTCAAGTCGTAGCCGAGCGCCTCCAGATGGCCTTCGCATCTTGCGCGTTTTCGCGACCCGTTCCGGCGTGTCAAATCGACTGAATCCTTGGACAAGATCTGGGACAAGGTCGAACTTGATGCGAACTGCCTCGCAGCCAAGATTCGAGCACGCCGCTGGAATTTTGGTGATCGACGAGCGTCTAGGAGCGGGCTCTCGTCCTTCCACCACAACAACGAAAGAACGACGCTTCCTGCGATTCCGATTGAGTCCTCGTATACGCAGTAGTCAGAGCGGGGATTCTCGAGCCAATCGTCGGCATCAACCTCTCCGGGTTCGACCTGCGCTGCCCTTTCATCGAGAAGCTTGCTCGCGTTCGCGCCGCGACCAGGCCGTTCGAGTAAGGGGAACGCCCGGTTTGGCCGAAACGGTGAGCGCGCCGGGAACGTGGCTCACCGCGTACTCGGCGCGTGGCCGCGCGTCGAGCACGGTTGCGCTGCGTCTGGCCACGACGTCCTGCAACTCGCGGGTGGACACCTCGGAAGTCCTGGCACCGGACTCCGCGAGGGTCGCCGTGAAGATGTCCGCGGGAGCAGAGAGCAGAAACAGCGCAAATGCAGCGACCATGACAGACCTCGCGGTTCTGGTTTGCGAGTGTGAAAGCGTCGTGCGTAGCATCGTGCGCTTCCCATTGGAACCACGTTGATCGTGCTCCACAACCACTGAGCGCACAGCACCTGCTCAGCGGCTGGCGCCGGCCGTTTGCAGGTAGAGTCAGCGCATGGGGCTGCTCACCTTCGCGCTCAACGTGACGCTGGACGGGTGCTGCGATCATCGCGAGGGGATCGCGGATGACGCGCTGCTCCGCTACTACACGCGCCTGATGGACGGAGCCGGCGCCATGCTCTTCGGGCGTACGACCTACGAGATGATGGAGAGCGCCTGGCCCGCGGTCGCGCGCGACCCGAAGGCGCCGACCGCGTTCCGCTCCTGGGCGCGCAAGCTGGAGGCGAAGCCCAAGCATGTCGTCTCGACGACGCGCCGCGATTTCCGGTGGAGCAACACCTTCCGCGTCGAGGGCGACCTGCGCGAGGCGATCACGGCGCTGAAGCGGCGCACGCCGCGCGGTCTGCTGGTGGGCAGCCCGATGCTGTCGGCGGCGCTCGAAAACCTGGGCCTGATCGACGAGTACCGCCTGGCGGTGCACCCGATCGTGGCCGGTCACGAACCGAGGCTGTTCTCGGGCCTGACTCCGTCGCGACGCATGAGGTTACTCGACGTGAAACGCTTCAAGTCCGGCGTGATGGCGATGCGCTATCGCCGGATCACCTGACGACTGCTCCAAGCCGAGATGATGATTCGTTCTCGCCCTTCGATTCGCTGCCCCGCAACAGCTACCGGACCCACAGCGTCCCGGAGGCCGACCAGCCGTTCCCGTCGTTGCAGCCCGGCGATCCGGGACCCGTGACGCCGCTACGCGAAGAAGGCAACGGCCCGCAGTTCCTCGGAATGTTACGGGAAACTGCGGGCCGCCATTAAGTCGGGGAGACAGGATTTGAACCTGCGACCCCCTGGTCCCGAACCAGGCGCTAAGCGCTGCCGGCGATTCGCACGACGGCGTCCTGGGACCAATCGATCTTGAATCTAGGTGGCTCGAGTCCTCTCAGTCGCAACGTCTTGTGCCCCAACGCGTTGCGGCTGCCAAGACGGCCGAGCAGGGGATGCGGTAGGCGTTGAGGTGGTCACGCTGATGCGCGAGCTCTCCGCGTTCGCACGCCGCCCGGACAGGGTCCTTCGTCCAGCCGAGCAAAACGGCGGCTTGGCCTACGTCGAGCGGGCGCGCGCCGTCTTGGAACACCTGTGGAACACAAACGTTGTGCATCGTTGGGGACCGTTGGTGATCCCCCGGAGCTGTTGCTGCTGGGCTACCCGAACGAATTGGCTGGGTTGGTGATGGGTGGTGAGGAGCGGGGACGGTTGGTGACTTGGTCTGTTCGCCTTGCCAAGGCGAAGGTCGCCGGTTCGACCCGGTGTTCCGCTCCAAACTCTCTGAAGGCCCGGCGTTTCTGGCCGCCGGGCCTTTGCTTTTCCCTACAACTTTGCGTTGACGTACTTGGCCAGGATCATCTTGGCGGCTGTCTGATACCCCACGCCGAGTTTCGCGCCGCGGCGGCGAAGCTGCGCCTTGAGTTCGTCGCTGAGCAGGATGGATGTGGGCCGCTGGGGCCGAACGACCACGGCCGTCCCTGCGGCCTTGATGTCGCCAGCGAGATCGCGCTTTTCGAACTCACGCAGGGTCGCATCCCGCGTGCCTCTGGCGTTCTTCATTAGCTGGGCCGTGGCCTTCTTCTTACGTCGGCGCTGCATCGTAGGCCTCCTTCTCACCTTTTCTCATCGCGCGGCAACTGATCGGCCGCAGCTTGTCGCCGCGACGGGTGAAGATGAGCGCCGCGCGGCGGCCGGTTGGTGTGATGCCGAGGAGCAGGTATCGCGCCTCGTCGTGTTCTGGCTCCACGATTCGACCCGCGAAGAGAAAGGGGGCTGGTGAAGATTGACTCCACGTCCAGTGTCCGAAACCCATGCTTGGTCTCGCTCTTGCTGATGTTACCCGCGTCCCACTCGATCGCCGGCGGAGTCGCCAGCCAGGCGGCGACCTCCGGGTCGGCGACGAGCTTCAAGGGTCGAGTATAGCTATGTCATAGTTATCCGTCAAACTCATCGACGTCGACAAGCACGCGCTGCCGCAGCTTGATTCGCTCCAGGTCGGCGCGGTTTGCGCGTAGCGTTTCCTGCGCATAGGAGCCGGCCTCGGCATAGTCGAAGAACGCGCGCGGCACCTTGCGGCGGGCAAGCTGGCGCAGGTCCTCTATGCAGGTGATATTTCGCATACGGGCCCTCCTCTTGCTCCTCGCTTCGATAGCACGGCAGAGGAGTGTCTTCCTGACACCAACGTCATCTAGGTTCCGCAATCTCGCCGTAGCCGCCCGCGCGGCAAGCGTGCGCCGGTTCGGTCTCATGAGCTTCCCGCACGTGGAGGGCGAGACGACGCCCGACCGATCCGCGCGCGGCTTGCGCGACGGGCCCCTGTGGTCGGTCCACGCGCGCACGCGCTTGCAGACGGAGCACTGTCGCTCTCGAGGCCGCGAAAAGCTCCGACTTCACGGCTCGCCCCAAAGCGGCGCGCCCATTGTTTCCGCGTAGGCAGTAAACATGAGGTTGAAGCTGACGCTGATGCGCGGTCGGTCGCTCCTGTTTTCGTCAACGGAGTGCAAAAGCCACGCGGGGAAGATCAGCAGGCCGCCATTCTCGACCGTTACGATGACCTGGTCCGTGTTGTAAGCCGTCAACTCGATCACCGGGGGACGGATGATGCCCGTCTGCGGCCGCGGATCATGAAAGTTGATGGTATCTGCGCCGGGCTGAACCTTGAGGTAGTAAACCCCGCTGAGGAAATTGTTCGGGTGGGCGTGCATCTTCACCGCGGCACGGGGCGCAGCGACGTTTGCCCAGCACCCCGTCATCGAGAGCGCGCGCGGCCCGATGTTCAAGAAGTCCAGCACGCGATCGGCGGCCTCGCTGACGCATGTCACCAGCGGCAGAATCGCAGGGAGCTTGTGCAGGCTAGGAGGCGATTGCCAGACTTCGCCCTCCACCAGATCGGGCCGTCCGACTCGAAGCTCCCCGATCGCCGCCAACACGCCCCGGTCGATCACGTCGCGAACTGGATCCGTGACGCGCATCTTGGAGACGTAGCTCGGGAAGAGCCGGATGACCTCGGGATTCCCCGTCGTCGAGCTCATGATCGTCGCCCCGTTCGGGCCGACGATACACCCGACCTTCCTCACTCGGACAAGTGATGGGCTTGTCCCGGCTGTGGCGAACGCTGGTTAGCCGCGGCCCACGCTCGCGAGGTGCTGATACGGTGGGTGGGACTGCAAGCGTGGATCGTCGAGCGGCCCCCCCATGGCGAAGTGGTAGAGCACCTGGAAACGGTCGCCCGTGAGGCCGAAGACCTCGTGCGTGAGGTCGTCGAAGAAGCAGCCGATGCCGGTACTGCGGATGCCGCTGGCTTCGGCCTCGAGGTATAAGACCTGTCCGACGACGCCTGTCTCCCAGTGCAGGCGGCGGTAGAACCAGGGCCCGAACGCATCGAGGGACGCGCGGTAGTCGGCGAGCATGGCCGCGGCGAAGACGCCGTCGGCCGCGATCTCCTGATCGCAACTTGTCTGCTGCGCGGCAGGGCGTGCATCGCCCTCCTGCAAGCAGAAGAGAGGCAAGGACCCGGGACACCCGGCGGGTCGCGTCCAGACAAAGTCGCGATCCATCGCCGCTTCGACCGCCTCCTTGCGCGCGGGGTCTCGCAGGAGGGCGTACAGGCCTGCGCGCACGTCCGCCACGCGGTGGACGAAGAGCAGGAGATCGACGGAAGGGCGCCACGGCAGCGTGGTGAAGGGCACCTGCCGCGAGCCCGGCATGACCTTGTGCAGAATCTGGTAGAAGGCGTCGCGCGTGATCGCCGTATGGCCGTCGAGCGCAATTGCGCTGCGCCGCTGGTGGATGATGCGGCGAAGCGCGAGCGGCGAGTCGCCGATCTCGAGGGAGCTGTTGAAGACGATCGGAGACCAGAACGTCTCGCCAGGGGCAGAGAGCTTCTCGGTCGCGGCGGCAGCTTCATCGATGACGGGCCACAGGCGATGATAGCTGCTCAGTCGGTTCGGTACGCCAGACCACCGCGCGCCGCGCAGCTCGTCACGCACCGCACCTGGGAGGGCGAACACTCGCCGCTCAGCTATCGTGAAGCCGGCCCCCTGGGGAAATAGAGCTAGGAGGCAGTCGGCGTGCTCGGCCTCGACCCCGGTCTGGAGGTGCGCTCCCAGGAGCACGGCCAGATCGCCGTCGGTGACGCTTTCGAGCAGCGCTGCTTCCCAGCCGAGCCCTGCGGCAGACACGGCGAAGCTGCCGATGGCGTGACCTGCGTCGTGGTGGCAATAGCGAAAGGCCCGCTCGCCGTACTTCCACGACTCGCGCCACCAGATGGACGTGAGGCCCACGAGGACGGCCCCTTCCGGGAGCTGGGCTGCGATCTTCAGCCATGCCTCGGAGGGCAGCTCCGCCCTGAGCTCGAGTGCGTGCTCGAACGGTGTGTAGTGGTAGACGGCGGGCCGAGGTTGAAGGCCGGCGATGGGCCCGGCGATCAGGTAGCCTTCGGTCGGATGAAGATTGCCGCTCGATGGATTGACCCGGAGCGACCAACGCGAGTTCCCGGCCTGCTTCCAGGCGGAGAGGGCGAGCGCATCCTGGAAGAGCTGGGAAATCGAGACACGGTCCAGAGGCGTGCAGGGGATGCGACCGAGTGCGAACGCCGGCTCATAGCGCGGCTCCGACCCGACCGGCACAAGATCGAGAGGCAGCACGGCGGCGCCTTCGAATCGGCGGAATGGATCGGGCTGCGTCTCCCAGTCCATGTAACCGAGAGCGGGCGCAAACCGAAACGGCCGGTGCTTGGTTCGCTCGTGGTACGCAAGCGTGACGTCTAGCGCGGTCATCGGCGAGATGTTCGCACGCTTACGCGAAGCAAGTCCTCGATGTTGTCCGATTGTCCTCGCGCGCTTCTCGCTCGGTCATGCGCGGCCTAGCACTCTTCTCCCTGGAGCTGCCGGGGTTGATCTCGCGGGCTCGAAGAAGCGCCTAGCGCGCGAGGTCGAGTTCCCAGCATCCTCAGCTCGCGGTGATGGCGCAGGCGCGACCCAAAGATCAAGAGACTTCGCAGAGCACGTTCACACCGGCCCCCGGGATGGTGCGAAGTGACTGTGCCTGACTGTGCCTCATCCAGCCCGGCTTGACGGGTCTCCAGACCCCCTTGGCGGACGTCCCCAGAGTGAAGCGCGCTGCTTGAGACGGACTAAAGGGGACTGAAAATCCCCGTGTCGGTGGTTCGATTCCGCCCCTGGGCACCAACTTCCGCGGACATCGCGGGACCTTCGCTGGCACTCAGTGCAGGTTGCGCCTGAACTGAGGCAGTGAGCCAGTGGTGAGCGCCCGGGCCTTCGCTTCTGTGGCGAAGTCACCGGCTGAGCAAGACTAGAAATTCTTCGCGCCTGCAGAAACCGAGGACACGAAGCGTCGATGGGGCCGGACGAGCCGGTACCGCCGCGCCTCAGGCAGCTGGGAAGGCGGCGTACGAGGCGTCG
>Ga0209471_1001317_pt1 | contig 14919 bp, 12 predicted proteins | sample GraSoiAngelo_128_FD_185885 | JGI IMG/M metagenome (GOLD analysis project Ga0209471, IMG submission 185885) | Grasslands soil microbial communities from the Angelo Coastal Reserve, California, USA - 14_0927_12_20cm (SPAdes) (version 2) | ecosystem: Environmental > Terrestrial > Soil > Grasslands ...
GTCGGCACGGTATCGTACGCGCCCGCATGCGATACCGTGCCGACCAAACCTGGGTGGCTGAGTTTTGAAGGCTGCTATCGCGCGCTTGTGTTTGTATCGCACGAACGATTTCGCATCAAGCGAAAAGTGCGGCGAAACCGCGCGAGCGCGAGCGTTTCATCCGCAGGATGACGAAACCGTCAGCTGATCACGCGAAACGTGATCCGATCCTTTGCTTGACCGCTCGAGGTTATCGCGACGACCTCGACGATGTATTCGCCGGCGGCGAGACCCGCGAGCGGCACATCGATCTCGCCGAACCGGCTCGGCTTCGCGGATGTGCTGACGGTGAGCTGCCGCATCGCCTGGCCCGATCGGTTCAGCAGTCGTGCCGATACCGACGGCGGCTCATCCGAGGCCGCGTAGATCGGAACGCGGAGGAGCAGCCGCTCGGTCCGGCTGAACTCACGCGACGCGACGGGCACCGCGGCCGCGTCATCGAGCGAGCGGAATTCGCGCGCGTTCCGCGCGCGAAGCACCTGCGCCGTGCCGATGACGACGTCGCCGCGCAAATCGCGGACCGAAAGGTCGCGAACGTCGTGATCGATGACCTGGGCCGCGGCATCCTGGATGGCCATGCGCAGCCGTATTCGTCCCGCAGGCGCGTCGAACACCGCACGCGCCGGCACGTTGCCCAGCTCCTCGATCGTCGCCGGTCCCGTCGGCGACACCGGACCGTCGAACAGCACGGCCCCGTCCTTGTCGAGCGCCGTCAGCACCAGTCGCGACGCGATGAGGCGTCCGCGATCGCCGGGCACGCGCGCCGCCGGCTCCCAGACGAACGTGACACGCGTGCGGCCCGAGTCGCCGCGCGACCAGCCGAACCACGGACGGATGAGCGTGCTCGCGTGCGGCGCCGGCTCGGGCGGCGCCGACGGCTTCGGCGCGTTGATCCGCTCGAGCACCGCCGCGCGCAGCGTATCGTCGGGCGACGGCGCGAAGTAGCCTTTGCGCGCGCGCACGTTGACGTTCGCGCGCTTCACACGCACCTGCACGTCGTGAAACTTGCCGTCGTCGGGGTTCGCGACCTGATACGTCAGCAGGTAATACGTGCTCGCGTCGGCGGCGGCGCGCCGGAGGCCGCCTTCGGGATCGGCGCCGATTATCTGGCCGTCAGTTTCCGCCGCCAGCCGCTCGAGAGGGGTCGGAGTTGGCGTCGGAGCAGGTGTCGGAGTCGGTGCCAGAGTTGGTGTCGGAGTCGTGCTCGGGTCGAATGGATAAATCGCGACGTTCGAGCGAGTCGCCGACCGGATGACGGCTTCGAACGACGGCAGCGTCTCCTGACCGCGCCGCCGCTCCATGCGCGAGAGCCCTTCGCTGACGACGATGAGCGTCTTGCGGCGATCGCCCAGGGTGCCGAGGTGAATGGCGAGGGCGTTGATCGCCGACCAGGCCACCTGCGTGCGCGCAGCCTCGACGCGCGCCGGCGTTCCTGCGATGAAGTTGCGCTCGTAATCGTTGCGCGGATCGTATTCCCCTTTGCGCCCTTCGAAGCCCGCGACGACGGCACGCGCCGCATCGCGGTCACGCGTCAGCTCGATCCGGAACAGCGAGTCGAGCGGCTTCATCACGACGACGAGATCGTTGGGGCCGAGATCGCGCTCGATGAACTGCGCGACGGCGTCGCGAACGCGCGCGGTGGCGGCTCCGCTCGCGACGTGATACTCGTCGAGATAGATCGCAAACAGCCGAGCGTCGTCTTTGACGAGGCGCGCGCCCTCGACGGTACGCACGGCGCCGTCGTCGCGGATCTCGAAGTCCGCGAGCTTCAGGTTCTCGACGCTGCGGCCGCGCGTATCGGCGGCGATCACGTCGATGTTGACGATTTGAGTCGCAAGTGCGAGAGCCGCCAGCATTCTTTTCTGATCGGGTTCTATCCCATGACCCGGAAGCCAACGAGCTCTTTCGCTTCGCCGCCGTCGCCCGTCGCCTTGATCTCGACGACGTACTCGCCTGCGGCGAGACCGGCGATCGGCAGCTCGATCTGCTGGACGCCTGGAGTCGGCGACGGCGTGGCAGGCACCTCGTTCATCGGCTGACCGGCCCGATTCAGCAGGTGAACGCTGAGCGTCGGCATCATTCCTCCCGGCCCGTACGCCGGCACACGGATGACGACGCGATCGCTGCGGTTGAATTCACGGATCGCCGTCGGAATCGCGTTGGGATCGGACTTCAGCTTCTGGAGCTCGGGGGCCGTGCGGCCCCGGAACACTTCGGGCGTTCCGAGCATCGTCTGCGCGGCGGTGAGGTCCGGAATCGTGATCTCGCGCAGTTCGCTGTCGAGCACCTGCGATCCGGTGCCCTGCACCGAGATGCGCAGCTGCAGCTTCCCTGGCGGCACGTCGAAGCTGACGCGCTGCGGCGTCCGGATCGGCGACGCGGGCGCCTCGGGCACGCGGCCGCGGAACGACGGCGATCCGTCGCCGGCGAGTGCCATGAGGGCCACCTGCGACGGTTCGTCGCCGGCCGCCGTGCGATCGCCCGGCAGCCTGGGCAGCGGCTCCCAGACGAACGTGACGCGAGTCTTCCCGTTCTCGCCGCGCGACGTGCCGATCCAGCTGCGGACGACGCTCGCGCGCGAGGGACGCGCGGTGGCCGCGCTGATCGCCGCCTCGACCGGCTTGGGAACGTCGGCTTTCGGCGGCGCAGTCGCGCGCTTCGCGTCGTCGGGCGTCAGTGCCCAGTATCCCTTGCGCGCGCGGACCTGGATGCCGGGCCGCTTCACGCGCACTTTGATCTCGTGGAACTTGCCGTCGGTCGGCGCCTGCGACGAGTTATACCCAATCAGGTAGTACGCGCTGCTGTCGCGGATGATCTGCTTCATGCCGACGTCGAGATCGTTGCGATTCACGATCGCGCGCCCGTCGGTATTCTCCGCGAGCTCGCGCAGCGTGTTCATCGTCGAGTTGAGGTACTGCGAGTCGACCTGAAACGATCCCACGTTCTCGTTGATGTCGAACTCGAAGCCGGGAAGCCCGCGCGGATCGACCGCGTAGATCGAGACGTTGTTCTTGTTCGCCGCGTCGTACACCTCGCGCAGATCTGACTCGAGGTCCATGTTCGCGAAGAACTGGTAGCGATCCTCGTTGGGATCGTTCGCGCCAGCTCCCGGGTTGAAGGCATTCGGATTGCCGTAGCCGGGCAGCTGCGCGTTCGGATTGCGCATCTGCGGCGGCAGCGCGTTGGTGAACCCCTCGCTGACGAGAATCAGCGACTTGCGGCCTTCCTTCAACGAGCCCATGTGCACGACGAGCGACTTGATCGCCGACAGCGAGACCTGATTGCGAATCTTCTCGACGATCTCGGTCGGATAGTTCGCGTAGCGCTCCTCGAACTCGTTGCGCGGCGTATAGTCGTACTTGCGTCCCTGGAACTGCTGCATCGCCTTCATCACCGCGTCGTGATTGCGCGTCATCCGGACCGACGATGTCGATTCGAGCGGGTACATGACGCCGATCATGTCGGTCGGCCCGATCTGCGTGTCGAGGAAGCGCGACAGCGGATTGCGCACCGAGAGGCTCGTGCCGCGCCGCACGTGATAGTCGTCGAGGAAGATCGCGAACAGCCTGACGTCGTCGCGCGCCGCTTCCGATTCTTCGTCGTAATCGGTGCGGATCTGGCGCACGGGCTCCTTCGTCGCCTCGACGAGGCCGCCGTCGAGCTTTATCAGCTTGAACGTGTCGATCGTCTGCGGCTTCCCGTCTTCGAGCACGTCGAAGTCGCCCGGCTTCAGGTCGGCCACGCTGTTGCCGCTCTTGTTTTCCGTGACGATGACGTCGACCCGGACGTAGTTGATGCCGGTCCTGAAGATTGGCGGCTGCGGCGTCTGATCCGGCGGCTGCGCCGGTTGCTGTTGCGGTTGTTGCTGCGTCTGCTGGCCGGCGGCGCCTTGAAGCGTCGCGATCGAGATCAGCGCGGCGGCGAGTCCGGTAGACCGGAGGAAACTGGTCATATCTCTATATTAGACCGCCAGGTGTAACATTTCAGCCGTGACGACGCAAAACACGGAATTGATCCATCCGGCCCTGACCGCGCTGTCCGAAGACGAACGGCTCTTCCGCGACAGCGTGTACGAATTCGCGGACCGCGAGATCCGACCTGTCGTCCGCGACATGGACGAACACGCGACGATTCCGCGCGAGCTCGTCGACAAGCTGTTCGATCTCGGCGTGATGGGCATCGAGGTTCCCGAGGCGTTCGGCGGCGCCGGCGCGAGCTTCTTCCATGCAGTGCTCGCGGTCGAGGCGCTGTCGCGCGTCGATCCGTCGATCGGCGTCCTCGTCGACGTCCAGAACACGCTCGTCATCAACGCGCTGCTCCGTTGGGGCAGCGATGAACTCAAGCGCCGCTATCTGACGAAGCTCGCGGCGAATGCCGTCGGCGCGTACGCCCTGTCGGAGGCGGGATCCGGAAGCGACGCGTTCGCGCTGACGACGCGCGCGGTCGATCGCGGCGCCGAATTCGTCCTCACGGGGCGCAAGCTCTGGATCACCAACGGCAACGAAGCCGACATCTTCATCGTCTTCGCGAACGCGAACCCGGAGTCGGGCTATCGCGGCATCACGGCGTTCCTCGTCGAGCGGGAATTCGACGGGTTCACCATCGGGAAAAAGGAGGACAAGCTCGGCATCCGCGCCAGCAGCACGTGCGAGCTGCTGTTCGAGGAGTGCAGCATCCCGCGGTCGAACGTGCTCGGCGAGATCGGCAAGGGCTACAAGGTGGCCATCGAGACGCTGAACGAAGGACGCATCGGCATCGGCGCGCAGATGATCGGTCTCGCGCAGGGCGCCCTCGATCACGCGATCAGGTACACGCGCGAGCGGAAGCAGTTCGGCAAGGCGATCGCCGAGTTCCAGGCAGTCCAGCATCAGCTCGCGCGCGCGGCCACCGAGATCGAGGCGGCGCGGCTGCTGGTCTACAACGCCGGGCGCCTCCGCGACGCCGGCCAGCCGTTCCTCACCGAGGCCGCGATGTGCAAGATCTTCTCGTCGGAGGTCGCCGAGCGCGTGACGTCGCTCGCGGTCAACCTGTTCGGCGGCTACGGCTTCGTGAAGGACTATCCGGTCGAGAAGCTCTATCGCGACGCGAAGATCGGCCAGATCTACGAGGGGACGTCGAACCTGCAGCTGCAGACGATCGCGAAGCAGATTCTCGGATGACGCGCAATCGAGGCAAGAGCGCATCGGCACGGTTGCGGACGCCGGTTCCAGCCGGACGTGGCGATGAGCCCTTCAATCAGTCGGCTTCCCGTCGTAAAGGACGGTTGTCGGCAGCGTGTTCGCGCCGTTCCCGGTGCAGACGGCGTAGGTCGATTCGTACATCGACACGCCGGCGTATTCGCCCTTCGCGTTGAGCACGTAGAAATTCAGGCCGAAGTTGGGACGGCCGTTCGAATTGAGCAGCCGTTTCTCGATGGTGTTCTTCGCGACGCGGCGCAGCGCCGTCAGCGCGGCATCCTTCGGATGCGCGCCTCTTCGCATCTCCTCGACGATGAGGAACGAGCAGAGGTTGAAGAGATTCGCTTCGCCGCGGCCCGTCGATCCCGCGGCGCCGACGTCGCCGTCAACGTAGAGCCCCGCGCCGAGTATCGGCGAGTCGCCCGCACGGCCCGGAATCTTCCACGCGAGGCCGCTGGTCGTCGTCACTCCACACATCTCCCCTTTCGCGTTGACGCCGTCGCAGTTGATCGTGCCGTAGTAGTGCTCCGCGTCGACGATTCCCTCGGCAATCATGTCCATCGCGACCTTGTGGTACGCCTGCGACCGCTCCTTCGCCGGCAGATAGTGGAGCGGATCGGTCCGCCGTTTCCACTCGAGCCACTTCCTGCGCGAGTTCTCGGTGTTGAGGTCGTCCTCGATCGCGAAGCCCATCGCGCGCGCGAACTGCTGAGCGCCCTTGCCGACGAGCAGATGATGATCGGTTTCGTTCATCACCAACTGGGCAACTTTCGACGGCGTCCGGACGCCCTCGATCTCCGCGACGCCGCCCGCGCGCTTCAGCGGTCCGTGCATGCAGCATGAGTCGAGCGCCACCACGCCGTCGGCGTTCGGCAGCCCGCCGTAGCCGACGCTGTCGTCGAGCGGATCGAGCTCGACGATGTTGACGCCGGCAATCAGCGCGTCGAGCACGTCGGCGCCGCCCGTCATCATCGAGAACGCCTTCTCGACGCAGGTCTGCGCGCCGCCGTTCTTGACCTTGTGACCGTTGCTCGAGGCGATGACGATCGGTTTGACGCTCTTCGGCGTCATGACGGTCGGCGCTTGTCCGAACAGCGCGGTTGGAACGGTCGCGGCAGCGGCCGTGGCTTGCACGAATTCTCGGCGATTCATTTTCGTCATAACAATCAATCCGTCGGGCGGCCTTCGTACAGGGCGTCCGTCTTCAGCGTCTGCGGGCCGTTCTCGGTGCAGACGGCGTAGGTGCCCTCGTACATCGACACGCCGGCATATTCGCCCTTCGCATTGAGGCTATAGAAGTTGAGGCCGAAGTTCGGCTGTCCTTTCGCGTTCAGCAGGCGCTTCTCGATCGTGCTCTTCGCGACGCGTTTCAACGCCGTGATCGCGGCATCCTTCGGGTGCGCGCCGCGCCGCATTTCCTCGACGATCACGAACGACGACAGGTTGTACAGGTTCGCTTCACCGCGGCCGGTCGATCCCGCGGCGCCGACTTCGCCGTCGACATACAGTCCGGCGCCGAGAATCGGCGAATCGCCGGCGCGGCCCGGAATCTTCCACGCGAGGCCGCTGGTCGTCGTCACGCCGCAGATCTCGCCTTTCGCATTGACACCGTCGCAGTTGATCGTGCCCCAGAAATGTTCGCCGTCGATCAGCCCTTCGCGGACCATTTGGATGCCGGCGTCGTACCACGCCTGCGCGCGCTTCTTCGGATCGAGGTAGTGCAGCGGATCGGTGCGGCGCTTCCATTCGAGCCACGCCTTCCGCGCCGTTTCGTTGATCAGCCCTTCTTCGATCTTGAATCCCATCGAGCGCGCGAACTCCTGCGCGCCCTTCCCGACCAGGAGGTGATGATCCGTCTCCTCGGCGACGAGCTGCGCCACCCGCGCCGGCGTGCGGACGCCCTCGATGGCCGCTACGGCGCCGGCGCGCTTCTTCGGTCCGTGCATGCACGACGCGTCGAGCTGCACGACGCCATCCGCGTTCGGCAGACCGCTCCAGCCGACGCCGGTCTGCGTGGGATCGAGCTCGACGATCGCGACGCCGGCGACGAGCGCATCGAGCACGTCGGCGCCGTCGGCCATCATCTTGAACGCCCTGGCGACGCAGGTGACGCCCTGATCGTCCTTCGATCGATTCCCGTTGCTCGACGCGACGACGCACGGCTTGACGCCCTTCGGCGTCATCATCACCGGGGCCTGCCCCGGGCCTGTGGAAGGCTGCCCGAAAAGCGTCTTCGGAATGGCTGCGGCGGCGACGCCGGCCGCGGTGGTTCTGCGAACGAATTCACGACGACCAAACCTCTTGCTCATACCGCCTCCGTCTGACGGCACACTCTAGTAACGTGACGAAGAGGTGTCAATCTGCCGCGGGCAGGGAGAACGTCAGGCGCTGGCGAGCACGTTCGCCGCGATGATCATCCGCTGCGCCTCGGACGTTCCCTGATAGATTTCCGTCGCGCGCACGTCGCGGAACAGCCGCTCGACCACCGATCCGCGGCGGTAGCCGGCCGACGCAAGAATCTGCATCGCCTTGTCGGCGGCCTTGTGCGCCGCTTCCGACGCGGCGAGCTTCGCCATCGACGCCTCGAACGTGCTCTTCTCCTGATGGTCTTTCGCGGCCGCGGCCTTGAGCGTGAGCAGCCGCGCGGCGTCGAGCTCGGTTGCCATGTCGGCGATCATCCACTGGATCGCCTGGTAGTTCGCGATCGGCTGGCCGAACTGCTCGCGCTTCCGGGCGTACGCCATCGCCTCGGTCAGCGCCGCCTCGCCGATGCCGAGCGCCTGCGCGGCGATGGCGACGCGTCCGCCCTGCAGGGCCCACATCGCCAGGCGGAATCCCTGATCGACGTGGCCGAGCACCTGATCGTCGGCGACGTCGACGTCGAGATCGAGATCCATGCAGCCAAGGCCGCGCACGCCGAGCGAGTCGGCTCGCGCCGTGCGCGTGATGCCCGGCGCGTCCATCGGCACCAGGAACGCCGTGACGCCCTGGCCGCGCAATCCCGGACGGGTGCATGCGAACACGATGGCGACCGATGCTTCTTCCGCGTTCGCGACCCACACCTTCCTGCCGCGGATGCGGTAGCCGCCGCTCACGCGAATGGCGGCGGTCTTCTGATTGGCTGCGTCGGTCCCTGCGTCGGGTTCGGAGAGCGCGAAGGCGCCGATCCCTTCGCCGGTGGCGAGCTTGCGCAGCCACCGTTCCCGCTGCTGATCCTTCCCCGCGTGGGCGATGACTTCGGCGACGAGCGAGTTGGTGACCGTCAGCGCGACGGCGACCGTGGCGCTCGCCTTCGCGATGGCCTCCACCGCGAGCGCGTAGCTCACGTAATCGCGCCCCAGCCCGCCCCACGCCTTGGGCAGCGTCACGCCGCACAGGCCCGCGCTGGCGGCCGCGTGCACCACGTCGGACGGGTACTCGCCGGTCTTGTCGATCAGCGCGGCGCGCGGCGCCACGATCTCCGTCGCGAACTGTTCGATCTGCTCCTTGAAGGCGCGCTGTTCGGGAGTGAGCTCGAGGATCATCGCTTTACTCTAGCCACGAAAGACGCGAAAGCACGAAAACCACGAAACAACTTTAGACATTTCGTGAGTTTCGTGATTTCGTGTCTGGCGCGTCAACGTTCATTGCGCGCGAGGCGTTCGAAGATCGGCTGCAGTCGATCGCGCGTCGCCGCGAGACCCTCCGGCAGCACGCGCGTGTCGCCGATCGCCGTCATGAAGTTGGTGTCGCCGTTCCAGCGCGGCACGAGATGGACGTGGAGATGATCCACGATGCCGGCGCCGGCAGGTCGGCCGAGATTGATCCCGATGTTGATTCCCTGCGGCGTATAGGCCTCGGTGAGCGCCATCTCCGCGTGCCGCGTCAACCGCATCAGCTCCGCCTGCTCGTCGCCCGTCGTCGAGGCGAGCGTCGCCACGTGGCGGTTCGGCACAACCATCAGGTGACCGTTGTTGTACGGAAACAGATTGAGGATGACGTACGTGACACGGCCGCGAATGAGGATCAACTCATCGCGGCCGGGTTCGTCGCTGCGACAGAAGATGCAGCCGGGATCGCTGCCGCCGCTCGCGCTGTTCACGTACGCGAGGCGCCACGGCGACCACAAGCGTTCCACGTTCGGGATTCGGGACTGGGGACTTGGGATTCGGGGGGATTCGGGCAGCTGCGAATCCCGAATCCCGAATCACGATTTCAGACAGCCATCGCGTCCGGCGGGATTTCACCGGCCGCCGGCGACGGAGCCGCCGGCGCCGGCTCCTTGTTGATCAGCTCCTTCAGCTCCTTGCCCGGCTTGAAGTACGGCACCTTCTTCGGCGGCACATCGACCTTGTCGCCCGTCTTCGGGTTCCGCCCCTTGCGCGGTTCGCGCTTGCGCAGCCGGAAACTGCCGAAGCCCCGCAGCTCGATCTTCTCCCCGCGGTGCAGCGCGTCGATGATGCTCTTGAACACCGTATCGACGATCACCTCGGAGTGCTTCTTCGTCAGGTCCGACACGCGCGACACTTCCTCGACGAGCTCCGCCTTGGTCATGCTGCCGCTGGTCATGTGCTGCCTCTCTCTGGGGGCTGGGGGCTGGTCCCCTACCGATTTCTAAAGTGATCGCCGAGCGTCGCCGTGCCGTCGCCTGCCGATTCCTGATATGCCTCCCAGTCGGCGCGGAACTCATCTGACTTCATCGCGCGAATCGACAAACCAATCTTCCGCTCCGATGGCGCGAGCTTGATGATCTTCATCGGATAGGTCTCGCCGACCTTGAGATCGATCTTCTCGTCCTTCCCGGCGTGGTGCGAGTCGTCGAACTCCGACACGTGGATCAGCCCTTCGATCCCTTCGTCCAACTCGACGAACGCACCGAAGTTCGTCATCCGCACGACCTTCCCTTCGATGGTGTCGCCGACGTGATGGCGCGAGAAGAAGTCGTCCCAGATGTCGGTCGCGAGCTGTTTCAGCCCGAGCGACAGCCGCTGGTTCTCGGCGTCGATGTTGAGCACCATCGCCTCGACGACGTCGCCCTTCTTGAGCACTTCGGACGGATGCTTGATGCGCTTGCTCCACGACATGTCGGAGATGTGAATGAGGCCGTCGATCTCCTCTTCCACTTCGACGAAGGCGCCGAACTCGGTCAGGTTGCGCACCTTGCCGGTGATCTTCGAGCCGACGGGATACTTGTCGGCCAGGTCGTGCCACGGATTGGTCTCGACCTGTTTGAGGCCGAGCGAGATGCGCCGCGCGGTCGGGTCGACGCCGAGCACCATCGCGTCGACCGAGTCGCCGACGTTGAGAATCTTCGACGGGTGTTTGACCCGCTTGCTCCACGACATCTCGCTGACGTGAATGAGACCCTCGACGCCCGATTCGAGCTCGACGAAGGCGCCGTAGTCGGTGAGGCTCACCACCTTGCCGCCGACGCGCGCGCCGACCGGATAGCGGTCCATCACATTCGCCCACGGATCGGTGATCAGCTGCTTGTGGCCGAGCGAGACGCGCTCGGTCGCCGGATCGTACTTGAGCACGATCACGTCGATCTCGTCGTTCACCTTGAACAGCTCCGACGGATGCCCGACGCGGCCCCACGACATGTCGGTGATGTGCAGCAGGCCGTCGATGCCGCCGAGATCGATGAACGCGCCGTAGTCGGTGATGTTCTTGACGACGCCCTTGAGCACCTTGCCCTCGGCGAGCGTCTCGAGCGTGTGCTTCTTCTTCTCCGCGTTCTCTTCTTCGAGCAGCGCCTTGCGCGACAGCACGATGTTGCCGCGCTTCTTGTTGACCTTGATGACGCGCATCCGCAGCTCCTGGCCGCGCAGCGCGTCGAGATTTCTCACGGGACGCACGTCGATCTGCGATCCGGGCAGGAACGCGCGGACGCCGATGTCGACCGCGAGGCCGCCCTTGATCCGCTCGATGACGCGGCCGATGACGACCTTGCGCTCGGCATAGGCCTTCTCGACCTCGTCCCAAATCTTCATCTTCTCGGCTTTTTCGCGCGAGAGGACGACGTATCCTTCCCGGTCTTCCGTGCGCTCGAGCAGCACGTCGACGATGTCGCCGGGCTGCACCGTCACTTCGCCGTTCTCGTCGAGGAACTCGTCGACCTGAATGATGCCTTCGGACTTGTATCCGACGTCGACGATCACTTCCGAAGGAGTGACCTTGAGAACCGTTCCCTTGACGACCTCGCCTTCCGCGATGTTCCGGAAGCTGTTATCGTAGGCGGTGAGCAGGGCCTCGAAGGCATCCTTGTCGATCTGCTCATCATCGTCGCGCGGTCGCGCTTTCAGCGTGCTGCGGTCCGAGCGCTCCGGGCGTTCCGGTCGTTCGGTCGTCGCCGTGCCGGCGCTCCCGCCGGCACCGGGAGTGTTCTCATCTTCAAGCTTCGCCATGCCTTGCACGTCTCCTCTGGTCGATCTTTTACTTCTGGGCGATTTGCCGGTGGCTCGTTTTGGGGCACCGGCACCCCGAGTGGGTTTATCGAAATTCCGATAAGCAACAGAGAGTACGACACTTATCGCAAAACTGTCAAGGTTCCGAAAGGACGTGACCATGGCCAAACGGAAGGCCACACGACGAGGAAAGCCACCCGCTCGCGGCCGCAAGAAGGCGGCGCGGCGTTCGGCGAAACGGTCGATCCAGCAGACAGCGAAGCAGACAGCCCGGAAAACCGCCCCGAAACGTCACCCCAGGCCGCGCCGATCACCTCGGCTGGACCGGGCGCGCCGCACGCTCGACGATGCGCACCGGCCGGGCCGAGCTCGAGGAGAACCGCGCACGGCATCGCGGCATGACCGACGTGGCCGGCGGCGACGTCGACGTGGACGTCGAGGACGCGTACTTCACGGGTGAAGAGACGCCCGGAGGCGACAATACGACGCCCGATCAGGACATCGTCGACGACATCGGAAAGGCGCTCGGCGTGCAGTACGAGGACAACGAAGAGCTGCGCTCGAGCGACAAAGTCGTCGAGCGCGACAAGCACCGCTGGGAGCTCGATCCGGCCTCTGCCGAAGATTACAAAGAACGCAAGTAGGGGCGGATCACTGAAATCACTTCCCGTACAACTTCGTCTACGCTCTTGCCGGTCGTATCGATGACCACGGCATCCTTCGCGGCGTACAGCGGGGACGCCGTGCGCGTACGGTCGATCGCGTCGCGCGTTCTGAGCAGCGTCGCCACGTCGGCGACCGCCGTCGGCCCGCCTGAATGCGCGGGATCGGCCGCGCGCCGCCGCGCCCGTTCGTCTGGCGACGCATCGAGGTAGATCTTCACGTCGGCGTTCGGAAAGACGACGGTGCCGATGTCACGGCCCTCCATCACAATCGCGCCCTGCGTGCCGCACTCCCGTTGACGCTCGACGAGCACGGCACGAACCTTCGGCAACCGCGCGACCGCTGCTGCGGCGCGATCGATTTCCGGTGTGCGAATCGCGCGCGTGACATCGCTGCCGTCGATCGTGATGAGCGGCGCCGTCACGTCGATGATCGATCGCTCGGCCAGCGCGGCCACCCCATCGTCGCTGTCGAGCGGCACGCCGTCCCGCAGCGCCTTCCAACCCACGGCGCGGTACATCGCGCCGCTGTCGACATGGCGGTAACCGAGCTGCGCCGCGACGGCGCGCGCCACCGTTCCTTTTCCTGCGCCGGAGGGGCCGTCGATGGCGATCACGAGCTGTTTCATTGGGCAGGACGGGCGGGAAGGGCAGGAACGGCAGGACGAGCGGGAGCGGCAGAACGGGCAGAGCCGGCAGCATAGGCAACCGCGCAGTCGACGCTTGCGTTCGTCCCGCCCACCCCGCCCATCCTGCCCATCCCGGCCAAATCGAACCGGCTCGCGAGTGTAACATGCGCATCATGAGGCGATGGTCGATCGCCACCGTCGTTGTCGTCGTCACGCTCGCGGGCGGCGTGTTCATCGCGCGGCCGTTCGTGCACGGCCTGTCGTTCGTGATTCGCGCGGCCGAAATGGACGGCACGCTTCGGCGCGTCGCCGATCTCGACGCGTCGGCCGAGCGGGAGCGCGAGATTGCAATCCCGACGCCGGGTGGATCGATGCGGGGACGCGTTTACGAGCCGACCGGCACGCCGCACCGCGCGGCGCTCCTCGTCTCGGGTTTGCACCCATCGGGCATCGACGAGCCGCGGCTGATGCGGCTCGCGCGACAACTGGCCGCAGATCATCTCGTCGTCGTCACGCCCGACATTCCCGAGCTCTCACGGTTCGAGATCACGCCGGCGATCACCGACACGATCGAACGGACCGCCGGATGGCTCGCTTCGGAGTCGGGTCTTGCGCCCGATCGCACCGTGGCGTTGATGGGGATCAGCTTCAGCGGCGGCCTTTCGCTCGTCGCCGCCGGACGGCCATCGCTCGCCGAACGCGTCGCGTATGTGTTCTCGTTCGGCGGTCACGACGATCTGCCGCGCGTGCTGCGTTATCTGTGCACGGGACAGGAGCCGTATCCGTCGCATCAGCTCGGAATCCGGCCCTTCGACGGAGCTCAGGGCCGCCGTGATCCTGTCGACCGGCGGCTGAAGCCGGATGAGACGACTGGCGGGACCGACCAGCCCTTCACGCGCGCTCCACACGATTACGGCGTTGCCGTCATCCTGCTTGGCGTCGCAGAGCGCCTCGTGCCGGCGCGGCAGGTCGAGCCGCTTCGGGCGGCGATCCGGCAATATCTCTGGGCCTCTGCGCTCGACAGCGGCGTAGACAAGCCGCGGGCGGCCGCGGAGTTCGACGCCGTGCGCGCGCTGACGAACAAACTGCCGGAACCGTCGGCCACGCTGCTCCGATACGTCGTGGATCGCGACGTCGTCCACCTCGGTCCTCGATTGCTGCCCTACGTGCGCTTTTACGGAAGCGATCCCGCGCTGTCGGTGTCGAAGGCCCCGAGGACGTCGGCGCCGGTATTCCTGCTGCACGGCACCGAAGACAACGTCATTCCGTCGATCGAATCCGAATACCTCGCGCAAGATCTTCGCGGCACCGCTCCGGTGCGGCTGCTGCTGAGCGGCCTCATCTCGCACGCGGAAGCCGACCGCCCGGCGCACGTCAGCGATGTCGCAGCGCTGGCGTCCTTCTGGGGCGATCTTCTCTCACGGTGACTTCGGCGGCTCGCCACGAAAAACACGAAATCACGAAATACGCGAAAAAGAAAAGATAAGGCGGTAACGTTTATCTGTGGAGCGTCTCCAGAAGATTCTCTCTCAAGCGGGCGTCGCCTCTCGCCGCGCGAGCGAGCAGTTGATGCTCGAGGGACGCGTCACCGTCAACGGCCAGACAATCCGCGAGCTCGGCACGAAAGCCGACCCGTCGCGCGACGACATCCGCGTCGACGGCCGGCGTGTGAAAGTCGCGGAACATCACCGCTACCTGCTGCTCAACAAGCCGCGCGGGTACGTGACGACGCGATCCGATCCGCAGCGGCGTCCGACCGTGATCGATCTTTTGCGCGGCGTCCGCGAATACGTATATCCGGTCGGGCGGCTCGACTTCGACTCCGAAGGTCTGCTCCTGCTCACCAACGACGGCGATCTCGCCGCGCGTCTCACGCATCCGCGCCACGGCGTCGCGCGCGTGTACGACGTGCGGGTGCTCGGCGAACCCGATCTCCACGACATCGACCGGCTGTCGAAGGGTATGACGATCGAGGATCGCCGCACAGAGCCGGCGGACGTAAGGGTCGCCGGTCCCGGCCACCTGA
>Ga0209471_1001318_pt1 | contig 14911 bp, 10 predicted proteins | sample GraSoiAngelo_128_FD_185885 | JGI IMG/M metagenome (GOLD analysis project Ga0209471, IMG submission 185885) | Grasslands soil microbial communities from the Angelo Coastal Reserve, California, USA - 14_0927_12_20cm (SPAdes) (version 2) | ecosystem: Environmental > Terrestrial > Soil > Grasslands ...
GATCGTGCGCCACGAGCTGACGCACGCGCTCGTTCACGAGATCGTCGGCGCCAGCGCATCCCTTCCCGCTTGGTTCGACGAGGGCCTCGCCACGCGGATCGAGCGCGATGGCGGCGCGACGGTCGCGGCACGCGAGTCGTCGGTCGCGCTCGGCTTCCTGACCGCGGGCCGGACGACGCTGGCCGACCTCGATCAGCAAACAGAGTGGGCGCAGCAGAATGCCGCGCTCGACGGCAAGGCGTACTCCGTCGCGGCTGAGGCCGTTCGCCTACTCGAGCAGCGCGTGACGCACGACGGGCTCATCCGCATGCTCGACGCGATCGGTCGCGGGTCCACCTTCGGCGCGGCGTACCTCGCCGAGGGCGGCGAGACCGTCGGCGACTTCACGCGGGCGTTCCCGTCACGTCTCGCGGCGGAGTCCGAAGCCCGGATCGTTCAGACGGCGCGTCCGGATGGTGTTCTCTGGACGCTTGCGGGTTTCACACCGAACAGCGCCGTCACCGTGGTGATCGACGGCACGGGCTACCACCTCGAGTACGAGGTCCGCACAGACAAGTACGGGATGCACCAGGGAAGCTTCGGCGGCACCGCGCCGAAGGGTGAGTACACGATTCACGCCAGCCGCGCGGGAACGAGCGCGACGACGATCATACGGACCTAGAGGCGGCGCCGCCGGTACAGTTCGGCGCGTGGGGGAGCACCAGCCCGTAGACATCGATGCGCTCATGGCCGAGGTGCGTGAGCGCATTCGGATCAAGCGCGAGAAGGGCATCTACGGGCCCGACGTCGAGGCACTTCTGCGCGTTCCGCTGCCCGGCGGGCGACGCATCTTCTCCGACGATCTGCAGGATCCGCTCGCATCGCTCGCCGAGGCGCTCGACGAGGAGGTCGAGTACGACGCTCGCAGCCGCAAACCGATCGTCGGTCCGGTCATCACCTACGCGCGGAAGGTCGTCATCTCGCTCGTGCGCTGGTGGATGGGGGCGATCCTGGAGCGCCAGGAGCGCATCAACCGACTGCTCGCCGCGGCCTACGACTACGAGGGCCAGATGGCCCCGCGCTTCGGCTCCCGGCTCGAGCGTCTCGAGCGCGAGTGGAAGGAGTGGCGCGAGCATGAGGTCGCCGCGAACCTACATTCGGTGTACTTCCAGGCCCGTTTCGGCGGCGACGAGACGGTCATCCGCAGGCAGTCGGAGGCGTTCGTCGATCTCTACAAGGGACGGACGCGGGTGCTCGACCTCGGGTCGGGTCGCGGGATCTTTCTGCAGCTTCTCAAGGACAAGGGCATCGGCGGCTACGGCGTGGATCTCGATCCGCGCATGGTCGCGCAGGCTCGCGAGAAGGGGCTTGAGGCGCACGAGGTCGACGCGCTGACGCACTTGCGGCAGGTCGAAGCGGGGAGCATCGACGGCCTGTATGCGCGTCACCTCGCCGAGCACATCCTTCCCGGCGAGCTCGTCGAGATACTTCGCGCGTGCCGCCGCGCGCTCGCGCCCGGCGCGCCGGTCGTCTTCGTGACGCCGAACCCGAAGACGCTCACGGTCGGCGCGCACACGTTCTGGACGGACCCGCAGCACCTCCGGCCGATCCCTCCGGATCTTTTCACGTTCTATCTCGAGGTCGAGGGCTTCACCGACGTCGAGCTGCGCACGTTCGAGCCGACCGAGAAGCGCCTCTCCGAGGACGTGCCGGCGGGCGCGATCCGCGAGAACGTGAAGCTGCTGAACGAGACGCTCTTCGGCGATCGCGACTACGCGGTGATCGGATACGCACCGCGGTGAGGGTCCACCAGTTCCATCCGACGCTCGCGCCAGGCGACGCGATGAGCAACCACGTCTTCGCGCTGCGGAAGAAGATCCGGCACTGGGGCTACGACTCGTTCGCGTACGCGGTCGAAGCCAAGCCCGGCGTCGCCGACGTTCGCTCCTACCGGCGCCTCTTTCGTGAGGTGAAGCCGGACGACCTCCTCATCGTGCACTTCTCGATGGGCAGCGAGGTCGTCGACCAGCTCATCAAGATCCCAGCGCGACGTGTGCTCGTCTACCACAACATCACGCCGCCCGAATTCTTCAGTGGCATCAACCCGCACGCGGCGGCGTTCGCCCGTCTTGGACTTCGGCAGCTCTCGCGGATCGCGCCGGCGTTCGAGCTCGGGATCGGCGTGTCCGAATTCAATCGACGCGCGCTCGTCGACGCGGGGTACGAGGAGACCACGCGCGTGCCCATCCTTCTCGACTGGGAGCACTTCGCGGTGCCGCCGAACGATGCGGTGCTCGCGCGCTGGAGAGGGCTCCGCACTGTGCTGCTGTTCGTGGGCCGCATCTCGCCGAACAAGAGGCAGGACGATTTGGTCCGCATGCTCGCCTATTACCGTCGGTGCATCGACCCCGAAGCGCAGCTCGTCCTTGTGGGTGCCTTCCGCGATCAGCCGCAGTTCCACGCGCGCGTGGTCGCGCTCGTCGAGCGCTTGGGTCTTGGCGGCGCGGTCCACTTCGCGGGAAGCATCGACGACGCCTCACTCCTCGCGCACTACCGCGCCGCGACGGCGTTCGTGTCGCTGTCGGAGCATGAGGGCTTCGGGGTGCCGCTCCTTGAAGCGATGCGCTTCCGTTTGCCTGTGGTCGCGTTCGAGGCGGCCGCCATCGGCGAGACCGTCGGAGCGGCCGGAGTGCTGCTGCAGGAGCGCGATCTGGCCGAGACCGCCGAGGCCGCGGCGATGGTCGGCGAGCGCACCGCGCTTCGCGAAGCGCTCGTGGCCGCCGGCGAGGAACGTCTGAAGGAGTTCGACCCGGAGAAGGTCGCCGAGCGCACGCGACAGGTTCTGGGCATCTGACGCTACCGAGGCGCGATGCCATCATGATGGCGTGGAACGAAGAGAAGTTCGCCTGACCGCACGGCAGGCGAGCGCCGTGCGGAGAGAAGCGGCGCGACGCAAGACGTCGGACGCGGCGATCGTTCGCGAAGCCGTGGACCTGTGGCTGCGCTCGCACGGCCACTCGGGCCACCTGAGCGAGCGGTGGGAGCGCGCGCTACGGGTGGTCGGCGCCTTCAGCTCCGGCCGGAGTGACATCAGCCGCGAGCACGACCGCGAGTTCGCCGAGGCGTCTCGCTCCTGATCGCCGGTTCCGAGCAGATGCCGTGACTGAGCCGCTCCGCTTCGCACATCAGTTCAATCCCGTGATCGCGTACGGCGACGCGATCGGCAACGATTGCCTCGAGCTGCAGCGGCTGTTTTGGTCATCCGGAGTGCGGAGCGAGCTCTTCGCCTGGGAAGCGAAGCCCGAGGTCCGCGCGCTGGTGCGTGATTACCACGACCTCGAATCGGTCCGGCGGCGCGACGGCCTGCTGCTGGTCCACCACTCCATCGGGAACGAACCTCGCGATCCGCAAGGCCGTCGTCTATCACAACATCACGCCCGCGACCTACTTCGCGGGTCTCAACGACGAGCTCATGCGCTATGCCGACGTCGGCCGCGAGCAGCTGAAGCTCCTCGCGAAGAGCGCGGAGCTCGGCATCGCCGACAGCGAGTACAACCGCAAGGAGCTCGAGGCCGCCGGGCTCGCGAACAGCGCGGTCGTTCCGCCGCTCGTCGATTGGGAGGACTTCGACCGGCCGCCGGACCAGGACGTCGCACGGAGGCTCGCCGACGAGCGCACGTCGATTCTCGCGGTGGGCCAGATCCTCCCGCACAAAGCCGTACACGACGTCGTCTCGGCGTTCGCGAAGTACCGCGAGTCGGATCGCACAGCCCACCTTTATCTCGTCGGGTCGACAGCGATGTCCGCCGGCTACCTGGACCGCGTGCGCGGCGACATCCGCAGGCTCGGTCTGGACGGCGCGGTGACGCTCACCGGGAGCGTGACCGTCGAGCAGCTCGTCGCGTATTACCGCGGCGCGACCGCGTTCCTCACCCTTTCGGAGCACGAAGGCTTCTGCGTGCCGCTCCTCGAGGCGATGCGGAGCGATCTGCCGGTCGTCGCGAACGCTGCCGCTGCGATCCCGGAGACGCTCGGCGACGGCGGAATCCTGCTCGAGGACCGATCGCCGGAAGCCGTGGCGACGCAGCTCGAGCGCGTCGTACGCGATCAGACGCTTCGCAAGGAGCTGATCGAAAAGGGGCGCCGCCGCGTCGAGGCATTTTCTCGGGGACACATCGCCGAGCGCCTGAAGCTCGCGCTGGCGCAGGGCGGGTGGGAGCTGCCCAACGCCAAGTCGAAGAAGATCGTCGTCCTGTCGAGCGATCAGCGCTGCGGCATTCATCACTATTCGCTCGCCGTGACCGATGGCCTGCGCGAGAAGGGTCACCAGGTGACCTTCGTCGGGGTGAAGCATCTCGACACCGCCGACCTGTACCGCAAGCTCAAGTTCATCTCGCCGCAGAGCGACGCCGTCCTCATCGAGCACGAGGCCGGGATCTTCCGCGACGTCCCGTTCGTGCGGGCGCTCATCTCGCTCTGGCGCAAGCGCCTTCCGGTGATCCTGTCGATGCACGAGCTCGAGCCGGAGAAATTCCATCACTACCGTCGCCTCTCGGCCGCGCTGCACTACAACCCGCGCTATCGCCTGCCGCTCGAGATCTTGCGCATGCCCTGGGTCGCTCTGCGCCTCGCGAACTGGTTCCTCCGATATCGGCTGATCCTGATCTTCATGGGCGCGATCCCGCGCAAGCTCGTCGTGCATTCGCTCCGGAGCGAGCGCTGGCTGCAGCTGCTCACGCCGGATCAGGACAAGCGCGAGCGCTTCCCGCTTCTCGTCATGCCCCTCGAGAACACCGTCCTTCCGCGTGACGCCGAGGAGAAGCGAAAGCTCCGCGCGAGGTTTGGGCTCCCGACCGACCGGTTCATCTTCATCTCGCCGGGCTTCTTCTTCGCGCGCAAGCGCTACAAGGAAGTCATCGAGGCGCTGCCCGACGAAGCGGTGCTCGTGCTGTCCGGGACGAAGTCGGACTGGGAGCCGCGCTACTTCGATGAGGTCATGGCGGTCGCGAAGACCAGACCGAACGTCGTGATCAACACCGAATACAACACGATGGGCGAGTACGTTGCCGCGTCCGACGCGGTCGTCCTGTTCTACGAGGATGTCTTCCAGAGCGCCGTCGTCACGCAGGCCGTGTGGGCCGGGCTGCCGTGCATCTTCTCCGAGGCCGAGGGCTTCGCGCCGTACCACGCGGCCGGGCCGGTCGTGCGGAGCGTCGACGATCTCGCGAAAGCGATGCACGAGATCCAGAAGCCGGAGACGTACGCGAGGTACTCGCGCGGCGTCCGCATCCTCCGCCGCTTACTCTCGCCCGAGCGGAACGCCGAACGCTATCTCGCCGGCATCGAGTGAGGATCCTCGTCGTCGTTCAGCGGTACGGCGCCGAGGTCGTCGGCGGGTCCGAGTCGCACGCGCGCGTCGTGGCGCAGCGTCTCGCGATGGTCAACGAGGTCGAGGTCGCGACGACGAACGCGCTCGACTACTGGAGCTGGGCGCCGCATTTCCCGGTCGGCGTGTCGATGGACGGCCCCGTCCGCGTGCGGCGCTTCGCCGTGACCGGCCAGCGCAGCGCGACGTTCAAAGAAAGCGAGCGGCACGTCCTCTTCGAGCCGCACACGCTTGCCGACGAGCAGGCGTGGCTCGCAATGCAGGGGCCGCACACGCCCGAGCTCCTCGACTTCTTGAGGAGCGAGGGCAAAAGCTACGACGCGATCCTCTTCTACACGTACATATACGAGCCGACAGCGGCGGGCCTGCCGCTCGTCCCGGAGCGCGCCGCGCTCATCTCGACGGCGCACGACGAGGAGCCGCTCCGGCTCGTCCCGTACCGCGTGCTGTTCCAGCTTCCGCGCGCGTTCGGATTCCTCACGCCCGAGGAGCAGGGTCTCGTGCATGCGCGCTTCCGGAACGAGCACATCCCGAGCGAGATCCTGGGTATCGGTCTCGACGCGCCGCCCTGGCACGACCCCGAGCCGTTCCGCGAGCGGTATGCGCCGCGCGGGCCGCTCGTCCTCTACCTGGGCCAGGTGGGCGAGGGGAAGGCCGTCGACGAGCTCGTCGCGGACTGGATCGTCCATCGCGAGGCGGGTGGCACGGGCTCGCTCGTGCTCGCCGGCACCGCGCGCATGCCCCTACCCGAGCGCGACGACATCGTGTCGCTCGGCCGAGTGAGCGACGAGGACAAGTACGCCCTCCTCGAGGCGGCAGATGCGCTGGTCCTTCCATCGCACCTCGAGAGCCTCGGCATCGTGCTGCTCGAGGCCTGGCAGGTCGGAACGCCGTGCCTCGTCTCGGCGAAGAACAAGGTCACGACCGGTCAGGTCGCGCGCGCGAACGGCGGTGCCCCCTATGACCGCGGCGGCTTCACGGCCGCGCTCGCGGCGGTCCTTGGAAGGCGCGACGAGCTCGGCGCATCGGGGCGCGCGTACGTCGAACGCGAGTGCACCTGGCCGGCGTTCGACGCGCGCCTCGAACAGCTCGTCGACCTGGTGGCGAATTGAGCGGCCCGAGCCTGCTCGTCGTCGTGCAGCGGTACGGCGACGTCCCGGGCGGCGCCGAGGCTCACGCGCGCTCGGTCGTGCAGCGCCTCTCGCCGCACTTCGCGATCGAGGTCGCGACGACGAACTCGACCGATTACCTGACCTGGAAGGGCGACCTCACCGCGGGCCTCGATCGCGTCGACGGTGTCAGCGTGCGCCGGTTCCCCGTCGAGCGCCCGCGCGCCTGGAACTTCAAGCTCTACGAGCGCCGGGCTTTTCGCTCTGGGCACACGCTCGAAGACGAGCGCGCGTTCATCGACGCGCAGGGGCCGTACGCTCCCGAGCTTCTCGACTTCCTGTTCAAACGCGGCCGCGAGTACGACCACGTGCTCTTCTTCACCTACATCTACTACCCGACGGTCCTCGGCATCCCGCTCGTCCCCGAGCGCGCGGTCCTCGTGCCGACGGCGCACGAGGAGTCCGCGATCGGGCTCGCCGCATACCAGCCGGTGTTCCACGCGCCGCGCGCCATCGCGTACAACACCGAGGAGGAGCGGCGCATGGTCTGGCGCCGCTTCCGCAACGAACGCGTGTCCAACGAGATCGTCGGAGTGGGGATCGACGTCCCGGCGGACCGGAATGCGGCGCGGTTTCGTGAGAAGCACGGCATCGCCGGTCCGTACCTCCTCTATGTGGGTCGCATCGGTGTGAGCAAGGGGTCACGGGAGCTCTTCGCGAGCTATCAAAGCTGGCGCGCGAGCGATCCAGCGCACGACGTCTCGCTCGTGCTCGTCGGCGACGCCGAGACTTCGGTCCCGAGGACGAGCGGCATCGTGCATCTCGGACGCCTTCCCGAACAGGACAAGTGGGACGCGCTCGCCGGCTGCGCCGCGTTCGTGATGCCGAGCCTCCTGGAGTCGCTCTCGCTGGTGACGCTCGAGGCGTGGGCGGCCGGCCGCCCGGTCATCGTCGACGCTCGCTCGCCGGTGCTCGCGGGGATGGCACGTCGAGCCGGCGCCGGTCTTGCGTACCGCGGTCCGGCCGAGTTCGCCGAGATCTGCGAGCTGTTGCTCGACCGCCCCGAGCTCGGCGACCGCCTCGGCCGGTCCGGCGCGGATTTTGTGGCGCGCACGTACACCTGGCCTCGGGTCGTCGAGACGTACCTCGACCTCTTCGCTGAGGTGCGCGCCCGCCTCGCGGCCTGAATGTTTGCCGAATATCTACCTAGGCCGGTCAAACCCGGGAGCGCTCCTTGCAGCGCCCGCCGTTGCGCGTTCGGGACGTGGTCGTTACCTACTCGTTGCGTCCGCGCGCAGGGAGGCGACCTTGCGACGGCTCGTCGTCATCGGTTTGGTCATGGCGTTCCTCGCGAGCCTTTCACCGGCTACCTTTGCGGCGACCCCCCCGAGCGGATCCGTCGACAACGTGGCCACCACCACCAATTGGACGGGCCCGACCTTCGCGGGCGGGACCTACACCAGCGGTGACCGCGGCGGGAAGTGCTTCGACTCGACGGGTCATCCGCTCGCGAGTCCTCCGATAAGCGGCAACGCCGCGTGCGACGTGTACTCGCTCACCGTCAACGTCGCCTCATCGTTCTGGACGAACACCGCGGGCGGCGTCGCCGTCAGGCTCGACAACTTCGGCGCGAACGACATCGACATGTACATCTACCAGCGCAACTCCGATGGAACGAAGGGCGCCTTCGTGACCAGCTCGGGCAACGCGATCGGCATGCCTGAGAACGCGATCATCGACAGCGCCTCAGGCGGCTATTACGTCGTCGCGGTCGCATTCAGTGTCGTGGCCACGAGCTACCAGGGGCACGCGACGTTCTTCGTCACCGCTGGCCACGCCCCGACTCCCCCGGTCATCACGAGCCCTCCCGGCTATCCGGCGAATCGGGCGAGCCGTGACGTCTATCTCTCCCACTCCGAGCCGCATATCGCGATGAACCCGCTCGATCACAACAATCTCGTCGCGGGCTCGAAGATGTACGTGAACCTTCCGAACTACCTCTTCAAGATCGGCATGTACGCGTCGTTCGACGGCGGCCGGACCTGGACCGACAGCGGCCAGCTGCCGGGCTATCCGGTGGCCTCGCCTGCCGATTGCACCGGCGGAGCGAACGGTCAGACCTTCTCTGCGGACTGCCAGTACACGACCAGCGACGTGTGGACGGCGTTCGATGACGAGGGCAACGCCTACGCCATGGTCCTCGATGCGCCTGGTGGCGCGGCCGGCGCGACCGGTTGGAACATGAACCTCCACAAGTCCACGGACGGTGGGCGGACCTGGAGCGTCGCGACCCCCATCCACAACCACAACGGCGGCCTCTTGAAGGACTTCTTCCTCGACGACAAGAACGCGTTCGCTGTGGACAACTACACAGCCGCACCTCTTGGCGGAACAAACAAGCCTCGCGACGGCAAGATCGGAACGATGTACGCCTGCTGGAATCTCGACGACACGACCGCGGGCCTGCATCAGGACATCGTCGTGGCGACGTCCAACGACGGCGGCCAGACGTGGTCTCAGCCGGTCATCGTTTCGAAGGGTCAAGACCTCGAGATCGGGTGCCAGTTCGGGATCGCGCCCTCCGGCACGGTCTTCCTCTCATGGTTCCACTACACGACCACCATCGCTGGGCTGGGAGGTCAGATGTGGATCGCCGAATCGCTGGACCACGGCCTCACCTGGACGGCGCCCACGGTCGTTGCGACCGTGAATCCGCTGCCGACGAAGATCCCGGGGTCGCGCTTCCGCAACCTTTCAATCCCGGGCATGGCGATCGCGCCGAACGGCACCATCTACATCACGTGGGCTGATTACCACACGGCCGCGAACGGCACGCAGGACGGCGACATTCTCGTCGCCAAGTCCACGAACGGCATCAACTGGACGACGAGCCGCGTCAACCAGGACAAGATCGGAAACGGCAAGGACCAGTTCCAGCCGCAGATCGCGATCACCGCTTCCGGTCAGGTGAACATCAGCTACTTCGACCGGCGCAACGATCCCGACAACTTCTACATCGACACGTATCTCTCGCGGTCCGACGACGGCGGCACGACGTGGTCCGACATCCGGGTCACGCAGAAGATGTGGGACCCGTCCATCAACCCGCCGATCTCCGGATCGGGCGAGTTCATCGGCGACTACCAGGGACTCGTGGCAGACGACGACAACGCGATCCCCTTCTGGAACGACACGCATCTCGCGCAGCTGCCGACGACCGACGCGAATTACTCGAAGTACCAGGAGGTCTTCTCGGCGCGGGTGCCCAACCTCGCGGATCTGACCGTCAGCGGCCTCACATTCGGGCCATCCGCGCCGCGCGAGGGTCAAAACGTCACGATCACCGGCAGGGTCGCGAACATCGGCTACCGCGCGGCGTCGAACATTGGCGTCCGCTTCGCGGTCGACGGGGTCGTGCAAAGCCCGGACAGGTCCATCGCTTCCCTTGCTGCCGGCGCGACCGCGGATGTGAGCATCCAATGGCCGTCGCAGGGCAAGCCCGGCACCCATACGGTCCTGGTGACGGTTGACCCGAAGAACACGATCCGCGAGTCGGACGAAACGAACAACGCTGGTACGGGCTCGTTCTTCGTCAGGGGCAATAAGGTCAGCAACCCGTCGTTCGAAACGGCGTCGACGACGGCACCCTCGCAGCCCGCGAACTGGACACCGAGCGGGACCGGCACCACCTACGACGTCACCGGCGGTCACGCGGCCGACGGGATCGCGGCGGCCGGCATCGTGACCGGCGCGCTTCCCGGGCAGGCCGGCAGGTGGACCTCCGACGCGGTCGCCGTCGTCGCCGGAACCTACTACGAGGTCAGCGCGACCGTCATCACCGGCGGGACCGCGAGTCATCCGCGGATCGTCGTGTCCGCGCTGAACACCGTGAGCGGCGCGACAACGCCGCTCCTCGCTCTGACGCAGCTCGTCCCAGCGAAGGCCGTCACCGAGCTACTCGCTGGCGTCACGATCCCCGCGGGGGTAAGCACCGTCGTGATCGAGCTCCGCGATGAGCTCGACGCCAACCTCACCATCTACTACGACAAGATCGGACTCTTCGCCCCGGACTAACAGGAAGCTAGGGGGAATGTGCGCGGAGCGATCCGCGCACTTATCCCCCTGATATGATTTTCCATATATGAAGGCGAGTCGGCTCGCTCTCGCCGCCCGCAAGCGAATGGGATTGACCCAGCGTGAGCTCGCAAAGCGCACCGGAATCTCGCAGCCGATGATCTCTTCGATCGAGCGCGGCCTTCAGGATCCACGCTACAGCACACTGGAGCGGATCTTTCGCGCCTGCGATCTCGAGCTCGACGTAGTGAACGTCGCCGGTGGCGGAGTTGACCGCACGCAGTTCATGTCGACGCTGCCCCTGACTCCCGAGGAACGCTTGCGGCGGTCCGTCGTCGCAACTCGCGCGATCAACGCGCTCGTGAGGAATGCAAGGCGCGTCCGCTAGACAAGGTCGTGTTCGACCCGCGGCCGATCCTTGGCGTCTTGGTACGGCACGAGGTGCGGTTCGTCGTTATCGGCGGTATCGCGGCCTCTCTCCAAGGTTCCACCACGATCACCAACGACTTTGACATCTGCTATGCCCGTGACCATGAGAATCTCGAGCGACTGGTGAGAGCGTTGACGGAGCTCGCTGCGACTCTTCGCGGCCCGCGGGAGCCCGTCGCGTTTCGTCTGGACGCTCGGACTATCAAGGCCGGTCTGAACTTCACCTTCGATACGAAGTACGGACCCTTCGACTGCCTCGGCTCGGTAGCCGGGAGCTTCGACTACGAACAGCTAAGACGAAATTCCGATCTGATGAACCTCGTCGGCACGAATGTTTCTGTTGCGTCGCTGGACGATCTGATCCGAATGAAGCGCGCCGCAGGTCGGAATAAGGACCTGATCGAAGTCGAGAATCTATCCGCGTTGCGAGAAGTTCGAGACTCACACAGGAGGGCGTAGCCCGCCCAGCGACCCGGCGAACGAGACCACCCCTATCCTGAGGTGGAATGCGTGACCGCGGGCGTGGCGGTGACGGCGGGCGGGACTGGGGAAGCATCGACTGGTCAAACATCGACCTCTCGGGTTTCGGCAGGGGCGGCGATCGCATACCGGGCCCATCGCGCCGAGTGGTCGTCCTCGCGATCGTCATCTTCCTCATCCTTCTCATCCCGGTCCTGATCGGCCCGTTCGTCGGCTTCCTGACAGACCTCCTCTGGTTCCGTAGCCTCGGCCTCGAGTCCGTCTACCTGCGGCGGTTCACCGCCGGCTTCTACGCGTTCGCGGTATTCGCCGCGGCCTTCTTCATTCTTGCGTTGCCGAACGTGTACTTCGCGCTGCGCCCGCAGGTGCCGCGCGTCGTGGTCGATGCCGATCGCCGAAGGCGCGGCGCGCTGCCGACGACCCTCCGGTTCATGTGGCTTCTTCTGATACCCGCGTTCTTCTTTGGGATCGCGGGCGGGGACCAGTGGGACATGCTGCTCCGCTGGGTCAATCAGGTGCCCTTTGGTGCGACGGATCCGGTGTTCGGGCGCGACATCGGCTTCTACTTCTTCACGCTGCCCGTGCTCGAGTTCGTCCGCGGCTGGCTCCTCGTTGCGCTCATCGTCATCGCCATCGGCGTCGTGACCCTGTACTTCGTGCGCGGCGTCATCGGGGTCGCGACGGGCTCTCTTGCCAGCGCCGACATACGCGTCGCGGGGCGGACCGCGCTCGCGCTCGCGCGACCGGCACGCGCGCACCTCTCCATCCTCGGTGGGCTCTTCCTCGCGCTGATCGCGAGCGGCTACCTCCTCGACCAGTTCGAGCTGCTGTTTCGGCAAGAGACCGTGCTCGTCGGCGCCGGCTACACGAGCATCAACGCGCGACTGCCGGCGCTCACCATCCTCACCGTGATCGTCGGCATCGCGGCCCTGGCGTGCTTCGCGAATGCCTTCCGCGGAACGCTCTGGATCCTCGGCGGTTCGATCGTCCTCTGGTTCGCGGCGAGCCTCGTTGTCGGAGGCATCTACCCGGCGCTGATCCAAAACTTCATCGTCTCGCCCGACCCGTTGAATAAGGAGCGCGCCTACATCGCGCGGAACATCCAGGCGACGCGCCAGGCGTACTCGCTCGCGACGATCGACGAATCGGCGTTCGATGTCGGCGCCGCGCCGACTGCGGCCGACGTGCGGACCGACCTCTCCGATATCACGACCGTTCGCCTGTGGGACTACCGCCCGCTTTTGGCTGCGTTCACGCAGCTCCAGGGACTCCGCCAGTACTACACGTTCAACGATGTCGACATCGACCGATATCAAATCGGCGGCAAGGAAACGCCGGTCTTCCTCTCGGCGCGTGAGCTCTCGGCCAACAGCCTGCCGGCACAGGGCTGGCTGAATCGGCACCTCATCTTCACCCACGGGTTCGGCGCGGTGGCAACCGCGGTCGGCGCCGTCGACAGCGCGGGCAAGCCGCTCTTCGCCGTCAGCGACATCCCGCCGGTCGGCGAGCCCAAGATCGACCAGCCGCGGCTCTACTACGCCGAGCTCCCGAGCGACTACGCCATCGTCGACACGAACCAGCCAGAATTCGACTACACCACGGTCCAGGGCAACGTCACCACGCAGTTCAGCGGCACGGGCGGGATCGGCATCAGCTCACCGTGGGACCGCTTTCTCTTCACGCTGCGGCTCGGAGATTTCCCGAACCTCTTGGTCTCGAACCAGATCACGTCGGAGAGCCGGCTCCTCTTCCATCGACAGATCCTGCCTCGGGAGCGACTCATCGCGCCGTTCCTCCAGTACGACCCTGATCCGTATCTCGTGATCGCGAACGGGAAGCTCTATTGGATGAACGACGCATTCACGACCGGCGATCGCTACCCCTACAGCGAGAACTTCTCCGCGCTCGGTTTCGGGTCGACGTCGATCGCAGGGGGTCATCTCAACTACGTGCGCAACAGCGTGAAGGTCGTGACCGACGCGTACGACGGATCGATCACCTACTACGTCGTCGACGACAAGGACCCGGTGATCCAGAACCTTCGCAAGATCTATCCGGCGCTCTTCAAGTCGATAGCGGAGATGCCCGATGCGCTGCGGGTCCACATCCGGTATCCCGAGTCCCTCTTCAGCATCCAGACGCAGATCTTCGCCCTGTACCACATGACGAATCCCGACGACTACTTCAACCGCAGTGACGCGTGGAAGATCGCGAACGAGATCTTGGTGCAGGGCGGGCCCAAGCAACCCATCGAGCCGTACTACGTCACGACGCGCCTGCCCGGCTCGGACCGGCCGGAGTTCGTCCTGTTCGTGCCCATGACCCCGGCCGGCGGAGCGCGCGACAACATGGTGGCCTGGATCGCCGGCCGCGCCGACGCGCCCGATTACGGCAAGCTGCGCGTGCTCACCTTCCCGCGCGATCGCACGATCCTCGGCCCGGCCCAGGTCGAGGCGCTTGTCGACGCCGACTCGTCCATACGCCAGCAGTTCACGTTGCTGTGCGGCGGCGGCGGCGCGAGCTGCATCCGCGGCAACCTTCTCGTGCTTCCGACGGGCAACAGCTTCGTGTACCTCGAGCCCGTCTACGTGCAATCGACGCAGAGCAGCATCCCCGAGCTCCAGCGCGTCATCCTGGCGACGCAGGACAAGGTCGTCATGACCGAATCATTCACGAAGTCGATCGAGGCGCTTTTCGGAGCCGGCACCATCGCGACACCACCGCCGACAACGACCCCACCACCGACCACTACGCCGCCGCCGACGACCACCCCGCCACCGACGACCACTCCACCGTCCGATATCGCGGCGCTCGTGAAATCGGCCACGGATCACTACAACGCGGCGCAGGCCGCTCTCAGGGCGGGGGACTTCGCGGAATACGGGCGCCAGTTACAGCTTCTCCAGGACGATCTCGCGAAGCTTCGTACCGCCACAGGTCAGTAACGCTCTCTCAACCGAGCGAACCCTAGAATTCGGTCTTCTTGAGCAATCCCGTGCGTGTGGGTGTGATCGGGGCGGGCTACTGGGGGCCGAACATCGTGCGCAACCTGCACGAGGCGCCCGGGGCGGACCCCGTGGCGGTCGCGGACCTCTCGAAGGAGCGGCTCGACGTCATCAGCAAGCGCTTCCCGGCCGTGCGGGTGACGACCAATTACCGCGATCTCATGGATGACCCGTCGATCGACGCGATCTGCATCGTCACGCCGGTCGGCACCCATCGGAAGCTCGCCGAGGAGGCGTTCGCGGCAGGGAAGCACGTGTTCGTGGAGAAGCCGCTCGCCCACACGGTGAGCGATGCCGAGGCGATCGTGCGGGCGGGCGAGCGCGCGGGCAAGACCCTCATGGTCGGCCACACCTTTGTCTACAACCCGGCCGTCGTGGCGGTGAAGCAGATCCTCGACTCGGATGGGATCGGCCGCGTTCACTACATCGAGAGCCAGCGCGTGAATCTC
>Ga0209471_1001320_pt1 | contig 14907 bp, 13 predicted proteins | sample GraSoiAngelo_128_FD_185885 | JGI IMG/M metagenome (GOLD analysis project Ga0209471, IMG submission 185885) | Grasslands soil microbial communities from the Angelo Coastal Reserve, California, USA - 14_0927_12_20cm (SPAdes) (version 2) | ecosystem: Environmental > Terrestrial > Soil > Grasslands ...
CCTGACTACGCTTCGGCCTCGATAGGCCTCGTCGCATTTATCGAGCTGCCGAGCCAGGGGCACTATACAAGTCGCCAAGCCGCCTGCGGCGGCCGCGACTGAGTACACGTAATCGTAAATTCGCTCCGTGTTGGTTGGCGATGGATCTCAGGAGTGGGTTGTAGGCCGATGGATCTCAGGAGTGGCTTGTAGATTGTTGCCTTCAGGAGCCCCAGGCTGAAGCCTGGGGCTAAAAGAGCACCAAGCCTCCTGCGGAGGCTCAAGACCGGCCGGTGCCAACCGATGAGTCACGAGATGAGACGAGGCTCCCTTGACCTCTGCGACAAGGCGAGCCACGAGCGTCGAAGGATGAAGCCGCGTCAGCAGATGAAGGTGATCCTCGGTACCGCCAAGGGCGCAGGGCACGCAACTCGAGACTCTTGGCAGTGACGACCCTGAAAAGGTCTGCCTCGAGATCGGCGGAGATCAACGGCCGACGCCGAAAAGTCCCCCACACGAGGTGGACGTACAGCTCGACCTGCGTTCTTTCACCCATCCACCGCCCCCGCGATCAGAACACTGCGCTCGAGCCTCCGAAGGAGGCTTGGTGCCTCTCTAGCCCCAGGCTTCAGCCTGGGGCTCCTGAAGCTGACCGTCCTGCCTTCGATCCGAATCACGGGACAATCTACAACCCACCCCTGACACTCATCGCTCAACAACAGGGAACGAATTTTCCGGGCAGATCTACTAATCAGCGCCCCAGCCAGCTCTTCAGCTTCTGCACCGCGTGGTGGAAATTGACCTTGGCGTTCACCTCGGTGATGCCGAGCGTGCGGGCGATCTCGGCGAAGGGCAGATCGCCGTCGATGCGCAAGAGCAGCACCTCCCGCTGCCGTTTGGGCAGCCGCGCCACCGCCTCGCGAAGCGCCTTCTGCTGCTCTTGCGCGTGCAGCCTCTCCTCGGCGTTGGACTGGACCGGATCGGCCTCGCGCTCCTGGGCCTGCTCGCTGCGGTCGAAGCGGGCGATGTCGCGCAGGTGGTTCTTGGCGAGATTGACGACGATGCGGAAGAGCCAGGACTTGAACGAGCCGCCCCGCCAGCCGGCGGCGCGCTCGGCGGCGTTGATGAAGGCGCGCTGCGCGAGATCCTCGGCGTCGTCCTCGTCGCGGGCGAAGCGCCGGGCGATGCTCAGCACGGGCCGCTGATAGCGGCGCACCAGCGCCTCGAAGGCGCGGTGATCGCCGGATTTGAACGCCTCGAGCAGCTCCCCGTCGCTCAGGTCGCCCATGGAACGGGTCCACGCTTACTCATTGACGAGGGAAAAAGCGAGGACTACATCGCAGCGCCATGCTCGATCTCAAGTGGGTGGTGGCCAATCTCGAGGAGGCCAAGGAGCGGCTCTCCGCTCGCGGCGGCGGCGCGGCGCAGGCGCTCGCGCCCATCGAGCAGCTTGCGCAAGAGCGGCGGCAGCTCATCCAGGAGAGCGAGTCCCGGCGCGCGGAGCAGAAGAAGGCCTCCGAGCAGATGCGATCGCTCAAGGGCGAAGAGCAGGCGAAGCTGCGCGCGCACCTCAAGTCTTTGAGCGACGAAGTCAAGGAGAAGGAGGCGCGCCTCAAGGAAGTCGAGGAGCGGATCGAAGCGGCCCTGCTCGGCGTGCCCAACCTGCCGCACTCGAGCGTTCCCAAGGGCGCCGGGCCGGAGCAGAACCAGGTGGTGCGCGAGTGGGGGTCGAAGCCGCGCATCGCCCAGCCGCGCGAGCACACCGAGATCGGCGAGAAGCTCGGCCTGCTCGACTTCGAGCGCGCGGCGAAGGTGTCGGGCGCGCGCTTCGTCTTCTATCGCGGAGCGCTGGCGCGCCTCGAGCTTGCCCTCGTGCAGTTCTTCCTCGACAGCGCGCGCGAGCGCGGCTACCTCGACCTCTTGCCGCCCTATCTGGTCAACGCGGACTCCATGCGCGGCACCGGACAGCTGCCCAAGTTCGAGGAGGATCTCTTCAAGACCACCGCCGGCCACTACCTCATCCCCACCGCGGAAGTCCCGGTGACCAACTACCACCGCGACGAGATTCTCGAGCATCTGCCCATCAAGTACTGCGCCTTCTCTCCCTGCTTCCGCAGCGAGGCGGGCAGCTACGGCAAGGACACCAAGGGCCTCATCCGCCAGCACCAGTTCCACAAGGTTGAGCTGGTCCGCTTCGAGAAGCCGGAGGATGCCCAGGCGGCGCTCGAGCAGCTGGTGCTCGACGCGCAGGCACCGCTGCAGAAGCTGGGCCTGCACCATCGCGTGACGGTGCTCTGCACCGGCGACCTGGGGTTCTCGGCGGAGAAGACGTACGACCTCGAAGTGTGGCTGCCGGGGCAGGGCGCTTTTCGCGAGATCAGCTCCTGCTCGACGTTCGGGGACTTTCAGGCGCGCCGAGCGCAGATCCGCCATCGGCCGGCGCCGGGGGAGAAGCTGCGGCTGGTTGCGACCCTCAACGGCAGCGGCCTCGCGGTGGGGCGCACGGTGGTGGCGATTCTCGAGAACGGCCAGCAGGCGGACGGGAGCGTAGTGTTGCCCGAGGCGATCCGGCCCTACCTGGGCGGCCTCGAGCGGCTCGAGCCGGTTAGAGAGCTCTGACGGCGGCGAGCCGGTCGGCGATGTCGTGCACGATCAGCGCTCCCGACCGGACCTCGATCGAATAGAGCACCCTCACGCGCGCGCTAGTGAACTGCAGCCAGGCTTGGTCGACGCCGATGGCGGGCCTTCTCACTTCCAGCATCGCGACCATCTCCCTCAGCCCGCGTGCCACACGGTCACGCCGATCCTGCGGCAGCGCCAGCAGTTGATCGAGCGCGGTCACGCTCAGCTGCATCCCTCCGAGCGACGACAAGATCGCTGTCCCCATGCCCCCTCCCCCCGGCACAGCGCTAGAGCAAGCGGAGGGCCAATCTCGAGAGTGCTTTTCGCGCGCGCATCACCTGTTTTGCCGCCGACGTGAGCTTCGTCACGATCGCATGCTGTCGAAAGGAGAGTTCACCATCGAAACGAAGCGAGCCGAATCGGAAACAACGAAAGCGCGCACGCGCTCGCGCGAAGCAGCTTTTACAGGAAACTGACTACGCCGATCGCTGGAGGGCGGCGCGGATGAATTCGATCAGGCGTTCGAAGCGGTCGAGCCGATCCATCAGCGAGTGGGACCGCTCCTCGTCCCGTTGAATGGCCGACTGCGCGAGGAGCCTGACCACCATCTTGGTGCAATCCTCCGCCTGCCGCGAGAGATCGCGCCAGAGGACCTCGTCGCCCGAATTCGCTCCGCAATCGCGGAAGGCGTTGCAGGTTCCTTCGAGCCGTTCGAGCTGCGAGTCGATCTGTTGGATTTTGCGGTCCACTGAAGGCCCGATCCAGAGAGCGGGGGCTTCAGTCGTAAGCATCAGCACGGGCACTGCCAAGTCGGCACTGCTGTAGTCACGGGAAGACCAGCAGAGGTCCACCTTGCAACAGTGGAATGGGCGTCTCGTCCATCAGGAGCGTGCAGCCAAAGAGCCCCAGCCGAGGATCGCAGCTGTCGGGTCCACGCTGGAAATCGAAGGGAGCACCGCAGACCGCCAGCGCGCGGTCATTGAAGCAGGGCACGAACCAGTGCGAGCGGTTGACGGGGTTGAAGCAGCGCGCGCCGTTCTCGTCCCACTCCGCCTCGATCAGCCAGTAGCGGGTGTCCTGCTGCACGCCGATGCCGTCGTAGAGATTGACCCGCTGCCCGTTGACCGTGTACGGCGTGCCGTCGCCGCAGAAGTCGGCGCGGATGAGCCGCACGCAGGCCTGGTGCCAGCGGTCGAGCGAGACGCCGTTCACGGTCTTCCACGGTTTGTAACCGATCGGGAAGACGCACTTGGCGACGGCGCCCATGCCCTTGCAGGCGAAGGTGAACGAGGAGGGATCGTCGATCTTCGCCCCGCCGCCGGGCACGCCGCGGCGGTGGTCCCAGATGCCGTTGACGGGGATGGCTGGAACCGTATTGCCGCTGGCATTCACGCAGAAAGGCTGCCAGTTGTCGCCGCCGTCAGCGGACCACGTCAACCAATAGTCCCAGACGTCGTCGTTGGGCGGCGCCTCCTGGCTGATTCCCTGGATGCGCAGCGAGATGATCGCGCCGCTGTCGGTGGTGGCGTTGAAGATCGCCCTGCGGAAGGCGTAGCCGGAGAAGGTGGTGCCGCCGCCCGTTCCGGAGAAGACGGTTCCATTCAGCGAGGTGCTGTCGAGCACGTTGCCGTTGAGTTGCACGCCGCTGAACGAGACGGCCGTCACGGAAGAGCCGAGCGGCGTCCCGTTCAGACTCTCGCCGTTCAGGCTTTCGCCGTTCAGACTCTCGCCGTTCAGACTCTCGCCGTTGAGGCTTTCGCCGTTGCCAAAGACGTCCTCGGACGAGCGGCCGTTGGAGAGAGAAGATTGTCCGTTGCCGCAAGCGAGCAGGGCGGACGAAATCAAACAGAGAGCGCGGAACAGGGGGGCCATGCAAACCTCCGGGTGCCTCAATGGCTAAGCATTCCCCGCGCCAAACGTAGGTTCACTTCGCGACAGAGGCGCAGACGCGCAACCCCACCACGACCGCGCGGAACGACGGCTCGGGCACCTCTCGGTTCGTCGAGCGGCAAGTGTAGGCGTTGGTGTAGTAGCTGCCTCCGCGCGCCACCGCCTCGCCGTCCGAGAGCGACGACTCGACCCACTCCCAGACGTTGCCGGCGAGATCGTCGACGCCGAAGGGGCTGCGGGATGCGGGATGTGAGCCGACTTCGTCGGGGCCGAAACCGGCCGGCGTCTTGCCGTAGGTGAGATCGAAGTTGGCGTCGTCGGGAGCGAGCGCATCGCCGCTGGGGAACTCGCGGTCGTCGGCGCCGCGGGCGGCGTGCTCCCACTCGCGCTCGGTGCAGAGCCGCGCCCCGGGAACGCGCCCGCTGTGCGCGAGCCAGGCCGTGTACGCCTTGGCGTCGTGGAAGGAGATGCCGGTGACGGGAAGGTTCAGCCAATCCTGCCGCGCTCGCGCGGTGCGGCCCTGGTAGACGAGCTCCTCGCCCTGGTTCACTCGATGGGTCTGCGCACCGGCCTGCAAGGTCAGCATCCAGCGGCCCTCCACTTCCGAGAGATCGAGCTGCCCGGTCAGCCCTTGCGCGCCGACGTGGGGCGCGCGCCGTGCGCGCTCCTCGGGCGGCAGCGCGCGCAAGTACTCGATCCATTCGGCATAGGTGGTCTCGTGCCGCGCCATGAAGAAGGCCCCGGTCTCGACCGCGTGCACCGGCGCTGCGTTGAGGTACTCGCGGACGCCTTCGCCGGCGGCGGTGCCGAAGAGGAAACGGCCCGCGGGCACGTAGGCGAATTGCGCCGGGATCGCCTCGGGCAGCGAGATGGAGAACGCGCGCTCCTCGCCGGCCTCCAGCGCGATCGGCGCCGTCACCTCCGGTCGCCCGCCCTGACGGAGGAAGAGCAGATACGATCCGCGCTCCAGCGAAGCGATGGCGATTGGCGTCCGCCCGAGCAGGCGCGCCGCCTGGGGCACGCGGTGGCCGGCGCCGTCGACCTCGATGCGCGCGATCTGCACGTCGGCTCCCGGCGGATCGGTGTCGATCGACAGCCGCGCGGCCGCGTTCCACGACCGCCAGCGCGAACCGTCGCTGTCGTAAAGGCGCATGCGGCGAAGCAGCTCGTCGCGCTGCGAGGAGTGATGCTCGCTGTCGGCGCGGCGCGCGCGCTCGAGAAGGAAATCGGCAAAGGCAGACCCCACCTCGGCGCGGCCCGGGTCGAGCACCAGCGCTTGCTCGAACTTCTCCATCGCCACGGCGGTCGCGCGGTCGACCGTCTCGGAGAGCTGCAGCACCTTCGACCAGGCTTTCTCGCCGTCCGCGCGCTTCCGATTGTCGAAGAGCCGGAAGGCCTCGGCGCGGGCGAGGTCCAGCGCGGCGGCATGACCGCGCGCCTCCTGCGCCGAATTGCGCGCCACCGAGAGCTGCGCCGCCACTTGCCGATTGAGATCGAGTCGCGTCTTGAACCGCGCTCCGCCGATCGCAAGGACGAGGCTGAGGGCGAATCCAAGGATCGCCCCGCGCCTGATCAGCCGCTCGCGAAAAACGCGCCGCCGCGCCGCCTTGAGAAACGCGCTCTCACGCGGCGAGAGAGTCGTGTCTTGGAGAATCTCCGCATCGACCAGCTGCCGCGCGCTCCAGAGCAGGTCCTCGGGCCCCTCCGCCCTCTCCCACTCCTGCGCCGCGCTCTCCAGCCGCGCATGCACCGCGCGATGCTCCACCTCCGCGGAGAGCCAGCGCGAGAGCGTGCCCCAGCTCGCGATCAGCGCCTCGTGGGCGAGCTCCACCGCCTCGCCCTTGGCGACGAGCAGCCGGCCGCGCACCAGGGCCTCCAGCGCCGCCACCGCGTGCGCATCGCCGCCGGTCAACTCCAGCGGGCTGCGCCGCGCGCGCGTCCCTTGCGGCGTCACCAGGCGCAGGAGGATGCGGCGGGCCGACTCGCGCTGCGCAGGCAGGAGCGGCTCGAGCACGCCGTCGGCGTGCCGCGAGAGCGCGCCGGTGACACCGCCGATCCTCTCCAGCGCCGCGGCCGTGATGGTGGCGGCGCTCACGTCGCGCGCCTCCCACATCTCGCTCAAGGTGAACTGCAGGAGCGGCAGCGAACCTTCGCTCGAGACCGCCCAGTCGGTGAGCGTCCGCACCAGCGCGTCGCTCTCGAACTTCACGCCTTTCATCCGCGCCGGCCCGAGGATGGCCTCGCGCACCTGCTCGGGTCCGAGGCCGCGCAAGAAGAGGAGCGTGCGCGGGATCAACTCGCCCAAGCCGGGCAGCTCGGCGAGCCGGCCGAGAAAATCGCTGCGCGCCGTCGCGAGCAGCCGCAGCCCGGGAGCGCCGGAGGCGATCTCGCCCAGCGCGCGCGCCGCCTGCTCGGCTTCGGCGGGGACGCTGATGGTGGCGAGCTCCTCGAGCTGATCGAGATAGACCACCAGGCCGCGCGCGCTGCCCAGCTGCTGGCGCAGCATCCGCACTGCCCGGTCCGGGTCGGAGGCGAACAGGCGCTCGGCGATGTCCGTCCTCACGTCGAGCGAGGGCGCGAGCGACTCGGCGAGCGCGGCCAGCGGATGCCGTCCAGGGAGCAGCGCCGCGACCGCCCAGCTGCGCCCTCCGCCGAGCACGCCGTCGCGCACCGCCGGCAGGACTGCCGCGAGGCAGAGCGATGACTTGCCCACGCCTGAATCGCCAGTGACCAGGACCGCCGCGTCGCTGCGGAGCCGGTCGAGCGCGGCCGTCCGCTCGCGCCGCCGGCCGAAGAAGACCGAGCGGTGCTCGGCGTCGAAGGGCTGCAGGCCGCGGTAGGGATTTCCTTCCGGCACCGCCTCGCGCCCGTGTGGCTCCAGCTGCTCGAGCGCGTCGAGCAACTCCTCGGCGCTGGCGAAACGCTCGGCCGGATCGCGGCGGAGGCAGCGATCGATGACGGCGGCGAAGCGGCGATCGACCGCAGGCGCCGCCTGCGAGAGCGGCCGCACCTCCCGTTCCTGCACCACTCCGGCCAGATCGGCGGGCGAGATGTCGCGGTTTGGCCCTTGGCCGGCGCAGAGCTCGTAGAGGACCGCGCCGAGCGAATAGAGATCGGAGCGCGCCGAGATGGCCGTGCCGCCCCAGGACTCGGGCGACATGAAGTAGGGCGTGCCCACCGGCTCGGACTTTCTGCCTTGCAAGGTGGCGTCCTGCAGCTGCGCCACGCCAAAGTCGACCAGCTTGACGGTGCCGTCGTCGGCCAGCACCGCATTGGCCGGCTTGATGTCGCGGTGGAGCACGCCGCGTCGGTGGGCGGCGGCCAGGCCTCGGGCGAGCCCGATGCCGATCTCCAGGGCCCTTCGCCAGGGCAGAGGCCGCTCGAGGTGATCGAGGCTCGTGCCGCGGATGAATTCGGAGACCAGATAGGCGCGGTCGCCGATCTGGCCGACGCGATAGAGCGTGGCGACGTTGGGATGCTGGATGCGCGCCGCCGCCCGCGCCTCGGAGAGGAAGCGCGCAAGGCCATCCTTGTCGCCGGCGGCGAGGAACTTCACCGCCACCGGGCGGTCGAGCAGCGTGTCGTGCGCCAGGTAGACGCTGCCGGCCGCGCCCACGCCGATGGGGCGCACCAGCTTGTACTCGTCCACCTCGTCGGGCGGCGCCCACGTCCAGGGCAGCTGGGTGACCGAGGAGTCCACGCGCCTCAGAAGGGGTTCTTCTTGAGGAGAAGGGCGCGGAGGCGCTCTTCCACTTCCTCGGGCGAGCACGGCTTGGGGCAGTAATCGTCGACCCCCGCGTCGTAGGCCGCCCGGGTGTGCGCCTCGCCGGCGTGCGCGCTCAACGCCAGCACGGGGATGTTGCGGGTCTGCGGATCGCTCTTGATCTTGCGCGCCACTTCCGTGCCGCTCATCTGCGGCAGCGAGATGTCCATGAGGATGATGTCGGGGCGCTCGCTGGCGATCCGCTCGATTGCCTCCGGGCCGGTCGCCGCGGTGGCGACGCGGTAGCCGCGGAAGCGGAAGAACTCGGCGTACATGTCGCGCGCGTCCTCGAAATCCTCGACCACGAGGACCAGCTTGCCCGATCCGTCTGGCGCATCTGCCAAGTGCGAACTCCTACGTCCCCGAAAATTTCGCTTGCCGGGGCGGCGCTAGTGCTGCGCGGGAAGCTCGCCCACCGCCACGCCGAACTCCTCCAACACACGGCGATGGCAGGTCGCGACTCCCGCCAGGTGCAGCCGCGGGCCGGCCAGCCGCACCACGTCGCTGAGGACGATGAGGCTCACGTCGGTCGCGTCCTCGACCGCGGAGAAGTCGATGAAGACTTCGCGGTCCGGCGCAGCGAAGAGCTGCCGTTCGAGCTGGAAGGCTTCGAGAAGGCCGAAGGGCCCCGTCGGGCGCAGGACCACTGCATCGGGCGCGGTTGTCTGCTGCTCCATGGTCTCTCCTTGCTTGCCTCAACGTGTCTGTAGCAGGCGCGCTTGGCCACTCCCCTAACGCCGCCGAGGTTCGCTGGGCAACGGAAAAGGGAGGGGCATTTGTCAGCTACCGCGCGATTGTTTCACGGCGCGTGCGAGCTGCCCGCCTGATCGACGGAGCAGCGCGCATGGGTCAGCTTGTTCGCTCAGCGGAGGAGTGGCCGCGAGGCCGCGGAGTTTCCGGTCAGGAATTCGAGCAGCGCGCCCGCGACTTCGGAGGGACGCTCGAGCGGCAGGAAGTGGCCGCCCGGCAGAAGTCGAAGCTTTGCGCCGAGTTGATCCGCCAGCGGCCGCGCAACCGTCTCGACCGGCAGATACTGGTCGCGTTCGCCCCACAGCACCAGCGCCGGCACGCGCGACAGCTTCAGCTCTGCCGTCTCGCTCGGCCGCAGGTCGCGCGCCGCGCGGATCAGGCGCACCCCGTCCTCGCTCGAATAGTCGGACATCACTTTCTTGCCCAGCCGCCGCGCGAGGATCGGGACGAGCCGCGCGGCGTGCGCCGGGTCCCAATCCTGGATGCTTCTCACCGCCTCCATCGCCCACTGGCTCTTGTAGACGCCGTCGATGACGACGAGCGCGCGCACCCGTCGCGGCTCCTGCGCGAGCATGATCTGCGCCGCGGCCGAGCCGACGTCGTGCGCAACCACCGCGGCGCTTTCGATGCCCTCGCGATCGAGAAGCGAGAGGAGATATCGGGCCTGCGCCGCCATTCCGAGGTCGGCGCCCGGCTCCGCGCGCGAGTGGCCGTATCCGAGCAGGTCCGGCGCCAGCACGCGAAAGCCCGCCTCGGCGAGCGGAGGGACGATGCCCTTCCACAAGCTCTGCGAGGTAGGGAAGCCGTGCACGAGAAGCACAGCGCTGGGCGGGCTGTTCACGCCCACGACTATACCGTCAGGGAGTCACCGCCAGACGATGCCGAAACTGAGGACGGCAGCATTGGTGTGCTCGCGCGAAACGGTCGGCCCCGTCGCGCTCGCCGGGATGGGCAAGAACTCGAAGGTGAGCCGCGGACGGAAGCGTTTGCCGTCGAGCGCATACGTGGTCCAATCGACGTGCAGCCCGAGGCCGAAGCGCAAGTCGGTGTTCGACTGCTGGTAGGCGTCGCTGCCCTCGAAGATCAGCATCCCCAGTAGATCTGCGCCCACGGTCACGCCGTTCCACAGCTCGGGCGGGCCGAACGATCCCAGCGACCACTGCGCGCCGACGTAGACCGGCAGATCGATCGCGGTCCAGCCGATCCGGTCGGTCGCCAGGCAGGGCTGCGAGGCGAGACAGGGCCGTGTGCGCTGCCAGATGTCGAGGCCGGATCCGAGGCGGAATCCCGTCCAGCTCGACTCCAGGCGGTCCTGATCGGGAGGCGAGAGGAAGAGCAGGCCGACGCGCACGCCAGCGCCCGCATTCAGGTCGATGTTGCCGGCGCCCGCCTTCGGCTGTTCGTAGATGGCGCCATTCTGATACCCAGAGTAGTGAAAGATGCCGCCGCTTACACGCAGCTCCGCTTCGATGCGGCTGCCGCGCTGAGCGAGCCAATCGAGACTGCGCAGCTCCGGCGCCACACCTGGCACCACCACGCCGTCCACCACCACCGCCGCGTCCACGTGCACCACCTCCTTGCGCGCCGCGCGCTCTGCTAGGCTGATCGCGGTCAGGGGACACGACACAAACAAACAAAACAGCGCGCCGGATCGCGGCGCGCGGGGGAGACGCGCATGCTCACAATTCGTCAATCGATGGCCGCGCTCACGATCGCGCTGGGCGCCATCGCGTGCGGTAGCAACGCCAGCGGCACGACAGGTCCGGACGGCGGCGGGGGCGGAACGGTGACGCTCAGCGGCACAGGCGTCATCACCTGGGTCACCGACACGGGCAACCAGACCACCAACGCCGACTACTCCACCTCCGCTTTCGCGGCTCTCGATCCCAACAACGGCTTCGCGGCTATCGCCGGCATCGGCAACGCCAACGGCACCTTCTCCATCCCGAACGTGCCCGCGAGCGGGACGCTGTATGTGAAGTACGGCCGCAACTACTTCGTCGTGGACGGCCGGCCGACGTTTGACCTCGGGTACGAGCTGATGGGCCGCCCCGACTACGCGTCCGCGATCACCTCGCCCACCAATCTCACCTTCAGCATCAGCAACATGGCCTCGTGGCAGAGCGGCGACGGCATCGGGCTCTTCTCGATCGGAGGGGGCGCGGCATGGAACTGGATCGATCAAACGGGCGCGACCAACCCGCCCGGCGTCGGCGCAACCACCCTCAACATGACGGGCGATATGACGCAAGCCCCCGACCCGTACCTGCCGAGCGCCTCGAAGGGCGACGTGAGCTGGCTCTTGCAGTATACGATCGGCACCTCGTCCGGCGGCACGCAATACGGGCAACTCACGCGCTACGTCCGCGATACAACCATCAACATGACGGACGGCAAGCCCACGACGATGTCCGGCACCTTCACCGCCGTGAGTCCGAACAAGACCACGCCTTCGTTCAACCTGCTGCGCAGCGCGTGGGCGTCGTTCGCGTCCACCGTAAACCCGACCGCCTCAGTGTCCTCGAACTTTCTCGGTGTAATGGCCAACTACGCGCCCTCCGGCGCTGCGGGGATCGATCTTGCGCCTCAGCTCGCGTCGATGTTCAAGAACAGCGCTACCACCGACGTGAACCTGGGCACGCTCGCCTACGCGAATCCATTTCCCAGCTCGTGGGCCGAGATGTTCCAGGTACACACGAGCTACCACGTGAGCTACATGGCGCCCGGGGCGACGACCGCCCTCGACCTCTATCCGAGCGTGGGCCAGCAGGTCCTGCTGTCGGGCGCGCCGACGACGGTGTCCCCGACGCTCGGCCCCGCGCAGTCGATCAAGATTGGCGGCCAATCCGCGAGCACTCAGCTCAGCGGCGTCGGCCTCACGCCGACCATCTCGTGGTCCGCGCCCGCCGTCGGCACGCCGCAAGCCTACTCCGTGTGGGTCTACCACCTGACCAACTCGAGCGGCACCACGCAGTGGTCGACGGCGGCGGTCTTCTACACCAAGGCGACGAGCGTGACCGTTCCGCCGAACGTGCTCACGTCGGGCAACACCTATTACGTCGCCATCTCAGCGCTGACCTCGGGCACGGTCGACCTCACCTACTCGCCCTACCGCTCGCGCCTGCCGTACGCCTGGGCCAACGCCCTCACCGCGACATTCACCCCGTAAAGGGAGTTCCATGGTCGTCCACTGGCGGCGCCGGCGAAGCCGTCCTCACGCGCGGCGGCGCCTGGCGCCGTGCTTCCACCGACTCGCCGTACGTCAACACGGGAACTGCGCGCTCGGCATGTGAAACGATGCGGAACTTAGGCGCCCGCCCGATCGCGCGAGCGCTGGACTTCCGACCCGCTGCCGCTTGCCGTCGAGCGCATACGTAGCCGCCGAGTGATCTGGAGACGGTCTTCGCGGGTGGCAACGCGACTTGGGTTTGCGTTCCTACAGCCGGGCAGGCACTTGGACGCTGGCTCTTTCTTTTGTTGCGCCGCATTGACTCTGGCCGGTGACCGCGGTACCCCCGGCCCGTGCTCGCGCAGGGCGCCCTCCGTTCCATGTCCCGCAGGCGCTGGAGCTGCGCTCTGGCAGCTCTCGGCGCCTGGGTGCTCGCGATGCAGTCGATGGGTCTGCCGCTGCTCGCCGCCGCGCCGGCCGCCGCCTGCTGCTGCGCCCGTCACGACGCAAGATGCAAGTGCCGGTCGTGCACGCACGCGCGCGAGCTGGAGTCCGGCCAGTCCTGTCTGAGGACTTGCGGTTCGGAAGAAGCTGGCGCGGTGGCGCCCGCGATCGAGCCGTTTGTTCCCCGCGCCGTAGTGTTGCCCGCCTCACCACCTGCCCGCGAGGAGATCTTCGGCTCGGCCGCGGCTTGCCCTCCGGTCCCGCCCATCGAGGTGCCGACTCCCCCTCCGGAAACGTTCGTCTGAGTCGCTGTTCGCTCCTGCTCAGACAAGCCCTCTTTCGGAGACTCAGGTCATGCGCGCTTGCGTGCTCGTCGTTTTCGCCTCGGCAGCTCTCACATTCGCTCTCCGTCCCGCTTTCGCCTGCTCCATCTGCGGCTGCGACCCTTCCGGCGGCACGCTCGGTCTCGATCGCCCCTCCCCGCGCGATCTGCGCATCGCCCTGGAAGGCCGCTATCTACAAAAAGAGTCGGGAGCCGATACCGCCGCCGAGAGCGAGAAGGAGGGACGCACTCTCCTGCGGCTCCAGTACTCGCCCGTCCGGCGGCTGGCGTTCGGTTTCGAGATGCCGTTCTATGCCTGGAAGAACCATTACGACAACACAGGTTTCATGGACGAGAATGCGCACGGCCTCGCCGACGTGCTGCTCGGCGCCCGCTCCGAAGTGCTTCAGCTCGGCGGCCTCGTCCCGCGGCACACGCTCGCCGTGAGCTATGCCTTGAAGATGCCCACCGGCAATAACGCCTTCGTCGCGCCCGTCGATGTCGGCGTGGGCGGGACCATCACTTACGACGAGCACAAACAGCTCGGCAGCGGCAGCTGGGATCATCTCCTCGGCCTCTGGTACACCTACGGCGAGTTCCCCTGGGTCGCCTATGCCGGGGCGCAGGCGCGAGTCAACGGAACCAATTCGCGCGGCTTTCACTATGGCAATGCATTGTTCGGCACCCTGGGCGTCCGGCGCACGCTGCTCGAGAGCAACGCCCTCTACGTCTCCCTCGAGGCGCAAGCGCGCAAGGCGGGCAAGGATCGCGCGCTGGACGGCACTCTCGATCCCGACAGCGGCGGTCTTCTCACTTACGCCACGCTCGGCGCCGGATATCAGCTGACCCACAGCCTGGTCGTCCGCGGCGTCTTGCAAATGCCCGCGGTCTCGTCGCTCAACGGCAGGCAGAGCGAGCATCCGGTGGCATTCGTTGGCTTTGCGTACGACATGACGCTCTGATCCGCTGCCGCACCAGTGCGCACGCCAGCCGGTCGCGCCCGCGGGGGAGCAGGCTACGACATGGCTGGATCATCCCTCCGGCTTCAGCAGCTGGACAAGGCCGTCGAGGGCCTTGCGGCGGGCCGCATCCTTCGTCGCCAAGCGGTCGCCCGCTGACAAACCCGCGCGAAGGGCGTACTGCGTGGGCGAAAGGGGAATCGAACATGCCTAAGTTCATGATCGCGGCCTCGTACACGGCGGAAGGCACGAAGGGTCTGCTCAAGGACGGCGGCTCGGGCCGGCGCACGGCCGTCGAGAAGGTGGCGAAGAGCGTCGGGGGCAAAATCGAGAGCATCTATTTCGCGTTCGGCGAAGACGACGTCTTCGTGATCGGCGACTTCCCCGACAACGCCTCGGCCGCTGCGGTCAGCCTTGCCGTCGGCGCGAGCGGAGCCGTGCGGGCGCGGACGGTGCCGCTGCTCACCATCGAGGAGATCGACATCGCCAGCAAGAAGTCGGTCGACTACCGCAAGCCCGGAGCCTAGAGCGCGCGAGCCCAGTGGATCACAGCCCGGCGACCGGGGCGCGGTGACGGGCCTTCTCCCCTCTGGGACTTCCTCGACAATGCTGGGGGGTCCGGCGGCCTTTGCTACGAATCTGCTACGCTGAGCGCTCGACCGAGGTGCTTCAGTCAGTTAACGTGCTGAATTGACGACCTTGGAGGAGTGGCCGAGAGGCTGAAGGCGGCGGTCTTGAAAACCGCTGGCCCGAAAGGGCTCGCAGGTTCGAATCCTGCCTCCTCCGCCAAGCTCGCTAGGAGAGCGGCAGCTGCCGGGCGCGGCCGCCGGCGGGAAATGCGTCGGCGAACGTCTGCACCGTGGTCAGCTCATCGAAGCGATGCGCAAAGCCGGTCGCCGTGCGAAAGGCGCTCGAGTCCACCACGATGGGATACTTGATGTGCGCCAGCGCGCCGCGCGAAAGCTGCGGCAGTCCGGCGCGCCCCACCAGGAGCGCGAGGAGCGGTTCG
>Ga0209471_1001322_pt1 | contig 14903 bp, 15 predicted proteins | sample GraSoiAngelo_128_FD_185885 | JGI IMG/M metagenome (GOLD analysis project Ga0209471, IMG submission 185885) | Grasslands soil microbial communities from the Angelo Coastal Reserve, California, USA - 14_0927_12_20cm (SPAdes) (version 2) | ecosystem: Environmental > Terrestrial > Soil > Grasslands ...
AGCGCTCCCTGTGCCAGCATCAGATAGGCCTCGCGGGCGGCCGGCAGCGATCCCTTGAAGAGCGAAAGGCCGCTCGAAGAGCGCAGCACCGGGTCGACCACCGCCGGCAGACCCTTTCGTCGCTGGAGCAATTTCGCGATGGCCGCGGCGCTCCTGGCGTCGCCCACCATGCCGATCTTGATTGCGCGGACATTTTCTTCTTCCAGCAGCGCCTCGGCCATCTCGGTCAGACGGGCAGGATCGATCGGCTCGAACATGATCGCGGCGCGAGTGGTCTGGACGGTCAGCGCGGTCAGAACGCCAAGCGGGCGGGCGCCTGCCGCCCTGACCGCCTCGGCATCGGCGAGCAGTCCCGCCGCGCCGCTCGGGTCGAGCCCGGCGAAGACGAGAACGCAAGGCGCGCTCACGAGCGCGTGCTCACGACCAGCGCGCGATAGAGCGCGAGGTGCTGAGGATCGGAGAGCAGCTCCGGATGCCACTGCACGCCGATGGCGAAGCGCGCATCGCTCAGCTCGATGGCCTCGATGACGTTGTCGGGCGAGAGCGCGCTGACGTGGGCGCGGCCCGGTTCGTGGACCGCCTGGTGGTGGGTGGAGTTCACCTGGATCTCGCGGGCGCCGAGGATCTGCGCGAGCCTGGTTCCCTGCAGCACCGTCACCGGATGACCCGGATAGCGAGGGTCGAGCTTCTGCTCGTGATCGAAGGCGCCGGGGATTTCGTCGGCGATGTCCTGGTGGAGCGTGCCGCCCGCCTCCACCGCGAGGAGCTGCATCCCGCCGCAGATGCCGAGCAAGGGGATGCCCTGCTCGAGAGCGGCGCGCAGGACGCGGAGCTCGTAATGAGTGCGGTCGGGCTTGAGCGGGCCCAGCTTGCGGTTGGGCTTGGCGCCATACATCTCGGGCGGAATGTCGAAGGCGCCGCCGGTGATGACGACGCCGTCGCAGATGGAGACGGTCTCGGCCGGCGCGTCCTCGTCCTCGCTGTAGGGAATGACGATGGGCAGTCCGCCCGCCGCGAGGACGGCGTCGGCGTAGGCCTGCTTCAGCTCGTAGCGCGGCACCGCGGGACGGCCGACGCGAGGAGCCGTGAGGCCGACGTCGGGAGTGATGCCAATCACGGGCCTCATGGCCCGAGGCCTCGGACCTCGGACTTCAGGCCTCGGGCAAAAGCGGCGACCATCTCACGGGTCGCTCTCTCGGGATCTCTGGCGTTGCACAGCCCGGCGATGGCCGCTGCACAGCGGGCTTCGGTTGCTGCCACCTCCGCAGCGTTCTGCGCAGCGATTCCGCCGATTGCCACGACAGGAACCTTCGAGCGCCGCACCGCTCTGGCGAGGCCCGCAATGCCGTGGGGCGGGGGCAGCTTCGCGCCCGGTTTGCTTTGCGTGGGAAAGATGGGGCCAAAGGCGACGTAATCGGCGCCGTCCGCTTGGTCGATCTCGGCATCGGAATGCGTCGAGATGCCGATCAATGCTTCCGGCCCGAGCAGCGCGCGCGCCGCCCCGATGGGCAGATCGTCCTGCCCGAGATGCACCCCGTCGGCTTGCGCCAGTTTCGCCACGTCAGCCCGATCATTGATCAAGAGCAGGGCTTTCCCCTCGCACAGCTGGCGCGCCCCGCGGGCAACCCCTAGAACCTCCCCCGCGGCGGCACCCTTGAGCCGCAGCTGCACCACCGCCGCGCCGCCGCGGACGAAGGCCGCGACCAGCTCGAGCGGCGGCCTGCCGGCCGAGCCGTCGACGATGGCGTAGACGCCGCGCGGAAGCATGGACCTGTACGATAGCTCATGGATGTGCTATTCGCCCGCGTCCCCGCCGGAAGGAGCAAGAAGTGTCTGAGAAGGAAAAAGGAATCCCCGTGCAGTACATCGACCGGCGCGTCGTCGAGCGCTACATCAAGAAGGGCCTGCTCGACGAGAAGGAGTACGCGCGCTACCTGAAATCGCTCGATGACATGGCCGAGAAGGCCGGCAGCGTGGAGACGGAATTCACCTCCGTCGGTGAGCTCGGCCCCACCCGCTGAAATGGGAGGCCTCGGGCCTCCCTCAGGTTTGCGATGTTTCTGCTCCTCTCCCTGCTGCTGGCGGCGGTTCCGCCCTCCCCGGCGCGCCGCACTCCGGTGGTCCAGGCCGTGGAGCGGATCAAGGGCGCCGTCGTCAACATCAACGCCGAAGAGATCGTCAAAGGGGCCGTCGCCGACGACCCGTGGGCGCTCTTCTTCGGCCGCGCACGCATGCGCGACGAGGTGCGCACCTCGCTGGGCTCAGGCTTCGTCTTCGACGAGCGCGGCTACGTGCTCACCAATTACCACGTGGTCGCGCGCGGGAGCCGCATCAAGGTCGGCTTCGAGGACGGCAGCGACTACACCGCCAAGGTCGTCGGCAGCGATCCCGGCGGCGATCTCGCCGTCCTCAAGATCGAGAGCGAGAAGAAGTTCCCGGCCGCGCCGCTCGGGTCCAGCGCCGATCTGCTCCTGGGCGAGCCGACCATCGCCATCGGCAATCCCTTCGGCCTGAACCAGAGCGTGAGCGTCGGCGTCGTCTCGGCCTTGCACCGCACGGTGCGCGCCGAGAACCGCAGCTATTACGACTTCATCCAGACCGATGCGTCGATCAATCCCGGCAACTCCGGCGGCCCCCTGCTCAACGCCGACGGCCACGTCATCGGGGTCTGCTCGGCCATCTATGCAAATGCGCAAGGGATCGGTTTTGCCATTCCCATCGACCGCGCCCTGCGGGTGGCGCGCGAGCTGCAACGGTCGGGCGAGCTCGCCGATGCCTGGTGGGGATTCGACGCCGAGAGCCTCGACAAGGAGGCCGCCGCCGCTCTCGGCGTGCGCTCGGGCGCGATGGTGACGCGCATCGAGGACGGCTCTCCGGCGGAGAAGGCGGGCCTGCGCCGCGGCGACGCCATCGTGCGCGTGGAAAGTTCTCCGGTGCGCGACGCGGACGAGCTGCGCTTTCTTTTGCGCGACGTGCCGGTCGGAACGCGGGTGGCGCTCGGCCTGGTGCGCGCCAAGGAGAAGCTCGAGCTGGGTCTTACCGCCGTGCCGCTCACTCCCGAACGCGCTGAGAAAGCTTTCGAGATGCGCAGCGGGCTGAAGCTCGTCGAGCTCTCGGTGCGGGATGCGCGCGAGGCCGGCTACGAGACGCGCAAGCCGCTGCTCGCCATCCAGTCGGTGGAGCGCAGCTCGCTGGCGGCGCGCGCCGGTCTGCGCCGCGGCGATCTCGTCCGGGCGCTGAACAGCGTCGAGGTGGACACGCTGCGCGACTTCCGCAAGGCTCTCTCGCAGGCGCGCAAGAGCGGCCAGGCGGTGCTGCTGGTGCAGCGGGGATATCGGCTGCAGGAATTCTCCTTCGAGCTGGGGTGAGTCATGTCCGAGGAAAGGGAAGTGCCCAAGCTGGACTTCAATGCCTTCGTGCTCTCGCTCGGCTCGAGCGCCATCATCCACCTCGGCGAGGCGCCCGACCCGACGACGGGAGAGAAGATCGCCGCGAACTTCCCCATGGCGCAGCAGAGCATCGACCTGCTCGCGCTGCTCCAGGAGAAGACGCGTGGCAATCTCAGCGCGGAGGAGGCCAAGTTCCTCGACAACATGCTCTATGACCTGCGGCTGCTCTACGTGCAGGTCTCGCAGCGGCCTGCGGGGGCTAGCAAGAAGGGCTGAAGCCCAGATGTGAGCTCGCTCCTTGTCGCGCAATGGCCGCGGTCTGGACCCCCCTCGCAAACCCAGAGCGATATATCCCTTTTCAAGTCGGGGGCGTGCTCGTGGTTCTTCGCGATGTCCATGGGACCGTAGAGCACATCGATGCGCCAGGCTGGAACCTGGCGATGAGCGACGCATTCGGCTCATTCCTCCGCATAGAGCCCGTACTGGCGATCGCCGTTCGCGCCGGACAGGGTCCAGCCCACCGCGCAATGAGAGATGTGCACCGGGCCGAGGCCGCACTCTTCGCTGAGCAAGAACTGCAGCAGCCGGCGCGCGCGCACCGTCTCGATGCCCAGCGCCTCGGAGAGAAAGACGGTCGCGGCGGAGGTGAACTCATCGAGCGGCACGCGGCGACCCTGCTCGTCCTCGGTGGTCCCGCCGAAGATGAGATCGCTGCGGCCCAGCGAGGCGTCCATCGAGGCGAACACCAGATCGACCCGCGCCAGGCGCTGACCCTCGGCTGCAATGCGCAGCTCGCCGAAGGGCGCGCGGAAGAGGTGCGGCTCGCCGATGGCGCGAGCGAATCCGCTCAGGAGCGGACTTCCCTGGAGCCGCGCCAGCGGGGCACCGATGAGCCTTCTCGCCGCCGAACGGCGGGCCGATTCCTCGATGGCCGCGAGCCGCGCCGAAAGACCGATCTGCGGCCCGATGCGCTGGAGCAATTCGCGAAGCTCGGCCGCCGCACCCTCGTCGTCGCCGAGCGCCTCCAGCGCCGCCGCACGCTGCGCCCGCGCCCCGTCGTGCTGCGGATCGATCGCCAACGCCTGCGCTTGCGCCAGCGCAGCGAGGCCGATCTCTCCCAGCTCGAGATGCGCGAGGCCGCGCTCGTGGGGGACCTCGGGATCGCGCGGCGCCAGCTCCTCGGCGCGCCGGTAGAGCTCGACGGCCTCGCGCGGCTTGCCGGCCTTCAGCGCCGCGCGCGCCTCCGAAAGAGGATCCATCGAGGCGCTCACCGGATCACGCGGTCCATGCGCCGGAGCACTGCCTCGGGAATTTCCATCTGGAGCGCGGCCGCCGTGAGCAGATTGAGTGTGCATGAATGCGGGACGGACTGCTCCACCGCCAGCACGGCGGGTTGCGCGCCCTTGAGGATGAGGTCCACGAAAACCGCGGCCCGCCGCGACCAGAAGACGAAGTCGGGGACGCAGCTCACCAGGGCTCCCGCGTCTCGCGCCTCGGGATAAGGCGAGAGGAGCGGCAGGCGGTATCGGATCGAAAGCTCGACGATGCGACCGGACTCGCGTCGGAAGAGGCCATGGTTCCCCACCAGCAGCGCTCGTGCGCCGCGGGTCTTGAAGGTTGCGAAGGCCGCTTCGAGTGCCGAGGCGTCGCGGACCTCCTCCACTTCGAGCTGCACCCCCAGCGAGGAAGCGGCGCGCCTGGTCTGCTCGAGGGTCCCTACTCCGGCTGGGTAGGTCGAATTGAAGAGATAGGCGATGGGACCATCGCCCGGTGCGAGCGCATCGAGCAGGCGAAGAAGCTCGCCACGGGCGTCCGGTCTGGGGACGACTCCGGTCGCGCTTCCTCCGGGCCGCTCGAGGCTCGCGACCACCCCTTCCGCAATCGGGTCCGCGGACCAGAAGACGATCGGGATCGACGGTGCCGTCCGCTGCGCGATCAGCGCCTCCGTCGAGCCGGAGGCGATGATCAGCTCGACTCCGCCAGCGACCAATTCGCGCGCCCCTTTTGTGAGAGAATCCACGGCCCGGCGCACGCGCTCCGGATCGGTGCCGTATTCAACCTCGATCCTCTCCACGAAAACGATGTCTTCCCCTTCCCGGTAGCCCTGCTCGCGGAGGGCAGCGTGCAAGGCCTCTCGGCGCGGCAGACCGCGCGCCAACGAGACCTCGTCGTTGAAGGCCACGGCGAGAATGCCGATTCGATGCGCGCGAAAAGGGTCTGAAGACCGCTCGCGCGAAGGTGAGGCGGTCGCGCGGTGAAAACAGCCGCACGCTGCCAGCAAGAGGACGACGAATCGCATCTTCATCGATGACAATCACGCTTCCGGCGGAACTGCCGTCATCTGCGCCGGCTCGCCGACGGTCGCCGACTGGGAGGGCTGCGTAGCCGTCGGAACGTGTGGGAAGAGGAGGCTGCTCACCGCGGCCGCCGCGGCGATGCCGGAAATGATCCAGAACACCAGGCTGAGCCCCGACTGCAGCGAGGCCGCCAGCGCGCGCAGCACGGAGGGGTCCAGGCCCGCTCCGTGCGCCGGGCCAAGGAGCTGATCGGCGGCCTCGAGCGGGACCGACCCGCCGCCCAGCAACATCGCCGTGAGAATTCCGCCGAGCGCGCCGACCGCCAGCGTCCCGCCGATGGTCCGGGCGAACATGGTGCTCGCCGTCGCCACGCCGCGCTGCCGCCACTCGACGCTGGTCTGCACTGCGATGAGCAGCGCGGTGTTGGCGAAGCCGAGTCCCACGCCGAAGAGCGCGCTCGCAACCTGCGGGACGTGCACGCTCGCGCCGGGCTTGAGGAACAGCGCCAGCGCTGCCGCCGAGAGCGCCGAGAAAGCGAGTCCGCCGCGCACCAGCGGGCGGAAGCCGACCCGCGGAAGGATCCGCCCGGCGATGGCGCTGGAGATCGGCCAACCGATGACCATCGGCGTGATGGCGCTGCCCGCCTCCGTCGGCGTCCCGCCCAGCACGCCCTGCACATAGAGCGGCACGTAGGTGACCATGGCGATCATCCCCGCGCCGACCAGCGCGCCGCAGAGGGTCGAGACCGCCATCACCCGCGTGCGAAAGAGTTCGAGGGGGACGACCGGCTCCTTCGCCCGCCGCTCCACCGCGAAGAAGAGAGCGAGCAGCACCGCAGCCACAGGCAGGCCGATGGCGCTGGCCATCCCGGCGTGCGTTCCGATGAGCAGCGCCACCAGGCCGAACATGAGCAGCCCGGCGCCGCCGAGATCGAGCGAATGGCGCCGGTGCTCGACCTGCTCGTGAAGCGCGACGAGCAAGAGCGCCGCGGCGGCGACACCGGCCGGCAGATTGATGAAGAAGACCCAGCGCCAGGAGAGATAGTGGACGATGACGCCGCCGAGCAGCGGACCGATCAGCCCGGCCACGCCCCAGACCGCGCCGAAGATCCCTTGCATCCGCGACCGCTCTTCGAGGTTGTAGATGTCGCCGACGATGGTCAGCGTGGTGGGCTGCATCGCGCCCGCCCCGAGCCCCTGCAGCGCGCGAAAGGCGATGAGCGCGCCGATGCTGGGTGCCAGCCCGCTCGCCATCGATCCGACGAGAAAGATGGCGATGCCGGCGAGCAGCACCGGCTTGCGCCCGTAGAGGTCGGCGAGCTTGCCGTAGAGCGGCACCGTCACGGTCGAGGTGAGGAGGTAGCCGGTGAAGACCCAGGAGTAGAGGTGGATGCCGCCCAGGTCGCCGACGACGGTGGGCATGGCGGTGGAAACGACGGTCATCTCCATCGCCGCCATCGAGAGGCTGAGGAGCAGCGCTGCGACGGTGAGCGGGCGGTTCGTCTTCATCGGACTCTTACGATGCCTTGTGTCTTGCCAAGGCGCGCCCGTGTCTTACGTTGGCACCATGAAATTGGACAAGTTTACGGTCAAGGCCCAAGAAGCCTTGCAGGAATCGCAGGCGGTCGCCCGCAAGCGCGACCATCAGGAGATCCTGCCCGAGCACGTGTTCGCCGCGCTGCTGGCGCAGCAGGACGGCCTGGTGCCGCCGCTGCTCCAGCGGGTGGGAGCCGACGTGCGGCTCGTCCAACAGCGGCTCGAAGACGAGCTGCGCAAGATCGCCCAGGTGCACGGCGGCGAGGGCGGACATCTGGCCCAGCGCACCCTGAAAGTGCTCGACGCCGCCGAGGAGGAGGCGGGCAAGCTCAAGGACGAGTACACCTCGACCGAGCACATCCTCCTGGCACTGGCCGCCGAGAAACGCGGCGCCGCGGCGGAGGTCCTCAAGAGCGCAGGCGTCACCCGCGATCGGATCCTGCAGGCGCTGACTGCCTTGCGCGGATCGCAACGGATCACCTCGCAAGATCCGGAATCGCAATACCGCGCGCTGGAGAAGTACGGGATCGATCTCACCGAGCGCGCCCGCAAGGGACAGCTCGACCCGGTCATCGGCCGCGATGAGGAGATCCGCCGCGTCATCCAGGTGCTGAGCAGGCGCACCAAGAACAACCCGGTGCTGATCGGCGACCCCGGCGTGGGCAAGACGGCCATCGTCGAAGGGCTGGCGCGCCGCGTGGTGGACGGCGACGTGCCGGAAGGATTGAAGGACAAGCGCATCGTCGCGCTCGACATGGGGCAACTCATCGCCGGCACCAAATTCCGCGGCGAATTCGAGGAGCGGCTCAAGGCGGTCTTGAAGGAAGTCACCGCCTCCGAAGGAAAAGTCATCCTCTTCATCGACGAGCTGCACACCATCGTCGGAGCCGGCGCGGCCGAGGGCGCGATGGACGCCGGCAACATGCTCAAGCCGGCGCTGGCGCGAGGCGAGCTGCACTGCATCGGCGCGACCACGGTCAGCGAGTATCGCAAGCACATCGAGAAGGACCCGGCGCTCGAGCGGCGCTTCCAGCCGGTGATGGTGGGCGAGCCCTCCGTCGAGGACACCATCTCCATCCTCCGCGGCCTCAAGGAGCGCTACGAGCTGCACCACGGCGTGCGCATCCAGGACAGCGCCATCGTCGCCGCGGCGACGTTGAGCAACCGCTACATCACCGATCGATTCCTCCCCGACAAGGCGATCGACCTGATCGACGAAGCCGCCTCGCGGCTGCGCATGGAGATCGACTCCATGCCGGCCGAGATGGACGAAGTGCGCCGCAAGCTGATGCAGCTGCAGATCGAGGAGCAGGCGCTGAAGAAGGAGACCGATGCTCTGAGCCGCGCCCGCCGCGACGAGATCCAGCGCGAGATCGCGCGGCTCAACGAGCAGATGAGCGGCCTCAAGGCGCACTGGGAGAACGAGAAGAAGGCCATCCAGGCCATCCGCGCCACCAAGCAAAAGATCGAAGAGACCAACCAGCAGATGGCCGAGGCCGAGCGCAAAGGTGACCTCGGCCGCGCGGCCGAGCTGAAGTACGGCGCGCTTCCCAATCTGCAAAAAGAACTGCAGAAGCAAAATGAGCTGCTCGCCGAATTGCAGAAGCAGCGGCGCATGCTGAAGGAAGAAGTCGACGCCGAGGACGTCGCCCAGGTGGTCGCCAAGTGGACCAACATCCCCGTCAGCAAGCTGCTCGAGGCGGAGATGCAGAAGCTCGTCCACATGGAAGAGCGGCTGCGCGAGCGCGTGGTCGGCCAGGAGGAAGCGGTGCGCGCCGTCAGCAATGCCGTGCGCCGCGCGCGCAGCGGATTGCAGGACCCGAATCGGCCGATCGGTTCGTTCCTCTTCGCCGGCCCCACCGGAGTGGGCAAGACGGAGCTGGCGCGGGCGCTGGCCGGGTTCCTCTTCGACAACGAGCAGGCGCTGGTGCGGCTCGACATGAGCGAGTACATGGAGAAGCACTCGGTGGCGCGGCTGATCGGCGCCCCGCCCGGCTATGTCGGGTACGAGGAGGGCGGCCAGCTCACCGAAGCGGTGCGGCGGCGGCCCTATACGGTGATCCTCTTCGACGAGATCGAGAAGGCGCACCGCGACGTCTTCAACGTGCTCTTGCAGATCCTCGACGACGGCCGGCTCACCGACGGTCAGGGCCGGACCGTCGACTTCCGCAATACAGTGATCATCCTGACTTCGAACCTCGGCTCGCAGCACGTGCAGGGCGGCGATCCTGCGCAGGAGGAGAAGCGGGTGCGCGAGGCCATCCGCGCCGAGCTGCGGCCCGAGCTCTTGAACCGCATCGACGAGATCGTCGTCTTCCATTCCCTCGGCCGCGAGGAGCTGGCGCGCATCGTCGACATCCAGCTCAAGCGGCTGAGCAAGCTGCTCGAGGAGAAGCAGCTGCGGCTGGAGCTGACCGACCGTGCCAAGCAGGCGGTGGGCAAGGCCGGTTACGATCCGGTCTACGGCGCGCGGCCGCTCAAGCGCGCGCTGCAGCGGCTGGTGCTCGATCCCATGGCGATGAAGGTGCTGCAGGGCGAATTCAAGCCGGGCGATACCGTCCGCATCGACGCGGGGCCGTCCGATGACGTGCTCACTTTCTCCCGCCGCGAATCCGCGCCCCAGCAGCCGACCATCCATTAAGGTGGACCCGGCGCTGCTGCAGCGGCTCCGCGAAGAGAGCGGGCTGCGGCTCGACCGGGCCGGCAATTTCTGGCACCGCGGCACGCCCGTCACTCACGCGCGCACGGTCGCGGTGCTGCACCAGGGAATCCATCGCGCGCCCGACGGCCGCTGGGCCACGCGCATCGGGCGGGAGTGGGCGTACCTCGAGGTGGAGGATACGGCGCTCTTCGTCCGCCGCATCGACGGACGCCGCGCGCAGCTCGCCTCCGGCGGATGGGCGGAGATCGAATCCCTCGCCCTCGGCGCCGACGACGCGCTCTATGCCCGCATCGGCGGCGAACGGGCCCGCCTGACCCGCGCGGCGCAACTGTCGCTGTCCGACAAGCTGCGAGAAGATTCGCCCGGCAATTTCTCGGTCGAGCTCGACGGCAGCGGCTTCTCCGTCGGCCGCGATCCAGGCCCGGATCCCGTCAAGACGTGATGGCCAAGAGAGCGAATGTTCGGGTCAAGCTCGGGGACGGCGGCGGGCGATGCGCAGTCCCGAGAGCGTGCCGGCGAATCCCGCCGCGGCGCAGGCGGCGGCGAAGGCGAGCAATCCGAACAGCGGCATCCAGAAGAGATCGCGCCAGGTGGGCCGCTGCGCGCCGGGGCCGAGGGGCGCCAGATTGATCGTCAGGGCCAGCACCGCCGCAACCAGAAACGCCGCGACCACGCCGCCGGCGAGCCCAGCCAGCGGGCGCAGCTCGACGAGGAGACCGACCAGCGCGGAGACGAGGCCTACCGCGAGGAGCAGGAGCGCCAGGAACACGACGGCGCCAGGAGCGCCGGCGAGCTGAAAGATCGCAGCGGCCAGCGCCACCGCCAGAACACCGATGCTCAGCGACCAGCCGGCGGCGCGGAGACTAGAGCGCATCTCACAACCTCAAGCGACAAGTCTACAAGCGTAGGCGCTAGGCCCAATGCTTATCAATTAAGCCACGCTGAACGCCAAAGCAGAGCCCGGAAGCGGGAAAGGGAAAGGGCAGCAGGCGCGTGCCAACGCCTGCTGCCCCTTCCCTTTCCCTTTCCTTACTGGCGTTGACTGATTAGCGCTAAGCCGCCTTCGGCGGCGCGGAGCTTACTCATCGTCGTCCTCGGGAGCGGCGTTGCCCTTTGCGTAGAAGACCTCATCGAGCACGAGTCCGTGCGCTGGAGCGGTAGGACCGGCGCGCTTGCGGTCGCGGCCCTCGAGCAGCGCCGGCAGCGACCCGGGTGCGCGGCGCGCGTGGCCGACTTCGACCAGCGTGCCCACCATGTTGCGCGCCATCTGTTTCAAGAAAGCGGTCGCTTCGATGACGAAATCGATCTGCGATCCGTCTTGCAAGAGATCGAGCTTGCGCACCTCGCGAACCGTGGTCCGCGCCGGGCAGTTGGCGGCGCGCAGCGCGGAGAAGTCGTGCTTGCCGAGAAACGCGAGGGCAGCAGTGCGCATGGCTTCGAGATCGAGCGGCCGGCGGATCTCCCACACCCGGCCGCGCCGCAACGGCGACCGCACCTTCGTCTGCAGCACCGTATAGACGTACCGCTTGCCGCGGGCAGAACGGCGGGCGTCGAAATCCTCCGGCGCCTCTTCGGCGCGCACGCACGCCAGATCCTCGGGCAAAAGCGAATTGAGCCCCACCGTCCAGGCCCGCAGCGGCAGCGTCTTCTGCACGGAGAGCGACGCGACCTGTCCGCACGCGTGCACTCCGGCATCCGTCCGGCCCGCGCCGGTGACGCGCACTTCTTCGCCGCAGAGCCGCGTGACCGCCTGCTCGAGGACGCCCTGCACGCTGCGCCCGTTGGCCTGCACCTGCCAGCCGACGAAGCGCGTGCCGTCGTACTCGAGGGTGAGCTTGAGCTTCACTTCTTCGTGGCGGTTTCGCTCTCCGCCTCCTGCGCGCGCTCCTGTACTTTGTTGACCGCGTAGCGCGCGAGAAGGTCGTTGACGTTCATGGTCTGCAGCGCGCCGCCCTTGCCGCCCGAAGGGACGAAGACGATCTCCTTCCCGGACAGCGCCTCCGCCACGCGCAGCTTGACCAGCGTGCGCCCGCCCGCGCCGCTCATCGCCTGGTTGGTCTTGGCCACGCCTTTGGCGTGCGCGCGCTTCTCGGCGAGGATCGCCTCGGACTCGCGCTGGGAGCTATAGAAGTCGGCGTCGGCGTGCAGCTTCACCTGCGCCAGCTGCCCCGAGGACGTGGCGATCTTCTGGTTCACCTGCCCCTTGGCCGTCTCGAGATTGCGCAGCGTCTCCTGCTGAGCGGCGTGGCCCTCGGAGACCATCCGCTCCGCGGTCTGCTCGGCGAGCTTCTTGTCGTGGATGACCTTCTCGTATTCGGGATGGAAGTGATGCTCGCCCATGATCACCCGCTCGATGATCACCCCTTCGGGCGCGAGGACCTTGGCGAGCAGCGCGCGCGCCTGCTCTGCTTTCTCGAAGCGCTTGTCGGAGACGTAGAACTCTTCGCTGGTCATGGTGTTGAGCACGTCGCGCACGATGCTGCGGCAGGCGGGGCGCACCAGGTTCTCCTTCACCTCCGGCGTGCTGCCGCCGACGTGCTCGAGGATGTAAGGCGCCTTGATGGTGTCGATGCGCCAGGCGACGGTCACGTCGACGGAGATGTCGTTGCCGTCGTGGGTCTTGAACTCGATGTCGTCCTTCGTCGCCCGATCGCCGGAAGTGCGCGACGCGGTCATCTCCAGATTCTGCAAGGCGACGTTATAGACGTTCCAATCGGTGATGATGGCGGGGAAGGTATAGGTCGCCCCCGGCGGATAGGTCTCCTGTTGTACGCCCGACTTCCCGAAGATGCCGATCTTGCGGGTCAGCACTCCCACTTCGGTCGAGTCGGTGCTGTGGAAGGTGCATGCGGCGGTGAGGAGCAGAATGAGCGGCGCGCGCATGGTCATTCCCCTTTCACGTCGAAGCGGCGGAGCAGCGTCTTCAAATCGAGCGGGTTCATTCCGCCTTCGCCATCGCTGGGCAGGACGATGACCCGCGTGCCCTTGAGGGCCTCGGCCATGCGCAAGCCGACCATGTTCTCGCTGCCGACGCCGCGCAGCGCCTGGTTCTCCAGCTCGGTGCCCTGCGCCTCGGCCAGCTTGACCAGCAGATCGCCCTCGGCGGCCTTGGTGCGCCGGTAGAGGTCGGCCTGCGCTTCGAGCTTCTTCACCTCGGCTTCGCCGCGCGCCAGCTCGACCTGGACCGCCGCCGCGCCCTCGGCGACGATCTTGTTCTTCGCCGCCGCGGCCGACGCCGCCTTGGCCTCGGCTTCGTTCTTGTAGACGGTCTGGTCCTGGATCTTCCGCTGCTCGATGGCCGCCTGGTAGCGCTGGTCGTAGGTGTAGCGGCGGATCAGGACCTGGAGGACTTCGACGCCCTTCTCTCTGAGCTCCGTCTCCAGCGCCGCCTGCGCCTCTCGCGCCTTCTCGGTGCGCTTGTTGCCTCGATAGAAATCCTCCGCGTCCAGCTCACCGAGCGAGCGGCGCAGATCCTGCGTGGCCCGGGGGATGACCGCGCTGTCCTCGAAGAGCCGCCCCGGCCCGATGGTGGTCATCACCTTCAAGGGATCGGCCAGGCGATAGAGCACTGTGACGTCGACCTGGACCGTGTATCCCTCGCTGGTCTGGATGTTCACGCCGGGCGCGACGCGGTGGCCTTCCAGGTCCTCGGTCCTTTCGCTGCGCGAGTTGGAGAGCTCGAGAACCTGGAGCCGCGTGGGGAAGCGATGCATCGTCTCGCCCACGCCGACGTAGTGCAGTCCCACGCCATAGACGAAGGGCTCGATGCCCTTGCCCATGCCGAACTTGATCTGCTTCACCCCGGCCTCGCCCGGGCGCACGTAGGTTGTGCACGAGTTGTAGCCGACCAGCACCACCAGGAGGCTGGCGGCGGCGATCCAGAGCAGCCGGAACCTCTTCCCCACCTGCGAGGGAAGGGTCACTCGGGGAATGTCGAACGCCATCTCAACTCCTCTCGCGCCCTCTCGTGCCGCCGTTGGCCTCGGCGGTGACGGCAGGCGCCTCGGCGCGCATCTCGAGCGAGCGCGTCAATTCCGAGATCGGACGATAGGTTTCGAGGGTGCGGCTGGCCTGGCCGAGATCGCCCACCAGCTGGTCGAGCTTCTTGCCGAAGCGGCGCCGGTACCACCACAGCACGATGTCGGGGAACATCGGGCCGATGATGAGCAAGAGCGCCGGGAACCACTTCTCGTAGACGGGAATGTAAGGGATCTCGACGGCGATGATCCCGATGATGAAAGCGATCAGCGCGAAGACCCCGCGGGCGATGATGTCGCCGCCGCGCCAGATGCCGTACTCGCGCTTGGCGAGGGCGAGCTCCTCGGTGACGAGGCGGGCGTAGCGCGGAAGGAGGATGTCGTCGAGCGCGCCCCGCACCCGCTGCCAGTAAGGAGGGTCGTCGACGCCCAGCTCGGTCAGCTGCCGCTCCATCTGGAGAAGCTCCTGCTCCGCATCGCGGCGCAGCGAGCGCTCCACTTCCGGCGTCCATTCCTTGATGCCGGGGCGGCGCAGCTCGAACTGCTCGATGAGGAACCGGCCGATGGCGGCCAGCCCGTACTTCTCCGGGACCATGAGTGATTAGTAACACGCCGGCGGCGTTGCGCCGCGAAACGCCTTTTTCTACAAAGGCGCATGCTCCTTTCCATTCCTCCGCCGGTCTCGCAGGATCAATTCCAGCGGCTCGCCTCGGTGGTCGCCATCGGCTGGTGGGCGATCTGCTTCGCGCTCATCTTCTTCATGCAGAGCGGCTTCCTCTTGCTCGAGGCCGGATCGGTGCGGGCCAAGAACGCCGCGCACGTCTGCGCCAAGGTGCTCTCGCACACCGCCATCGCCACCGCCTCCTTCTGGCTGGTGGGCTTCGCCATCAAGGCTTTCGCCTGGCCCCTCTGCTACCTGATCCGCCAGGCCGGGACGGGCACCGTGCTCGCGCGGCTGGACGACGCCATCACCGGCTACGTCGGCTGGACGGGCGCCTCGACCGCCTGGACGCCGTGGAGCTTCACTGCGCTCCCCGACGTCT
>Ga0209471_1001324_pt1 | contig 14886 bp, 12 predicted proteins | sample GraSoiAngelo_128_FD_185885 | JGI IMG/M metagenome (GOLD analysis project Ga0209471, IMG submission 185885) | Grasslands soil microbial communities from the Angelo Coastal Reserve, California, USA - 14_0927_12_20cm (SPAdes) (version 2) | ecosystem: Environmental > Terrestrial > Soil > Grasslands ...
CGAGCGCGTCGCGCAGCGCGTCGCCCACCGCGTTCAAGGCCATGACGACGAGCGAGATGGCGAGCCCCGGGAAGGTGGCGCACCACGGCGCCACGGCCATCTTCTGCCAGCAGTCGGCAATCATGTTACCCCAGCTGGGCGCGGGCGAGGGCACGCCCATGCCGAGAAACGACAGCCCGGCCTCGAGCAGCATTACGTTGCCGATGCCGAGCGCCGCGGACACGATGATCGGGGCGGCGGCGTTGGGCAGGACGTGGCGGAAGATCACGCGTGCCGGCTCGGCCCCCAGCGCCCGCGCTGCCGCGACGAACTCACGCTCCCGGACGCTCAACACTTCGGCGCGCACCAGTCGGCTGGTGCCGAACCACCCGGTCAGCCCGATGAGCAGCACGAGCACTGCCAGCGGCACGTGCTCCCACAGGGCCACGACCATCAGCAGCATGAACATCCGCGGCATGGCGAGCCCGACGTCCACGAGCCGCATCAGCGTTGCGTCCACCCAGCGGCGGAAGTAGCCCGCCACGCCGCCCACGACGACCCCGGTGGTCACGGCGACGAGCATCGCGAGCGCCCCGATGCCGAGCGAAATGCGTGCCCCATAGACGAGCCGGCTCCACACGTCCCGCCCGAACGGGTCGGTGCCGAGCGGGTTTTGCTCCGATGGCGCGTGGTTGGCGAGCCGGGTGATATCGATCTGGAAATACGGCCGGTACGGTGTGACGAGCGGCGCGGCGAGCGCAACGGTCACGAAGAAGGCGAGCACGAACAGCGCCGGGGCGGCGCTCGGGTGTCGGAAGAAGCGCCGACCCGTGGGACCAGTCGCTGCTCGACGCCGGATCTCGGCGACCAGGACCAGGGCCAGCACGGCTGCGCCGCCGACCGCGAGCCAGTTCCAGACGGTCACGACGCGCGCACACGGATGCGCGGATCGGCCACGCCGTACAGCGCGTCGGCCAGGAGATTGCCGAGCACGACCATCACGCTGGCGACGAGCGACGCCGCGGTGACGATGGGGTAATCGCGCTGCAGAATCGCGGTCACGGCCAGGCGTCCCATGCCCGGCCACGCGAACACCGTTTCGACCAGTACCGCGCCGGTGAGCAGGAAGGGGAACGTCAGTCCGAACAGCGTGACGAGCGGGAGCAGGGCGTTTCGGAGGGCGTGCACCATGAGCACGCGTCGCTCCGGCAGTCCCTTGGCGCGGGCGGTGCGGACGTAGTCCTGACGGATCACCTCGAGGAGAGCGGCGCGCTGGTAGCGCGCCGTGGCCGCCGCGCCCACCAGGCCGAGCGTCAAGGCGGGGAGCGTGAGGTGCCAGAGAAAGTCGCCGAAGCACAGGAGCGAATCCACGCGGGGGCAGCGCACCAGGTCGCGCGGGCCCCCCACCGGAAACCAGTGCAGTCGTTCGCCGAACACCAGCAGCAGCACGAGCCCCAGCCAGAACGTGGGCATCGAGTTCACGAACAGGGCGGCGTTCCCCAGGGCGATGTCGCCGAAACGGCGCTCGCGGGCGGCCTGGTAGATGCCGAGCGCCAGACCGAGCGCAAAATCGAGAATCAACGCGGTGAGCGCGAGGGCGAAGGTATTCGGCAGCGCCTCGGCGAGCGCGGCGGCCACGGGGCGGTGCAGCGCGAGTGACTCGCCCAGATCGCCGCGCAGCAGGGCCGTCAGGTACTTCACATACTGGATCCAGATCGGTTGGTCGAGGCCGAACCGCCGGGTCAGATCCGCGCACACCTCGGGAGACACCGGCCGACCGTCGGGCTGCCCGCAGGGAGAGCCGTGGGCGAGGTGAACAATGATGAAGGTGAGCGTGACGACCGCCCAGACGATGGCGATCGAGGCGGCGAGACGCCGCACCAACCACGCCGCCACCTAACGCTCCACGCGGTCTCGATCCGTCAGGCGATCAGCCGGGATGCGCCACGTGCGGACCAGGGCGAGCCACGAGTCCGGCCGGATCCGCACGTCCGCGACGCGCTTGTGCACGGCCGCGATGTTTTCGGTGGCGAAGAGAAAAATACCCGGGGCGTCCTGGTTCAGGATCTCGATCGCGGCGCGCCACGTGCGCCTGGCCTCGTCCCGGCTCAGGACCGACGTGACGGCACGGTCCACCAGCCGCTCGAACGCGGGGTTCTCGTAGCGGCCGTAGTTGGAGCGGCCGAACCCCGCTCGCGTCCAGGATTCGCGGATGCCGGACGACGGCGTGGGGTCGGTGTTCCACGCGTTGATCAGTGCGTCGAACCGGCCGGCCCGCGCGCGCTCGTTGAACACGCTGAAGTCCACCTCGTCGAGCTGGACGTCGATTCCCATCGTGCGGAATTGCTCCTGCAGGAGGCGGGCGTACTGGCGGCGCACGGCGCTGGTCGTGGGGACGAGCAGCCGGAAGGCGAGCGGATGTCCGTCGTGGTCGCGGATGCCGTCGCCGTCCGAGTCGACCCAGCCCAGCCGCGTGAGGCTGCGGGCGGCGCGGGCGCTGTCGTGCGGGAGCTCACGGGTCTCGGGGTCCCAGATCCAGGAGAGCTGCGACATGGGGCCGGGCGGCACCTTGGCCAGGTCGCCGAACACGTTGTGGAGCAGGGCACCGCGATCCACGGTCATGAAGAGGGCCCGCCGCAGCTCGCGGTCGCCGAACAGGGGGTGCGGCTTGGTCGAGTCGCCCGGTGCCGTCAGGTTGAAACCGACATACCCGTACGTCGCGCCCTTGTAGGGGTAGATGGTGAGCTGGGTGTCGGCCTGTGCCCGGTCCCGGTTGTCGGGTGTGACCAAGACTTCCACCGCGTCGGCATCGCCCGCGATCAGCTGAGTCACAGCGACCTGCTGATCCGGGGTGAAGCGCCAGATCAGGCGCCGGATGTGGGGACGGCCGAGAAAAAACGTGGAATCGGCGGCGAGCTCGAGGCTCTCGCCCGCCCGCCAGGCGACGAAGCGGTAAGGTCCGTCGCCCACCGGGGCGCGCCCGAACCCGGCGCTGCGCCACTGACCGCGCGGCAGCTCGCGCAGCAGATGGGACGGCAGGATGCGCATGTGGTACACCGCGTCGTAGAACATCTCCGGATAGCGCTGCCGAAACCGGAACACGACCGTGAGCGAGTCGCGCGTCGTGACCGCGGAGATCTGTCGCAGGGACGGCCGGAAGGGCGAGCTCACCAGCGAATCCGTGTAGATGTCGTATGTGAACGCGACGTCCGCCGCGGTGACCGCGCGCCCGTCCTGCCAACGGGCGCGCGGATCGAGGTGAAACACGAGGGTGGTGGGCGTATCCCATTCCCAGCGCTCGGCGAGCAATGGCTGAAAGTCTTCGTCGCCGATCGTGTTGCCCGACAATCCGAGGTCGGCCAGCTTCAAGAACAGCTGATCGGTGACGTCGCGCGTGATCGCGCGATCGCTGACGGGGGGCAGCAGCACGTCGGGCTCCCCCCCGGTCGCGATGACGAGCGTGCCGCAGTAGTCGCCCGTGCAGCCGCCCTTGCGGGCGCACGCACCGACGAGCAGCAGGCCCGCCAGGGCGGCGGCGGTGGTCAGCCGGGAGGACGGTCGGGTGGTCGCCATGGCGCCCTAAGATTCCATGGGCTCGTCAGCGACGCCAGGTCCAGGCGGGGTCGGAAAACAAGGCGGTGGAAGACGGTGTGGGGCGGTGGAGGGCGGTGGAGGTGAAATCGTCGCCCCACGCCGACGTGACCGCGTTGGCAACTTCCTCCCACGTGACTTGACGTCCCAGCTCCGCCGACAGCGTGGTCGCGGCACTTGCGGCTTGCGACGTACGGCTTACGGCTTGAATCGCGTCTTGCGACCCGTCGAGCAGGATCGATCCGTGTTGCAGGAACGCCCCACCCCGGCGCATCTGCGCGGAGCCGACGAGCTTGCGCGTGCGGACGAGAACTTCGCCCCCGACGGGCTGGGAGAAGCAGGCGGACGGGCGGACGGGCGGTCGGGCGGTCGGCCGGTCGGGCGCGAGCGCGACGTCGGCGCCCAGGAATCGCAGCGCCGTCAGGAGTCGCTGATGGATCGCCCGGTACGCCTGCCGCAACGAGCCGAACGCCGCGATCGGGGCCGCGACCGCGTAGGTGAGCTCGTGCTCGTGCCACACGGAGCCACCGCCTGTCGGCCGCCGCACGACGTCTACGCCACGACGCGCGATAGCGGCGCGATCATAGCCGCCCGCGGCCTCGTTACGACCGAGCGACAGGCACGGCGGGTCGAACTGGTAGAGCCGCAGGAACGCCTCGCCCATCCGGTCGGCGCGCTCCAGGAGGGCCACGTCGACGGCCATGTTCTCGGGGCCCGAGCGCCCCCGCGGCTCGAGCAGCAGCTGCCACGGCAGGGCGGACGGGCGCGTGGGTGGGTCGCGACGGCCGCCGAGCCCGGCGCGGCCGCCGGCCGGAGCGACGCACCCACGCGCCCGTCCGCCTTCAGTCAGCTGCAAGCGCGTAGCTCTCCATCGGCGGACACACGCACACCAGGTTGCGGTCACCGTAGGCGCCGTCCACCCGGCCGACGGAGGGCCAGACCTTGTGCTGCCGCGTCCAGGCCGCCGGGAACGCCGCCCGCTCGCGCGTATAGGGGCGCTCCCAGCCGTCGGCGATCACGTCTTCCAGGGTGTGCGGCGCGTTCGTGAGCAGATTGTTCCCCCGCGGCTGCGTCCCCTGCTCGACCTCGCGGATCTCCTCCCGGATGGCGATCAGCGCGTCGCAGAAACGGTCCAGCTCTTCCTTCGATTCGCTCTCGGTCGGCTCGATCATCAAGGTCCCCGGCACGGGGAAGGACACCGTCGGGGGGTGGAAGCCGTAATCGATGATCCGTTTGGCGATGTCTTCCACTTCGATCCCGGCCGACGCCTTGAACGGACGGCAGTCGATGATGCACTCGTGCGCGACCAGCCCCTGCTCCCCCGAGTAGAGCAGCGGATACGCCGTCGCGAGCCGGCGCGCCACGTAGTTGGCGTTGAGGATGGCGATCTTGGTTGCCTCGACCAGCCCCTCGCGCCCCATGAGGGCGATGTAGGCCCAGGAGATCGGGAGGATCCACGCGCTGCCCCACGGTGCCGCCGCCACCGTGCCGCACGGCTGCTGCTGACGCAGCGGCACGACGGGGTGGTCGGGCAGAAATGGCGCGAGGTGCGGGGCGACGCAGATCGGCCCCATCCCCGGGCCGCCGCCGCCGTGCGGGATGCAGAACGTCTTGTGGAGGTTCAGGTGGCACACGTCGGCGCCGATGTCGGCGGGCCGGACCAGGCCCACCTGCGCGTTCATGTTCGCGCCGTCCATGTACACCTGGCCGCCCTGCGCGTGCACGACGTCGCAGATCTCGCGAATCGACGTCTCGAACACGCCGTGCGTCGACGGATACGTCACCATCAGCGCGGCGAGCGTGTCGCGGTGCTCGGCGGCCTTGGCGCGCAGATCGGCGAGGTCGATGTTGCCCCGCTCGTCGGAGCCCACCGGCACGACCCGCAGGCCGGCCAGCACGGCGCTCGCCGGATTGGTGCCGTGGGCCGAGGTGGGGATGAGGCACGTGGTGCGGTGGCCCTCGCCGCGGGACCGGTGATACGCGCGGATCACCAGCAGCCCGGTAAACTCGCCCTGGGCGCCGGAGTTGGGCTGCAGCGAGACCTTCGGGAACCCCGTGATCTCGGCCAGCATGTCCTCGAGCTGGCGGAACAGGATGCGGTAGCCGGTGGCCTGCTCGCGCGGCGCGAAGGGGTGCAGCCGGTTGAACTCGCGCCAGGACAGGGGGACCATCTCGGTAGTGGCGTTGAGCTTCATCGTACACGAGCCGAGCGGGATCATCGCCGCCGTGAGCGAGAGGTCGCGCGCCTCGAGCCGCTTGATGTAGCGCAGCATCTCCGTCTCGGAGCGGTAGCGGTGGAATACCGGATGGGTCAGGTAGGTCGACGTGCGGCGCAGCGATTCGGGGATCGCGGCGTCGGCCTTGGCGCCCAGGTCCTCGACCATGAACGGCAGCACCTCGTTGAGCGAGAACGCGGTGACCAGGTCGGCGAGGTCCCCCAGAGTCGTGGCTTCGTCGAGCGAGATGCCGACGCGCGTGGGAGAGGCGACGCGCAGGTTGATGCGGCGGGCGCGAGCGGCGTCGATCAGGCGCGGCAGCGCCCAGGACTCGACCTCGACGCTCAGCGTGTCAAAGAACGAGGAATGCACCACGCGGTAGCCGAGTCGCGTGAGCGCCTGGCCGAGCAGCACGGCCAGGGTGTGGACGCGCTCGGCGATGCGGCGTAAGCCCTCGGGCCCGTGATACACGGCGTACATGCTCGCCATGACGGCGAGCAGCACCTGCGCCGTGCAGATGTTTGAGGTCGCCTTCTCGCGGCGGATGTGCTGCTCGCGGGTCTGCAGCGCCATGCGCAGCGCCGGGCGGCCCGCCGCGTCCTTCGACACGCCGATGATGCGGCCGGGGACGTGGCGCTTGTGCTCCTCGCGGGTCGCGAAGAAGGCCGCGTGCGGGCCGCCATAGCCCATCGGCACGCCGAACCGCTGGGAGCTGCCCACGGCGATGTCGGCCCCCCACTCGCCGGGCGGCGTCAGCAGCGTGAGCGCGAGCAGGTCCGTCGCCACGGTCACGAGCGCGCCCGCCGCATGGGCCCGCTCGCAGAACGCGCGATAGTCTTCGATCTTGCCATCCGTGGTGGGATACTGCAGCAGCGCGCCGATCACGCCCGGCCGGAAGTCGAACTCGTGCGGATCGGCCACCACGGTCTGCACGCCACGCGCCTCGGCCCGCGTGCGCACGACGGCGATGGTCTGTGGGTGACACCCTTCGGCGATCAGGAACATGGGTGTCGTCTCCGCGGGCACGGCCACGACGGCTTCGGTCAGGTGCATTGCCTCCGCCGCGGCCGTGGCTTCATCGAGCAGCGAGGCGTTCGCGATCGGCAGGGCGGTCAAATCGGAAACCATCGTCTGGAAGTTCAGCAGCGCTTCCAGCCGGCCTTGCGCGATCTCGGGCTGGTAGGGTGTGTAGGCCGTGTACCAGCCCGGGTTCTCGACGATGTTGCGCTGGATCACCTGGGGGGTGAACGAATGGTAGTACCCCATCCCGATGTAGGAGCGGAACAGCTGGTTCTGGGCGGCCAGGCCTCGCTGCGCCTGGAGCACCTCGCGCTCGGTGCGCCCGGGCGGCAGCGCCAGCGGCCGCCGCAGCCGGATGTTGGCGGGCACGACGGCTTCGATGAACGCGTCGAGCGACTCGTACCCGAGCGTCGCCAGCATACCCCGCGTCTCGTCCGGACTGGGGCCGATGTGGCGCGTCACGAAACGGTCGGCGGGGGCGAGGGAAGCGCGTACGGTGGACATGGACGGAACGCTCTGATGGCTCCTCACGCGAGGGTGTGCGACTGCCCGGGCCGGAGCACGACCACCTGCGCGCGGGCGCCGACCCGGCGTGTGAACTCCTCCGGATCGGCCGTGATCACGTCCCAGGTATTGTAGTGCATCGGTATCACCGTTCGCGGCTTGACGAACTCCACCGCGCGCACCGCGTCCGCGACGCCCATCGTGTAGTTGTCTCCGATGGGGACCAGCATGGCGTCCACCTGATCCGCGAGCAGCTGCATCTCCAGCGTGAGCCCCGTGTCGCCGCAATGGTACACCGTCTTGCCCGCCACGGTGACGACGAGGCCGCAGGGATTGGTCGTGAAGCGGCCGGACTCGTCCCCCTCGACTTGGCCGCCGTGGAACGCGGGCACGAGCTTCACCCGCCCGAACGGGAACTGGTGCGCGCCGCCGATGTGCATGGCGTGGGCCGTGGCGCCGCGCTGCCCGCAGAACGTGGCCAGCTCGGCCGTGGCGACGATCGTCGCGCCGTCCCGCGTCGCGATCGGAATCGCGTCACCCAAGTGGTCCCCGTGACCGTGCGACAGCAGCACCGCGTCGACCTTCGCGAGACGGTCGACGGAAATGTCGGCCGCGGGATTGCCCGTCAGAAACGGGTCGAGAACGAGCCGATGTCCGTCCCCTTCGAGGGTGAAACAGGCGTGCCCATGGAACGTGATCGTGAGCATGCGTATTCAGTTCTCAGTCATCAGTCGTCAGTCACTGAAAACTGATGACTGACGACGTCATTTCCCAATGTGCTTCTGGTACGCCTCGCTGGTGAGCAGGTGATCGATGTCGGCTGCGTTCTTCACCTTCAGTTTGATCATCCACCCCGCGCCATAGGGGTCGCGGTTCACGAGCGCCGGATCGCTTTCGAGGGCCGCGTTCACTTCGGTGACCGTGCCCGCCACCGGCGCGTACAGCTCCGACACGGCCTTCACCGCCTCGATGGTGCCGAATACGTCCCGTCGCCCGAAAGTCGTGCCCACCTTGGGGAGGTCGACGTAGACGACGTCGCCGAGCTCTCCCTGGGCGTAGTCGGTGATGCCGATATGCACGATCGCACCGTCGCCCGAACGTTTGACGTATTCATGATCTTCGCTGTAACGCAGGTCGGACGGGACGTTCGCCATGCGGGGTCGCTCGCTCGCGGGGCGTGGGAGGTCGCGGCGAAGGTTACCGGAGCGCGAAACCCCTGTCAACCCAACGGGTTGCCCGACGGAAACAGATCCGATCGCGGCGCCAGACCGGCGGCGCCGGGCTCCATCAGTCGCAACCGCTCGTAGCCCCAAGGGCGCAGATCGAGTCGCACCGCCACCGGATCGGGGTCGTCGGACAGGTAGGTGAGTACTCCGGGCCGACCGGCGCGCGTCCAGGCCCGCTCGGCGGCGGCGGCGGCCGGGTGCGCGGCGACGATGGCGTCGGGCCGCTCGTCCGTCCGCTCGAGCGCCTTGGTGAGGGCCGTGGGGCTGTCGGTCGCACGACGCACGACGAGACCGGCATCGCTGTAGCGGGCGGCGATCGCGGTGAACGCGGGATGCTTCGCGTCCGACGAGGGCGCGACGATCAACAGGGCAGTGGCGGGGCGGCCGAGCGCGGCCGCTGCCGCGCGGCGACGCAGCTCGTCGAACACGCTCCGGGCCTTCCGCTCCAGCGTCTTCAGCGACCGCTCATTCTCGATCGTGTAGTGGCTCTGGGCCCGTTTGCGCTCGGCCGGCATCTGCGCCGCGATCATCCGGTCCGCCGCTTCGTTGGAGAGGCCCCGTCTGGCGCGCAGCCGGGTGCGCCGCAGCGCGACGCTAGCATCCACCAGCACCACCGCATCGAATTGCGCCGGGTCGAGCACCTCGAACAGCAGCGGAATGTCGTTCACGACCAGGACGTCGCCGCGCTCGGCGGCTTCGCGCACCAGCTCGTCGCGCCGGCGGCGCACGGCCGGGTGCACGATGGTGTTGAGGGCGTCGAGCGCCGCCTGATCCCCCATCACCTTACCCCGAAGGGCGGCCCGGTCGAGCGATCCATCGGGCGCGAGCACATCGGCGCCGAACCGCTGCGCGATCGCCGCCAGCACCGCCCCGCCGGGCGCCTGGGCCTGGCGCGCCAGCTCGTCGGCGTCGATGATCGTCGCGCCCCAGCGACGGAATAGATCGACGACGGTGGACTTGCCGGCGGCGATGTTTCCCGTCAAGGCGACGTTCAGCATCGAAGCGATTGCGGATTGCGGATTGCGAATTGCGGATTGAAGGCCGGCAATTCAAATCCGCAATCCACAATCCGAAATCCGCAATTACAGGAGCGCCGTCTGATCTTCATCGGCTCTGGGGACTTTGTGGCAATGCCGGCATCTCGCCTCGTATGACTCCTGTCCACCCACCATGATCGTGGGGCTTTCCCACAGCGCGGGCTTGCCGTTGACGAGACGCTGGTTGCGACTGGCCGGGCCTCCGCACACGACGCAGATCGCCTGCAGCTTGTCGACGATCTCGGCGATCGCCAGCAGCGTGGGCATCGGCCCGAAGGGGAGGCCGCGAAAGTCCATGTCGATCCCCGCGAGCACGATGCGGACGCCCCGGTCCGCCAGGCCGTTCGCCGCCGTCACGATCCCGTCATCCAGGAATTGCACTTCGTCCACCGCGACGACTTCGGTGTCGGGTCGCAGCGCGCGCATCACCGCTTCACCCGAGTCCACGGGCTCGGCCTCGACGAGCCCGCCGTCGTGGGTGCTGACCGTGTACAACCCGGCGTAGCGCGCATCCAGGTGCGACTTGAAGACCTGGACACGCTTCTTGGCGATCACGGCGCGCCGGACGCGACGTACCAGCTCCTCGCTCTTGCCGGAGAACATCACGCCGGTGATCACCTCGATCCAGCCGGGGCGGGTACCGTGAAACACAGCAGGCTCCAGGGGACAGCGATCAGACGCCAGGGTAGTTGCCAGACGCCAAGCCGCAAGCGGTCATAAGATACCAGGTGTCGGTGTGGCAACGACTTTCCGCGGAACTGACAACCACTTGCGCTTGCGTCCGGCAGCGGCCCGAGGAGGGCCTGGCAACGGGGAGGGGGGGGTCGCGGAAGTGCCCGTCTATTGCGGATTTCCGGGGGTGAACCCCATATTGTGACGGTTTTGTGCGGGTTTTCTGGTGCCCACCCGCAAAACGGGCGGAATTCTAGGGGTTTTTCGTGCCCTCGACCCTCACGAAGGAGACACCGTGAACAAAGCCGAGCTGACCGCGGCACTGGCCATGCGGACCAAGATGTCGAAGGCCGATGCCGGCCGGACGATCGAAGCCCTGTTCGACGACAAGGGGATCATCGCGGGCGAGCTCAAGAAAGGCGCCAAGGTGCAGATCACCGGCTTCGGGAACTTCGAAGCCCGGAAGCGCGCCGCGCGCGTGGGTCGCAATCCCAAGACGGGCGGCGTGATTCAGATCAAGGCGTCGATCGCGCCCGCGTTTCGCGCCGGCAAGCAGCTGAAGCAGGTAGTGAACAAGAAATAAGCCGCAAGCCGTAAGCCTCAAGACATTGCTGTTCACGGGCTGCCCCGCTGGGCGGCCCGTCGGCTTTCTAAACGGAGGCTCCCCGTGCTCGCTCGGTCCTACGCGGTGCTTGCCGGCGCCGCCCTCTTGCTCGCCCCGCCCCACGGCACCGTGCGCGTGGAGCGGTTCTTCGCGCCCGCGCTGGGCGTGGAGAAGCACTACGTGATCTACCTGCCGCCCTCGTACGGGACGGCGCCCGCGCGCCGTTACCCGGTGGCCTACTACCTCCATGGCCTGACCGGGAACGAAGCCGACTGGGTATCGCTCGCGAGCATCGACGTCGTGGCCGACTCGCTGACCGCGGGCGGCGGCGCCGAGATGATCCTCGTGATGCCGGACGGCGACGACGGCTGGTACACCAACTGGGAGGAGGCGCCCGAGCCGTACGCCGCGTGCCTGGCGGACACGCTGCTGAATCGCGCGGCACCGGCCCTGTGCGTCGTCCGGGCCCGATACGAGGACTACATCGCGCGCGACCTCGTCCGCCACGTCGATTCGAGCTACCGCACACTCGCCGACCGCCGGCATCGCGGCATCGCGGGCCTGAGCATGGGCGGGTTCGGGGCCGTCACGCTCGCGCTCGAGCATCCCGACGTCTTCTCGGCGGCCGCAAGTCATTCGGGCGTGCTGTCGCCGCTCTATGCTGGGCCGCATCCGTTCGCCGCACCGGCGCGCTACCACACCTCGAGCGACTCGCTCGCGGCCGACTGGCGTGGGATCTGGGGAGCGATCGCTCCCGCGTTCGGACGGACGATCGCGTCTTGGACGGCGCGCGATCCGGCGCAGTTGGTGCGGCGCCTCGCGGCTGCGCGTGGGCCGATGCCCGCCCTCTTCATCGACGTGGGTACCGAGGACAGACTCGTGGACCAGGCGCGCGCATTCCACGCCGAGCTCGCGGCGCTGGGGGTGGCGAGCACGTACGCGGAATGGCCGGGCAAGCACGACTGGAAGTATTGGCACGCGCACGTGGGCGAGAGCATACGCTGGCTCGCCGAGCGCATCGCGCACTAAGAAGAAGGAACGACGAGCTGCAGCCCACGATGACACAGGTGGCACGTCACCGGCTGCGGGGCGCGCCACCGCGCGGCCAACTCGAGCGCTTGCTCGGCGCCGCAGTCGGGGCAGGTGCCGCGCGCCTCGATCACCAGGTCGACCGTGCCGAGCCGTTGGAAGAACTGCCAGGCGCCATAGGCGAGGAACGACGGAACGAGCACGAAGTGCGCGACGGGGATGAAGACGGACAGCACGGCGACGCCCCACCATTTGCCGAGCCCGGCCAAGGCGCGACGCACGCGCTCGGGCCGGTCGAATTCACGGATCGTCACGCTGCCGGAGGTGGGCTGGCCGTGGTAGCCGCGCAGCAGCACCGGCTGCGTGCGCGTCGCAGCGGGTGAGGTGGGCTCGCTGGCTGTCGTGTGCACGGGCATGGTACCGGCAGATGGCCGCCCGCGTTCCGCCGACCTACGCGGAGGCCCGACACCGACCCCGGGCGCGAGCCCGGCGCGCACCCGGGCTACCGCTCCCGGTCGAGTCGCGCGATCACGCGGCGACCGCGGATCGTGATCCCCGTGAGTCCGCGCACGGCGCGATCCGCCGTTCCGGCCGCCACTTCGACCAGACTGAACATCTCGCGCACGTCGATGCGGCCGATGTCGTCCTTCGGCACGCCGGCTTCGCGAATCAGGGCGCCGACGAGGTCCTTCGCGCTGGCCCGATCCTTCTTCCCCACGCCGACGAAGACTTTCACGCGAGCGTCCGGGCCGGGGGCGGCGGCTACCGCATCCCGCATCCCGGATCCCGCATCCCGCTGTAACGCCAGCAACGCCCCCGCCACCTCTGCGGGATCGAACCGCTCGAACAGGGGATCGAGCAGGGCGAGCTCGGCGTCCACGCCGCCGGACAGGAGCACCCGAGCCACACGCTCCCGCAGCTCCTCGGCGCGATCGCGTGCGCGGTCGGCCGCACCCGAGAGCGAGAAGGGCGCCAGCTTTGTGATGGAGCGCAGGTACGGCAGCTGAGCTGCACTCAGGAAGACGATCGGCTCGCCCAACGGCACCAGCGCCGCGAGCTCGTCGCGCGACGGCAGCGCGGTGCAGACCACGGCGTCGGGCTCTCCCTCGGGTGCGGAGTCGGCAGCGCCGGTCCAGATCATGGGCTGCTTCGCGTCCAGAGCGTCGAGGACGTCGCGAACGACGGCCGGTCGCCGGTCTGGTGGAACGACGCAGTAGCGCACCCGCCCGACGGGAGGGAGCGGGGCGCCGCTCTCGTCTACAGGCAGCGCCCCCACGACCAGCGGCCGGCGGGCGTGCCGCTCGAGCAGATCGGCCAATAGGGCGGGATTCCAGCTGAGCACCAGGCGCCGCGCCTCGCGGGCCTCGCCCAATAGCGCATCGAGCGCGGCGGCATGCTCCCCGGCGATGAGCGCCTCGGGCCACGCCACCACCAGCGAGGTGACGTGATCGAGCTTGAGCGCGGCGCGCTGCACCAGCGCGGCCAGGTCCTTCACAGCCCCGGCGAGTACCTGTGGCGGGCGCTGCTTGAGCCTGCTTGCGCTGCGGACTAGCCCGGTGACGGCGTGAACGCGAAGCCCGGCGGGGGCGACAGCCGGCCACTCCGCGGCAGCCGCGTCGTCTGCGCAAACGATGACCACGGGTGGACCGACCCCGGGGCCGCGCCCCGGGGTCAAACCCAGCAGCTCCCACAGCTGCTGCGCGCGCTCGGGGGCGGGGGGACACACCAGGACTACCCCCCGGCCGCGCTCCAGCGCCGCCTTCGCATCCACTCCGGTCACACGGGCCTCGGTTGTCAAAGGGCGAGCCAGCCGCAGGATGGTACGATGCCAGCCACTGAAAGGCAACGGTGGGACCGTCGTTCCCACCCTGAAGGGTGGGCCCGACAGGGCACTGCCCTTCAGGGCAGCGTCGTACCGGGCCCAGGCTTCAGCCTGGGAATAGAATTGCGGTTGCCCAGCTAGCCCGGCGGGGCTATGCTCCCGCGCATGCCCCCGGGTTCCGGTCTGTCGCCCAACCTGCAACACCTCGAGACGTCCGCGACCATCGCGATCTCGCAGGAAGCGAAGCGCCGCAAGGCAGCGGGCGAGGATGTGATCGACCTCGGCGCGGGAGAGCCCGACTTCCCCACGCCGTCCATCCCGTCGGACGCCGGGATTCGCGCTATCCGGGAGGGGAAAACCCACTATCCGGCGAACGAGGGGATCCTCGAGCTGCGGGCCGCCGGGGCGAAGCATCTCTCGTTGCTCTCGGGCGGCCGCGCGGTCAACGCGGACCACATCGTGGTGTCGAGCGGGTCGAAGCAGTCGCTCTTCAACGTGTGCTTCGCGCTGTTCGGCCCCGGGGATGTGGTCGCCATCCCGGCGCCGGCGTGGGTGTCGTATCCGCAGATCGTGTACCTGTGCCGCGCCCGACCGGTGCTCGTCCCGGGCGATCCCGAATGGAGCCTGAAGGTGAGCGTACGGGACCTGGATCGCGTGGTTCCCGGCGCCAAGGGTCTCGTGCTGTGCTCGCCGTGCAACCCCACGGGCGCGGTGTACACGCACGCCGAGATCAAGGCGATCGCGCAGTGGGCGCGCGACCGCAAGGTGTGGGTCGTCGCGGACGAGATCTATCGCCGGATCCACTACGGGACGGGTCCGGCGCCGTCGTTCCTCGATCTGCCCGACGAGCTGCTCGAGCGGGTGGTGGTGGTGTACGGCGTCAGCAAGGCCTACGCGATGACCGGGTGGCGGATCGGCCTGGCGCTCGCGTTGGGAGGGGCGGGGGGGGCCCTGGCGAAGGCGATGGCGGCGCTGCAGTCGCATACGACGACCGGAGCGAACCACCCCGCGCAGGTCGCCGCGGCGGCCGCGCTGGGCGACGACCGGGTGGAGCAGGATGTCGGTCGGATGGTGGCCGAGTTCCGCAAGCGGCGCGATCTCGTGGTCTCGCGCTTCCGGCAGGACCTGCCCGGCGTCGAGTTCGTCGAGCCGCTCGGCGCGTTCTACTTCTTTTTCCGGGTCGACT
>Ga0209471_1001326_pt1 | contig 14869 bp, 15 predicted proteins | sample GraSoiAngelo_128_FD_185885 | JGI IMG/M metagenome (GOLD analysis project Ga0209471, IMG submission 185885) | Grasslands soil microbial communities from the Angelo Coastal Reserve, California, USA - 14_0927_12_20cm (SPAdes) (version 2) | ecosystem: Environmental > Terrestrial > Soil > Grasslands ...
TGATGGGCGTGAGCCCGCGGCTGCGCGTCCCGCAAGGGGCGCTGCTGAGCCGGACCGGTTCGGGACGCGTGGTTCAAGTCGGGGCTCCCCCGCCGCGGACCACACGGGTGCGCGATTCCTGGAATGACCGCGCTGCGACCCCGACACGCGCGCGCGGCGAGCCCTCTGAGCGCCGGGCTCCGGAAGCGCAGCGCCCCGAGCGGCGGGACGCCGGGCGCGGCGATCGGCCGAGTGGTGGCGGCGGTGGCGGCGGCGGCGAGCGGCGGGGTGGAGGTGGAGGTGGGGGTGGAGGCGGTGGCGGCGCCAGAGCGAGCGGCGGTGGTGGTGGTGGTGGTGGGAGTCATGGGGGTGGCGGGGGCGGTGGGGGGCGGCGACACCCGTAACACCTAGTACGGAATAGACGGTAGACGGATAGACGGGTGGGGGCGCGGCACGCTGCGCCCCTGCCTTTTTTCGTGCACATTCCCCGCCCATGGCCGACCTCAGGCGATCGCTGCGTCTCTTCGACGGCCTCGCCATGGTCGTCGGCATCATGGTGGGGTCGGGGATCTTCCGCACCCCCGGTCTCGTCGCCGGCCAGCTGGGCCGTCCCTGGCTCACGTTCGTCGCGTGGGTGCTGGGCGGCGCGCTCGCGTTCCTGGGCGCGCTGTGCTTTGCGGAGCTCGCCACGCGCCACCCCCAGGCCGGCGGCAAGTACGTGTACGTGCGCGAGGCGTTCGGGCCCCGTGCCGGATTCGTGGTGGGCTGGGTGGAGAGCGTCGGGATGTACACGGCCGCGATCGCCGCGATCGGCGTCGCCGCGGCCGAGTTTCTGGTGCGGCTCACCGGCTGGAACACCGCATCGATCCCGTGGCTCGGCGCCGGATTGGTGGCGCTGTTCACGGCCGTGAACCTGATCGGCGTCGCGTCGGGGCGCTGGGTGCAGAATTTCGTGACCGCGGCGAAAGTCCTGGCGTTGGGTGGCGTGGTGGTGATCGCGTTCACACGCGGCTCGGGAGCGGGTTGGCACGGGGCGCTAGCCGATGCACCGCGCGGCGCGGCCGTATGGTCGGCCCTGGCGCTCGCGTCGCGGTCGGTGATCTGGTCCTACTACGGCTACCCCGACGCCGCCAAGATCGCCGAAGAGGTGGTGGACCCCGGGCGCACGCTCCCCCGGGTGTTGCTCGGCGGCATCGCGATCGTGACCGCCCTGTACCTGCTCTTGAACGCCGCGTTCCTGCACGTGCTGCCGCTCGTGCAGATCGCGGCGTCGAACCTGGTCGCCGCCGACGTCGCCACCGCGATCGTGGGTGCACGCGCCGGCGCCGTCGTCGCCGGGCTGGCGTTGCTCGTCGTCCTGGCGTCGCTCAACGGCAATATCTTCGTCACGCCGCGGGTGTTGTTCGGCCTGGCGCGCGAGGGCCTGGCGCCCCGGGCGCTGGCGCGGGTGAATCGGGGCGGCACGCCCTGGGTTGCCATGCTGGTGGTGGGAGCGGTCGCGGTCGGCCTCACGGCGACCGGCACCTTCGAGAAGCTGCTCGGCCTCGCCATCGCGGAAGTCCTGGTGATCGACGGTCTCACCGTGGCGGCGCTGTTCCCCCTGCGCGCGCGGGAGCCGCGAGCCCCGTTCAGCGTGCCTGGGTATCCCGCGGTACCCATCCTGTTCATCGGCGTCTATCTCGTCCTTTTCATCTGGACAGCGTGGGGGCAGTCGCAGTCCGTGCTGGTGGCGTTGGCCGTGCTGGCGGTGGCGTACGGGCTGAGTTGGGGAGCAAGCGGGCAGGTGAAGCGTCCCTAAGTTCCCACGCTGAAGCGTGGGCTCGGCGCTGCACTGTCCTAAAGGACACGGATGTGCTTCAGCACAGCGCAGTGCCGAGCCCATCCTTCAGGATGGGAATAACGGGACCCCAGCCCTCATTACCGCCCTCTCCGCTCCGATTATCTTCCCTCCACACACATGCCCCGCCTCGCCATCGCCCAGATCCGCCCCGCCAAGGGCGAGTACGCCGCCAACGTGCAGCGCATCGGCGGGGTGCTGGCGCAGCTCGCCAAGCTCGAGCCGGCGGTCGATCTGGTCGTCTTCCCCGAGACGGCGACGTCCGGGTACTTCGTAGAAGGCGGCGTGCGCGACGTCGCGGTCACGGCGGGCACGCTGTTCCGCGATCTCAGCCTGCAACACGAGGCGGCTCAGGCGCCGCCCCTGGACGTGGCGGTCGGGTTCTACGAGGTGTTCCAGAACCGCTTCTACAACTCTTGTCTCTACGCTTCACTCGGCAACGCCTCACCGGTCAACGCCTCACCCGGCAACGCCTCATCCGGCCACGCCTCACCCGGGATTTTGCACGTCCACCGCAAGGTCTTCCTCCCCACCTACGGCGTGTTCGACGAGGACCGCTTCGTGGAGCGGGGGCGCGAGATCCACGCCTTCGACACCCGCTGGGGCCGGGCGGCGCTCCTGATCTGCGAAGACGCGTGGCACTCACTCGCCGGAACGATCGCGGCGCTCGAGGGCGCGCAGCTCATCCTCGTACCCAGCGCGTCACCGGCGCGCGGGACGGGAATGGATGAGGAGGGCACCCGGCTCCCCGCGAGCGTGGTGCGGTGGGAGCGGATTCTCCGCACCATGGCGGAGGAGCACGGCGTGTACGTGGCCTACGCGAGCCTCGTCGGGTTCGAGGGGGGAAAGGGCTTCCCGGGCGGGTCGGTGCTGGTGAGCCCAGCGGGCCAGATCGTGCTGCGCGGGCCGTTGTTCGAAGAGGCGGTGCTCACCGCGGACGTCGATCTCGACGAGCTGACGCGAGCGAGGGCGGATGCGCCGTTACTGGCGGATTTGGAGGTGAATCTGCCGCATCTGATCAAGAACCTCGGGAGACGGGAGGCGGGAGCCGGGAGAAAAAGGAGAGCGGTCGTCAAGTTTGACCCCGCCACCAACGGATCTGACCAGGTCTCCCGGCTCCCGCCTCCCGTCTCCCGTGTTCATGTCATGGGGAAGGGTGTGGACGAAGGCGACCCGCTCGCCATCGATTGTGAATTGGCGCGCCGCTGGCTGGTGAGTTTCCTGAAAGACGAGGTCGTGCGCCGTCGCGGGTTCACCAAAGGCATCGTGGGGCTGTCGGGCGGAGTGGATTCGTCGCTCACCGCCTTCCTGGCCGTCGAAGCTCTGGGGAGAGACAACGTGATCGGCGTGCGGATGCCGTACCGCACCTCGAGCCCCGAGAGCCTGGAGCACGCCCAGCTCGTCAGCGACCTGCTCGGCATTCAGTCGCTCACCATCGACATCACGCCCGCCGTGGACGGCTACCTGCAGCAGGTGGGCGACGGCGACGCGACGCGCCGCGGCAACGTGATGGCGCGCGAGCGCATGATCGTGCTGTTCGATCTCTCGGCAAAACACAAAGCCCTGCCGATCGGCACCAGCAACAAGTCCGAGCGGCTGCTCGGCTACTTCACCTGGCACGCCGACGACACGCCCCCCGTGAACCCGCTGGGCGATCTCTTCAAGACGCAGGTGCGCGCCCTGGCACGCCACGTCGGCGTCCCCGAGGTGATCCTCGCCAAGCCCCCCACCCCCGACCTGGTCCCCGGACAGACTACCGAGGGTGACTACGGCATCAGCTACGACAAGGTCGACCGCATCCTGTACTACCTGATCCGCGGCATGAAGGCGGAGGAAGTGGTGGCGCACGGATTCACTCCCGCCGAGGTGGCCAAGGTGCAGGGGCGGCTCGAGTCCACCCACTGGAAGCGCCGGCTCCCCACCGTCGCGGTGATGTCCCAGACGGCGATCGGCGAGTTCTACCTGCGGCCGGTCGACTACTGATGCACGCCAAGCATCCGCGCGAGTCGGAGACGGTGATGGCCGAGCTGATGATGCCGCAGCACGCCAACATCATGGGGAACGTGTTCGGCGGCGTGATCCTGGCGCTGGTCGATCGTGTGGCCGCGGTGGCCGCCATCCGGCACGCCGGCAAGCCGTGCGTCACCGTCTCGGTGGACAAGGTCGATTTCCGGGAGCCGATTCACGTGGGCGAGCTCCTCACCGCGTACGCGCGCGTCAACTTCGCGGGGCGCACGTCGATGGAGGTGGGCGTCAAGATCATCTCCGAGAACGTGCTCACGGGCGAGAAGCGGCACACCAACTCGTGCTACGTGACGTACGTGGCGCTCGACGCCAAGGGCCGCCCGACCGCGGTCCCGCCCATTGTGCCGGAGACGGCCGACGAAAAGCGGCGTTACGACCGCGCGGCCAAGCGGCGCGCCTCGAGGGTGATGGATCGGAGGTACAGCACGGGGGCGGGGGAGTGACTGATTGCGGATTGCGGATTGTGGATTGCGGATGTGACGACCGCGCTTCCAATCCGCAATCCGAAATCCGCAATCCGCAATCATGAAGGTCGTCGCCGTGTTCGGCGGCGGTGGCGCGAAGAGCATCGCTTGTGCCGGAGCCTGGCGGGCGCTGACTGAAGCCGGGCTCACGCCGTCGCATCTGGTGGGGACCTCGATGGGCGCGGTGATCGCGGCGGCGTTCGCGAGCGGCGCGAGCTACGACGAGGTGGTGATCGCGGGGCGCTCGCTGTCGCAGCGCGATGTGGCGCGGGTCGATCCGCTGGCGCTCGTGAAGGGCGCGTTCGCGACACATTTGCTCAAGCCGGCGGGCCTGCGCCGCGTCATCGAGCGGTTCGTGACGGCGACGCAGTTCGGCCAGCTCCGCATCCCCTTGACCATCACGGCGACCGACCTGGACTCAGGGGAACTGGTGCTGCTCGGCGCAGGCGGGTTGGGGGGAGACGTGCCCCTGCACGACGCCCTGTACGCCTCCTGCGCGTTGCCGCTCTACTTCCCCCCATTGGCCCTCGACGGCCGGCGTCTGGTCGACGGTGGTCTGCGCGCGGTGCTGGGGCTCGAGCCCGCGAGCCAGATCCCGGCCGACCTGGTCGTGGCGTTGCACGTGGGCCCCGGCTTCGACGAGCCGCTTCCCCGGCCTTCCACCGGCTTTCCACCGGCCTTAGTCCGCGCCCACGGCGAAGCCATCCGCATCATGATGGCGGCGCAGGTGGACCGGCTCATCGCGGACTGGCCGCGGCAGGCGGCCCGGCTCGTCGTGGTGCGGCCCGTGGCCGAGCGGGAGGCCACATTTGCGGTGGGTGCGGGAGAGCGGTATCTACAGGCGGGTTACGAGGCGACACAACGATGCTTGCTCGAGAGATCATGATCCCGGAGCCGTTTGTGGCTGCCGCCGGCGCTACCAGCGCGGAGGTGGCGCTGCTGATGCGCGCCAAGGACATCTCCGTCGTCCCGGTGGTGGACAATCCCAAAGATCGCCGCTACCTCGGCACCATCTCCGACCGCGACATCGTGACGCAGTGCGTGGCGGCGGGGCACGATCCCAAGGAGTGCTCCGCACAGGTGCACGCGCGGCGCGACACGATCGTGGTCACGCTCGAAACGGAGCTGACGGGGTTCAAGATCGAGCAGCTCGAGGCAACAGATGCGCATATTCGCTCGACGATCGTGGTGGTGGACGGGAACAAAAAAGTCGTGGGGTTCATTCCGCATCCCGAATTCATTCAGGGAATAGTGATTGTCAGGGGATAGGAGAGCGTATATTTATTGCCGTGCCCAGGAAATACTTCACCCTCGCCGAAGCCAATCGTACCCTTCCTCTAGTAAAGCGGATCGTCGCCGACATCGTCGCGCTGCACCCGCAATGGCGCGATCTCGTGGCGCGCTACGAGCTCGTCGCCGCCCAGGCTAAGCCCGACTGGGGCGAGCCGCCCGAGCAGATCGCGCTGCGGCGCCAGGTCGATGCCGTCGCCCACCAGATCAACGACTACCTGCTCGAGCTGCAGCAGATCGGCTGCGTCTTCAAGGGGTTCGAGGAGGGGCTGGTGGATTTCTACGGCAAGCTCGACGGCAAAGAGATCTTCTGGTGCTGGAAAATCGGAGAGGAACGTATCGAGCATTGGCATGAGCTGGAGGCAGGATATGCCGGCCGGCAGCCGGTTCCGGAAGTCGTGAGGGGATAACCATGCGAGGATTCTGGCTCCTGGTGCACGTCTTGGGTTTCACACTCTGGCTGGGCGGCGGCATCGCGACGATGATTGCCGGTGTGACGGCAAAGCGGTTCGCGGCGCGCGAGCGGCTCGCCGCCTACAAGCTGATCGGCGCGATCCAGCGACTACTGGTGGGGCCGGGCGCGCTCGGCGTGGTGCTCTCCGGCTTTGCCCTCGCGGGACCGTACATGAAACAGGGAGCGGTGCCCGGCTGGATGGGACTGATGATGGCCGCCGGTCTGCTGGGTGCGATCGCGGCGGGGGCGATCAGCGTGCCCACGGCGGCGAAGCTGGCGCGGCTCGAGCCGGATACGCGGGGCGAGCTCCCTGAGGCCTTCAACCGGCTGAGAAAGCGGCAGATCGTGGCGGCGACGGTCGCCGGATCGCTGGGGCTGATTGCGATGTTTGCGGCAACCATCGGCAGGGGGTGAACGGCCGGTCAAGAGCCGGTGAAAGGCCGGGGAAGGGTAGCTGCGGTTATCTCGCGCCCTCGGCGGTCAACCTCACGAGCCGCTGCTTGACGTCACGAACCGTCGGCTGCAGCTCCGGATCCGCGTTCTTCCACAAGTCCACGAATCGCCCGTAATAGTCGCGCGCCTTGTCGAGCTGGCCGCGCTCTTCGTACAACTGTCCCAGCCGCTTGTAGGTCGGCCCCAGGGTAGTGGCTTCGTCGAACAGACGGAACATGCCGGGCGTGGTGACCGCGCGCTCGTACACGGCCAGCGCCGAGTCACGCGCGCCGGCCCGCTCGTAGGCGCGCCCCAGCTCGAACAGCCCGCACACGGCGCAGGTGTCTTCCTCGTGCCACACGCGGTAGGTCTTGATGGCGTCCTGGACGCGGCCGTCTGCGAACGCTACCGCGGCCGCGGCGCCGTACCGCAACGGCTGGTGCCGCCGGAACACCTCCGGCACCGTCGCTTCGTATTCGGCGAGCAGCTGCTTCCCGCGGTCCGGACGCCCCGCCTCCGCGTAAACCCATGCGAGGGAGGGGTACGGGCGGTCCGCGGCGGGAATAGAGGCGAGGGGATGCCGGCGCAGAGCATCCTCCACTTGGCGGAGTCCGGCCTCGGGCGCGTTGCGGTAACGCACATCGATCATAGCGAGCCCGGCGGCATCTCCAACGTACGCTCCTGGCAGGGCGCGCCGCTCGTCCAGCGCCATGGTCTGGCGGCCGTGCGCCGCGGCGTCGGCGAGCTTGCCGCGCACCAGGCTGAGCAGGGACAGCGTGCCCGCCGCTCCCGCCTGCCAGGCCGGGTCCTGCGTTGCCTGCGCCAGCACCCGGGTCCGCACGTCGGCGCTGTCGAAGTCGCGCCGCCCGTCCGCGAGGCGCGCGCGCAGAAACAAGGCGACAGGGTTGCTCGGCGCCCGTCGGGCGAATGACCCCACAGTGCGCGCCGCGTCGGCGAGCTTCCCCTGTCCCATCAGCGCCTGGGTCGCATTCATGTGCAGCGGAGGGTCGTCGGGGAAAAGCGCGAGCCCGCGGAGGGACAGGGACTCGGCTGCGGCGTACCGGCGTATGTCGTTCATTACAAACGCCAGGTTATTGAGCGCCACGAGGTTCTCCGGATCCAGCTCGAGCGCGGCGCGGTAGGCGGTCTGGACCTTGGTCCGGTCGAACTCCGCCACATCGTAGTAGTACGCCTCAGCGAGGTAGCGCTCGAGCGGCGTGAGTCGGTCGCGATGCCGGAAGGCCTGCGTCGCGGCCGCGGCGATGCGCGAGGGCGCTGCGAACGTGTTGCTCAAGACGACCGCGAGCTTGCGGTACGCCATCGCGAACGTCGTGTCCAGTGCGACGGCTTCCTCGAGCAGGGCCACGGCGCGGTCGGTCTGCCCGGCGTCGTTGACCCTGACAGCCTCCGAGTACTTCCGCAGCGCGGCGAGCGAGCCCGTCGTGACCTGCTCGAGCGGCTCGCTCGCGCGGATGGTCTTGAGCGACTCGCCGATGCGCTCGCGCAGCCGCTTCGACAGCCGGTCGACCGCGTCGATGATCGCCCCGTCGTCCCTGGCGTTCTCGCGCAACGCGACGAGCTGCCGTCCGTCCGCCGCCGCGACCAGCTCGGCTGAGAGCACGAACCCCCGCCCGACCGGGTCGATCGTCCCCAGCACGACCGCTTTCGCTCCCTCGCGCTGCGCCAGCTCGCGGGCCAGCGCGGGGTCCAGCACCACGCCCGGCGCGCGATTCATGCGGCGCAGGGCGTCGCCGACCGCCGCGGCGTCGAGCAGCCGCACGACGGGTGACTGGGCGAGGTCGACGTGGAACGCCTCACCCAGCGAACGGCCGAGCGTCGTGTCGGAGGTGCGGTTGGTGAAGTCGGCGAGTACCATGCGGTCCCGCGCCCCGAGCACTCCGCTCGCGACCAGCGTTCCCACCGGCCCGATCCCGAGCACGCGCATCGCCGTGTAGACGCCGGCTCCGAGGCCGAGCGCCGCGAATGCCGCCACGCCGCCGGTCACTGCCTTACGCCACGTCAGCCAGCCGCGCAGCCCGCTGGGCGGCGCGGCGAGCCGGCCTGTCGTGCGCGCCAGCGCCCGCTGCCGCTCGACCAGCCCCGTGGTGACCATGATCGGGAGCCCGACTGCGAGCAGCCCGGCGGCGACCGGCAACACCCAGCCCGGCAGGCCGAGTTGGGTCATGAGGAAGTACACCACGCCGAGCACCGCGACGGCCGCGAGCGCGAACAGCCCCGCCACCCGCGCGGGATGGGCGCGCGCGGCCGCCACGACAGCCGCGGCGTCGTACGGCGCCGAACCTGTCGGGGTAATGCCGCCGGAGGGCGTGACCATCTGCTCGAGCTGCTCCAGGACGTCGCTCGCCGATTGGAACCGGTCCGCCGGATGCTTCGCCAGGCAGCGCATCACGAGTGCCGCCAGCGCGGGCGGGGTGCTGTCGCGGTAGTTGGTGACGGGCTCGGGTTGGCTGGTCACGTGGGCGGCCAGCACGGCGGGCGGGGATCCGACGAACGGCGGGCGGCCGGCGAGCATCTCGTAGGCGACCGCCCCGACCGCATAGATGTCGGCGCGGTGGTCCGTAGTGGGGTCCGCCGTGGCTTGCTCGGGCGCCATGTAGGCCGGGGTGCCAAGCGCCACGCCCAACGACGTGAGCGCCGTCTTCCCCGTCGACTCGGCGACGGCTTTAGCCACCCCGAAGTCCGCCACCAGGGCGTGCTTCCCCGAGAACAGCACGTTGTCGGGCTTCACGTCGCGGTGCACGATGCCGTGACCGTGCGCGTAGGCGAGCGCATCGCACACGTCGCGCAGGATGCGCACCGTTTCGGCTACGGGCAGCTCGCGCTCGTGGGACAGCCGCGCGCGCAACGACTCCCCGGCAATGTGGGGCATGATGTAGTAGAGCAGATCACCGTGCGATCCGGCGGTGAGCAGCGGGACGATGTGGGGGTGCTGCAGCTTGGCGGCGAGGCGGATCTCGCGCTCGAACCGCTCGACGTTCACCCCGGCCGCCATCTCGGGCGGGAGCACCTTCACCACCACCTGCCGGCCGAGCCGCACTTCCTCGGCGAGGAAGACCCGGCTCATCCCGCCGCCGCCCAACTCCTCATCGATGCGGTAAGCGTCACCGAGGGCGGACTGGAGGCGGTCGCGGAGGTCCGACATGGGGCCAATGTATGACCCGGAGAATGCAGCGGCTAGGCGCGGATTCGTCTACCCGTCTTGCAGGTCGTCCGGACCGGGCACTCAGGGCACCGCGGCTTCCTAGCGACACAAATCAAGGCTCCCAACTCCATCACCGCCTGATTGAAACGCCACGCGCGCTTGCCGTTCTTGGGGACGAGGCCGGCGGCGAGCCGCCAGATATCCCGGGAGGCGGGAGACGGGAGGCGGGAGCCGAAGAAGACTCGTCTTAGCACCCGCGCCACATTCGTATCCACCGCGGGCACCGGCTTCTCGTACGCGAAACTCGCCACCGCTCCCGCAGTGTAGGGTCCAACTCCCGGCAGTTCTACAAGCTCTTGCGCTTCGTCGGGCAACGTGCCGTCGTGCCGTCGTGTCACGCACTTCGCCAACTCATGAAGGTTCCTCGCCCGCGCATAATATCCCAGCCCATCCCACGCCTCCCGCACCGCGCGCGGCTTCGCCTGCGCCAGCGTCTCCAGATCCGGAAAGCGCGCGAGAAACCGCGGATAGTACTCGCGCACGCGGCTCACCTGCGTCTGCTGCAGCATGAACTCCGACACGAGCACCCGGTACGGATCGCGGGTGCGGCGCCACGGCAGGTCGCGCCCGGCGCGGGCGTACCAGGCGAGGACCTTGCGCGTAAACGGTTGAGCGTTCTTGAGTTTCGGTGCTCGGGGGGTGGACGAATGGGGCATAGTTACACAACATACAGCCCATGAACGGGCCATGGCGGCCGTAGCCGGCGCGCTGGACCTCGTGCGGTACGTCGGGCGGTGGGGCAGCCGTCCGGCCCAGCACGTCCTCGGCAACGCCGGGCGGTTCACCTACCTGCTGATCGATCTGATGCGCGGGCTCACCGAGTGGCGCGTCTATCTCCCCCGCATGTTCACGCAGGCGACCCACATCGGCTACGGCTCCCTGTTCATCGTGCTGCTCGTGGCCGGGTTCGCGGGGGCGGTGACGAGCCTGCAGACGGGCTACCAGTTCACCGGCTCGCTGCCCCTGTACTACGCCGGCGCCGTGATCTCGGAGTCGATGATCCTCGAGCTCGGGCCGGTGCTCACGGCGCTGATTCTCGCCGGCCGGATCGGGGCGCGCTACGCGGCGGAGCTCGGCACGATGCGGGTCACCGAGCAGATCGACGCGCTCGAAAGCCTGGGGCGCTCGCCCATCACCCATCTGCTGTTGCCCCGGGTGATCGCGGGGATCCTGGTGATCCCGGCGCTCACCATGTTCGCCAACGCCACGGGGATCGTGGTCGGCTATCTCACGGCCAAGGGCTCGCTCGGGCTCACCTACGCCGACTTCGAGTACGGCGCGCGCTACTTCTTCCGGCCGCTCGATCTGTGGTATTCCCTCATCAAGAGCTACTGCTTCGCAGGCGCGGTCACGCTCATCCCCTGCTACATCGGCTACAACACGCAGCAGGGGGCCGAGGGCGTGGGGCGCGCGACCACCACCGCGGTCGTGTCGGCGTCGGTGACGATCCTGTTGCTCGACGCGCTCACCACGAAGCTGTTGCTCGGTGTGAAATGATCCAGCTCCAGAACATCTCCAAGCGCTTCCTTTCGAACGTGGTGCTGGACGGCGTGAGCCTCGACGTGCAGGACGGCGAAACGGTGGCGCTGCTCGGCCCCTCCGGGGTGGGGAAGAGCGTCACCCTGAAGATGATCAACGGGCTGCTCAAGCCCGACTCGGGCGACGTGATCGTGGACGGGCTGCACGTGCCCAAGCTCAAGCGGCACGAGCTGGCCGAGCTGCGCAGCCGCATCGGCTACGTGTTCCAGTACGGCGCGCTGTTCGACTCGGACCCCGTGGCCGAGAACATCCGGCTCGGCATCACCAACGAGGACCAGTACCACGACGAGGCGTACTGGAAGGAGCGGGTGAAGGAGTGCCTGCGCCTGGTGAACCTGTCGGCCGACGTGGCCGACAAGTACCCCGCCGAGCTGTCGGGCGGCATGAAGAAGCGCGTGGGGATCGCGCGGGCGATCGCGGGGAAGCCCAAGTATCTCCTGTACGACGAGCCGACCTCGGGGCTCGACCCGGTGAACGCCGACGTGATCGACGGGCTGATCGAGCGACTGCGCGACGAGCTGGGCGTGACGAGCGTGGTGGTGTCGCACGACGTGCGCGGCTCGTTCCGGGTGGCGGACCGGGTGGCGCTGTTGTGGCAGGCGAAGATCCGCGCCGTGGGGACCGCCGAGGAGATCCTCGCCTCGCGCGACACGGCGGTGCAGCAGTTCCTCGAGCGCGACCTCGAAATGAGCCTGATCCAGGCCGAGGGGAACCAGGACCGACATGGAGCTTAGCTACAAGGAAGAGGTGGGCGTCGGGGCGCTCGTCGTAGCGGGCCTGATCGCCTTCACGATCTTCATGTTCTGGCTCACCGGCCGCTCGATCACGTCGAAGGGCGTGCCGATGCCGGTCGAATTCAAGAACGTGAGCGGGCTCAAGTCGGGGGACCCGGTGCGCGTGTCGGGCGTGAAGAAGGGACGGGTAGCGGGGGTGCGGCTCGACCGGGTGGGGCGCGTGACCGTGACGCTGCTGCTCGACCCCGATCCGGGAGTCCGGCCGCACGTGGACGCCACCGCCGCGGTGGCCTCGGCCGACTTCCTGGGCGCCAAGTACGTCGATTACAACCCGGGCGCGAGCGACTCGCTGTTGCCGCCGGGGGTTCCCATCAAGGGGGTGACCGAGGAGCAGTTCGCCGACGTCGCCGCGCGCGCCGCCACCAGCGCCAACGAGCTGATCGGCAACGTCAACAAGGGGCTGAACGCGGCCGAGCTGGCGAGCGACATCCACAACACGCTGCTCGCCACGCAGCACGGCATGAGGGCGCTCACCGAAGTCGCCAACGGTCCGGCGGTGAAGCAGACGCAGCAGACCCTCGCCGCGCTGGAGCGGGTGATGCAGCGGCTCGACACGCTGCTGGGCGCGTCCAAGGTGGAGAAGTCGGGCGCGCGGCTCGACACGCTCTCCGCCAACTTGACGCAGCTCACCACCCGGCTCACCGCCGCCACCGGATCGCTCAAGAGCGTGCTCGACAAGATGGAAAAGGGCGAGGGGACGCTGGGCCGATTCGCGACGGATACGATGCTGTACAAGAACCTCAATGCCACGCTCACGTCCCTGACGGCGCTCCTCACGGATCTGAGAGAACGGCCGGGACGATACATAAACGTCAAGGTCTTCTGAGACGGGATGCTCTCCGTCACGTTCCTTGGTACGTCAGCGGCCAGGCCTACGGTAGAGCGCAACGTCTCCGCCCTCGCCCTGGTGCGGGAGGGCGAGACCCTGTTGTTCGAGTGCGGCGAGGGGACCCAGCGGCAGATGATGCGCTACGGCGTGAGCTTCGCGCTTTCGGAGATCTTCTTCACGCATTTCCACGCGGACCACTTCCTCGGCGTGATCGGGCTGATCCGTACGCTGGGGCTGCAGGCGCGCGCCGAGCCGATCACCCTGTACGGTCCCCATGGCGCGAAGAAGGTGCTTACCCAGGCGATCCAGCTCGGGGTCGAGCGAATCCCGTTTCAGGTGGAGATCCGAGAGGTGAAGCCGGGGGAAGTTCTGCGGGAGGCGGGAGGCGGGAGGCGGGAGGCCTACGAGATCCAGGTGTTCAAGACTGAGCATGGCGGTGGATCGGTGGGGTATACGTTGCGCGAGCACGAGCGGCGCGGGCGGTTCGACGTGAAGAAGGCGCGAGCAGCGGGCATTCCCGAAGGCCCGTTGTGGGGCAAGCTGAGTAAAGGCGAGCCGATCCAGCTTGCTGACGGCCGACAACTGACCCCTGACCCCTTCGTTGGTCCCAAGCGTCCCGGGCGGGCCATCGTGTTCACCGGCGACACGCGGCCGTGCGCGTCGGTGGTGGATGCGGCGCAGGGCGCCGACTTACTGATCCACGAGGCGACGTTCGGGGAGGAGGAGCGGGACCGGGCGAAGGAGACGGGGCATTCGACGGCGCGCGAGGCGGCGCAGATCGCGCTGGCGGCGCACGCCAAGCGGCTGGTGTTGAGTCACGTGTCGGCGCGCTATTCGATCAGCGCGGAGGAGCTGGTGAGCGAGGCGCGCCAGGTGTTCCCTGACACCACGGTGGCCAAGGACGGGATGACGGTCGAGGTACCGTATACGGAGTGATTGCGGATTTCGGATTGCGGATTTGATGCTCGGGCTTCCCCTTCCAATCCGCAATCCGCAATCCACAATCCGCAATTATCGAGTGAGCACCTTTCTCAGGTTCTGCAACAAGCCATCAAACAGCTGATACGAACTGCGCCGTCGATAGAACTGGCCGAGCAGCCAGGCGCGCAGGCCCTTGGGCTCCCACATGTGCTTCATGGTGATTTTGGTGGCGCCGCCTTGGAACTGGAGGGCGAAGAAGGTGCGGGAGCCGGCGCGGCGGCGGATCTCGACCCAGCCGTAGGTGTAGGGCGGGTTGTAGTCGATGACTTCGATTTCGACGTCGATGCGGCGGCCGTCGCGCTCGAAGAAGATGCGGTGGCGGTCGCCGCGGCCGGTGAGCTTGGGGGCGGGCTTCACCGACTGGCATCCCGGGAGCCATTCGGGCATGCGGGCGGGGTCGGTGATGAGCGCGAAGACTTTATCGATCGGCGCGCCGACGGTGCCGGAGTAGGTGAAGGAGACCGGTCGCATGTGGCGAGAATATAAGGCGGCGATCGGATACGGCGGCGGTCAGGCGGTCGCGCGCACCGCTGGTGTTAAATTTGCGGGGGGTTTAAGTTGAGCCTCCGCGCGGGGCTGTAGCTCAGCTGGGAGAGCGCCTGGATCGCACCCAGGAGGTCAGGGGTTCGAGCCCCCTCAGCTCCACTGAACACCTAGTACGGGTAGACGGACAGACGGGAAGACGGGTAGCGGTTCCCAGCTATGCGACGGTAGGTTTGCTTCGGCGGCGGGAACGAAGGCGCGGAGACGCGAATGACACCCCTACCCGTCTGACCGTCTACCCGTCTCGCCGTCTAGCATTCTGCCCCTTGGTGTAATTGGCAACACGCCTGACTCTGGATCAGGAGAGTCCTGGTTCGATCCCAGGAGGGGCAACTCAAAGCGCGATGCGACGATGAGTCGTGTCGCGCTTCCTGATTTTTTGCCCGTTTGTCATTGTTTCTGTCATCGTTTCTCCCGACACCTTTTCGACATCACGAGACAAGACGCTGGTTTGCGGTCGATTGCGTACAAGCGTTTCT
>Ga0209471_1001327_pt1 | contig 14867 bp, 13 predicted proteins | sample GraSoiAngelo_128_FD_185885 | JGI IMG/M metagenome (GOLD analysis project Ga0209471, IMG submission 185885) | Grasslands soil microbial communities from the Angelo Coastal Reserve, California, USA - 14_0927_12_20cm (SPAdes) (version 2) | ecosystem: Environmental > Terrestrial > Soil > Grasslands ...
GCCCGAGTACCGGTACGCCGCCGTCGACATCTTCTCCTGCGGCGAGGTGCTCCAGCCCAGCGTGGCCGCCAACTACCTCGTCGAGCAGTTCGGAGCCGAGCGAGCGTCGGTCGTCGAGCTCCAGCGGGGCATGTTCATCAACTCGGCGGTGCCCATCGTCAACAAGAGTCCGGTCGCCATCAGTTGATCACGCCGAAGTCCTACAAGTGGTTCTTCGAGCCGACCACGGCCGTCGAAGGCCACATGCACGCCATCCGCCGCACCATCGTCGAAGCCCAGACGAAGTTCCAGCACATGGAGATCATGGAGACGCCGGCCTACGGCAAGGTGCTGGTCCTGGACGGCCGCATCCAGTCGAGCCAGGCGGAAGACTTCATCTACCACGAGGCGCTCGTCCACCCCGGCATGCTGGCCGCTGAGCGCAGCCCGGAGTCCGGCCTGGTGATCGGCGGTGGTGAAGGGGCCACCCTCCGGGAGATCCTCCGGTACCCGGGCGTCAGGCGCGCCGTCATGGTCGACATCGACGGCGAGGTGGTCGAGCTCTGCAAGAAGCACCTGCCGGAGATGCACCAGGGCGCCTTCGAGGACCCGCGGGCGGAAACCCGGCACGAGGACGCCCGGGCCTACCTCGAGAAGACGTCCGAGCGGTTCGACTTCATCACGATCGACCTGGTCGAGCCGCTCGAAGAAGGGCCGGCCTGTCTGCTCTTCACGAAGGAGTTCTATACCCTCGTCCGGGACCGCCTCACGCCCGGCGGGGCGCTGACACTGCAGGCCGGGATGACGAAGCTGGGCGAGCTCGACTTCTTCACCTCGATCCATCGCACGCTGCGCGAGGTGTTCCCCGTGGTGGCGGGGTACCAGACCTTCATCTCCTGCTTCGGCACGCCGTGGGGTTTCATCACCGCCACCAAGAAGGTGGACCCGCGCCGCCAAGACGCCGCCGCCGTCGACCGCCTCGTTGCCGACCGCATCAAGGGGCCTCTGGGCTACTGGGACGGCCAGACTCACCAGCACGCGTTCAACCTGCCCAAGCACATCCGCGCGGCCATCGACGCGCAGACGCGCGTCGTCACCGACGCCCATCCGCTGATCGTCACCTAGGACCACGCGAGGCGTGGCCTCCGGGCGAGGCGTAGGGCTCGTCGTCCTCGTGATCGTGGCCGGTCTCGTCGTCGGATCGCTGCTCGGGGAGCTGCTCGGCAGTCTGCTGCCGACCGGGCACGCGCAAGACCTGATCGCCAAGGGTCCAACCATCGGCCTCACGCCGCCCGTGAACCTCGACCTGCGCTTCCTCGCGCTGACGTTCGGCCTCAGCCTGAAGGTCAACCTGGTCGGCGTCGTCGGCATCGTCATCGCCGCGCTCACGCTTCGCAAGCTCTGAGGCGTCCGGCCATCGTGATCCTGGCGTCCGCCTCGCCGAGGCGGCGAGAGCTCTTGCGCTCGCTCTGCCCCGACTTCACCGTGGTGCCGAGCGAGGTGGACGAGACGCTCGCCCCCGGGCCGGCGGCCGCGGCCGTCAAGCGCCTGGCGCTCGACAAGGCGCAGGCCGTCGCCGCGCGGGTCGCCGCCGGCGTGGTCCTGGGCGCCGACACGGTCGTCGTCATCGACGGCGAGGCGCTCGGCAAACCGGCGACCGCCGACGACGCGCGGCAGATGCTGCGGCGGCTGCGGGGCCGGGAGCACGAGGTCGTCACCGGGGTGGCCGTCGTGGAGGCGCCGAGCGGCCGCTGCGAGACGACGGCGGTCGTCAGCCGCGTGCGGATGGCCGACTACGGCGAGGCGGACATCGAGGCCTACGTGGCGAGCGGCGAGCCGTTCGACAAGGCGGGCGCCTATGCGATCCAGGGGCGCGGCGGCGCCTTGGTTGCCGGCCTCGACGGCTCGTTCAGCAACGTGGTCGGGCTGCCCCTCGAGGAGACCGCGCGCCTGCTGACCGCGTTCGGGGTGGCGGTCAGCGAGCCGCCGGCGCGCTGACCGCGCGCCGCAGCGGCGCGAGGTGCAGGATCTCGTCCGGCGAGGGCACCCGGCTCGTGACAGGCAACGGCTGATGCATGCGGATCAACGCGAACGTCTGCTTCACCTGCTCGGCGCTGACCACGCCGCCCGGCAGGTACAGGGCGCGCGCGCTCTCGAGCCGCGCCGCGAAGTCGTCGCGGGCGCCGACGACGCGCTTGTCGAGCGTGTCGGCGAGCTCCTCGGGCGGCGCGGTGGCGATGCGCTGCTCGGCGGCCAGCACCGCCCGGGCGAACGCGGCCAGCTCGCGATCGCGCGGCCGCCGGTCGGCGCGCGCGAAGACGGCGGCGTTGACCGTGGGAGAGCCGAGCGCCTGGACCACCGCCGCGGCCGTCCGCAGGTCGACGAGGACGCGCGCGCGCCCGTCGGCGACCAGGCGCGAGGCGTACGGCTCGGGCACGAGGCCGGCGTGGACGTCGCCGCTCTCCACGGCACCTACCAGGCCGCGCGTGCCGTGGCTCACCGCCCAGATCTGCGCCAGCGTCACCCCCGAGTGCGCCAGCAGCCAGCCGAGCCACGCCTGCTCGGGGGCGCCGGGGCTCGAGAGTCCCACCCGCGTGCCCGGCAGATCGGCGACCGACCTGACGATCTCGGCCTGCGAGGTCGGCACGAGCAGGGCCGTGGGCGGCGCGGCGGTGAGGCCGAGGACGAGACGCGGACTCTGGCTCGACGAGCGGGGACCGAAGCGCAGCATCGCGTCCAGCGAGGTCGCGACGAGGTCGGCCTGGCCCTGCACGAGGGCCTCGGCGGCGCCGGGCTCGGCCCGCGTGGTCTTGACGACCACGCTGAGGCCCTCGCGGGCGAAGAGACCCTCGGCGTCGGCGACGCGGAGGGGCAGATACTCCGTTGACGTCGCCGGCCCGGCGATCGCCAGCGTCAGCGTCTGGAGCAGGATAATGACGCCCAGCATGTGCTCAGGCCGTCCCGTGCTGACCGCGTGGCGGCGCATTCCCGGCCCGCCGCGCGATCCGGTGAAGGCGCGGCTGCTTCGGCTCTACCGGGCGCTGCTGGCCCGGCACGGCCCCCAGCGCTGGTGGCCGGCACGCACGCCGTTCGAGGTCGCCGTCGGCGCGATCCTGACGCAGCACACGGCCTGGGCCGGCGCCGCGCGCGCCGTGGCCGCCCTCGCCGGCGCCCGCCTCGTGACGGCGGCGCGGCTGGCAGCCTGTGACCTCGCCACGCTCGGGGCGCTCGTGCGCCCGGCCGGCACCTGGAGGCTCAAGGCGCAACGGCTTCGCGACTTCACGCGCTGGCTGCTGGCGCGCTTCGGCGGGGACTTCCGCGCGATGCGCCGGGCGCCGCTGGCGCCGCTGCGGCGCGAGCTGCGGGCGGTGCCCGGCCTCGGCCCCGAGACGGCCGACGCGATCCTGCTCTACGCCGCCGCCCGGCCGGTCTTCGTGGCCGATGCCTACACGCGCCGCGTCCTCGCCCGCCATCGGTTGCTGCCGCGCGGCGTCGACTACGAGACGGCGCGCGCCTTCCTGGAGGCGCACCTGCCGTCCGATCCCGCGCTCTTCAACGAGTTCCACGCGCTCCTGGTCGCCGTCGCCAAGTCGCACTGCCGCACGATTCCGCTCTGCGGGAGCTGTCCGCTGCGCTTCGACCTTCGTGGGCGCCCGCCGGCCCGGACGCGCTGACGGGCGCGGGCCTCCCGGCGCGGGCATCATGCGACGAACTCCATCAGCAGGGCGACGAGGCGGTCGGCGGCGTCCGGGATCGCGAGGGTGCGGGCGCGCTCGCCCATCTCCTTGAGGCGGGCGGGCTCGGCGAGGAGGCCGCGGACGCGCGCGAGCAGCAGGCCGGGCGTGAGGGTGGCCTGGGGCAGGATCGCGCAGCCGCCGGCGCGCCCGACGAGGCGCGCGTTGGCGGTCTGCTCGTCGCCGCGGGCGCCCGGCAGTGGGATGTAGAGCGCGGGAAGCCCGAGCTGGCAGCACTCGTTCACCGTCCCCGCCCCGGCGCGGGTGACCACGAGCGCGGCCGTCGCGTAGATGTCCCCCAGCTCGGCGCCGACCCACGGCAGCACCGTGTAGCGCCGCGCCAGCGCGGGCGGCAGCGCGGCGCGCCGCGTCTGGAGCCAGACGAAGTCGCCGGTCGCCGGATTGTCGCCGGACTGGTGGACGACCTGGGCGTGCCCCAGCAGATCGCCGATGATCTCGCCGACGGCGCGATTGATCGCGTGGGCGCCCTGCGCGCCGCCGGTCACGTAGACGAGCGGCAGCGCCGGATCGAGACCGAAGCGCGCGACGGCGTCGGCGCGCGAGCCCGATCGCAGATCGGGCCGCAGCGGATTGCCGGTGACGACGATGCGCCCGGGCGGGAAGTGCCGATCGCTCTCGGCGAACGTGAGCGCGATGCGCCGGGCCAGCCGCGCCGCGATCCGGTTGGCGAGCCCGGGCACCGCGGTCTGCTCGTGCACGACCACCGGCACCCGGGCCAGCGCCGCGCCCAGCACCACGGGCAGCGCGACGAAGCCGCCGGTCGCGAGGACCACGCGTGGCCGCAACCGGCGCAGGAGGCCGTGCGCGCGCACGACGCCGGCCGGCACGTTGAGGGCGAGGTCCGTCACGTTGCGCCAGGCCCAGTAGCGACGCAGCTTGCCGGTGGGAATGGCGAAGTAGGGGATCGCCTGCTCGGCGGCGCGGTGGGCCTCGACGCCGTCGCGGCTGCCGATCCACGCGTGGGCGACGTTGCGCTGGCGCAGCAGCGCGGCGACGGCGAGAGCGGGGCTCGTGTGACCGCCCGTGCCGCCACCGGCCAGGATGATCGGCGTCACCGGTCCCGGTGTCGCTCCAGGGCGAGGTCGAGCAGGCGCTGGACCAGGTCGGGATACGCCAGGCCGCTCGCTTCCCACATCCGCGCGTAGCCGCTGGTGGCGGTGAATCCCGGAATCGTGTTGATCTCGTTCACGAAGATCTGCTGCGTGCCCTCGAGGAAGAAGTCGACGCGGGCCATGCCGGCGCAGTCGATCGCACGGAAGGCGGCGACCGCCAGCTCGCGAAAGCGCGCGGTGAGCTGGGGCGTCACCGGCGCCGGGCACACCACCCGCGCCTGGCCCTCGGCGTACTTGGTCGCGTAGTCGTACCAGGCGCCCTCGTAGACGATCTCGCCCGGCAGCGACGTCTGGGGATCGTCGTTGCCGAGCACGCTGACCTCGATCTCGCGCGCGCGGATGCCGCGCTCGACGATGATCTTGCGGTCGTGGCGCGCCGCCTCGTCCATGGCGGCCGGCAGCTCCGCCGCCGCGCTGACCTTGCTGATGCCGACGCTCGAGCCGAGGTTGCAGGGCTTCACGAAGCAGGGCACGCCGAGCGCCTCGACGATCTCGCGCGCGAGGGCCGTGCGGCGCGCGCGCCAGTCGCGCCGGAGGACGATCACGTGCTCGACGATGGGGAGGCCGTGAGCGCGGAATACCGTCTTCATCGTGGCCTTGTCCATGCCGACGGCCGAGGCCAGCACCCCGGCGCCGACGTACGGCACGTCGGCCATCTCGAGCAGCCCCTGGATCGTGCCGTCCTCGCCGTAGGGGCCGTGCAGCGCGATGAAGACGACGTCGAGGCCCTGGCGCAGCTCGGTGGGCACGCTGCCGGCGGGCTCGGACCGCACGAGGGAGGTGGTGACGACGCCGCGCACGCTCTCGGCGCGATCGGCCAGCGCTTTCTTGACGGAGCCGGTGTCGTCGCCGCTCGGCAACGTCACCCGCGCCTGCTCGGCCAGCGCGGCCATGGGGTCGCCGCCCACGACCCACCGCCCGTCATGCGCGATGCCGATGGGGACGACGTCGTGACCGCGCTGCTCGAGGGCGGCAATGACGGACGCGGCCGAGGCGAGTGAGACCTCGTGCTCGCCCGAGCGGCCGCCGAAGATCACGCCGACGCGCACGCGCGGCATGAGCGGATTGTAGCAGTCCGGCTCGGCCGCCCGTGAGCCTCGAGTTAGCGCGTGGAGCGGGGAGACGCCGCCGGCGCGGCCGCCTGCTCACTCTGGATGTAGCCGTTGGCGACGAGCCGGCGGTCCTTGCGCGGCACGCCGAAGAGCGAGACGCGCTCGCCCGCCCGGAGCGCCCGCAGCGTCTTGTTACTGAGCTGGGAGACGTCCACCGTGTGGGTGCGGCCATCGGCGGTGCGCAACGTCACGGTCGTCCCGGCAACGGATTGCACGGTGCCGTCCAGTCGCCACATGGGCTCCGCTGGCGGGCCCGGCGCGTTCGCCGCGCTCGGGATGGACGCCGAGGGCGAGCTCACGCTCGAGGTCGTCAGGCCCAGCGAGGATGCGTCGCCGGTGCCGATGGCGATGCCGGCCAGCTCGTACGGCCGCCCGCCCTCGACGCCGAGCACCGCCACCCGCGAGCCCGAGGTCATCGTATCGGCGGTCCGTCGCTGGGCGGAGGCGATGTCGGCGTAGTAGGAGCGCCCGTCCGTGCCCCGGATCACGATGAACGGCTCGCTCGAGACCGTGGCCGGCCACTCCAGCGTGCCCTCGACGACGCGCGGGTCGCCGGGCGCCGCGAGTGCCGAGCCGGTGGAGAGCCCGAGGATGGCGAGGGCGAGGAGCGAGCGCTTCATGGCGAGAGACCTCCCAGCTACCAGGCAGGCAAACCCGGTGCCAGGCAATTTCAGGCCTTCGGCCGATGCGCCTCGCGCCAGCGCCGCCACTCCGCCAGGCGCCGTCCCAGCTCGGCCTCGAGCCCGCGCTCCGTCGGACGATAGTACTGGCGGCCGCGCAGCGCCTCCGGCAGGTGCTCCTGCTCGACGCGCGCCTCAGCAGCGTCGTGTGCGTACTGGTAGCCGCGGCCATAGCCGAGGTCCTTCATGAGCCCCGTCGGCGCGTTGCGGATGTGCAGCGGCACCGGCTCGGCCGGACGCTCCTGCACGTCGGCCTTCGCCTCGTTGAACGCGACGTAGGCAGCGTTCGACTTCGGCGCCAGCGCGAGGTAGAGCGTCGCCTGCGCCAGCGCCAGCTCGCCCTCGGGCGAGCCGAGGAAGTCGTAGGCCTCCTTGGCGGCCAGCGTCAGCGTCAGGGCGCGCGGATCGGCGTTGCCGACGTCCTCGGAGGCGAAGCGCACGAGCCGGCGCGCCACGTAGAGCGGATCCTCGCCGGAGTCCAGCATGCGCGTCATCCAGTAGAGCGAGGCGTCGGGATCGGAGTCGCGCAGCGACTTGTGGAGCGCGGAGATGAGGTTGTAGTGCTCCTCGCCGGCCTTGTCGTAGAGCAGCGTCTTGCGCTGCGCGGCGTCGCGGATGACCGCCTCCGTGACGGGGCGGCGGCCCTCGGCCGGCGCCGCGAGCTGGACGGCCAGCTCCAGGATGTTGAGCGCCGAGCGCGCGTCGCCGTTGGCCAGGCGTGCGATGAGGCGGAGCGCGTCGTCGGTGACCTCGGGCGCCGAGGCCGCCAGCCCGCGCTCGCGATCGGCCAGCGCGCGGCGCATGATCGTCACCAGGTCGTCCTCGGTGAGCGCGTTCAGGACGTAGACGCGGCAGCGCGACAGCAGCGCGGAGTTCACCTCGAACGAGGGGTTCTCGGTCGTGGCGCCGACCAGCACGATGGTGCCCTTCTCGACGTGGGGCAGGAACGCGTCCTGCTGGGCGCGGTTGAACCGGTGGATCTCGTCGACGAACAGGATCGTGCGGCGCCGGCGGCGCGTGCGCTCGACGTCGGCCTCGGCGACGACCTGGCGGATCTCCTTCACGCCCGAGAGCACGGCCGAGAACGCGACGAAGCGGGCACCGGCCACCCGCGCCATCAGCGAGGCCAGCGTCGTCTTGCCGGAGCCGGGCGGGCCCCACAGGATCATCGAGTGCAGCTCGCCGCTCTCGATGGCGGTGCGCAGCACGCGGCCGGGGCCGAGCAGGTGGTCCTGGCCGACGATCTCGTCGAGCGAGCGCGGCCGCATGCGGTCGGCCAGCGGTCCCGTCGGCGCCGGGCCGCTCGCGCTCGCGGGCTCCTCGAAGAGCTGCATGGTCCTCAGGTGGCGCGGCGGCGCAGCAGATCGGGCAGGGCGGCGAGATCGGTGATGCGGGCGACGGGCTCCACCTTCCAGCGCGCGAGGTCGCCGTCGTTGGGGCGGTAGGCGACGAAGGGGATGCCGGCGGCCATCGCGGCGACGCCATCCACCCAGGAGTCGCCGACGACGACGGCGTCGCGGTGATCGCCGAAGTGCCCGGCGATGACGCGCCAGCCGTCCGGATCGGGCTTGAGCGCGCGCATCTCGTCACGGGTGACCACCAGGTCGAGCGCCGTCAGCAGCTCGAAGCGCGCGAGCGCCAGCGCCGTGACCTCGCGGGCATTGTTCGTCCACACGGCGGTGGCGAAGCCGGCGGCCTTGGCGCCCTCGATTGCGTCGCGCGCGCCCGGCTCCAGCGAGGCGTCGGCCACGGCGCGCCGCTCGTGCTCGAGCGCCACCTCCCAGAGCGGGGCCTCGACGTGGGGCGCGTTGGCCTGGCACCAGTGGATCAACTCCCCGACCCGGTAGCGATCGGGCCGGGCCGGCAGCGGACCGCAGCGCATTTCCAGCAGCCCCCGCATGTCGACAGCCATGGCCGCCAGGTCCAGCGGCGAGCGGATGAGGGTGTGGTCCAGGTCGAACACGCACAAACGCACGTACTGACCGTACCATGGCTAGGCTCGGTGATTATGAAGCGCCGCCTGGCGATGGTCGCGACCCTCGCTGCGCTCCTGCTCCTGCTGCCCGTGGTTTCCCCCGTGTCGGCGCTGGACGAGCCCGACCGTCTCTTCACGGTCGGCGAGCGTGCGCTGGCCGATCGCTTCTACCCGGTGGCCCGGCGCACGCTCGAGCGCTTCGTCGCCCAGTTCCCGAGCGATGCGCGGCAGCCCCGCGCGCTGCTGATGCTCGGCAAGGCTCGCCTGGCGCTCAACGACCCCGAGTCGGCGCTGGAGGCGCTCCGGCGCGCCCAGGGCGACCTGACGGCGTCGGGCGAGGTCCAGGACGTGAAGTTCTGGCAGGCCGAGGCGCTCTTCCGCCTGAAGCGGTTCGGCGAGGCGCGCGACTTCTACGACGAGATCGTGCGCACCGACGCCGCCGGGCCGCTCGCGCCGGAGGCGCTCTACGGCTTCGGCTGGAGCGAGCTCGAGCTCGGCCAGTTCGAGACCGCCGGCACCGCGTTCCGCCAGTTCCTCGCGACGTGGGCCGAGCACAGGCTGGCCGCGGACGCCACGGTGCAGCTGGCGCGCGCGCTCATCGAGGGTCGCCGCTTCAACGAAGCGCTGCCGCTGCTGAGCGGTTTCGTCACGAAATATCCCGGCTCCAAGCGCATTCCCGAGGCCCAGTACCTGCTGGGCTGGGTGAAGTACAACAACGGCGACCCCCAGGGCGGCATCTCCGACCTGCAGGCCTTCCTCGCCGCCAATCCCAGTCACGAGCAGGCCGCGTCGGCGCGCCAGCTCGTCGCCCAGGGGCTGCGCAAGTATGGCAATCGCGCCCAGCTCCTGCAGTCGTACACGATGCTGATGCAGCAGGACCCGCCGACGGCGGAAGCGCTCTCTGACGCCGCCGGCATTGCGAATCAACTGTCGCGACCGAAGGAGTTCGACGCGGCGTGGAGCAAGCTCAAGAGCGATTTTCCCGAGCATCCGCTGACCCGTCAGCTCGCGCTCGATCTCGCCAAGCAGGCCTTTTACAAGCAGAAGAACTGGAAGGAGGCGAGCGCGCTCGGCCAGACGGCGGCGCAAAGCAACGACAACGCCGTGCGGGCCGAGGCCTGGCTGCTGGTCGGTGAGTCGGAGCTGAGGCTCGAGCGGTTTCCCCAGGCGGCCAAGGCGTTCGAGGCCGTAGGTGCGGTGAGCAACGTCGACGCCGACACCCGTTTCCGCGCCCTGGCCGGCCTCGGCCTGGCCCGTGAGCGGCAGAAGGAGTGGAAGGCGGCGCTCACCGCCTACCAGGAGGTCGTCCAGAACACGCCCGACACGACGCTGCGTGACTGGGCGCGCGAGCGCGCCGCCGCCGTGAAGAGCCAGATCCCCAAGTCCAACGGCGCACCGAAGCAGTCCAACGGCGTGCCGAAGCGTGGGGAGCCGGGCAAGAAGTCATGAGGCGCGTCGCCTTCCTCGCCGGCCTCTGGCTCGCGCTCGCCGGCGCCACGCCGCTGCCGCTCATGCCGCCGCCGCCCGACCTCGGCGCTCTGGTGCCGTTCGTCGCCGCGCCGCTCGACAAGCCGCCGGTGCTCGCCGAGACGCCCTTGCCGCCGGCGCCGGTCCAGCTGCCGCCGCTGCCGCTGGCCGCCATCACCGCGCCCGCCGCCGACAAGCCCGTGGCGTTCTTCCAGCCGCCGCGCGCGCTGCCGTGCATCGGCGCCTGGACCGGCGTGGCCTCCGAGTCGCTCGAGTGCGGCCGCGCGCGCTTCCAGCGCGGCGAATACGAGGAGGCCGCCAAGGCGCTCGAGAACGCCACCAAGCCGAACGTGGATCGCGACGTGCTGCACGAGGCGCGCTACTGGCTCGGCGAGACATACTACCGGCTGGGCCGCATCGAGCAGGCCGACTGGCTGTTCCGCCAGGTCGTGCAGGACGGCGGGCGGCAGGAGCTGGGGTTGTGGGCCCTGCACTCGGGCGGCTGGACGGCGCTGCGCGTCGGCGACGCGACCCGTGCCCGCGACGCCTTCACCAACGTCCTCGCCGGGTCCGCGCCGGCGCCGCTGGAGGCGTGGGCGCGGCACGGGCTCGGCCTGGCGAACTACGCCCTCGGGCGCCACGAGGAGGCCGAGCAGACCTGGAGCCAGCTGCTGCAGCGCGGCGCGCCCACGGGCCTCGCGCGCGACGTCCTCTTCTGGCATGGCGAGGCGCTCGGTCGCATCGAGCAGCCCGGGCGCGCCGAGGCGGACCTCCGGCGCTTCCTCGACGGCGGCACGCATCCGCTCGCCGCCACCGCGCAGCTGCGGCTGGGGTGGTGGGCACTCGCAGCCGGGCACGGTCCCGAGGCGCTCGCGGCGCTCCGCGCGTTCCTGGCGCTGCCGCCGGGAGCGACCGGCGCCGAGCGCGAGTGGGGCGAGACCGGGCTCGCGCTCGCGCTGCTGGCCGCGGGCGACTGGGGCGGCGCGCGCGACGCGGCCGCGGCCCTGACGGCGCGCAAGTCGTCGCTGGCGCTGCCGCTGCTGCTCCGCCTGTCGCGCGCGGCGCTCGACTCGCCGACGAACGCGGATGTCGAGCGTATCGTGCAGGACGCGCTCGCCACGAACCTGACGCCGGTGGCCCGCGGCTGGCTGTTGATCGTCAAGGGCGAGGTGGACCGGGCGCAGGGCAACCGCGACGAGGCGCGCACCCAGTTCGACATCGCGCGCAAGATCGCGGCCGGCACCCCGGCGGCGCCGCAGGCGACGTTCCGCCTGGCCCGGACCAACTTCGAGCTGCGCGAGTTCCAGCAGGCGCAGGCCGACCTCGCCTCGCTCGGCCCCGGCGCGCTGCCGTCCGGGCTCAGCGCGGCGGCCCTCAGCCTGCAGGGCGAGGCCGCGTACCAGATCGGCGACTACGCCGCGGCCGGCGCCGCGTTCCGTCGTGCGCTGCTCGAGGCCCCCGATGCGCCGGAAGCGCCGATGGTGCGTCTGGCCGTGGCCTGGACCTCGCTGCGCCTGGGGCGCGCCGACGTCGCCCGTCAGGAGTTCCTCACGTTCGCCCGTAGCGCGCCCGATCACGCCAGCGCGGCGGACGCCCTCGAGCTCGCGGCCGAGGTCGCGCTGACCGCCGGCGACTACACCGGCGCCCGCGAGCTGCTCGACCGCATCGTGCAGACGTATCCGACCCATCCCCGGGCCGACTTCGCGCGGATCAACCGCGCAGTCCTGCTCCTGCGCACCGGCGACGCGGCCGGCGCCCGGAAGGAGCTCACCGAGTGGCTGGCCCGCAAGCCCTTCCCCGCGCTCACCGGCCGCGTTCACGCCGCGCTCGCCGCGGCCCAGCTCGGCGCTGGTGACATCCCGGGGGCGCAGAAGGAGCTGATCGTCGTGCAGCACGACGGCCTCGGCGCCTTCGCCGCCGTCGGCACGGGGATCATCGCGCTGCGCCAGAAGAAGTGGGACGACGCGGCGCGACCGTTCGAGGAGGCGCGCGACGCCGGCACCCCGGACATCGTGGCGGCCGCCGAGTACGGCCTGGCCGTGGTGCGCTTCGCCAAGGGCGCGGTGCGCGACTTCCGCAAGCCGGCCGAGGCGGCGCTGGCCGCGCTGCCGCGCGGCGCCGGCAGCGCCGAGCGCGCCGGCAGCCTGCTCTACGTGCTCACGGGCGTCGCGCTCGAGGAGAAGGACTGGTCGGGCGCGCTCGGCTACGCGCGCCGCCTCGCGGCCGACTATCCCGACCACGAGGCGGCCGACGACGCCCTCGAGCGCGTGGCCAGCGCCGCCGCGCTCGCGCCGGTGTGGACGGTCGCCGCCGAGGCGGACACCCTGTTGCAGCAGCGCTATCCGCAGAGCCCGTTCGCCGCCGCCGCCCGCGTGCGCCTCGCCGAGGGCCTGCTGGAGACGGGCAAGCTGGCCGACGCGCGTCGGGAGGTCGACAAGATCCTCGCCGAGAAGCCCGCCGACGCGCGCGCGACGATGGTCCTGGCCCGCGTGCGCGAGGCCAGCGGCGATCGCGCCGGCGCGCTCGAAGCGTACTCGCGCGCGGCCCGCGACAGCCAGGGCCCGGAGTGGAGCACCCCGGCCCTGCTCGGCCACGCGCGGCTGCTCGCGCAGGACCAGCGCTGGGACCAGGCGCGCACCATCGGCGAGCGGCTGCTCAAGAGCGACGACACCGCGGTGTCCGCCGAGGCCGCCCAGATCGTGGGCGACACGTACGCCGGCGAGGGCGACGGCCTGGCAGCCGCCGAGTATTACCTGACGGCCGCCTACGTCTCGCCCACGTCGCCGGCGGGCCGGCGCGGGCTGCTCGGCGCCGCCCGGGCATTCGCCGGACTCAAGCAGAACGAGGCGGCGGCCAGCGCATATCGCAAGTGCCTGGCGCAGTCCGACCTCCCCGCCGACGTCGCCGCCGCCTGCCGCCAGGGCCTGTCGGCGCTGCCTCGCTAGCCCGGGTAAGATAGCCATCCGATGAAGGGTTACGGAGGGCGCATCCTGCTCGTCGACTGCACGACCGGCGCCAGTCGCATCGAGCCGCTCGGCGAGACGACGGCGCGCGCGCTGCTGGGCGGCAACGGCTTGGCGGCGCGCCTGCTCTACGATCACGTGCCGGCGGGCATCGACGCGTTCGACCCGGCCAACGCCGTGGTCTTCGCGGTCGGGCCAGTCACCGACACGACGGTTCCGGGCAACAGCCGCGCGTGCGTGGCGGCGAAGTCGCCGTTGACCGGGCTGTTCTTCGACTCGACGTTCGGCGGACGCTTCCCGGCCACGCTCAAGCGCACCGGCTTCGACGCCGTGGTGCTCACCGGCCGCGCCCAGGCGCCGTCCTACGTCGTCGTCGACGAGCGCGGCGCCCGGCTCGAGCCCGCGAGCGCGCTGTGGGGCCGGGCCACCCGCGACACCGTCGGCGCCCTCGTCGAGGCCGAGGGCGCCGACGCCGACGCGATCGCCATCGGGCCCGCCGGCGAGCGGCGTGTGCGTTTCGCGGCGATGGCCCACTATTGGAAGAACCGGGAGGGCGTCTCCGGTCGCGGCGGCCTCGGCGCGGTGCTCGGCAGCAAGAACGTCAAGGCGCTCGTGGTGAAGGGCGCGCGCAAGACGGAGCTGGCCGACCCGGCCGCGCTCAAGGCGCTCGTCGACGAGACGCGGGAGCCGCTCAAGAAGGGCACGCAAGCGCTGTCGACGTTCGGCACCCCGTTCCTGGTGGGGCCGATCAACGCGCTCGGCGCCCTCGGCAGCTACAACCTCCGCAGCGAGGTCTTCGCCGAGGCGCGCGCCGTCGGCGGCGAGGAGATGAAGGCGCACTATCACGACCGCGACACCACCTGCCTCAAGTGCCCGGTCGCCTGCGGCAAGCAGTACGCGATCAGCGCCGGCGAGTTCGCCGGCACGCGCGCGAAGATGCCGGAGTACGAGACGATCTTCGCGCTCGGCCCGATGCTCGGCATCGCCGATCCCGAGGCGCTCATCCTCGCCAACGACCTCTGCGACCAGCTGGGGATGGACACGATCTCGATGGGCGTGACGCTGGCGTTCGTGTGCGAGGCGCTCGAGCGCGGCTGGCTGAAGGCGAGCGACGTCGGCGTGCCGTTCGGCTGGGGCGACTGGCGCGGGATGCTGCGCCTGGTCGAGATGACGGCGCGCCGCGAGGGGTTCGGCGACCGGCTGGCCGAGGGGGCCTGGCGACTGGCGGAGTCGGTCCATCCCGAGGGCACGCGGCTCGTGTACGCCGTGAAGCGGCTCGAGCTGCCCGCGCACTCCGCCCGCGCGCTCAAGGGACTCTCCATCGGCTACGCGACGGCCACCCGCGGCGGGAGCCATCACGACACGCGCCCGACGCCCCAGTACGCGCCGACCTTCGACCGCCGGTCGACGGCCGACAAGCCGGCGTTCGCCGCGCGCAGCCAGCACTTCACGGCGGTCGGCGACTCGCTCGTGCTCTGCCGCTTCACCTCCGAGCGCGGCTTCGGCCTCTTCGTCGACGAGCCGTACGCGCGCATGGTCCGCGCGGTGACCGGCTGGGACGTAGACGCCGAGGAGCTGGAGCGCGTCGGGGAGCGGATCGTCAACCTCGAGCGGCTCTTCAACGTGCGCGAGGGCGTCCGCCGCGAGCACGACGTCCTGCCGTGGAAGGTGATGCACGAGCCGATCCCCGAGGGGCCGTCGGCCGGGATGTACTGCCCGCCCGACGAGCTCTCCGCGATGCTCGACGCCTACTACGCCCTGCGCGGCTGGGACGCCGCCGGCGTCCCCACGCCCGCCCGCCTCGCCGCCCTCGGGCTGTAGCTC
>Ga0209471_1001329_pt1 | contig 14860 bp, 13 predicted proteins | sample GraSoiAngelo_128_FD_185885 | JGI IMG/M metagenome (GOLD analysis project Ga0209471, IMG submission 185885) | Grasslands soil microbial communities from the Angelo Coastal Reserve, California, USA - 14_0927_12_20cm (SPAdes) (version 2) | ecosystem: Environmental > Terrestrial > Soil > Grasslands ...
GAACGTGTGGGGGGGTGGGGGCGATGTCGGGGCCCCGCCCGACGCTAACCACTCCAGAGAAGCGCCACGGCTTTGCCGGGGCGCTGCGAACGTGTGGGGGGGTGGGGGCGATGTCGGGGCCCCGCCCGACGCTAACCACTCCAGAGAAGCGCCACGGCTGCGCCGGGGCGCTGCGAACGTGTGGGGGTTTGGGGGCCATGTCGGGGCCCCCATGCAAATCAATGCCGGTGAAATTCACCGGGCGGGGTGATGGCCAGGCGGATCGACGGCCGGTCGCCGGTCGGACGGATGTGGTGATAGTGCAGGGCCGGCGCGAAGACGAAGTCCCCGGCGCGCGCGTGAATCGTCTCGGCATGGTTCTCGATCTCCCAGTCGATCGCGCCCTCGAGGATGAACCACCACTCGTCGACGAGGTGATAGTGGCGATCGGTCGGATGGCCCGGCGGCTGGCAGATCAGCGTGCCGACGATCTGGTCGTTGACGACGATCTTCTCCGACCACGGCGGCGCGTGGGAAGGACGGTCGCCATGGCGGTGATCCTCCGGCTTCCGTACTATACTGCAGGCGTTCGGCGCCCGCAGGGAGGCGGTCATGAGCGATTACGCCCTGAACCAGGTCCTGTACGCCAAGGCCCGTGAGCACAAGATGATCGAGTCGATCGGAGCCGACGAGGTCGCCGGCTACGACCTCTCGGCCGAAGAGCGCGCCGCGCTCGCCGACGGAGACCTCGACGCGCTCTTCCGCCTGGGCGCCAACCCCTACCTGATCCGGCGCGTGTTCCGGCGCCGCTTCGCCCTGTAGCCATGGCCACCATCGTCGCCGCCGCCATGACCTCGCACGCGCCCAACATCACGGCCACGCCGGCCGCCGCCCCCGAGCAGCGGGGGCACTTCCTGGCCGGGCTGGCCGAGATGCGCAAGCGCCTGGCCGCCGCCCGGCCGGACGTGGTCGTGATGTTCGTCAACGACCACGTGCAGAACTTCTTCTATGACAACCTTCCCGCGTTCTGCGTCGGCGTCGGCGCGCGGCACTGGGCGCCGAGGGGCGCCGCCGATTTCCTCAAGATCCCCTCGCGCCAGCTCCCCGGCGCGGTCGACTTCGGCAAGGCCCTGCTCAAGGCCGGCCTCGACGCCGGCTTCGATCTCGCCGTGAGCCACGAGCTCGAGTTCTGGGACGACGTCTCCGTGCCCGCGCACTTCCTGATGCCGGAGGGCACGCTGCCGATCGTGCCGGTGCTGACCAACTGCGTGGCGCCGCCCCTGCCGACGCCGCAGCGCTCGTGGCAGCTCGGCGGCTTCGTGCGGCGCTTCATCGACGCCCGGCCGGTCGGTGAGCGCGTCGCGCTGCTCGGTACCGGCGGCATCTCCCACTGGATCGGCGTGCCGAACACCGGCCACATCAATCCCGAGTGGGATCGCTGGGTGCTCGACCAGGTGCGCGACGGCCACGGCGAAGCCCTGGCCGAGCTGAGCTTCGACGACATCGAGCGCGACGGCGGCAACGGCGGCCAGGAGATTCGCAACTGGATCGCCGTGCTGGGCGCCCTGCCCGGCGTCAAGGGCGAGGTGCTGACCTACGAGCCCGTGAAGGAATGGCTGACGGGATGCGGCGCCGCCTGGATGCAGCTGTGACCGCAGCCCGAAGGAGGATCACGATGAAGCGGACGGCAGCGATCGCGACACTGTGCGTGATGGTGCTCGTCCCGTTGCTGTGGACGGCGGAGGCCTGGGCCCGGGCGGGCGGGGGTGGCTCCAGCGGCAGCCGCGGCTCCCGCGGATTCTCGACGCCCGCGTCGCCGGCTCCGATGACGCCGAGCCGGCCCGCGCCGACGCCGATGTCGCCGCAGCCAGCGCCCTCGCGCTGGGGCGGGATCGGCGGCATGCTGGGCGGCCTGCTCGTCGGCGGCCTGATCGGCAGTCTCCTCTTCGGCGGCGGGCACGGCGGCGGCTTCGGGATCCTCGAGATCCTGATCGTCGGCGGCCTCGTGTGGTTCGCGATCAGGTACATGCGCAGCCGCCGGGAGGCGGCCGCACCGTCCGGCTACGCCGCGCCCGACGACGCGCCACGCTGGCAGCCGAGCGCGCAGTACGGGAGCGAGGCGGCGGCGTCCACCGTCACCGGCCCCGTCGATCTCGAACGCGGTCTCGGCTACATCCGCCAGATGGATCCCGGCTTCGATCCCAAGCTGATGGCCGACGGCGCGACGGACACGTTCTTTCGAATCCAGGCGGCGTGGGTGACGCGCGACATGAGCGGCGTCGCGACGCTGCTCATGCCCGAGATGCAGGGCATCATGCAGCGCGACTGCGACAAGCTCCGCGCCGAGGGCAGGATCAACCGGCTGGAGAACATCGCCGTGCGCTCGGCCGAGGTCACCGAGGCCTGGCAGGAGCGCGGCGAGGACTACGTCACCGTGCACTTCCTGGCCAGCCTGCTGGACTTCACGACCGACGAGAGCGGCGCGCGAGTCCTGGAGGGCAGCCGGACCGAGCCGGTGAAGTTCGAAGAGTTCTGGACCTTCGTGCGGCCGGTCGGTCCCAACGCGTTCCGGCTCAGCGCGATCCAACAGGCCTGATCGCACGTTCCCTGGAGGCGTCGCCATGTCCAGCAACGGCGCAACCGATGCGCGCACGCTCCGCTCCCGGCTGAACCACCCGGTCATCGACGCCGACGGCCACTGGCTGGAGTACGCGCCGGTCATGCGCGAGGAGTTCCGGCGCATCGGCGGCGACGCGGCCGCCGAGGCCTTCGCGCTGGCCAGCCAGCGCGTCCCCAACGCGCTGAAGATGTCGCTGCCCGAACGGCGCCGCCGGCGAGTGGCCCAGGAGGCCTTCTGGGGCTCGCCGTGCGAGAACGTCCTCGACCGCGCCACCGCGATGCTGCCGCGGCTCATGTACGAGCGGCTCGACGACCTCGGCATCGACTTCTGCGTCGTGTACCCGACGGCCGGGCTCGGCTACCACCGCATGCCGGACACCCGGCTGCGGCGCGCGATCTGCCGCGCCTACAACGTGTTCACCGCCGAGCAGTTCCGTCCGTTCGCCGACCGCATCATCCCGGCCGCGATCATCCCGATGTACACGCCGGAGGAGGCGATCGAGGAGCTGGAGTTCGCCTCCCGGCAGCTCGGCTACAAGGTGATGATGGTCGGCGGCCTCATGCGGCGGCCGATCCCGGCGCTGGCCGAAGAGCATCCGGATGTCTCGAAGTTCGTCGAGTGGTACGACGTCGTCGGCATCGACAGCGACCACGACTACGACCCCGTCTGGCAGAAGTGCCGCGAGTTGCGCGTCGCCCCGAGCTTCCACAACGGCGCCCGCTCGATCCTGCTGCGCAACTCGCCGTCGAACTTCTGCTACAACCACATCGGCCACTTCGCCTCGGCCGGCCACGCGGTCGCCAAGGCGCTGTTCTTCGGCGGGGTCACCCGGCGCTTCCCCGACCTGAACTTCGCGTTCCTGGAGGGCGGGGTGGGCTGGGCGTGCATGCTGTACGCCGACCTCATCGGTCACTGGGACAAGCGCAACCGCCAGGCGCTCGAGAAGACGAATCCGGCCAACCTCGATCGCGCGCGACTGCTGGAATTCGCGCGCAAGTACGGCAGCGAGGCCGTGGCGGAGGCGGTCGGCCGCGGCGACGGGCTCGAGGGCGACTCGAACTCCACGCTGACCGGCGGTCTCGAGGACCTCGACGACTACTTCCGGTGCAAGATCGGCCGCAAGGAGGACATCCGCGATCTGTTCGTGCCGCGCTTCTACTTCGGCTGCGAGGCCGACGATCCGGTCAACGCGTGGGCGTTCAAGCGCGAGGCGAACCCGATGGGCGCCCGGCTGAACGCGCTGTTCAGCTCGGACATCGGCCACTTCGACGTCCCCGACATGGCCGCGGTCGTGCCGGAGGCCTACGAGCTGGTCGAGCACGGGCTCATCACCGACGGCGACTTCCGCGACTTCATGTTCACCAACGCCGTGCGGTTCTGGGGCGAGGTGAACCCGGACTTCTTCAAGGGCACGGTGGTCGAGAAGGCCGCCGCGGAGGTGCTCCGCCATGGCGCTTGATCCGCAAGCCCAGTTCGTCCTCGACCTGATCGTCAAGTCCGGCCGCCCCGCCTACGACACGCTCTCGCCGAAGGAGGCGCGGCAGCTGTTTCGTGACACGCGGCCGGCCTCGACACCCCAGCCGCCCGAGATCGGCGCGGTGCGAAACCTCCCGGCCGAGGGCCCGGCCGGCGTCATTCCGCTTCGTCTCTACCGGCCCAAGGGCGTCGCCGACACGACGGCGCTGCCCGTCTTCGTCTATTTCCACGGGGGCGGCTGGGTCATCGGCGATCTCGACACGCACGACGTGCTCTGCCGGCAACTGACGGCCGAGGCCGGCGTGAGCGTCGTCTCGGTGGATTATCGCCTGGCGCCCGAGCACAAGTACCCCGCGTCCCTCGACGACGCCTGGGCGGCGACGCGCTGGATCGTCGGTCACGCCGGCCAGCTCGCCATCGACCCGACGCGCGTGGCGGTCGGCGGCGACAGCGCCGGCGGTAACCTCGCGGCCGTCGTGGCCCTGATGGCGCGCGACGCCGGCGCGCCCGCCCTCGCGCTGCAGGTCCTGCAGTATCCGGTCACCGACCTCTCGGCCGAGAGCCGCTCCTACCAGCAGTTCGCCGAGGGCTACATGCTGACCCGCACCGGCATGCGCTGGTTCAAGGCGCACTACCTCGACAAGCCCGAGGACGCCCGCGACTGGCGCGTGTCACCGCTGCTGGCGCCGTCCCTGGCGGGCGTGGCGCCGGCGCTGATCGTCACCGCCGGCTTCGACCCACTGCGCGACGAGGGGGCGGCCTACGCCGAGCGGCTGCGCGACGCCGGCGTGACCGTGGATTACGTCTGCTACGGCGGCATGCTCCACGGCTTCACGCCGATGGGCAAGCTGATCGAGACGGGCAACCGCGCGGTCACGCTCATCGCCGGGGCGATGCGCCAGGCGCTTCGCTGACGCGCGTCCCCCGCGCTCGCCGATGAGGACGGGCAAGGAGTACCGCGACAGCCTCCGTGACGGGCGTCGCGTGTGGATCGTCGGCGAGGGCGCGGTCGACGACGTCACCGTCCATCCCTCCACCCGCGCGATGGTGGACGAATACGTCGAGTGGTACGACCGCCACTTCGACCCCGCCTGGCAGGACGTGGTCCTCACGCCGCCCGACGCCGCGGGCCGCCGATCGCCGTGGGCGTTCGTGGCGCCGACGCGCACCGACGACCTGCGTGGCATGGGTCGCTGCTACGCCGCCACCAGCTTCCTGAGCGCCGGCAACATCACGCACACGCCGGCCTACGGCAACCTGATCGCGCTCGGCGTCCGCGACGCCGTTCGCCAGCGCGACGTCGCGCCGGAGCAGCTCCGGCACGCCACGGGGTACCGCGAGCACCTGGTCGCCACCGGCCGCTTCCTGACCTTCTCGGCCGGCGCCGCCACGATCGGTGCGCGCCTGCGCGAGAACCCGGCCGAGCGCCTGGCGCTGCGCCTCGTGCGCGAGACCGACGCCGGGCTCATCGTGGCCGGCAAGATCGGCATGCACACCAGCCCGGCCTACGCGGAGGACGTGTACGTCGGCGGTCACAACGGCATCGACGTGGGCCCGCACCGCGCCACCTTCGTCGTGCCCGTGAGCGCCCCCGGCGTCAGCCTCGTGTGCCGCAAGCCGGCCGCCCGGCATGCCAATGCGTTCCTGGCCCCGCTGAGCAGCCGGTTCGACGAGCTGGACGGCCAGATGTGGCTCGACGACGTCTTCGTGCCCTGGGAGCGCGTGTTCTTCACCGAGCCCTCGCCGGAGCCGATCGCCTCCTGGTGCTTCTGGCACCAGCTCTACTGCTGGCTCGCGAAGGCCGAGTTCACGCTGGGCCTGGCGCTGGCCTGCACGCACGCGATGGGCCTGCGGGAGCACGAGCCGACCATCGAGTACCTCGTCGACCTGATCGCCGACGTCCAGACGGTGCGCACGTGCCAGACCGCAGCCGAGCTCGATCCCGAGCGCACGCCCGACGGCCTCGCCATCCCGGCGCGCATCCACGTGGCGGCCGGTAGCATCGCGCTCCAGAAGGCGCGCCAGCGGATGGCCGAGATCTTGAGGATCCTGCCCGGCTCATCGCTGGTGGTCGCCCCGTCGGATACCGACCTGGCGTCGCCCGAGGTCGGGGCGGGACTGGCCGAGTCGTTCGGCGGCGGCGGCTACACGGCGCTGCAGCGCGCGGCGCTCCTGCAGCTGGCGTCCGACCACGTCGCCTCGGCGCTCGACGCCCGCGAGTCCGCCTTCGAGCTGCACGCCAACGGCGGTCTCGCCACGTGGCGCGGGCGGCTGCGCCGCTACTTCGACCGCTACAACGAGCTCGCCAACGGCGTGCTCGGCGCGCTCAGCCTCGACATGCCCCCGATCGACCTGACCAGCATTCGCGACATCCCCCTCGTCCCCCGCCGCCCCGTCGCGCCACCACCCCCGACCTCGCGCTAGCAACCCGGCGAAGACGCCGCCCGCACGCGGCCGGCGACCACGCGCACGCGTCGCGGCGCCGCCAGCCAGATCGCCACGCCCGAGAGCACGCTGCAGCCGATGGCGAGCCACCAGGCCAGCGTGTAGCTGCCGGTGACGTCGTGCAGCGCGCCCGTCACGAATGGACCGGCCGCGCCGCCGCCGATCGCCGCCAGCATCAGCATGCCGAAGATCGAGCCGTAATGCCGGCCCTCGAAGATCTCGGCCGGGATCGCGCCGATCACCGACGTCAGGCCGTAACCCAGCATGCCCTGCGAGACGACCATGACCCACAGCAGCGGCGGCGTCGGCGCCTGGCCCAGGGCGAGCAGCGCCAGGTAGCAGACGACGAAGCCGAGGTTGCCGACCGCCCACACCCACTCGCGGCCGATCCGATCGGAGAGATGGCCGAGCGCGATCTGGCCGGGGATGCCGGCCAGGCTGACGAAGCCCAGCGCCCAGGCCGCGTGGCTCGCGCTGAAGCCGATCTCGACGAGATATTTCGTCTGGTGCACCTGGACGGCGTACCAGGCGTACAGACCGGACAGGAAGCCGACGGCGATCCACCAGAACCGCGCCGTGCGCAGGGCGCGCGCCAGCGTCCAGTCGATCGCCGCCCAGGCGGGATCGACCACGTTGGCCGCGCGCTTGGCGGCGGCCGCGTCGTGCGACGAACGATCGCCGTCCGGCTCGAGCCCGAGATCTTCGGGCCGCCGCGCCAGGAGGAGGTTGAGCGGCACCAGCAGCACGAGCACCAGCACGGCCATGGCCCAGCAGGCACTGCGCCAGCCGGAGCGCCCGATGAGAGTCTGCAGCCACGGCAGCAGGAGGATCGAGCCCACGCCGACGCCGGAGAAGGCGACGCTCATCGCCAGTCCGCGGCGCCGCACGAACCAGTTCGGCAGGTAGAGCGCCTGGCCCGTGTACGAGACGCAGACGCTGCCGCCGCCGACGAGGACGCCCAGCGTGGCGTAGAGGTGCCACGGCCGGCTCACGAGCGGCGCCAGCAGGAGGCCGGCCGCCATGAGGACGACGCCCATCTCCATGACGAAGCGCGGGCCGCGGCGATCCATGAGGCGGCCGAGCGAGGGGCTCAGCACGGCGGAGACGAGGAACCCGAACGAGAACGCGCCGGCGGTGACGCCGCGCTCCCAGCCGAACTCGTCGAGGATCGGCGGGAACAGGAGCGAGAACGCGGTGCGGGCGTTGACCCCGAGCGCCATCGTGACGAACGCGACGGCGACGATGACCCAGCCGTAGAAGAAAGGCAGGCGGGGTGTCAACCGACCGGTGGAATCCGATTCACCGGGGACTCTCCGCGGGCGATCCGGTGGATGTTGTCGGCGATGAGCTTCGCGCGCGCGTGCAGCATGCCGTCCGTCCAGCCGGAGACGTGCGGCGTCATGAGGACGTTCGGCAGCTCGTGAAACGGACGGCGCGCGGGAAAGGTCGGTCCGGCCGCCGTCGGGTACCGATACCAGACGTCGAGCGCGGCGCCGGCCAGGCGGCGCTCGGCCAGCGCCTGGTAGAGCGCGTCCTCGTCGACGATCTCCGCGCGCGCCACGTTGACGAGCATGGCCGTCGGCTTCATTGCTCGGAGCGCACGCTCGCCCACGAGCCCGCGCGTCTCGTCCGTGAGCGGAAGCGTGAGCGCGACGTAGTCGGCGGCCGCCAGCACCTCGCCGAGGGCGGCCGGCCCCCGGATGCTCGCGTGCGCGTCGGGCTGGCTGGTGTCGCGACGGATTGCCAGCACGGTCATGTCGAAGGCCGTCGCGCGCCGGGCGAGACAGCGACCGATATGGCCGTAGCCGAGGATGGCCAGCGTCTTGCCGGCCAGCTCCGGCCACGGCGGCGGCGGCGTGCCGCCGATCGCCCACTGGCTCTCCCACGTTCCGCGTCGCAGCGCGGCGTCGAGCCGGCCGAACTGCCGCGTGAGGGACAGCATCGCCCCCAGCACGTACTCGGCGATGCCCGTCTCGTGCCCGTAGACGTTCGCCAGCGCGGCCCCGCCGGGCAGCGCGGCGCGGTCGATCCGATCCAGGCCGGCGCCGGGCACCTGGACGAGCTTCAGCCGCCGGGCGGCGGCCGCCATCTCCCGCGTGAACGTCATCGTCACCAGGGCGTCGACGTCGGCCAGCTTCGCGACGATGCCGGCCTCGTCGGCGACGATCACGTCGCAGGCCACGTCGAGGCAGGACCGGACCGGCTCCTCGAGGCGCGCGGCGAAGGCGCCGGCGAAGGCGACGGTGAGCATGCCGGCATGGTGCGGTACCGGGGGCCCGGCGTCAATTACGTCGGAGGTAACGCCAGCAGGCCGCCGCGGCGAATCCGGGGTACCGTGCGGTGAGCGCGTTCGAGGAGGACGCACATGAAGATCTGGTTGACACCGGCCGCCCGCATGATCGCGCTGCTCGCGCTCGTCCCCGTCATCCTGAGCGGCGCCGCCGCCGAGGGGAAGGTCACCGTGAAGGACGAGTTCGCCAAGGACAATCCGAAGTGGAAGTTCGTCACCGGACGCTGGGTTCGGCAGACCTCGTCCGGCCGTCCGGTGCTGGCCCAGACGGTGGAGACGCAGCCGTGGGCGGTCGCGCTGCTGGAGGACCAGGCCTTTGCCGACGTGGACGTCAGCGTCCGGTTCCGGCCGATCTCGGGCAAGGAGGACGCGAGCGGCGGCATCATCCTGCGTGCCCGCGACGGCCAGAACTATCTGCTCGTTCGTGCCAACGCGCTCGAGAACAACTTCCGGCTCTACTCGATCGTCAACGGCACGCGGCGCACGCTCGCCTCCGCGAAGGTCGTCGAGCCGAAGCTCGGCGACTGGCACACCCTGCGGGTCGTGGCGACGGGGCCGCGCATCCAGGCCTGGCTGGACGGCGCGCCGCTCCTCGATCACCAGGACACCACCTTCACGCGCGGATGGCTGGGGCTGTGGACCAAGGCGGACTCGGTCACCGAGTTCGCGGATCTCGAGGCCTCCGGGACGTGAGTCGCGCCTGGGAGGTCGCGCGGGTGTTCCTGACGCTCGGCGCGATCAGCTACGGGGGCCCGGCCATGATGGGCGTCATGCAGGCGGAGATCGAGCGCAAGCGCCAGTGGGTCTCGCGCGAGCGCTTCGTCGAGGGCCTGGCGCTGGTGAACTTCCTGCCGGGCCCGCTGGCCGCCCAGCTCAGCATCGTGCTCGGCTACGCGCGGGCCGGCTGGCTGGGCGGCGTGCTGGGCGGCCTCGGCTTCATCGTGCCGGGCTTCGTGATCATGCTGGCGCTGACGGTGATCTACACGCGGTACGGCACGCTGCCGGCGCTGCGCGGGATCTTCTATGGCCTGAGCCCGGTCGTCATCGGCATCTTCGCCGTCGCGGTGTACCGGCTCGGACGCTCGGCCATCAAGGACGCGCCCCAGGTCGTCGTCGCCGTGGCGAGCGCGCTGATGATCGGACTGACGCCGCTCGGCATCGTGCCGACCATGCTCCTCGCCGGTGCCGCCGGCGTGGCCGTGTACGCGTCCCGGACCTGGGGCGTCGTGGCCGCGGCCCTCGTCGGCGTCGCCGCCGTGGGCCTCCGACTCGTGACGGTATCCGGCGGCGCGATGCCGGCGGCCCTCCAGGCGCCGGCCGACGCCGTGACCTCCCCGTCGCTGTGGCGGCTCGGCGGGTTCTTCCTGAAGGTCGGCGCGTTCACGTTCGGTGGCGGGCTGCCGATCCTGGCGTTCGTCGAGGATCAGGTGGTCCGCCAGTTCCGCTGGCTGACGGCGCAGGAGTTCCTCGACGGGCTCGCGCTGGGCCAGCTCACGCCCGGCCCCATCATCACGCTGGCGGCCTTCGTGGGCTATCGCGTGGCGGGTCTGGCGGGAGCCGTCGTCAGCGCCGTGGCGATCTTCCTGCCGTCCTTCGTGCTGGTGCTCGCGGTCGTGCCCTTCTTCGACCGGATCCGACGCGTTCGCTGGATGAGCGCCGCGCTCAAGGGCCTCGCGCCGGCGGTCATCGGCATGACGACCGTCGCGCTCGCGCAGATGCTGCCGCACGCGGCGCCCGACGTGCTCACCGGCGGGCTGGTAGTGGCGACGGTCCTCGCCATGGTCGCGCGCGGCGTCGGCCCGCTGCCGCTCATGGCCGCCGGCGCCGTCGTCGGCGCCGTCGTCCGGGCGGCGCTGGGCGCGCGCTGAGGCATCTCGCGGAGTGCAGAGGAGCGCCACGGCTTTGCCGGGGCGCTCCGAACGTCGGGGGGTTTGGGGCCATGTCGGGGCCCCCATGTACTTAAGGCTCGAGCACGTCGCGGAGGCCGTCGCCGAGCAGGTTGAGGCCGAGGACGGTCAGCATGTCGTCACGCCGGGGAAGATCGAGACGTGCGGGGCGGTGCGCAGGAAGTCGCGCGCCTTCGCGAGCATCGTGCCCCACTCGGGTGTCGGCGGCTGGGCGCCGAGGCCGAGGAAGCCGAGGTAGGCCGCCGAGAGAATCGCCGTGGCGAAGAGCAGCGTCGACTGCACCAGCAGCGGCGGCAGGCAGTTGGGCAGGACGTGGCGCACGAGCAGCCGCCACTCGCCGCAGCCCCCAGCGCGCGCCGCTTCCACGAAGCTCAGGGTCTTCACGCGCAGCACGGCGGCGCGGGTGAGGCGCGCGTAGAGCGGCACCTGGGCGACGCCGATCGCCAGCATCGCGTGGCCGAGTCCGGGGCCGAAGATGGTGATGACGACGATCGCGAGGAGGATCGTCGGGAACGAGAGCAGCACGTCCACCCCGCGCATGATCGCCCGGTCCGCCCAGCCACCGCGCCAGGCCGCCAGCGCGCCCAGCGGCACGCCGCCCAGCACGGCCAGCGCCACCGACACGAAGCCGATCGTCAGCGAGATGCGGGCGCCCCAGATCGTGCGCGAGAGGACGTCGCGGCCGAGACTGTCGGTGCCGAACGGGTGGCCGCCCGACGGCCCCTGCAGATTGGCGGCCAGCGCGATCGCTTCGGGATCGTAGGGCGCCAGCCACGGCGCCAGCACCGCCACCAGGGCGAAGACCAGCGCGACCGCGGCGCCGATGCAGGCGCCGCGGTGACGGGCCAGCCGGCGGAGCGTGGCCATCACTCGGCGCGCACGCGCGGGTCGAGCAGCCCGTAGGAGAGATCGACCAGCAGGTTGACGGCGACGACGGCGGCGGCGAAGACGAGCATCGCACCCTGCACGGCGGGGTAATCGCGCTGGGAGATCGCCTCGATCAGGTAGCGGCCCATCCCCGGCCACGCGAACACCGTCTCGGTGAGGATCGCGCCGCCGAGCAGGCGCCCGAACTGATCGCCCAGCACGGTGACGACCGGGATCAGCGCGTTCTTGAGCGCGTGCTTCACCACGACGCTGCGCTCCGGGAGCCCCTTGGCGCGAGCCGTCCGCACGAAGTCCTGGCCGAGCACTTCCAGCATGCCCGAGCGCGTCTGCCGCGCCAGCACGCCGGCCCCGAACAGCCCCAGGCTCAGCGCCGGCAGCACCAGATGCCGCAGCGAGCCGGTGCCGCCGGCCGGCAGCCACTCGAGCCGCACCGAGAAGAGCAGGATCAGCAGCAGCCCGGACCAGAAGATCGGCGTGCTGATGCCGGTCAGCGCGAGCGCGGTGGCGACGTAGTCGGTGAGCGACGCGCGGCGCACCGCGCTCACGATGCCGGCGGCGCCGCCGATCACCGCGGCGAGGACGATGCCGGCGACGGCGAGCTCCAGCGTGCGCAGGAAGCGCTCGACCAGCTCCGGGCGCACCGGCGTCGACGTCGTGATCGAGCGGCCGAAGTCGCCGCGCAGCACGCCGCCGATGTAGACCGCGTACTGCACGGGCAGGGGATCGTTCAACCGCCAGCGCTGGCGCAGCTCGTCGACGAGCTGGTCGGTGGCGAAGTCCCCGGCCAGCAACCGGGCCGGATCCCCGGGAATCAGCCGAACGATCGCGAAGACGAGCAGGCTCACGGCGAGGAGCGTGGGGACGCCGGTCGCCAGCCGGCTGAGGATCAGCCGCGCCAGCCGCTAATCCTCGAAGTAGGCGGCGTGCAGGGACTGGATGGACTCGAGCGAGTTCCACTCCACGCCCTTGAGCGTGCGCTTGGCCGCCCAGATCTGCGGCTCGCCGTAGAGCCACAGCGCGGGCAGCTCGTCCATGAGGATCTCCTGCATGCGGTGCAGGGTCTCCACCCGCTTCTTCGCGTCGAGCGTGCCCTGCTCGACGGTCAGCAGGCGGTCGAACTCGTCGTTCTTCCAGAACGAGAGATTGTTGCCCTTCGGCCGCCAGAACGCCGAGCCGAAATCCTGGAGGCTGCTGTCGATGTCGCCGTTGACCGAGCGCCAGCCGAACAGCGTGGCCTGCAGCACGTTCTTCTCGACGGGCAGGGCGCCCATCTGCGACAGCGTGCCAAACTCGACGTCCACCACCTTCATGATCACGCCGACCTGCTTGAAGTAGCCCTGTACCGCCTCCAGCACCTGGTCGGAGAGGAGGTAGCGCCCTGGCGAGTGATGCGCCGAGAACGCGAGATTGCTCGCGCCCGCCTCCCTGAGCAGGGCGCGGGCCTTGTCGGGATTGTAGCCGTACCGATCGTACTGGTCGGTGTAGCCGTTGCTGCCGACCGGGCCCGGGGAGTGCAGCGCCTTGGCGGTGCCGGCGAAGATGTTCTTCACGATCGCCTCGCGGTCGATCGCGTAGTAGAGCGCCTGGCGCACGCGCTTGTCCTTGAACGGATCCTTCTGCGTGTTGAGATAGAGCCAGATGACGCGCGCCGACGGCGGCGTCGAGACGTGCAACGTGGGGATCCTGGCCAGGCGCGCCGCCTCCTGGGGCGGCACGTGGAAGATCAGATCGACGTCGCCGCTCTCGAGCGCCAGCATCCGCGCGCTCTGATCAGGGTAGGGCCGGCTCACGATCGCGCGGAGCTTCGGCTTGCCGCCCCAGTACTGCTCGTTGGCTTCCAGGCGCACCTCCTGCCCGCGCTTGTGGTAGACGAGCTTGAAGGGGCCGGTGCCCACCGGCGCCGTGTGCAGGTTGTCGTCGCCGACCTTCTGGATCTGCGTGGGGCTGTAGACGACGATCCAGTGGTAGCCGAGCGAGTTGATGAACGGCGCGAACGGCGCCTCGGTCGTGATCTTGAGCACGTGCTCGCCGGCGACCTCCATCGTCTTCACCATCGCCAGCGTTGCCTTGCCGATCGAGTGCTTGCGGAAGCGCTCGAGGTTGACGCGCACCGCCTCGGCGTTGAACGGCGTGCCGTCGGTGAACTTCACGTTCTTGCGCGTGTGGAGCGTCCACGTCCGCCCGTCCTTCGACGGCTCCCACGACTCGACGAGCCACGGCACCACCTTGCCGTCGCTCGTCAGCCGCACCAGCGGCTCCGAGACCTGGTTCAGGATGCCGCCGTTGTGCAGCCCGGTGGCCTTGTGGGTGTCGAAGATCGGGATGTCGGTCGGCATCCCCACGATCAGGGTGTCCTTGGACGCCGGCGCGGTGCCCACGACGACCAGCAGCAGCACTCCCGCCAGCGCGACCACCAGCCGGCGCATCTGGGTCTGCGTCACGCCGCGCCGCTTGCGCTTCATGCCATCACCCAGCCGCCGTTGGGCTGCAGGACCTGGCCGGTGAGGTAGTGACCGGCCTCGGCGGCGAGGAAGACGGCGCAGTAGGCGACGTCGGCGACCTCGCCCAGGTGGCGCACGGGCAGCTCGCGGATCCGCCGCTCGCGGTACTCCGGCGTCATCACCGCCCGGCTCATGTCGGTGTCGATGCCGCCGGGCGCGATCGCGTTGACGGTGACGCCGTGCTGGCCGACCTCGTGGGCCAGCGCGCGCGTGAAGGCCTCCACGGCGCCCTTGGTGGCGGCGTAGGCCGCGAAGCCGGCGGTGCCGACCGACATGCGGGCCAGCTGCGAGGAGAGGTTGACGATGCGGCCATAGCGCGCGGCCACCATCGGCGCGAGCGCGTACTGGCTGCAGAGGAACGTGCCGGTCACGTTGATCGCCCACATCGCCTCGTAGTCCTTCTGGGGGATCGCCAGGAACGAGCCGCGCGTCATGATCCCGGCGTTGTTCACCAGGACGTCGAGCCGGCCGAAGTGCGCGAGCACCTGGTCGACCATCGCCTGCACCTGGTCCTCGCGGGCCACGTCGGCGTGCACCGCCAGGGCCCGGCGCCCGCGCTTCTCGACCGCCTTCACCACGTCGGCGGCCGGCCCGGCGCTGGCGTTGTAATTGACGGCGACGTCGGCGCCCTCGTCGGCGAAGGCCTCCACGATGGCCCGGCCGAAGCCACGGCCGCCGCCGGTGACGAGCGCCACGCGCCCGGCGAGACGCCCCGGGCCGGCGGGACTCATTGCGAGCGGCGCGAGCCCGGCGT
>Ga0209471_1001331_pt1 | contig 14847 bp, 11 predicted proteins | sample GraSoiAngelo_128_FD_185885 | JGI IMG/M metagenome (GOLD analysis project Ga0209471, IMG submission 185885) | Grasslands soil microbial communities from the Angelo Coastal Reserve, California, USA - 14_0927_12_20cm (SPAdes) (version 2) | ecosystem: Environmental > Terrestrial > Soil > Grasslands ...
AGTTCATGCTTCCTCGTGAAGGTATGCAGCAGCAGCCGGATTGCGTACTTGGTTTGCTCGCGGCCGGTGTAGCTATTCACAGCTTTTAGTAGCTCCGGGATCTGCCTCATCGGCAGCGGCTTTCCCATCGGTTCGCCCTTGGGAATCTCGAGAAAGTTACCGACGTCGCGAGCCGGATCCCCGAGGTTCAGAGACCGCGGCTGTTTCCTGAACACGTCGGCCAACAGCAGCCGGGCGTAGAACGCCGTCTTGGCACCGCGCTTCTTGGCGGTCGCCTTCACCAGATCCTCGATATCGCCCGCTGTGACGTTCCGGATGGGCGGATGGGCTTATCGCCAATCGTCGGGTAGATGTCGCCATCCAGCCATCGCCGAGCGTTTCGGCGCCAGCTCTTGGACCTGGTAGGAGCCTTGGCCGCGTACCAATCCTCGGCCCGAGCCTTCAGGGTGTTCTTTCGGTCGAGCTCAGCCGCTGCCTTCTTTTCCTGCTTTGCCCTTGATGGGCTGATTCCCTGCGCTACGAGCGCTCTGGCCGCACTCACGGCGTCCCGGGCAGCCGTGAGCCCCACTTCTGGGAACCGCCCGATAGTGAGCGTCCTACGCACGCTCGCGAGGCGGTAGTCGAAGCGCCAGGACTTCGCCTCGTGTGGCGTGACGAAGAGATAGAGCCCGTCACGGTCAGCAATCTTGTATGGCTTGTCTTTCGCCTTTGCCTTCCTGAACCTCAAATCCGGTGCATTTTTCTTCGCCATGCCGGTATTTGAGCCATGCATCGGCCCGATACCGTCAAGTCGCGACAGGATTCAATGGGACGCGTCGGGACGCCCTGAAACGCATATTCATAGGGAAACTGCAGAATTCAGGGCGTAGCTGAGACTTACCTGGACGCCCAAGAACAACGATCAATCTAAACGTACTTTACAGCGAGCGCGAGCACCTCGATCAGCCCGAGCGCGAAGAACAGGCGCACCATCCCGCCCATCACTGCCACCGGTGCGGAACGCATTTGGCGCGTCGCCTCCGTGCCCGCCGCGACCGGGATTACGGCGACCGCCAGGCCGAACGCGAGGCACTTGAGTGCGAAGCCGGCCAGCGCGGGGGGATCGAATACTCGAGCGATCGTGCGCGAGTACTCGTCGAAGCCCCAGGGGGAGAAGCCGTACATCGCGAGATAGGCAGTCACGAGCACGAGGCCGCAGCCAAGAACGGTGAGCGCTGCCACCGATATCGCCGTCGCCAGCATCCTTGGCAGAAATTCGCGTTCAAGAGGATCCAGGCCTTTGGCGCGCATGTCGTCGAGCTCGCCCGACATCTGCATCAGCGCGACTTCGGTGTTGATCGCCGCCCCCGAGCGCAGCGCGACGAACAACGCGGTCAGCAGCGGAATCACCTCCAGCACCAGGACTCGCAATGCCAATTCGAGCGCGTAGTCAGCAAGGCCGAAGTCGCGCGCCACGCTGAGAGTGATCTGCACCACCACCACGCCAAGCAGCGCCGCGAATAGCGTGAACCGGATCAACACCTGCCAGGCCGTGAAGTAAATCTGCTGCAGCGTGACGCTGCGGGCGTGCGGGGTGTAGCTCGCGCGCGACAACCCGGCCGCGGCTACCGCAAGCGCCAAAAGGGCGGCGCGTCCCCAGACCCGCATCCACGCAAGGGTCGCGCCCGCCCTGATCATCGCCCCTCGGCGAGCCGCTGCACGGTTTCGCGTGCGAGCTTGAGCTTGACGCCGGCGGCCTGGATTTCCTCCCAGGTGTTCGTGTCCACCGGGATCCCATCGCGTAAGCGCTTGCGCCGCATCTCGCGCTCGGGATCGCCGGCGATGCGTACTTTGTCGAATCCGGGCGCGGGCCGGCCCTGGCGCAACCAGTCGAGGAACAGCCGCGCTTCGCGCTCGAAGGCGGCAGCGGTGCCGAGGCGCGCGGGATCGATGACGATCGCGAGCATGCCGTTCAGCACGCGCTGTTGGCTGCTTTCTTCATAGTGCCAGGTGCCGCCGCCGCTCAGCGCGCCGCCGAGCAGCTCGCACGCGAGGGCCATGCCGTAGCCCTTGTGCTCGCCGAAGGGCAACATCGCGCCAAAAGGCGGCACGACCGCATAACGCGGATCGTCGGTCGGGTTGCCCTGATTGTCGATCAGGCGCCCCGCGGGCACCTTCTCGCGCTTGTTGTGCGCGACACGCAGTTTTCCCTGGGCCACGGCGCTTGTGGCGTAATCGAGGATGAACGGCGGCTCACCCGGCAGCGGCACGCCGATGCAGCAGGGATTGGTGCCGAAACGCGCATCGCGCCCGCCGTAGGGCGCGACGCGCGCATGAGAAATCACATTGACGAAGTGAATCGACACCAGCCCTTCGTGCACCGCGAGCTCCGCCCAGTGTCCGATGCGGCCCAGATGATGCGTATTGCGCAGTGCCATCACGCAGGATCCGTGCTGCCTGGCGCGCTCGATCGCCATGCGCATCGCGTCAAGGCCGATCGCCTGGCCGTATCCCTTCCTGCCGTCGAGTGCGAGCAGTGCGCCGGCATCGAGCGTCGCGGCCGGATGGCGGTTTGGCTCGAGACCACCCTCGATGAGCGCGTCGATGTAGCGCGGGATCATGCCCACGCCATGAGAGTCGTGCCCGGTGAGGTTCGCGCCAACGAGATTATCGGCGACCAGTTTCGCCTCGCGCGGCTCGCTGCCGCCCGCGGCCACGATCGCCTCGATGGCGCGAGTCAGGGGACCGGCGTGGAACACGAGCGTGTCAGCCATCGCCGCTCAGTCCGGTTTGATGCCGCCGCGCTCGACCACGAGCGTCCATCGCTCGACTTCGTTTTTCATGAAACGCCCGAATTCTTCCGGCGCGCCGGCCACCACGTCGAAGCGATAACGATACGAATCGGCGTCGCAGGACAGCTTCGCGCGGACGCGATGGCACCCGCCGCGGCCGCGGCGATGGCCGCAGCCCAAATGATCCAACGCCGCATCGCCTTCTCCCTAGCGAGGCAGCGAGTTTACTTGTTTGGCGAGGCGATGCGCTACGTCGCGTCGTGGTATATATCCGCGACCCCTTCGAGCGGAGTCGTCGCCATGAAATGCGCGTTCGCGCTAACGCTGATTGCTGCTGTGCACGCCGCGCTCCCGGCACAGGCACAGCCCTATCCGTCCAGACCTATCCGCCTCATCGTGCCCTACGCGGCGGGCGGCACTTCCGACATCGTCGCCAGACAGATCGCGCCGAAGCTAAACGAAGCCTGGGGCCAGCCGGTGATCGTCGAGAACAAGCCGGGCGCGAACGGCAATGTCGGAGCGGATTTCGTGGCCAAGAGCACCCCTGACGGTTACACGCTGCTTGTCACCGACCTTGGCGGCCTGGTGATCAGCGCGAGCGTCTATCCCAAGCTGCCGTTCGATCCGTCGAAGGATTTCTCACCGGTGGTGATGGTCTCGTATTCGCCGCACGTGCTCGCGGTGCACCCGTCGGTGCGCGTGAGCAGCGTGAAGGAGCTCGTCGACATGGCGAAAGCCCAGCCCGGCAAGCTCAATTTCGCGATCTCGGGCATCGGTGGCGCGCCGCAGCTTGCGGGCATCGAATTTGCACAGCGCACCGGCATCCGGTGGACCTACATTCCGTACAAGGGCGGGTCCGACGCGGTCACCGCAGTCGTCGCGGGCCAGGCCGACGTGCTTTTCAACGGCATGCTCGCCACCTGGCCCTCGGTGCAGGGCGGCAAGCTCAAGGCGCTGGCGGTCTCGAGCGCGCAGCGCGTTGCATCGGCGCCCGACACGCCCACCGTCGCCGAGCAGGGCCTGCCCGGCTTCGAGACGGGCTCGTTCCAGGGCGTGGTCGGACCCGCCGGCATGCCGCGCGCGAGCGTGACGAAGCTGAACTCGGCATTGATCAAGGCGCTCAATTCGGCGGAGATGAAGGAGCGTTTTGCGAAACAGGGCACCGACGTGCGCACCGGCACGCCGGAGAGCCTCGGCCAATGGCTGCGCACGGAGCAGGCGCGCTGGGCGCGCGTGGTCAAAGCATCGGGGGAAAGGTTTGATTAGGAAAAAACCCGAGGAGCTGCGCAGCTACCGCTGGTACGGCGCGCGCGATTTGCGCGCATTCGGCCATCGCTCGCGCACCGCGCAGATGGGCTACGACCGCAGCGACTACGCCGGCAAGCCGGTCATCGCCATCATCAACACCTGGTCGGACATCAATCCCTGCCACACCCATTTCCGGCAGCGCGCCGAGGAGGTGAAGCGCGGCGTGTGGCAGGCAGGCGGCTTTCCGGTCGAAATGCCGGCGATGTCGCTCGCCGAGCCCATGCAGAAGCCCACCACCATGATGTACCGCAATTTCCTGGCGATGGAGTGCGAGGAGCTGCTGCGCTCCTATCCCGCCGACGGCGCAGTGCTGATGGGCGGCTGCGACAAGACCACGCCCGCCCTGGTGATGGGCGCAACCAGCATGAACCTGCCGGCGATCTACGTGCCGGCCGGCCCGATGCTCAGGGGCCACTGGCGCGAGAACACGCTCGGTTCGGGCTCGGACACGTGGAAATACTGGGCGGAGCTGCGCGCCGGCAACATCGACGAGCGCGACTGGCAGGAAATCGAGGACGGCATCGCGCGTTCCTCGGGCACGTGCATGACGATGGGCACGGCGGCGACCATGATGTCGATCGCCGAGGCCCTCGGGCTCGCGCTCCCCGGCGCCTCGTCCATCCCCGCGCCAGACTCGAACCATTCGAAGATGGCCACCCTGGCGGGCAAGCGCATTGTCGACATGGTGTGGGAGGACCTCAAGCCGCGCGACATCCTCGATGCGCGCTCGTTCGACAACGCCATCGTCACGCTGATGGCCATGGGCGGCTCGACCAACGCGCTCATCCACCTGGTCGCGATGGCCGGCCGCGCCGGCGTGAAGCTGCCCCTCGAGCGCTTCAACGAGTTCTCGGCGAAGACTCCGCTTCTCGCCAACGTGCGCCCCTCGGGCGACAAGTATCTGATGGAGGACTTCTACTACGCAGGCGGTTTGCGCGCCTTGCTGTCCGAACTCAGAGATCTCCTGCATTTGAATTGCAAGACGGTCACGGGGAAGACCCTGGGGGAGAACCTGCAAGGTGCGAAAATCTACAACCCGGAGGTCATCCGCCCGCGGACAAAGCCGCTCAAGGCCTCCGGCGGCCTGGTGGTGCTGCGCGGCAACCTCGCGCCGAACGGCGCGGTCATCAAGGCTTCCGCTGCCACGCCTCAATTGCTTAAGCACGTAGGAAAGGCGGTTGTTTTCGAGGACTACAACGACATGGCAGCGCGCATCGACCGCGACGACCTGCAGGCCGATGCCGACTCGGTGCTCGTGCTGCGCAACGCCGGACCGCTCGGCGGCCCGGGGATGCCGGAGTGGGGCATGCTGCCGGTGCCGAAAAAGCTGCTGAAGCAGGGCGTGCGCGACATGGTGCGCGTGTCCGACGCGCGCATGAGCGGCACCAGCTATGGCACCTGCGTGCTGCATGTTGCGCCGGAGTCATTCGTCGGCGGGCCGCTCGCGCTGGTGCGAAACGGCGATCTCATCGAGCTCGACGCGGAGCGCCGTCTCCTGAACCTGAAGGTGACCGATGAAGAACTCGGCAAGAGAAAAGCGGCCTGGAAACCCGCTCCACGCAAGTACGCGCGCGGCTACGGCGCCGTTTTCTCGCAGCACATCCGGCAGGCCGACGAGGGCTGCGATTTCGATTTCCTGGAGGGCACCGCGCCGATTCCCGAGCCGGAAATCCACTAGCGCTAGAATGCGGCGCTTCAGTCCGGACAAAGAACATCCTCGATGGACCTGCCCCAGAACGGCTTCAAGCGCGCGCTCGCTTCGGGCGAGCCGCAGATCGGCCTGTGGTCAAGCCTGTCGTCGCACTACACCGTCGAGGTCATCGCCGGCGCCGGCTTCGACTGGATCCTGCTCGACACCGAGCACTCGCCGAGCGATCTCGAGAGCGTGCTGACGCAGTTGCAGGCCGCGGCGCCCTACCCCACCCACCCGGTCGTGCGCGTCCCATGGAACGACATGGTGAGCATCAAGCGCATGCTCGATATCGGCGCGCAATCGCTGCTCGTGCCCTATGTTTCCACGCCGGCTGAGGCGAAACACGCAGTGTCCTATACGCGCTACCCGCCTGCCGGCGTGCGCGGCGTCGCGGGCACGACTCGCGCCACGCGCTTCGGCCGGATCAAGGACTATGCCAAGCGCGCGCACCAGGAAGTCTGCCTGCTGGTGCAGGTCGAAACGCAGCAGGCGCTCGACAATATCGAGGCCATCTGCGCCATCGACGGCGTTGACGGCGTGTTCATCGGCCCTGCCGACCTGCACGCCTCGCTCGGCCACGCGGGCGAAATCGCGAACCCCGGGGTGAAGCCGCTCATCGACGATGCGCTCAGGCGCGTTCGCAAAGCGGGCAAGGCGCCCGGGATCCTGACCCCAAGCGAAGCCGACGCGCGCCACTGGCTCGAGTGCGGCGCGTTGTTCGTCGCCGTCGGGGCTGACGTCGGCATACTCGCGCGCGGCGCCGAAGCGCTCGCCGCCAAATTCAAGTCCTGAGACGGATGAAAGCCGAAATCATTCTTACCGCGCAGGGCCACGCCGGCACCGTGGCGAGGCTGCAAAATGAATTCGCGTGCCACAAGTTGTTCGAAGCGGCGGACCGCGCTGCCTTCCTCAAGCGGCACGCACAGACCGTGCGCGGGCTCGCCACCTTCGGGCCGATGCCGGTCGACGCCAAGCTGATGGATGCGCTACCCAAGCTCGAGATCATCTCCAACTTCGGCGTCGGGGTGGACGCGATCAACCTTGAGGACGCGAAAAAGCGCGGCATCATCGTCACCAATACCCCTGACGTGCTGAACGAGTGCGTTGCCGACACCGCGTTCGCGTTGGCGGTAAACACCTTGCGAAGATTCCCGCAGGCCGAGGTTTACCTGCGCGCCGGCCAATGGGAATCTCGCGGGCCATATCCGCTCACCACTTCGCTCGGCGGCAAGACCCTCGGCATCCTCGGCCTGGGGCGCATCGGCGAGGCGATCGCCAAGCGGGCGCTCGCGAGCGGAATGAAGATCCGTTACCACAACCGGCGCAAGAAGGACGTCCCCTACCCTTACGACCCGGACCCCGTCAGCTTGGCCAAGAATAGCGACGTCCTGATGATCGTGACCCCGGGGGGAGCGCAGACCCACAAACTGGTAAGCACCCAGGTGCTCGATGCCCTGGGCCCCGAGGGCTATGTCGTCAACATCGCGCGCGGCTCGGTCATCGACGAGCCGGTGCTGCTTCGCTACCTGCAGGAAAAGCGCATTGCGGGCGCCGGCCTCGACGTGTTTGCCGATGAACCGCGCGTGCCCCCCGAGTTCTTCAGCCTCGACAATGCGGTTCTGTTTCCGCACGTCGGCAGCGCAACGCTGGAGACGCGCAAGGCGATGGGCGATCTGCAGATCGAGAACCTGCGGCGGCACTTCGCGGGGGAGCCCGTCCTCACAAAGGTGGTCTGAGGCCCGCGGTTTTGCGATGCACGCGGCGCAGCTGCCTGCAGAGTTAGTGATCACTCCTGCATTAATGACCAGATTGGCGAGCGAAACAGTACTTGAGAACCATTGACAACTGTAATGAGAACCATTATCGTTGCATTCAATGCCCCATACCGCCTAGAGACCTGCCAATGGGTCAAATGCTGCTGGTCACGCTGCGCGAAGGCATCGAGATGTTCCTGATCGTGGCGATCGCCGCGACCTACCTGAGAAAGTCCGGCCGCGCCGCGCTGCTCTCCGCGGTGGGCTGGGGAACCGCGACCGCGGTCGCGGCTTCGATCGTTCTAGGAACCTGGCTCGCCGAGTTCGCCGTCCTGCCGAAATGGGAAGCGTGGCTCGCGCTGGTTGCCGCAGTGCTCGTCATTTCGATGGTGATCTACATGCTGAAGGCCGCCAAGCACATGCGGCGCGACATCGGCGCGAGGCTGGAGGCCGCGGCCGCGCGCACCGGCCGAGGCGCTTGGCTCGGGGTGTTCCTGTTCGTGGTGCTCATGGTGACCCGCGAGGGGATGGAGACCGCCTTCATCACCGCATCGCTCTTTCGCCAGACTGACACCGCGCACTTCGCGTTGGGCGCCTTCGTCGGGCTCGGCCTGGCGGGCGCCCTGGCGTGGGCTTGGATACGCTATGGCCAGCTCGTCGACCTCGGGCTGTTCTTCAAGGTGACGTCTGTCTTCCTCGTGTTATTCGCGCTTCAACTCGTCGTCTATTCCTTCCACGAGGCGACCGAGGCGAACCTGCTGCCGCTCGACAACGCGTATTGGCACGTGGCCATCGAGCCTTATGGCCCGGAGGGCCAGTACGGCGCGCTGCTCACGTATTTGCTCGTGCTCGTGCCAGCCGCCTGGCTCGCGTTCGCGGGCGTGAAGACGAGACTCGCTGCCGCGAACGCGAGCCAGGCGGCTGGCACGAGGCCGCCGCATCGACGTTCGCGCAGGCATGCCGCGGTTGTAAAGGAATCCGATCCGGGACTATGTCGCCTGGGCCTTGGCGAGCCTTGCCCGGTCCAGCACGGTCATGGCGGTGGCGACGAAACCCGCAATATCGTTCGCGGTGGCCGGCACGATGAGCGTATTGGAAGTCTTCGCCAGATTCGCAAACGCTTCCACGTACTGCTGCGCCACCTTGAGGTTCGCCGCTTCCAGCCCGCCCTTGTCGCCAATGGCGTCGGCGACCGCGCGCACGCCGGCGGCAGTCGCCTCGGCAATGACTCGTATGGCGGTCGCCTCGCCCTGCGCGCGGTTGATCGCCGCCTGCTTCTCGCCCTCGGACCTGAGTACCGCGGCCTGCTTTTCGCCGTCGGCGACGTTGATCTCCTGCTGCCTCTCGCCCTCGGATTTTGCGATGAGCGCGCGTTTTTCCCGCTCGGCGGTGATCTGTTGCTGCATCGAGCGCAGGATCGCTTCGGGGGGCGTCAGGCTCTTGATCTCGTAGCGCAGCACCTTGATGCCCCAGTTTCGGCCCGCCTCGTCCAGCGAGGCGACGATCTGCCGGTTGATCTCGTCGCGCGACTCGAAGGTCTTGTCGAGCTCCATCTTGCCGATCTCGCTGCGCAGCGTGGTCTGCGCGAGCTGCGAGATCGCCGCGATGTAGTTCGACGAGCCGTACGAAGCGAGGCGCGGATCGGTGACTTGGTAATACAGGATGCCGTCGACCCCGAGCTGGGTATTGTCCTTGGTGATGCAGATCTGCTCGGGCACATCGAGCGGCACTTCCTTCAGGGAGTGCGTGTAGGCGACGCGGTCGAGGAAGGGGATGATGAGGTTCAGCCCTGGCTCGAGCGTGCCGTGGAAGCGCCCGAGGCGCTCGACCACCCATGCGCTTTGTTGCGGCACGATGCGCACACCCTCGATGGTGAAGGCCACGACCACGCCGAGAACAAGAACCCATGGCCAGTAGCTCGACAGCGCGGGAATGACCGCGGCAATGACGGCGAGCGCGACCGCAAGACCAAGCTTCCAGATCATGGAGGATCCCCCCGTGTCATGAGACGCCTCGCCTTGCTCAGGCGGGGCGGTTTTTCGCAACCTTGAGCGTATTGCCATCTGTGGCGAGAACGTACACGGTCGCACCAGGCTCCAAGGGATCAGCGTCCTGCACGCGCGCCTCCCAGCTCGCGCCGCGGTACCTCACGCGGGCAAGGCGAGCGCGGGCATCGATCCAGCTTTCGAAGCTGGCCGGATTCCCGGCGTCGATCGGCGGCATTTGCGCGGTGCGGTTCTTCACGCGGTAGACATGCACGCCGTAGGAGCCGACGGCGGCGACCAGCGCGGCGACGATGACTTGGGCGGAGAACTCTACGCCGAGATATGCGGCCCCCGCAGCCCCGAATGCGGCGACGCCCAACATCACCAGGTAGAACGTACCGGTGAGGAGCTCCGCGATGACCAGCACCAGACCGGTCACCGCCCAGGCGAGCGCGTGGTCCATCTAAAGTTTCCCCCGAGCAGCCAGGCGTCGCATCGGTCCAAACCCCTCCGGCGGCAACGAGTGTAGCGCAAGCCGTGCTTAGAATAGTGGCGCAATTCCATGTCGCGCACGAAACTCCCCAGGCCGCTTGAAGGCATCACCGTCGTCGCGCTCGAGCAGGTCATCGCCGCGCCCTTCGCAACGCGTCAGCTCGCCGAACTGGGTGCACGAGTCATCAAGATCGAGCGTCCGGGCGGTGGCGACGCGGCGCGCAGCTATGACCGCACGGTGAAGGGCCTGTCGTCGCACTTCGTCTGGACCAACCGCTCCAAGGAAAGCCTTTCGCTCGACGCAAAGCATCCTGAGGCGAAACAAATCCTGTGCCGGCTGATCGAGCGAGCTGACGTCTTCGTGCAGAACCTCGCGCCCGGCGCCGCGGACCGCCTGGGCCTGGGCGCTGCTGAGCTGCGCGCGAGGCAGCCACGGCTCGTGTGGTGCGGCATTTCGGGCTACGGCCCGTCGGGGCCCTACGCCGAAAAGAAAGCCTACGACCTGCTAGTGCAATGCGAGGCTGGCCTGATCTCGGTGACCGGAACGCCCGATGCGGCGTCGAAGGCGGGTATCCCGGTCGCCGACATCGCGGCCGGCATGTACGCGTTTTCGGCCATCCTTGCGGCGCTGCTCAGGCGCGAGCGCACCGGCGCAGGCGCGACCCTCGATATCACGATGTTCGAGGCGCTGGGCGAATGGATGGGTTTCCCGTCCTATTTCACCGCCTACGGCGGTGCGCCGCCGCCGCGCTGCGGCGCCTACCATGCCACCATCGTGCCCTACGGGCCCTTCCCAACCGGGGACGGCGGCACGGTCTTTCTCAGTGTCCAGAATGAGCGCGAATTCGCGCGCTTCTGCGAGGGAGTTCTGGGAAATAAGGCGCTGGCGGACGACGTCAGATTCTCATCGGGTCCCGCCCGGCTGCAACACCGCGATGCCTTGCACGCCGAGATCGAGCGCGCCCTCTCGAAGATGGGCAGCCAGGAAGCCATCGACAGGCTCGAAGCGGCCGATATCGCCAGCGCGCGGCTGAACACGATGCAGGAGTTCTGGCGCCACCCGCAGCTCGCGGCGCGCGGGCGCTGGGCGCGCGTCGGCTCCCCCGCCGGCGAGCTCGATGCGCTCAAGCCGCCCTTCAACCTCGATGGCCTTGAGCCGCGCATGGAGCCGATCCCGGCGGTGGGCGAGCACACCCGGGCCGTTCTTGGCGAGCTCGGTTATAGCGCCGCCGAGATCGACCGCCTGGCGGCCGACGGCGCGGTTTAAGACTTCTTGCCGGCCTCGATTGCCGCAGCGCGCGCGAGGTCGCGGTGCACGCGCGCGACGCGCTCGACCTCGCCCTTCGCGGGGAAGCGCTCGTAGAAGCCCTCCTCCCGGAACTGGTGCGCCATTTCGGCCCAGGGGGCCAGGCGCTGCTCCCATCGCGCGACGCGGCCGGACTCCGGCTCCGCGTCCTCGCGCGCGAGGTCAGCACACACCCGCACCATGGCCTTGATGGTCACCGGCTTGGTGACCATGTAGTCTTCCTTGCCCCATACCGCGTCGCCGAACGCGGCGCGAGCCGCCTTGAAGAAGTCGCGGATGACGCCGTAGTAGCGCGGCACTTCCTTGGAGCTGCCGCCGGCGAGCTGGATCGAGCGCCAGCGTCCGCGCACCCAGCGGTGCAATTCGTTGAAGAGCTCCGCCTGCAGCACCCATTTGTCGCGCTGGCTGCGCCCGCCCAGGCGGTTGATGCGGTAGCGCAGCGGGCTGTCGCCCTCGCTGTAGAGCTTCTCGACCAGACGGGCGGCAAACTTGCGGTCGGGCGCTGCGAACGACACGTGTTCGTACAGATCGACCAGATGGCTCTTGTTGATGCGCGTCGGGGTCGAATTGATGATCACGAACATCTCGGTCGCGAAGTCCTCGCTGCGCGCGTCGAAGATGATGCACGGCACGTTGATCGTCGCCGCATCGTCGGGTCGCTCGTGCAGGTAGAACTGCAGCGCCGCGAGCCGGTGCTGCCCGTCGATGATCAGGAATTTGGCGGACGGCTCGCTCACGCTGCCGACCCCGCCATCGCCGCTGGGGCGGAAGGTCAGCCTCTCGGAGGTAAACAGCAGCACCGTACCCGGGATCGGCGGTTGCGTGATCGCGGTCTCGTAGAAGTTCTTGAGCTGGCGCACCTTGGCGCGTGACAGCGAGCGCTGGAAGGCGTGGTCGGTGCGCTCGATCTTGGCGATGAACTGGGCGATGTCATCGTCCTGCGAGAGCTGCCCGGGCTCGATCTGCTCGCCTTCGCCGTAGAAGCGGCTGATGAAGCGCACCTTCGCCAGCAGGTCCTTAGCTCGGTAGCTGACGAAATAAAAGACGCCGTCCTTTTGTCGGATCTGCGTCGCTTGCATGGGCGCTCCCCTCCATGGGCCCGGCGGGGCCGGGCGGACATGACCGCGCGAATATACCCGAGGATCGCTTGGAGCGAAAAAAAACTCAGGCCGGGCAGGCCGGCAGCATCAGCGCCTGCAGCACCTCCGTGGTGCGGCGGTTTTGCACGAATCCGACCACTCCAGAGTTCTCGGGTACCGCCCGGGGAAGCAGCGGCAGGACGCGCCGCTCAAGCAACCGGGCATCCCGGGAGAAGGCGAACGGGCCCTCCCACTCCAGGACGACATAGTCGTGGGCGAGCGTTTGGCCGCGGTTCTCCCCGGCCGTGACTCGCCCGCTCAGCTTATTCTCGTAACTCGCCAGGTAGAGCGCCACATCGTCCTTTGGGCCGCGCTCAAGCAGTTCGGCACGCGCTACGACTTCCATGGCCTGGGGGCCCACAGAACGTATCTCCAGTGCAATACGCGCCCTGGCGGCCTGCGCATTGATTCCCGCCAGGGCCTCGTCGAAGCGAGCGCTCCCCCAGCGCCTGAAATCCCGGCCCTGGAGCAGCACTTGGGGCGTGTAGACGAGCGCCGAGCGCTGCAGCTGCGTGAGCTTTCTTTGCCGTGCCGAAAACTCGCCTTTGGCGTACGGATCCTTCCAGCCGATGTAGTCCCAGTAATCGACATGCAGCGACAGCGGCACCACGCGTTGCGGCACATAGCCGCGGGCGCCCAGGCCCGAGAGCCAACGGTCCGCTGGCGGGCAGCTGCTGCAGCCCTCCGAGGTATAGAGCTCGACCAGCGCCACGGTGCGCTCCCCGCTCAGAGCGCTGCACTGCCCCGCCTCGGCGGCGTGCGCCAGAAAGGCTGCGAGCAACGCGGCTGCGATACGCATGAGCCTTGGTCGAAATGCCGGCCTGCGGCTTACGGCCTCGCGACCCATAATGTGCCGTGCCGCATCAGTTTTTTTCCTCGCCTCGCTCGCGTGGAATTTCGGCCTCGGCATGACCTGGCTTGCGGTAGCGCTGTACGCCCGGGCCGAGGGGTTGTCCAATGCCGAGATCGGTGCGCTGTTCGCGGCGCCGGTCCTGGCTCAAGTGCCTCTTAAGCTCGCCGGCGGCGCCTACACCGAGCGCATCGGCGGGCGGCGCATCATGCTCGGTTCGTGCCGGGCGAGCGTCGTCGCCGGGGTCTGGCTCATGTTCGCCCATGGGTTCTGGATGCTGATGCTCGGCCAGCTCGCGCGGGTCGTGTCGCGGGCCGCGTTCTGGCCTGCGACCCGGGCGATGGCGAGCGAGCTGCCGGGGGCGCGCGGCATCCAGTTGGGGCGGCTCAACGCAGCGCCCAACGTGGGCCAGATCGCCGGCACCGCGATGTGCGGATCTCTCCTCGCCGCAGCGGGATTCCGGCCCACTTTCGTCGCCTTGGCGGGCACCGGGCTCACGGCCTTCTTTGCCGGCCCGGGCACGAAGCCCGCCACGCGAAAGCCCGCCCCCGGGCACAACCTGCTCCTCGGCGACTCGCGGCTCGTCCATCAACGGATCATCCAGTATTCGATGCTTTGCGCCTACCTCTCGGCGCTGCCGTTTTCGCTGTCCATCTCGTTCTACCGTCTGCTGCTCGCAGAGTTCGGCTACGGCGAGGGGGCCCCGGGCATCCTGCTCGCGCTGCGCGCTCTGGGCGCGATCGCCGCCGGGCTGATCGCCGCGTCTATCCATCGGCGCCTTCGCGCTCGGCTGCAGCCTGGTCATCGGCGTGGTGCGCGGCTGGGCGTTCAGGCGGCCTTGAACATGCCGGGTTCGAGGGAATGGCGTTCCAGGAGCCGGTAGAACTCGGTGCGGTTGCGCCCGGCCAGGCGCGCCGCCTTGGTGACGTTGCCCGCGGTGATCTTGAGGATGCGCACCAGGTAGTCGCGCTCGAAGGCGCGGCGCGCCTCATCGAGGGGCGTGAGCGCCGTGTCGGGCGCATCGAGCGCCTGGCGCACCAGAGACTCCGGGATCACTTCGGTGCTCGCCAGCGCCACCGCCTGCTCCAGCACATTGAGCAGCTGCCTGACGTTGCCCGGCCAGGGCGCCGACACCAGCAGCTGCATCGCCTCGGGCGAGAACCCCAGCCTCTGGCGCCGATAGCGCTCGGCCAGGCGCCCCAGAAAATGGTTGGCCAGCAGCGGTATGTCCTCGCGCCGCTCCGCCAGCCCAGGAATGGTGAGCTTCACCACGTTTAGCCGATAGTACAGGTCCTCGCGAAACTCCCCCGCGGCAATGCGCTCCTCGAGCTTGCGGTGGGTCGCCGAGATCACCCGCACGTCGATATCGTGGGACTCGTGCGAGCCCACCGGGCGCACCGTGCGCTCCTCCAGCGCCCGCAACAGCTTCACCTGCAGCGACAGCGGCATGTCCCCCACCTCGTCCAGAAACAGCGTCCCCTCCTGCGCCGCCTGAAACAGCCCCCGGCGATCGGCCACCGCCCCGGTAAAGGACCCCTTCTTGTGCCCA
>Ga0209471_1001332_pt1 | contig 14824 bp, 16 predicted proteins | sample GraSoiAngelo_128_FD_185885 | JGI IMG/M metagenome (GOLD analysis project Ga0209471, IMG submission 185885) | Grasslands soil microbial communities from the Angelo Coastal Reserve, California, USA - 14_0927_12_20cm (SPAdes) (version 2) | ecosystem: Environmental > Terrestrial > Soil > Grasslands ...
CCCTACACGCTGATCTACCGTGGCGGCGAGAAGGTGGCCGAGTTCGCCGGTGGCGGCATCGGCCGCCTGCAGGCGCGGCTCGGTCGGCTGCGCACCGAGGGGCGCTGAGCCCCTCGGCCGCTCACTTCAGGGCGTCCAGCCGCTTCACGATCTCGGCCTTCGGCACGGCCCCCACGACCGTCACCTGCAGCGCGCCGTCCTTGAAGAACATCAGCGTGGGGATCGAGCGCACCCCGAAGCGGCCGGCCAGCGTCGGCTCCTCGTCGACGTTGACCTTGCCGATCGTCACCCGATCGCCGTACTCCTGCGCGATCTCGTCGAGCACGGGCCCCACCGCCCGGCACGGCCCGCACCACGGCGCCCAGAAATCGATCAGCACCGCCCGCTCGCTCGTGACCACGCCGTCGAACGTGCCCGCCGTCACGTGCACGATCGCGCCCGGCACGGCTTCACTCTTCGCCATCGACGTCCACCTCCCCCCTGGTGGGACGTCGCGACGGCCGGCGAGGATTCAGACGGCTCAGCGCGCGGCTGGCACCGCCGCCATCGCCTGCTGGAAGCGCGCGGCCGCGCGACGCCCACCCGCCGGCTGCGCCTTGAGCAGCGTCTCCTGCTCCTTCAGCCGATCGTCGGTGCCGGGATGCGTCGACGCCCATTTCGCAAAGAGCCCCGACTTCGCTGGCTGCTTACCGCTCTCCTGAACGGCCTGAAGAAAGTCGCGAAGTCCGGCCGGATCGTAGCCCGCGCGCGCGGCGTACTTGAAGCCCACGCCGTCGGCCTCGCCCTCCTCTTTCCGGCTGTGCCCCTTCAGCAGGGCGCTGAAGGTGGTGTCGGCCCCGGCCTTGAGCGCGATCGGAGCGAACGTGTGCAGCGCGACGTCCCCGGCGCCGCCGACATGAGCAAATCCCAATCCGATCTGTGTCAACGACAAGAAGCCGGCCTTCTTCAGTGCCGACTGCCGCTCCTCCTTGATCGTCTCGTTGTGATGACGGAGCGCGACGTGGCCGACTTCGTGGCCGAGCACGCCAGCCAGCGCGGCCTCGTCGCGCATGAGCGCCAGCGTGCCGCGGGTGACGAGCACGTAGCCGCCCGGCGCCGCGAAGGCGTTGATCTCGTCGGTGTCGAGGACGCCGAAGTAGTAGTGGAGGTCGGGACGGTCGGACTGGACCGCCACCGCGTTGCCGACCAGCGCGACATAGCGGGTGAGTGGCTCATCGCGGAGCAGCGTGTAGCGCGAGCCGAGTGCCGTGGTGACGGCCCGACCGAGCTCGATTTCCTCCGGCTCGTCGATGTCCGTCGTCGCCGCCCGCGCGTCCGCCGGGTTCACGCCAGTGAGCCCCCGGGTCATGCCGCCGAAAACCGCACCGGGGACACCGCTCGGGCCGCCCCCACTCTCGCAACCGACCAGCACCAGGACGAGACCGACCGCGCGGAGCGCGAATGCCCGGCCCGTCATCGCGCGCCTCCCGTCTTGTCGCCCGGATCCTTCAGGAAGGCCTCGATCTGCGGGCCGTCGGGCTGGTGCGCCTCGACCCAGGTGACGATGCCGTAGTCGTAGCCTTTCTGCTTCGCGTAGTCTTGCGCGTAGACGCCTTTGGCGCCCTGCGAGGCGGCGGTACGCGAGGTGGAGATGTCGCCCGGCGCCGCCTTGAGGAAGTCGGACGTGCCGGGCTGAATCGGCGTCGGCTTCAGCGCCGCCTCGTACACCCAGCCCGTCTTCGCCCGCGCGGTCCGCACGGAGGCCCACTTGTCCTCGCTCTTGAGGACCTCCACCTGCTCGCCCTTGAGGACCGTGTCGACGATCTCGTAGAAGGAGCCGCGGCCGGCCCGGATGTCGACCTTGGTCCGCTCGACCCAGCGCGTCGTCTCGGCGGCCAGCGGCGCCGTGATCGTCCCCGCCAGCAGCATCGCCACGATCGTCGTTCGTCTCATGCCTTCACTCCTCATGCGTTGGGTTCCTTCACTTCGAGTACAGCACGTGCTCGCCCCGCCAGTCGGGCGGAGGCGGATTCACCAGGTACTCCTCACAGCGTCGCAGCATCTCCCGGGCCGGACCATCCTCCGGTTCCGCCTTCAGCACGGCCGCGAAGTGCTCGTGCGCCTCGTCGAAGCGGCGCTGCCGGTAGGCGGCCAGACCGTGCCCGTACCGCTCGTACGCCTCGAGACGCGGCAGGTCGGGCTCGCCGGCGACGACCTCGAACACCGGCACCGGCTCCGAGCGTCCCTTGACCTGCAGCCAGTCGAGCTCGCGGCCCGGCACGGCATGGGCCGCCGCGGCGACCGTCGAGCCGGCCACGAGGCTGAGCGTGCCGAAGACCTTGGCGGCGCCCTCCAGCCGCGAGGCGAGGTTCACGGTGTCCCCCATGACCGTGTAGTTGAACTTGGTGGACGAGCCCACGTTGCCGACCAGCGCCGGCCCCGTCGCCAGTCCCACGCGCATCGAGATGCGCGGCAGGCCGCGCGCCGACCAGCCGACGTTGAGCCGCTCGAGCGCCTTCAGGAGATCCTGGGTGGCGCGACAGGCCCGGGCGGCGTGGTCGGCCTGCTCGACCGGCGCGTTCCAGAACGCCATGACCGCATCGCCGATGAACTTGTCGACAGTGCCGCCGTGGCCCTGGATCACACCGGTCAGCGCCGTGAAGCACTCGTTCATCAGCTCGACGATCTCCCGCGGCGCCCGGCCCTCCGAGAGCGAGGTGAAGCCCGCCACGTCGGCGAACATCACGGTCAGCTCGCGCGTCTCGCCGCCGAGGGCGAGCTGGCCGGGATTCTTCACGAGCTGGTCCACCACCTCCGGGGCCACGTAGCGCGAGAACGCGCCGCGCAGGAACTTCCGCTCGCGGCCTTCGGTGAGGTAGCCGTAGCCGGTGACGCCGAGATGCGCCAGCACAGCGGCGATGGTCGGGGCCACCACCAGGAGCCAGACGTGGAAGGACGAGAAGACCCACGTCGCCAGGCCCAGGTAGCCGAGCACGAGCGCCAGGGCGAGCAGCGAGCTGTCGCGCAACGACGGAACGGCGCCGAAGAGCGCTCCGGTCATGGCGGCGAAGAGCAGCAGGGCCAGGGTCCGCGGGAGCAGAGGCGGCCGCACCAGCGCGTCCCCGTTCAGCAGGTTGTCGAGCGCGGTGGCGTGAATGACGTAGCCGGGCGTCACCGCCCGCATCGACGTCGGCCGCAGGTCGAGCAGCCCGGGGGCGGTCGAGCCGACGATGACGATCTTGTCGCGGAAGTCCTCGGGCCGGGCGACCGGGGGCGTCTGGCCCTGCTCCGCTTGAAGCGCCGAGTAGAGCACCCGCCAGAACGGGAACCGGCGGTACGCCTCCTCGCCTCCGTGGAAGTGGAGCAGGAGCCGGCCGTCCTCGTCGAGCGGCACCCGTCGTCCATCGAGGGTGATGTGCGTCGCCGCGGACTGACCCGGCAGGGACTCGACGCGACCGCCGAGCAGCGCCGCCAGCGCGAACGGCAGCGACCACACTTCGATCGCGTCGGGGCTGCCCGCCGGCGCGTAGGCCGCCGCCGGCAGCATCGAGCGACAGATGCCGTCCTCGTCGGGCGCGAAGCCGATCCAGCCGAGCGCGGCGGCCGCGCCGATGATCGGCGGCACCGGCAGCGTCGCCTTGTTGAAGACCTCGGTCGGTCGCCGCGCGAGCCGCCGCGTGGCGCGGTCGCTCAGGAGGCCGTCCGGCCAGGCGCGGTCCGGCGGAGTCTCGGAGCCGTCCGGCGGCGCGTAGCCGAGCATTACCGACTGCACGACGGGCTTGCCGGCCGTCTTGTCGGCGAAGTCGCGATCGTCCGGAGTCTCCCCCAGCTTCGTGTAGATGCTGCGCTCGCTGAAGAGGAGGTCGAACGCCACCGCGCGCGCCCCGCTCTTCAGCACGTAGTCGGCCACGGCCCCGTGGTAGTCGCGCGGCCAGGGCCAGCCCTGCTCGCGGCCAAATGCTTCGCGCGGACCGGCGATGACGTCGAGCGAGCGCTGGTCGATGACGACGGCCACGATGCGTGGATCGGCGCGACGCGCGTCGGCGAAGACGCGTGAGCGGAGATCGAGCGTGCGCCGCTCCCACGCCTCGAACAGCGAGATGGAGCCGAGGCCGACGGCGGCCACGCCGGCCACGAGGCCGATCAGCGCGCCCGCCAGGATCCTCGTGCGATTCAACGTCACCACACCACCGTCATTGCGTCGAGCGGAGGATCCGCCCCTTCGCCACCCCGCGCAGTATATCCTTGCCCGGGAGGAGAGACAGCGATGATCGAGGCCTGGTCGCCCCGCCTGCTCAGTGTGCTGCGCATGGTCGCGGCATTCCTGTACTTGCTGCACGGCACGCAGAAGCTGTTCGGGGTGCCGCCGAGCGCCAGCGGCGCCACCGTCCAGCTCGCCTCGCGGCTCGGCGCGGCCGGGGTGATCGAGATCGTCGGCGGCACCTTGATCCTGCTCGGGCTGTTCACCCGACCGGTGGCGTTCGTCTGCGCCGGCGAGATGGCGTTCGCCTACTTCCTCGCCCACGCTCCGCGTGCGCCGCTGCCCTTGCAGAATCAGGGCGAGGTGCCGGTGCTGTTCTGCTTCATCTTCCTCTACCTCGCCGCCGCCGGCGGGGGCCCCTGGAGCCTGGACGCCCTGCGGTCGAGGCGGGTGCGAGCGTGAACACGCTGCGGGTCGGCCACGTCGAGATCCTCGCGCTCTCCGACGGCATGCTCGAGTTCGATCTCTGCAACTTCTTCCCGACCATCCCCGAGGGCGAGTGGGAGCCCTACGAGGCGCACCTGCACGCGCACAAGGTGCGCTTCAACCTCGGCTCCTACGTGATCCGCGCCGACGGTCGCACCATCCTCGTCGACACCGGCCTCGGGCCGCGGCCGGCCGACACGCCGGACGCTCCGTGGGGCGAGCTGCTGCGCGACTTCACCGCCCGCGGCGTGCGGCCCGAGGACGTCGACATGGTCGTCATGACCCACCTGCACCGCGATCACGTGGGCTGGAACCTCACGGCCGACGGCCCGCGCTGGGTGCCGACCTTCCCGAACGCCCGCTACTGGGTCAGCCGCGGCGACTGGGAGGCCTGTCACCGGCCCGACCTGCAGCCGCAGCGCTATCCCAACGCGCCGACCTGCGTGTGGCCGCTCGCGGACCTCGGCCTCGTGGAGTTCATGGACGGCGAGCACAGCCTCACCCGCGGCCTCACCACGGTACCGACGCCCGGCCACACGCCGGGCCACATGAGCATCCTGGTGACGTCGGGCGGCGAGCAGGCGCTCGTCCTCGGCGACGCCGCCCACAGTCCCGTGCAGCTCGAGCAGCCCGACTGGGTCTCGCGCGCCGACATGGATCCCGACCTCACCCGCCGGACCCGTCGCGCGCTGCTCGATCGTCTCGAGCGCGAGAAGATCACCGTCGCCGCCGGACACTTTCCGGCGCCGGGCTTCGGGCGCATCGTGCGGCTGCAGGGGCGCCGCTATTGGCAAGGACTCTGAGCGCGGAGGGCTGGCAGCGCAACGTCTGGGCCCTCACGCTGATCGTCTTCATCGCCTACGTGGGCTTCCAGTTCAACTCCCCGTTCTTGCCGCTGTTCGTGCACGAGCTCGGCGTCAACGATCCCCGCAGCATCGCCCTGTGGTCCGGCGTGCTCTCGGCGGTGACCCCGGCGGTCTCCGGCCTGCTCGGGCCCTTGTTCGGCCGACTCGCCGACCGGTTCGGCCGCAAGGTCATGCTCATCCGCTCGCTGGCCGCCTTCGTCGTCATCATCGCGGTCATGGGCCTGGTGACCTCGGTCCAGCAGCTCTTCGTCGCGCGCCTCGTGCAGGGCCTGTTCGCGGGCTTCACGCCGATGGCGATGGCGCTGGCCAGCGTGTCGGCGCCGCGCGACAAGGTGCCGACGGCGATCGGCATGGTGCAGTCCGCGCAGCTGCTGAGTGTCGCCGTCGGCCCCGCCGCCGGCGGGTACGTCGCCTCGCACTTCGGCATCCGCTCGGCCTTCTTCGTCACCGCCGGGATGTGCGCGGTGGCGCTGATCGTCCTCGTCATCCTGTTCGAAGAGGTGTCCCCCGACCGGTCGTCGAGCGCGCGGGCGAGCGTGCCGCGGCTGCCGCTGGCGCAGGTGTTTCGCTATCCGCACTTTCCGGTCGTGCTGGCGATGCTGCTGATCGCCCAGTTCCTGGACCGGGGGCTGTCGCTGCTGATTCCGCTCGAGGTCGCGCGGCTGACCTCGGAGGACGCCATCGCGGTCATCTCGGGCGTGATCATCTCGGCCGCGGCCGTGACGGCCACCATCTCGGCCAACCTGGCCGCGCGGCTGTCGCGCGAAATCCCCGTGGCGCAGCTGCTCATCGTCGGCCTGCTCGCCGGCGGACCGCTCTGCGCCGCCATGGGGCTCTCGCACAGCTGGCCCGTCCTGCTCGTGCTCCGTGCCCTGCTCGGCTTCTGCATCGGCGGCGCGCTCACGCTGGCCTACGCGCTGGGCGCCCAGATCGTGCCGAGCGACAACCGCGGCGCCGCCTTCGGCTGGCTGGCGCTCGGAGTGCAGGTCGGCACCGCGGCCAGTCCGCTGGTGACCGGCGCCCTGGCGGCCGTGAGCCTGTCCGGCACGTTCGCCTTCGACGGCGCGGTGGCGTGGGTGGCGGCGGGCGTGCTGGCGTTCGGCGCTCGCGGCCTGCGCACGCGCCGTGAGCCGGCCGATCGCTGAACGGCAGGTGTCTCGATGGAGCTCGGCCTGACCCGCGCGCTGGCGCTGGCCGTCGCGCTCGCGCTGGTGGCCTGCGCGACCGGGCCGCGCCTGACGCCGCCGACCAGCGCGATTCCCGATCTGCGCGGGACGTGGAAGGGCACGTGGGGCGGCACGCCGCTCGCGCTCCTGGTCATCGACCAGCAGGGCACCCTTCCGGTGGGCGGCGTCACGCTCGGCCCGTGGTCGCTGAGCGGCGACGCCCTTCCCGCGCTCTCCGGCGTCCTGACGTTTCAGTCGGCCGGCGCGGCTGTCTCCATCAACGTCCAGGGGCGGTTCGGAGACTGGCACGATCGCCTCACGCTCGTGCTCGACGGCCTCACGTCGAACGGCGAGCAGATCGTGCTCACCGAGCTCAGGCCGGATCGCCTGCGGGGAACGGGGACGTCGCTGCCGAGCTGGAGGCCTCGGGGCCCGGTCGAGCTGCGCCGCTGAGGGAGCTGTCCGACCGTGTGGCGGTCATCTTCGCCGGCGCCGGCGACCGCCTGACAGGTCCCCCGGCCTAAGCGATGTCCTGGGCGCTCACGTCGTCCGCCGCGACCAGACACCGCTCGCACATGCTGAACGACCAGCCACCCTCGATCCGTCGCAGCGGCGACACCGCCACCCGGTCTGATCTCAGGCGCGATTTGAAGCTCACGCGGACAGAGTTCGCCTCGGCGTAGGAGAGAAACAGCCGCAGCGTGCGGTGTGTGGGATGCGGACACTCGGCGAGACGCGGCAACTGGGTGGCCTGCGGCCAGCGGGCGACGTGCCCATTGGCGTCGACGTCATTCATCGTTTCTACCCCGGCCGCGAGACCTATGGCGGCCTGTAAGATTGCAATCGGCATGCCCGTGACTGCGCGTCCGATCAACGGAGGCGCCAGCTCTTGTCCACGTAGCGCCGTCCGTCTAGGACGGAAACCTGGATCACCGCCCGATAGGTCCCGGCCTCCACGGTCCGCGTGACCGTGTCGAACGTCACCTGCTCGGGGTCGGGCCCGTCGGCGAGCGCCTCGGCGAGGACCCGGCCGTCGAGGCCGTCGCGGTCGGCGATGCCGAGAAGGGCCAGGATGGTAGGCGTCACGTCGACGTTGCCGGCCGGGACCCGCACCGTCGCGCCCCGCTTGAAGTCCACGCCCCAGGCGAGGCACGTGTTACGCACGTTCCACGGGCTCATGCTGCCGTGGTCGCTGATCAGGGGCGCGGCGCCGGAGGCGACACAGGCCCGGTCGGTGCCCGGCACGCCGAAGGCGTTCGGTCGGGACGTCCACGGAAAGGTGAGCAGCATGTCCGGGCCGCGCTCCGGATTCGCGGCGTGGATCAGCTCGAGCGAGAACGTCCCGGCGACGCCGCCGTGCGCGGTGCCCGGCCCGGCGGCCGCCGTGAACAGGACCCCACCCCACTCGCGCGACTGCACGAACCGCACGATCCGCGCGATGCGCTCGCCGTCGTGGTCCTTGACGTGCAGGGCGAGGGCCTGTCCGCTGCTGGCCAGCACCACGTCGTCGGAGTCGCGCGCCGCCTTGAGGCCGGCGCCGATCAGCTCGCCGACGACGTCGACGCCGGCCGTGTTGGTGCTGAAGCCGTGGTCGGAGACGACGAAGACGTCAGTCGACGCCGTGAGGCCGAGCCCGTCGATCGTCTGCAGCACGCGGGCGATCTCGCGATCGTCGCGGCGGATCGCCGCGCGGGCGGCGGGCGAGCCGACGCCGAGGCCGTGCTGGCTGTGATCGGGCTCGGTCAGCCAGTCGATCACGACGGCCGGCCCGAGCTCTGGCAGCACGTACTCGCGCAGCACGCGCTGCGCCCAGGCCACCGAGGCGTCGTAGGGGTCGGTCGCGCCGCCCTTCCGCGGCGCCGGACCGAACTTGCTCAGAATCGTCGCGCTGACGTCGGCCGGGTAGGCGACGGTCGTGCCGGGATCGAAGCCGCCGTTGACGAGCACGCCGACGCCCGCCGGCGCTCGCGGGTTCAGCAGCAGCGCGCTGCCGGTCGAGCCGGAGCTGACGGCGGCCAGCCGGAGACCATGCGCGTGAAGCCGCTCGCCGAGGGTGGCGACCGGCACGAGCCGGCCGCCGGTCGCCTGATCGAGTCTCAGCAGCGCGCGATGGTCGTCGGTGCTGAACGCCCGCGCAGGGTCGAGCGCGGGGACGTACATCTGGTTGCCGGGGATCCCGTTCGTCGCCGGCTGGGTGCCGGTCGCCAGCGCGGCCGCGTTCACCCGCGTGACCGTGGGGAACACGGCGTGGCCGTTCGCGAAGTCCACGCCCTCGGCGCGCAGGCGGAAGAGGGTGGGCGTGTCCTCCGCGGTGATCGCGTCGGGCCGCAGCCCGTCGACGACGAAGACGACGACGAGACGTGCGGCGGTCAGGACGGGCGCGTCAGCGACGCGCAGCGGTCGAGGATCGGCAGCACCTCGCCGGCCTTCGCGGGCGGCAGGTTGAAGACCAGCCGCGCGACGCCGGCCTCACGGTAGCGCGCGATGAGGTCGCGGTCCTCGGGGACGCCGAAGATCGTGATCGGCAGGGTGGCCGGATCGCGACCGGCCTCGGTCGCCATCTTGCGGAACTCCAGCAGCAGCCCGAGCACGTCGCCGTACGCCGGCCGGCGGGCGTGGGGCACCCAGCCGTCGCCGTAGGCGATCGCCCGGCGCGCGCCGTAGGGAAACGCGCCGCCGACGATCACGGGCGGATGCGGCTTCTGCACCGGCTTGGGCCACGTCATCATCGGTGGAAACGTCACGTGGCGCCCGTCGTAGGCGGGCTTGGACTGCGTCCAGATCGCCTTCATCGCCTCGACGCGCTCGCGCATCACCGCAAAGCGCGACTCGAAGGCGGTGCCGTGGTCGGCCATCTCCTCGGCGTTCCAGCCGGCGCCAATGCCGAAGAGGAAGCGGCCGCCGGAGACCTGGTCGAGCGTGGCCACCTGCTTGGCGGTCTGGATCGGATCGCGCTGCACGACCAGACAGATCCCGGTGGCGACGCGCAGCCGCGTGGTGACCGCCGCCGCCGCCGCCAGCGTGACGAACGGATCCATCACGTCGTAGTACTTCTTGGGCAGCTCGCCGCCCTGCGGGAACGGCGACTGGCGTGAGAGCGGGATGTGCGAGTGCTCGGGCGCCCACAGCGACTCGAACCCACGCTGCTCGAGCGCTTGCGCCAGCTCGACCGGGCCGATCGAATAGTCGGTGAAGAAGAGCGCGGCGCCGACGTCCATGGCCCGCATGGTAACCCCGGGCACGGGTTCAGGTCACCCGCGCCGGGCCGGCGCTAGGCGGAGCCTCGAACCGCCGACCGGTAGCGCCGGCTCCAGCAGGCCGGGTGCAGCAGGGCTTCGCCGTCGCGGCGAATCGGGGTGCCCGGCAGGACCTCGCGCGAGCAGAGGGGACAGACGACCTTGGGACAGCTCGTGTGCTGGACGCGGCCGTCCTGGCGGAACACGACCGCCTCGCCGACCGTGATGCTCGTCCGGCACACCGCGCAGCGCGGAAGCTCCGCCTCACCCATGCTGTTATGACGCTACCGAGCGCCCGGCGTCTCGCCAATCGGGGAATCCCCGAGTTGCCGGGGGGAAATTCCCTAGGAGCCCCCCGGAGTATAGTTGGGGCGATGACCGCGGTGGCCTCGGCCCGCATGTACTCGTGGTCGCCGACGCTGACGGCCGCCTGGCAGCGCCTGCTCGACTGGGTGTCGGCGCGGGCCTCGGTGGAACTGGCCGTCCTGAATCTCGCCGACCCCTATCCACTCGAAGAACTGTGGGCGCGCGAGGACCTCGGCTGCGTGTTCATGTGCGGCTATCCGTGGGCCATGCGGGCCGAGCGGCCCCACCTGCTCGCCGTGCCGGTGCCCTCGCCCGCACGGTACGGCGGCCGGCCGGTGTACTTCACGGACTTCGTGGTGCGCGCCGATGGGCCGCACCGCACGCTCGAGGACACCTTCGGCGGCTGCATCGCCTACTCGGTCGAGCATTCGCACTCCGGCTACAACGCCGCCCGCTTCCACCTGCTCGACCATCGCCGTCCGGACCGGCCGACGCTCTACGCCAAGGTGCTCGGCCCGCTGCAGCGGCAACTGCCCGTGATCGACGCCGTGCTCGACGGCCGCGCCGACGTCGGGCCGGTCGATGGTTACGGCCTCGATCTGCTGCGCCGCCACGCCGCCGAGCGCGCACGACGCGTGCGCGTGGTGGCGACGACGCTGGCGGCGCCGAGCGCCCCGCTGGTGGCCTCGCCCATCGTCGACGCGCCGGCGCGCGCGCGGCTGACCGAGGCCCTGCTGGCCGCCCACGCCGCGCCCGAGCTGGCGCCGACGCTCGACGAGCTGCTCATCGCGCGCTTCGTCCGCGCCGATCCCGCCGCGTTCGACGTCATGCTCGACCGCCAGCATCTCGCCGAAGCCGCCGGCTACCCCCGGCTTTCTTGAAACATGGGGGCCCCGAAATGGCCCCCAAGCCCCAACGCTCGGGGCCGCCCCGGCAAAGCCGTGGCGGCCCTCGATCTCCGCGTCTGTTGACAACCCGACGGGACGCGTCCCACACTGTGCGCCACTCGTCACCCGTGCGCTGGGAGGATCGACGATGGGCCACGACCACGAGCACGTCCTGCTTGCCACCCTCAAGCGCCAGCTCGTCGATCGGCAGATCGACCGCCGGGAGTTCCTCCGCTACGCCACCTTCCTCGGCATGGCGGCGCCGGCCGCCTATGCGTTGGCCGGCCGGATCACCGGCGAGCCGCTGGTGGCGCCGGCTGCCGCGCAGAACCTGCCACGCGGGGGGACGCTGCGCATCGGCATGCGGTGCCAGGACCTCAAGAGCCCGCACACCTATTCGTGGATCGAATCGGCCAACACCGCGCGTCAGGTGGTCGACTACCTCACCGTCACCGGCGTGGACAACATCACGCGGCCGGGCCTCGTCGAGAAGTGGGAGGCGAGTCCCGATCTCAAGACCTGGACGCTGAAGCTGCGCCGCACCGTGAAGTGGCACAACGGCCGGCAGTTCAACGCCGACGACGTCGTGTGGAACCTCAAGCGCGTGCTCGACCCCAAGACGGGATCCTCCACCGTGGGCCTCATGAAGGGGTTCCTGCTCGAGGAGTTCGAGACCGGCGACAAGGACGAGAAGGGCAATCCCAAGAAGTCGACGCGGCTCTGGGACGCCAACGCCATCCAGAAGGTCGACGCCTTCACCGTCCGCCTCAACGGCAAGACGCCGCAGCTGGCGATTCCCGAGCAGCTCTTCCACTACCCGCTGCTCATCCTCGATCCGGCCGAGAACGGCGAGTTCAAGGTGGGCTCGAACGGCACGGGCGCCTTCACGCTGGTGGAGAGCGAGGTGGGACGGCGGCAGGTGCTCAAGGCCCGCAAGGAGCCGTACTGGGGCGGGGGGCCGTACCTCGACCAGATCGAGTTCATCGACCTCGGCGACGATCCCGCGGCGGCGGTGAGCGCGCTGGCCAGCAAGCAGGTGGACGGTCTCTACGCGTCCGACATCGTGCAGCTCGACGCCCTGCAGAAGCTGCCGCACGCCCAGATGTACTCGGTGACGACGGCCTACACGGCCACCGCGCGCGTGCAGCCGATCAAGCCGTTCGACGACAAGCGCGTGCGCCAGGCCCTGCGCTACGCGATCGACTCGAACACCATTCTGCAGATCTCCTACAAGGGCCTCGGGCAGGTCGGCGAGCATCACCACGTGAGTCCAGTGCATCCCGAGTACGCCCGGCTCGTCCCCTTCCAGCGCGACGTCACCAAGGCCAAGCGCCTGCTCGCCGAGGCCGGCTACCCCAATGGCATCGACGCCGAGATCGTCTGCCGACCGCAACCGGCCTGGGAGCTGCTGGCCGTGCAGGCCATGGTCGAGCAGTGGAAGGACGCCGGCATTCGCGTGAAGATCAACGTGATGCCGTCCACCCAGTACTGGGAAGTGTGGACGAAGGTGCCGTTCGGCTTCACGACGTGGGCGCACCGGCCGCTGGGCGTCATGAGTCTCGCGCTGGCCTACCGCACCGGCGTGCCATGGAACGAGTCGAAGTACTCCAATCCGGAGTTCGACCGCCTGCTCTCGCTGGCCGAGGGCACGATCGACGTCGCCGCCCGCCGCGAGGTCATGGCGCAGCTCGAGCGCATCCTGCAGGACGACGGGCCGATCGTGCAGCCGGTGTGGCGGGCGGTCTTCACCTTCTACGACAAGCGCGTGCAGGGCTTCAAGGCGCACCCCTCGGGGTACCTCTTCGGCCACCAGCTGGCGATCACCGCCTAGCGACGTCGTCCGGATGATCCGATCCGTCCGGCCCCTGCGCGCGCTCCTCGCGGTGCTGCTCGTCGCCTCGGCGTGGCCGGCGAGCGGGGTGGCGCAGTCGAAGCCGCTGCGTCCCTACACGCTCATCCTGGACTTCGTGCCGACCGGCGAGTACATCCCGCACTACACCGCGCTCGAGAAGGGTTGGTACCGCGACGAGGGGTTGGACGTGAAGATCCTCCGCGGCCAGGGCTCGGCCGACACCGTCAAGCGCATCGCCGCCGGTCAGGGCGAGGTCGGCATCGCCGACATCTCGGCGCTGATCGCCGCGCGCGCCAACACCGACGTCAAGGTCAAGGCGATCGCGCTCTGGTACCGCCGCCCTCCGCACGGGATCTTCGTGCGCGCCGACTCGCCGATCAAGACGCCGAAGGAGCTCGAGGGCAAGAAGCTCGCGATCTCGCCCGGCAACAGCCACCAGATCCTGTGGCCGGTCTTCGAGAAGCCGCCTCGATGCCGCCCGCGCTCATCAAGGGCACCACCGACGCCGTGCCGTTCTTCGTCGTCCACGAGGCGCGCATCCGGAAGATCGCCCGCCAGCAGAACGCCGACATCCGCGTGCTCACCGCCTGGGCCGATCTCGGCCTCGATCTCTCCTCGACCTCGCTGGTCGCCCGCGACGACACGATCGCCAGGGACCCTGACGGCCTCAAGGCGTTCCTGCGCGCCACGCTCAAGGGCGCCGACTACGCGTTCCGCAACCGGCATTTCGACGAGGGCGTCGGCTCCGTCCTCAAGCACCACCCGGAGGTCGATGCCGACGGCGCGCTGGGCGCGGCCCAGGTGGCCGCCCGCTTCGTCTACGCCGAGGAGGTGACGAGCGGCAAGGCTGCCGTCGGCCAGTTCGAGCCGGCCCGGCTCGAGAAGACGCGCGACCTCTACACGCAGGTCCTCGAGCTGAAGCGCAAGGTGCCGCTCGAGGAGCTCTACACGAACGACCTGTTGCCCGAGAAGAAGTAGGCGCCTCGGGCCGACGTGATCCGCCTCGACCACGTCGACAAGACCTACCGGACGCGGCGCGGCGACGTCGTGCGCGCGGTCGAGGACATCTCGCTCGTCGTCGGCGAAAACGAGTTCGTCACCCTGGTCGGGCCGAGCGGCTGCGGCAAGAGCACGCTGCTGAAGCTCGTGGCCGGGCTCACCGAGGCGACGGGCGGCGCCGTCTCCGTCCGCGGGCGGCCGGTGAGCGAGCCCTTCGCCGACGTCGGCTTCGTGTTCCAGCAGCCGGTCCTGCTCCCGTGGCGCTCGGTGGTCGACAACGTGCTCTTCTCCGTCGAGATGCTCGGGCTCGAGCCCCGGCAGTACCGCACGCAGGCGGCCGGCCTGCTCGAGCTGACCGGCCTCGGCGGCTTCGAGACGAAGTATCCGCGCGAGCTGTCGGGCGGCATGCAGCAGCGGGTGGCCATCTGCCGTGCGCTCTTGCCCGACCCCGGCCTCCTGCTGATGGACGAGCCGTTCGGCGCGCTCGACGCGATGACGCGGGAAGAGATGAGCCTCGAGCTGCTGCGCGTCTGGGAGGAGCGCCGCAAGACGATCCTGTTCGTCACCCACAGCATCCCGGAGGCGATCCTGCTCGCCGATCGCGTCGTCGTCATGACGCCGCGCCCGGGCCGCGTCGCGCGCGTCCTCACGATCGACCTGCCGCGGCCGCGCACGATGGACCTCGAGTTCGACGGCCGGTTCAAGGACGCCAGCGACGAGATCCGCAGCCTGATCTTCGCCGCCCGCAAGGACCGACGGTGATCGCCCGGCTCATACGGCGGGCGGCCGGGGAGTTCGCGGTGCCCGCCCTCACGCTGCTGGGGGCGCTGCTGGCGTGGGAGGCGG
>Ga0209471_1001333_pt1 | contig 14821 bp, 12 predicted proteins | sample GraSoiAngelo_128_FD_185885 | JGI IMG/M metagenome (GOLD analysis project Ga0209471, IMG submission 185885) | Grasslands soil microbial communities from the Angelo Coastal Reserve, California, USA - 14_0927_12_20cm (SPAdes) (version 2) | ecosystem: Environmental > Terrestrial > Soil > Grasslands ...
TTACCGAGTTGGACGTTCGGAAGTGCCTGATGGCGCCTACACGGTGCCGTTCGGAAAGGCGGCTGTGGCCCGCGAAGGGGAGCACATCACGCTGGTCGCCTGGAGCGCGGCGGTTGAGCTCTGCCTTAGGGCGGCGCAGCGGCTGCAAGAGGAAGGCGTCTCGGCTTCGGTGCTGGATCTGCGCACCCTGGTGCCCCTCGATGTGGAGACCCTGTGCACCGAGGTGGCGAAGACGGGGCGTTGCGTGGTCGTGCACGAGGCGCCGCTCTCGGCCGGCTTCGGGGCTGAGATTTCCGCCACGCTCATGGAGCAGCTCTTTTACGACCTGGACGCACCCGTCGCCCGGGTGGCGGCATACGACGTCCCCTTCCCGGCGGCCTCGCTCGAAGACCATTACCTGCCGTCCCTGGACAGGGTCCTGACGGCGGTGAGAAAGACGCTGGAGAGCTGAGCGCGCGTGAAGGTGCTGGTCGTCGGGGCCGGGCTCTCGGGCCTCGTCGCAGCCAACGAGCTGCAATCTGCGGGCCACGAGGTGGTGGTGCTGGAAGCCCGCGACCGCGTAGGAGGCCGGGTGTTCACGTTGCGTCACGGGTTGGCGGATGGTCAGTTCGCGGACGTCGGCGCCGAGATCATCTACCACGGGCAGAATGAAATCGCCGGTCTCTGTGAAAAGTACGAGCTGGAGCTCACCGAAGAATTCAGTCTCGGGACTGACGTCCCCGACCTAATCTTCGGCGGCCGGCGCCTCGAGCGAGAGGCGGCAGCCGAGCTCGTCATGGAACTGCGCGTGGCAATCCGCAAGACGCGCCCAGGACGCTACGAGTCGGTGGCGCAGTGGCTGCGGCGGGCACGCGTCTCCGGGGCAGCGGAACTTCTGCTGGCCGCGATCGCCCAATCCACGCCGGCTTCTCCGCTCCGGCTCGCCGACGCTGAGGAGCTGAACGTCGAGCTCTCCTGGGGCGAGGGCTTCCGCAAGATCAAGGGTGGCAATGACCTGTTGCCGCGAGCCATGGCGGACAGAGTCGACGTGCACCTCAACCAGCCGGTGCGGATCGTCGGCTGGAGCCCGACGGGGGTGACCGTCGAGTCTGACCAGAAGACGCTTCGTGCCGACCGGGTCGTGGTCACCGTGCCGGGGCCGCTGGTGTCAGAGATGGGCTTTGCCCCGGTCCTGCCCATTGAGAAGGTGAGGGCGCTCTTGCAGCTGAGGTACGGCAATGCGACCAGGCTCGTCGCGCAGTACTCGGAGCGCGACCTCATCAAGAAAGCAATCGGCGCGGGCTGTTTTACGGATCGAATGCCGGGCTTTTTCATGGAGCAGTCCATCCATCAGGGTGGCGATAAGATCGTCGTCTCCGGCCTGGCTGCGGGTGATTCAGAGCCATCAGGGCTCACGGATGAGGACATCTTGGACCAAGTGGACGCCACCATAAGCTCGGTCGTCGGACGGCCGATCAAACGCCTCTTCGGGTTGGTGAAGAGCTGGACCCGCGACCCGTGGTCGCGCGCCGTGGTCAGGGCGCCCATCGGCGACCAGCGGGATTCGGTGCTGCCGCTGATTGCCGCTCCACTCGGTGGCCGGTTGTTCTTTGCCGGGGAGCACACCGACAACCGAATCGGCCCCGGCGGCATGGAGGGCGCCATCAAGTCGGGCTACCGCGTCGCGCGCGAAGTGTTGGCGGAGGCTTAGCGGGTCGCGGGATGGACGATCGAGAGTTCCTGATGATCCCAGGCCCCGTGTCCGTCGACGAGGAAATCCTCGAGGCGCTTGGGCGATCCGTTCGCGCGCACTACGGGGACGCCTGGACCCAGATCTACAAACACGCTACGGCGAGCATGCGCGACGTTTTCAAAACAGCCGGCGAAGTTCACCTGGTCTTCGGGTCAGGCATCGCTGGAGTCGAGATGTGCATCTCGAGCGTGCTCTCGCCGGGCGATGAGGTCTTGATCCCAAGCAACGGGCTATTCGGCGACCGTATGGCCGAGGTCGCGATCGCCAACCGACTCCAGGTCCATAGCTTCCGCCCTGGCCTCTCCGAGGCGATCACGGCCGCGCAGGTCCGGGCAGCGCTCGCGGAGCATCCTGGAGTTCGCGCCGTATGCATAGTCCACCACGAGACGTCGGTCGGCATTCTCAATGAAGTGGAGGGGATCTGCCGTGCAGCGCGCGATCATGGGGTGCTGGCGATCGTCGATGGCATCTCGTCCGTTGCAGGCGTCCCTTTCGAGATGGACGCCTGGGGCGCCGACCTCTGCGTCACCGTCGCCAACAAATGTATTGGCGGAGCAATCGGTGTGGCGCCGGTCGCCGCAGGTCCGCGCGCCCTCGCGGCCCTTGACGACGGCCGCCCAAAGGCGGCCGGTTGGTACCTGAACCTGGCCACCTGGCGCCGCTATACCGAGCTGTGGGGCGGATGGCACCCGCACCCGACGACGATGCCAACCAATGTCATCGAGGCATTCGATCTTGCCGTCACCCGGCTGCTGGAGGAGGGCGTGGAAAACCGGTGGCGACGGCTGGCGGCAGCCCGCGACCGGGTCCGCGACGGTCTCGAGGAGCTCGGGTTCGAGATGCTGTCGCCCACGAGCGTGGCCTCACCGGTGACGACCGCATCGTTTGGTTTGCCGGGCATGGACGTCAGCGACTACATCGAATGGCTGCTGAAGAATCACCGCATCCGCATCGGGGGTGGGCTTGGCGAGCTCCGAGGCCGGATCTTCCGCGTCGGCCACATGGGCCGAGCCGCCGAGCCCGAGGCGATCGATCGCTACCTACGCGTCACGGCCGATTACATCGAACAAGCTGGGCTTGCGGGCGTGCATAAGTAGGCAGAGTTCCCTGGTTAGAGCCTGATGGAGGCGGGCGACCACTCCTCGATCCCGCGCTGCACCTGATTGAGGAACCTGGAGGCCGCGAGCCCATCGATGATGCGATGGTCGAAGGACATCGTCAGATTCATCATCGGCCGGATCACGACCGTATCGTCGACGACGACAGGGCGCTTCTTGATGGCCTCGGTACTGAGGATTGCGGCCTGCGGTTGGTTGATGATGGATTGGCCCGCGACCGATCCGAGCGCTCCAGTGTTGTTGAGCGTGAACGTTCCGCCCCGGACGTCGTCGGGACGGAGCGAGCGGTTGCGTGCGCGTGTGGCGAGGTCGTTGACGGCATGCGCGAGGTCGTCGAAGCCCTTCTGGTCGGCGTCCCGGATCACCGGGACGATCAAGGTGTCCGGCAGCGCCACCGCCATGCCCATGTTGACGTAGTGCTTGAGGACGATGCCCTCGTCCGTCCAGCTCGAGTTCAGGTAGGGGTTGTCCAGGAGGGCGTCGCAGACGATCTGGATGAAAAATGGCACGTACGAAAGAGCGAAGCCGTGCGTCGCCTGGAAATCCTCCCGGTGCGCGTCGCGGTACTCGACCAGGCGGGTCACATCCACCTCTCGCAACGACCAGGCGTGCGGGGACGTGCTCACGCTGCGGACCATATGGTCGGCAATCTGACGGCGTACGGCGGAGACGCGCACGAGCTCTTCCCTGGCGCCCGAGCGGGCGGGGCCGGCGGCCGCACCGGCATCCGCGGTCGCCGCGGCCCCCTGGGCCGACAGGTACGCGACAACGTCGTCGCGGGTCAGCCGGCCGCCCGCGCCGGTGGCCGTGACCTGCGAGAGCTCCACGCCATTCTTCTCAGCGAGACGTTGCACCGCGGGGCTGACCTTCTGGACCTTGGTCGGGGTGGGAGCGCGCACGGCCGGGCTGGGCGCGGCCGGTGATTCGGTTGAGACGGCGCCCTTCGCCATTGCAGGCTCGGAAGGGGTCGTGGTCGCGCCCTCGATCTCGAGCTCGGCCAGCGCGGTCCCCACCGCCACTGTCTGCCCCTCTGCCACCTGGATGCGCACGAGCCGCCCTTCGAAGGGTGAGGGGATCTCGGCGTTGACCTTGTCGGTCACCACTTCGACGATCGGCTCATCTCGGCGGACCATCTCGCCTTCCGCTTTGAGCCAGCGTTCGACCGTGCCCTCGGTAACCGATTCTCCGAGCTGCGGCATCTTCAGCGTGGTCAGACCCATCAAGTTTTCCTGCTCTGGATTGTATCGACGCGTGTTCTACGATTCGGTGGCGCCGAACGCACATATGCACGGGAGGGGGCGAATGGCTCGTCGATTCCGATTTGGCATCTGCACCGACCAGAACATGACCTGGGAGAAGAACGTCGAGCGCTGGCAGTGGTTCGAGAAACTTGGTTTCGAGAGCGCGTGGCTCTGCGATCACCTCATCCAGCCCAGCCGCCCACAGGGACCCTACTTCGAGGCATGGACTTTGCTCGCAGGCCTCGCGGCACAGACCGAAAAGATCCGGATCGGGGTGCTCGTGACTTCCAATACGTTCCGCCACCCATCCGTCCTGGCCAGGATGGCGGTCACCGTGGATCACATCTCCAACGGCCGATTGGAGGTTGGGCTCGGCGCCGGCTGGTACGAACCGGAGCACACGATGTTTGGAATCCCGTTTCCGGAGACCAAAGAGCTGGTCGCCCGGTTTCGTGAGGCGGTCCAGGTGGTGGATCTCATCACCAGGGAGGACACGAGCTCCTTTGCGGGCGAGTACTACCAGCTGAAGAACGCGCAATCACGCCCGCACAGCGTCCAGAAGCCGCGCCCCCCGCTTGTGATAGGCGCCTTCGGGCCGAGGATGCTCAAGATCGTCGCCACCTATGCGGACACCTGGAATGCGTTCGGGACACCACAGGAGATGCGCGAACGCAACCAGATGCTCGATGACTACTGCCGCGAGATCGGGCGCGACCCGGAGACGCTCGATCGCTCGATCTATTACTGGGTGGCCAAGTCAGACGCAGATCCGTGGGCGTCCAAGCAGGCTTTCTACGATGGGATCGGACCCTATATCGAGGCGGGCGTCAACCAGTTCATCCTCGACCAGCCTCGCGACGAGCAGATCCACATGCTCGAGTGGGTGGCAGCCGAAGTGCTTCCGAGATATGCGCGCGAGGCGCCCCGGAAGGTCGAGGCTGCGACAGCCGCACAGATCGATACCTCGATGTGGAAGGCGCCGCAGGACCACGTGTGAGGCGGGACGCTCAACCCTAAGCCGCGGCCCGCGACCTGACCAGAAGGCGCGGCGCAAGAGACCCGACCACGGCCATCAGGATCCCTCCGACAACGGGCGGCCAGAAGGCCATCGCAACCTGGCCCGTGCTGTCGACCAGCACACCAGCGGAGATGGGGCCGGCGAACGCCAGCGTGTAGCCTGCCGTGAACATCAAGGCTGAGAATCCGGCCGCCTCGCTCTCATTGCTCGCCAAGAGGGGCGGCAGCGCGACCGACCCCACGAAGGCGGCGCCCGCGCCCAGCCCGACCATGAAAGCCAGCGGCCAGGCGAAGTTGCTCAATCCGAGCAGAAGCCCGAACGAGCCTGCCGCAGCCAGCACGCCGGCGATGACATAGAACCCGGTCGAGAGGGCGTACTGCCACCGGAAAAAAGCAAGAGCCAACAGCAGCAGGATGGGGAAGAGGTTCAGGAAGAGCAGGGTCGTCGCCAGGTATGCCGCACCGCGGTCTTTGACCAGGAAGGGCAGCCACGTGGCGACCGTGTAGTAGACGAGGTTCTGAAACGTGAACAGCGCCGCCACCTGCCAGGCTCGTGGGTCTCTGGCGATTGCACCGAGGTGGATCTGGGGTGCCGCAGCGCTGTCGCGCGGGGTGAATCGGATCCACAGCAGGGCGCTGGTGCCCGCGACCGCGGCCCAGACCAGAAACATTCCCCGCCACCCAATCGCTCCCGAGACATAGGGCGAGAGCGAGGCCCCAAACACGCTGCCTAGCAGCAGGCCGTTGCCGTAGAGGCTGCCGGCTCGCGCGATCGCACCTGGGAACCAGCGCCGGATGAGCACCGCGAGCGAAGGCTGGGCAATCGCGATCGAAAGCGTGAGCAGGCCGCTGCCGGCGAACACCCAGAACACCGCGGGCGGGAGGGTGAGTGAGACCGTGACGATGGCGAGGCCGACGCCACAAACCGAAACGATGCGCCGCGCGCCGTATCTGGTGGCGAGCAGGGCGCCGGGGATCGAGGCGACACCCAGCATCAAGACAGCCAGTGAGGTGATCGAGCCCGTCACTGAGAAGCTGAGGCCGAGCTCGGAGCGGATCGCCGGCAGCGACGGCGGAATCGCGAACAGGATCACGCGCAGGTTGAAGGCCGTGAGCCAAACGAGTCCGAGCTGGATGACGTTTCGCCGCAAGTCGCGTCAGATCGTAGGGACTTCGAGTCGGCGTGCGTCTGCTAGGTTGACATCGCTACGGAACGCGTCGGGACGGCGATCATCGGCGGCGGCATCGTCGGTTGCGCCGTCGCCTACTACATGGCCCGAGAGGGTGAGACTGGCATTCTGCTGCTCGAGGCCGATCAGCTCGGCAGCGGCTCGACCGGTGGTTCTTTCGGGGGCGTCCGGCAGCAGTTCAGCACCCCACTCGAGATCGAGTTCTCGCGCCGCGGGCTGGAGTTCTGGCGCACCGCATCTCGCGTGTTCGATACGCCGCTGACCTGGCACGAGAACGGCTATCTATTCATGACCGGTCAGCCGGACATCATGGCCAAGCTCGCCGAGGCGGCGGCGCTGCAGAAGAGCATGGGGCTGACGGAAGTTCATATCGTCGACCCAGAGCAGATCCGCGAGCTGGTGCCATGGATAGGGACGCATGGCCTCCTCGGTGGCACATACACGCCGCATGACGGGAGGGTCACGCCAACCGAAGGCGTTGCCGTTCTGATGCAGGCCGCCCGGTCAAGCGGAGTCCGCTATCGCGAGCACTGGGAGGTCAGATCGCTCGAGCGCGCCGGAACCATGTGGCGCCTCACCGGGCCAGGCGTGGTGGAAGCCGAGCGAGTGGTGGTCTGCACCGGCTACTGGAGCTCCGACCTCATGCGCCCATTCGGGCTGGAGCTGACGATCAGGCCTCAACCGCTGTTCAGCGCGATCACCGGGCCGGCGCTCGCGGGGCAGCGCGTCCCGCTCACCATCGATCTCGACACCGGCCTGCTGATCGAACGAGAAGGCGCCGGACTGGTGATCGCGATCCTGTTCGAGGAGAATCCGCCGGGTTACGGTCACACGCGCATGCTGGAGGAGTTCGGCGAATTGGCTCGGGTGCGCGCTCCTACGCTGGCCGACCTTCAAGTGGCGCGCCACGTGGTCGCGAACGTCGACATGGGCGGCGACGGCCAGCCCTACGTCGGACTTGTCGAGGACGGCCTGTGGATGGTCGCCGGATTCGGCGGTCATGGCGCCATGCATGGTCCCCCGGTGGCGGAGCTGCTGGCAAAGGTCATCGCCGGCCGGCCGGATTCGACGGTGGACCTGGGACCGCTGAGCCCGTGGCGGAAACCCGGCGCGACAACGGAATGGATGGTGGCCGCCAAGAAGGGCTGACATGTCACCTGAAACGATGCGTCCGCCTGTCCCTCCCGAGCTGTTGCGGCTGGGCCTGGTACTGCCCACCTGGACCACGACCGACCTTCATTGGTCGGAGATCCTGGACATCGCGAGCACCGCCGCAGAGGTCGGCTTCGACGCCCTCTACGTCACCGATCATCTGCTGCTGCCAAGCAACAACGCCGAGCTGAAGCGTCGAGCGGGAGTCGACTTCCCCGACGATCCCGAAGTCGAGCTGGAAGGCTACCTCGAGTGCTTCTCGGTGCTGGCTGCCCTGGCGGTCGCGATCCCGAACGTTGCCATCGGCTCCTTGGTCGCCAGCACCGGCTACCGCAATCCGGGGCTGATGGCGAAGATGGCGGTGACCATCGACGACATCAGCGGCGGCCGGCTTGTACTGGGCCTGGGCTCCGGGGACTCCGAGGGCGAGCACCTCACCTTCGGATTCCCGCACGAGCAGCGCGTCGGCCGGTTCGAGGAGGCGCTGCAGGTCACGCGCGACCTCTTCAGCAGAGACACTCTTGACTTCGATGGCGCCCACCATCGCATGCGATCGGCACGGCTCCTGCCGGTGGCATCGAGGAAAGGCGGACCGCCGATCCTGATCGGGACGCTGAACCCGCGCCCGCGAATGCGCCGGCTGGTGGCCCAGTACGCGGACATCTGGAATGGCTGGTTGGGGTACACGGATGCCAGCCCGGAATCGGCGGCCGAGCAGCTTCGGATCATCGATGCCGCCTGCCGCGAGCATGGGCGCGACCCCAACACGCTGGTAGCCACGACTGCGGTGCGCGGGGCCATGCCGGGGTCCGGCTACGTCCCCAGGCCGGACGAGCGGCCGCTGTCGGGCCCGCCGCAGGAGATGGCGGAGACGCTCAGGGGACACGCCCGCCTGGGCATCACGGAGGTGCAGGTGGCCTTGACGATGGGCGGTCCCAAAGGCGTCCGAGCATTCGCGCCCGTGATCGCAGACCTGCGGTCGAGTTAGGCCGCGAGCGAATCAGTCGACCGGGAACTCAACCCCCTGTGCCAGCGGCAGCTCGGACCCGTAATTGATCGTGATCGTCTGCCTGCGCATATAGCCCTTCCAGGCGTCCGAGCCGGCCTGACGCCCGCCGCCCGTCGCCTTCTCACCGCCGAACGCGCCGCCGATCTCGGCCCCTGAGGTGCCGACGTTTACGTTGGCGATGCCGCAATCGGATCCGACCGCGGAGAGCCACCGTTCAGCTGCCGCGAGGCTGGTGGTGAAGAGGCCGCTGCTCAGGCCCTGGGGGACCGAGTTGTTGAGCTCGATGGCCTCGTCCAGTGTGTCCACCTCGAACACGTGAAGGATGGGCGCGAAGATCTCCTCGCGGACGATCGGCATGTCTTTGGTCGACTGCACGATCGCCGGCTCGACGAAATACCCGGCTCTTTCCGCCAGCACTGTTCCGCCGTAGACGAGCTTGCCGCCCTGCCGGTGGATCTCCGCGAGGCCCTCCTCGTAGTCACGCACGGCCTCGCTTGAAACGAGCGGGCCCATCAATGTCCCATCCTCGAGTGGATCGCCGATCTTGACGGTCCGATACGCCGCCACCAGCTGGTCCAGAAAACGGCCGGCGATGCCTCGCTGCAGAATCAGCCTGCGCGTGGTCGTGCAGCGCTGGCCCGCCGTGCCGACGGTCCCGAACGCGACCGCGCGAAGAGCGAGCCTGAGGTCGGCGTCGTCGAGGACTATGACTGCGTTGTTGCCGCCCAGCTCGAGAATCGCGCGGCCTGAGCGCTTGGCGACCGCCGCCGAAACCCTATCGCCGAGCGCGCACGATCCGGTGGCCTGGATGAGCGCCACTCGGTCATCGGCGAGCAGCGCCTCGCCGACGGCGCCACCCCTACCGACGATGAGGCTGAAGACCTTCTCGGCTTCGGTGCCTGCGGTCACCTCGTGGAAGATCTGCTGGGCCGCGATCGAGATCAGGGGGGTATGGCTGGACGGCTTCCACACGATCGTGTCGCCACACACGAGGGCGATGGCCCAACCCCACCCGGGAACCGCGACGGGGAAGTTGAAGGCCGAGATGATCCCCACCACGCCCAGGGGAAGCCATTGCTCGACGAGCCGGTGATCGCGCCGCTCGGATGCGATCTCCCGCCCAAACAGCTGCCTCGACTGTCCGACGGCAAGGTCGCAGATGTCGATGACCTCTTGAACCTCGCCGCGCGCCTCGCTCAGGACCTTGCCGTTCTCGAGGCTGATCAGGCGGGCCAGGTCCTCTTTGCGCTTTCGAAAGCCATCGCCAAGGCGCCGCACGACCTCGCCACGGTGAGGAGCCGGCACCAACCGCCACGACTTGAACGCCTCGTGGGCTTTGGCCACGGCGAGCTTGCAGTCGTCCTCGCCTGCGGTCAGCACGTGGGCGAGGACCTCGCCGGTGGACGGATCGCGTGTCTCGATCGGCGCGCCCGTCCCGCTCTGAACAAAGCTACCGCCATGGGCGACGCCTGAGACGGTGCCACCCAAAGGGAGGTCAAACGCGCCCAGGATCGTTTTGGCTTGCAACCGCCGTTCGTCAACGAGCTTCGTGCTCATGCGATTTCCTCCCTGTACTCCATTCCGCCGCCGCGAATGAAAGACTTCAAATCACGTTTCGCTCCGGTTCGACCACGCCGGTTCTGAAGCGCCGATGGGCGTAGACGTCCAGGGACACCTCGGGCTTCTCACCCAGGAAGCATCGAGCCAGGAGATGGCCGACGGCAGGCGCCTGCTGGAGCCGTGACCGGAGAATCCGCATGCGCACCAGAAGCCATCCAGGTCGTCGACTGGGCCCAATATGGGTTGATGATCGGGCGTCATTTCGTATAGGCCGGCCCAGGCCGTTCGGACACCGGCCGTACCCAGGGATGGCGCTCGGCGCTCGACGACCTCAGCCATGGCGTCGAGCATGGACCAATCGACCTGAGTGTCGAAGCTGGGTGTCTCGTTGGACCGCCCCATGCCAAAGAGGAGGCCTTCACCCTCAGGGTGGAAGTAGAACGAAGTTGTCATGTCGATCGTCATGGGGTGATCACGTGTGACGGCAGGCATCCGGTCGGTGACGAAGATGTTGCGCGGATAGGGCTCGACCGGAACGGAGAGTCCGGCCATCTTGCCAACCTCGCCCGCCCAGGCTCCGGCGCAGTTGAAAACCGCCGGCGCGACGATGTCGCCGGCAGAAGTCGTCACCGCCGAGATGCGCGCCTCACGCACATCGATGCCCGTGACCGCGACGCCTTCGAGGATCTTGACGCCCAACCGCCTGGCGGCGCTGACATATCCCGAGGTGACCGCGTGCGGGCTGGCGATGCCGTCGGTGGGGCAGAAGGTGCCGCCCAGGATGTCGTCGCCCCGTACGACAGGAGCCAGCTCTCGAATCTCCGAAGGCTCGACCCAGCGTGCGTCTGAGACTCCAAGCCTCAGCCACATCGACAGAAGCCGCTTGAAGTCGTCGACCTGGTCGTTGTTGGTGACCAAGAACAGATAGCCGATCTGCCTGAACTCCGGATCGACGCCCGTCTCCGCTTCGAGGCCTGCCAGCAGCTGAACCGACAGCTGTTGCATGAGGACGTTGGTTTCGGACGAGAACTGACGCCTCACGCCGCCCGCACATTTACCGGTCGATTGCGATCCGAGCGTGTCTCTCTCCACCAGGACAACCTTCGCTCCGCGCCTTGCAAGGTGATACGCGATGGAGCAGCCAACCACCCCACCGCCGACGATCACGGCGTCGGCCGAGCCAAGACTCATGCTCGATCGGGATAAGAGGATCGCCAGGCTGGTGGCAGCAAGCAGCTTCCTTGTCGAGAGGCGATCATGAGGCTGAAGGCAGCATATGTGGTCCGGTCGAGAGGAGTTGGCCAAACGGTGAAGTGTGTCCCTTCGCCGCGCCCACCTGGAGATCGGAGCGGCGGGCTGTAGTCGATGGCCTCCGCGAGTTTCCAGCACGTCACGAAACGATTTGCCGAAGGCGAAATCGCCGTGAACGACATGTGCCTCGAGGTGAAGGACGGCGAATTCCTGGTCATTCTCGGCCCGTCCGGTTGCGGGAAGTCAACCGCCCTACGGATGCTCGCGGGAGTCGAGGACGTGACTGAGGGCGTCATCAAGATCGGCGAGACGATCGTCACCAACGTGCCCCCTCGCAATCGCGATTTGGCGATGGTGTTCCAGACATATGCGCTCTACCCGCACATGTCCGTGTTCGACAACATGGCCTTCAGTCTTCGATTGCAAGGGGTTGACCAGGCGGACATCGCGCGGCGGGTCAATACGGCGGCGGAAACCGTCGGGCTCGCGCCATTGCTGAAGCGCCTGCCTCGCCACCTCTCAGGCGGCGAGCAGCAGCGGGTCGCGCTCGGTCGAGCCATAGTCAGGGACCCCCAACTATTTCTCTTCGACGAGCCACTCTCCAGCCTGGACGCAAGACTTCGCGGGCACATGCGTGTCGAGCTGCAGAAGATCCACCGCGCTCTGGGCGCGACGTTTCTCTATGTCACGCACGACCAGGTCGAAGCGATGACCCTCGGTGATCGCGTCGCGGTCATGAAGGATGGCGCCCTGCAGCAGGTCGCTCCTCCAAGAGTCATCTACGACCATCCCACGAACATGTTTGTCGCGGGCTTTATTGGTACCCCGCCGATGAATCTCATCCCGGTGGCCGTCAGCGGTAGAACCGCGAAAGGGTCGGCGCTTCAGATCGAGCTGCCCCGCGATCCGCGCTTGACCACCGGTGTCCTTGGGATCCGTCCCGAAGCTCTGCACGAACACGCGTCCATAGGCGAGCCGACGATTGACATGCAGGTGGACCTGGCCGAGAGGCTTGGCCGCGACCAGCTCCTCTACGGCACCGTGGGCGACGACTCGATCGTCGCTCGGGTCGACCCCCATCTGAGGATCAGCTATGGCGAGCGCGTGCAGCTCGGCGTCGACATGCAGAGCATTCACCTGTTCGACGGCCAGACCGGCCGGGCCGTCCTGTGATCGCCATCGGTGGGGCATCGACACGGCGACGGGCACGATCGTCGGCGTCGCCGGGGCCTCTCCTATCCCTTGACGGCTCCCACGGTGATGCCCTCGATGAAGAAGCGCTGGAAGGCAAGAAACAGAGCCACCACCGGCAGGACGATGAGGGTGGACGCCGCCATCAGCAGGTTGTAGGCCACGTCGTGCTCCTGCCGGTAGAACTGCAGGCCTATCGAGAGCGGGTATTTGGACTCGTCCTGTAGGAACAACAGCGGGGTGAGGAACTCGCCCCATGCCTGCACGGCCGCGAAGATGATGACCACAGCGACGGCCGGCTTTGCCAGCGGCATGATGATGCGGATGAAGACCTGGAACTCGTTGGCGCCATCGATCCGAGCCTGCTCCGAGACCTCGTTTGGCAAACCCAGGAAGAACTGGCGCATCAGAAATATGAAAAATGGGTTGCCGAAGAAGGCAGGCACGATGATCGGCAGGAAGGTGTCGATCCAGTGCAGCTTCGCAAATATGTCGAACAGGGCGACGATCAGGACCGGAAAGGGAAGGAAGATGGTCGCCAGCACGATCCCGAAGACGAAATCACGTCCAGGCCACTTGATGCGAGAGAAGCCATAGGCGATCAGAGGGTTGGAAATCGCGGCACCGAGTGCGACCCCGGTCGTCAGGATCACCGAGTTGAGCAGGAACGTACCGAAGGGGATATACGTCACCGCCCTCACGAAGTTCTCGAAGGCCGGCGCGTGTGGATATAACGTCGGCGGGAAGGCTGAAAGCTCGTCGATGTTCTTCAGCGCGGAGTTGGCCATCCAGTACAAGGGCAGCAAGAAGAGCACGCTCGCCACGATCAACCCGATGCGCACCCCAAGACTTTTTGGGGGCCGCAGGCCGCGCCATGGGCGCGGGGTAGGCTGCCGCGCTATCGCAATTGGCGGGGCCTCTGTGACCGGTGGGGCGAGTGCCATCAGGTCACCTCGTAATGAACCCAGTACTTGGACCAGCGCATGATGGCGAGGGCGAGCACGACGCTGATCACAAAGAGCACCCACGCCATGGCCGAGGCGTACCCCATGTCGCTGTACTGGAAAGCATTCTTGTACAGGTAATAGACGTAGAAGAGAAGCGAGTTCTCTGGACCGGCGGTGTACGCACCTCCACCGCTGGTTCCCCCGGTCAGCACGAAGGCCGGCGTGAATATCTGGATCCCGAGGATGGTCCCGTAGATCAGGTCGAAGAGGATGACCGGGGTGATCAAGGGAAGAGTGATTCTGTAGAAACGCCGAAGTGGGCCTGCTCCATCCACTATCGCCGACTCGTAGAGGTCGGTCGGAACCGCCCGCAGGCCGGCCAGAAATATCAGAGCCGGTCCACCTGCGCCCAACTGAGCCAGAAGAACGATCGAGATCTTCGTCCAGCGTGCATCGCCCAGCCAGTTGACCGCTGGTATGTGGAACAGCCCAAGCAGGTAGTCCACGAGCCCGAAGCCGGGGTTCAGCAGCACGATGAAGATGAAGGTCAGCGCGAACAGGGGAATGATCGTCGGCAGATAGAACGCTGCCCTGTAGATGGCGACCTCGCGAACGTTCTGGTTCATCATCAGAGCCAGCACGATCGCCACGACCACGCCAATGGGCACCGCGAGCCCTGTGTAGTAGAGGGTGTTGGTGAGCGATTGCCAGAAAAGCGGATCTTTCACCAAGTGCTGGTAGTTGGTGAACCCTGCCGCGGTCGCGTCTCCGAAACCGGAGTAGTTCGTGAAGCTGAGATAGAGCGAGTAGAAGATCGGATACACGGTGAAGGCCAGGAATCCGATGACCCACGGCCCAACGAAAGGCAGCGCCGTGCGTAGATTCCGCCAATCGTCAGGGGTGAGACGAAAGCGGCGGAAGCGAGGAGCGGCGATCAACGCCGCTCCTCTATTGCAGATCTCCTCAACGAGGGCTCATGAGCTGAGTGGGCAGTACTGCTGGAGCTTGTCGTTTGTGGCGGTGGCGACATCCTTCAGTGCTACCGCGGGATCCTTGCTGTGCCGCAGCGCCGCGTCCTGTGCTGTGCTGAGCTGGTCCCAGTAGAGACTGCCCACCGGAAGCGCAGGCCGGCTGTGAGCCGACGGCAACAGCTTGACGAAAAGGCTCAGGTCTCCCTGAAAGAGGCTGGTGTCGGTGAGCAGGGTCTTCCAGGTCGGCATGTGCTGGGTCTCCTTGGTATAGACCCGCTGACCCGCTTCGCCGGCGAAGTACTTCATGAACTCGTATCCCCCCTTGGAGTTCTTGGCGCCCTTGGGGATCACGACTGACCAACCACCCGCCCATGTCGCGGGCTGGTCGCCCTCGTGAGGCACGGGTATGTAGGTGATTCCGTAGTGGAGGTTCGGCTTGTAC
>Ga0209471_1001334_pt1 | contig 14820 bp, 11 predicted proteins | sample GraSoiAngelo_128_FD_185885 | JGI IMG/M metagenome (GOLD analysis project Ga0209471, IMG submission 185885) | Grasslands soil microbial communities from the Angelo Coastal Reserve, California, USA - 14_0927_12_20cm (SPAdes) (version 2) | ecosystem: Environmental > Terrestrial > Soil > Grasslands ...
CGCGGGTGAGGTCGTTTCGCGGTTGCGGAAGATCGACCGGGATGAGCTCGACGATGCGGCCTGGACGCGCCGACATGACGGCGACGTGGGTCGAGAGAAAGACCGCCTCGGGGATGCTGTGCGTGACGAACACGATCGTCGTCCCGGTCTGCTGCCAGATGCGGAGGAGCTCGAGGTTGAGGCGCTCCCGGGTCATCTCGTCGAGCGCGCCAAAGGGCTCGTCCATCAAGAGGATCGCGGGCTCGAACGAGAGAGCGCGCGCGATCGCGACGCGCTGCTGCATGCCGCCGGAGAGCTGCCACGGATAGCGCCGCTCGAACCCGGTGAGCTCGACGAGCGCCAGCATCGATTTCGCTCGATCCGCCCGCGCCGATCTGTTCTTCGCGCTCACCTCGAGCGGTAATTCGACGTTCCCCTGAACGGTCCGCCAGTCGAAGAGGACCGGCGCCTGGAAGACCATGCCGTAGTCGCGGTCGAGACGCGCGCGGTGCGCGGTCTTGCCGTTCACCTCAACGGTCCCGGCGCTCGGTTGGGTGAGATCGCCGATGAGGCGCAGGAGCGTCGACTTGCCGCATCCGGATGGACCGATGAGCGAGACGAACGCGCCCTTGGGAATGTCGAGGTCGATGTGCTGCAGGGCGGGCGTCCTGTCCGCCCCGGCGCCGAAGGTCTTGTCGACGCCGCGAATGCGGACGACCGAATCGGTCATGCGTCCGAGGGGGCGACCCGCCCGCGCAGGAAGACCACCTCAGCAGCGCGGACCAGTGCAAAGAAACCGATCCCCACGATCGCCGCGACGATGATCGCGGCCCACAGCTTCGGCGGACCCGACACGTAGTACTGGTTGAAGTTGAGGATCGCCCCACCCAGGCCGTCGCGGATCCCCGATGGCAGCTCGCCGATGATCGCGCCCACGACGCTGGCCGTCGCCGCGACCTTGAAGGCGGCGAAGAGGTACGGCGCGGCCGCCGGTAACCTCACCTTCAGCAGGACGTCCCGCGACGTCGACGCGTACGAGCGCATGAGCTCGAGCGCGCGCGGGTCCGGAGAGCGAAGGCCGCGCAGTCCGGCGATCGTGACCGGGAAGAACGTCAGGTACGCCGAGATGACGGCCACCGCGAGCCATCCGCCCTGCAGCCAGATCACCACGACCGGCGCGATCGCGATGATCGGCACGGTCTGCGACGCGACGACGTACGGGACCAGCGCGCGCTCGAGGAGCGGCGAGTGCACGAAGACGATCGCCAGGGCGAGCCCGAGGAGTGCACCGAAGACGAAACCGCCGAATGCTTCGCGGAACGTGAAGATCCCGGCATTGACCAGAACCAGGCCGAGCGGCGGTCCGTTCCGCTGCGCGGGCTCGACGAACGACGCGGCGATGTCCCAGAGATGCGGCATGTTGAGATCGCTCGCGACGCTCCACTGAAAAGGAGGAGTCCAGGCCTCGCTCGGATCGCCGCCCAGTAGCTTGACGACCTCCCAGAGAACGGCGAGCACGGCGATGAGGACGAGAAGCGACACGGCGCTGCGCGCGGCGCGGAACACGGCGAAAGTGTAGATACTGGTTCCCCGTGCCCATGCACCTCGGAATCAACCTGTGGCCGCAGAACACCACGTGGCAGACGCTCCGCGAGCACGCGCTACTCGCGGACCGGCTCGGCTTCGATTCGCTCTGGGTGTGGGACCACTTCTACTCGATCAACGGCGATCTCCATCGACCGAACCTCGAGGGATGGCAGCTCCAGGCGGCCTACGCAGCGCTCACGAGGAACGTCCGCATCGGTTGCCTCGTCACCGGCGTTACACATCGCCATCCCGCGGTGCTCGCGAACATGGCGACGACGCTCGACAACATCTCGGAGGGGCGCGCGATCCTCGGGATCGGCGCGGCGTGGAACGCGCTCGAACACAACGCCTACGGGATCGATCTGGGAACGCCGGCCGAACGGTCCACACGTTTCGCGGAGGCCACGAAGATCATCCGACAGCTCGTCGACGGTAAGCGCGTCACCCACTCCGGTACGTACTACGAGCTCGTGAATGCCGAGGTCCTCGTTCGTCCGGTGCAGAAGCGGCTGCCGATCATGATCGGCGGCGGCGGCGAGCAGCGAACGCTCCGCACGACGGCGCGGTATGCCGACATGTGGCACGGCTATGGCACGACCGAGCAGATGGCCCACAAGCTCGAGGTGCTGCGAAAGCACTGCGTGGACGTCGGCCGCGACCCGAACGAGATCGCGCCCTACGGTGGGAAGTGGTGCGTGATCCGAGAGGATGCCGCCGAGGCCAAGCGGGTGTTGGATCGCATCGTCGAGCGCCATGGCATGACATCGCCGCCCGAGCCATTCATAGGCGGACCGGAAGAGATCGCCGAAAAGCTCGCCGCCTACTGGAAGATCGGAGTTAAGGGCTTCATCGTCGCGTTCGCCGATCCGTTCGATACGGAAAGCATCGAGCGACTCGGCAACGAGGTCCGTCCGCTCGTCGAAGAGCTGACGGCGGAGACGCCGGAACCCGTTTCCCGCTAGGCTTTTCTCGTTCCATGAGGATCGGAGTCGTGCGGGAGACCGCGCCCGGCGAGCGGCGCGTCGCCCTCGTCCCGGAGACGGTCGGCCGACTGGCGAAGAGTGGGAATCAGGTCGTCGTCGAGCGCGGTGCCGGCGAGGCGTCGAGCTTTCCCGACCGCATGTACACGGACGCTGGGGCGACCCTCGGCGACGCGTGGGATGCGGAGCTCGTCCTCAAAGTGGCGAGGCCCTCGGACGAGGAGCTTGCCCGGCTTCGCGAGGGCGCGGTCCTCATCGCATTCCTGCAGCCGCTCACCAATCACGATCTCGTGCGCGAGCTCGCACGACGGCGCGTGACCGCGCTTTCGATGGACGCGATCCCGCGCATCACGCGCGCGCAGCCGATGGACGCGCTGTCGTCCCAGGCCACGGTCGCGGGGTACAAGGCCGTGCTCCTCGCCGCCGCCGCGCTCCCGAAGTTCTTTCCGATGCTGACCACGGCGGCGGGCACGATCGCGCCGGCAAAGGCGTTCGTGATCGGCGCCGGCGTCGCGGGCCTGCAGGCGATCGCCACGGCGCGCCGGCTCGGCGCGGTTGTCGAAGCGTTCGACACGCGCCCCGTTGTGAAGGAGCAGGTGCAGTCGCTCGGCGCGAAGTTCCTCGAGGTCGATCTCGGCGAGACCGGCGAGGGCACGGGCGGTTACGCGAAGGAGCTGTCCGAGGAAGCGCACCGCAAAGAGGTTGAGCTCCTCGCGAAGGCGATGAAGGAGAACGACATCGTCATCACGACCGCCGCGATCCCGGGCCGCCCCGCGCCGAAGCTCATCACCGCCGACATGGTTCGCTCGATGAAACCCGGCTCGGTGATCGTCGACCTCGCCGCCGAGACCGGTGGAAACACCGAGCTCACCCAGGCCGGCAAGGTCATCGACGTGGACGGCGTCCGCGTCGACGGCACGACGAACCTTCCGTCGACCATGCCGTACCACGCGAGCCAGATGTACTCGCGCAACATCCAAAGCCTGCTGGGCCTGATGGTCACGAAGGAAGGCAAGCTGAACCTGGACATGAACGACGACGTCATAAAGGGCACCGTGATCACGAAGGACGGCGACATCGTGCATGAGGCGACGAAGAAGGCCATCGCGCCGCAGCCGCAGAAGGTGCCCGCATGACGGGCGAAGCGATCGTCGCGGCGTACGTCTTCATCCTGGCGATCTTCGTAGGGTTCGAGGTGGTCTCGAAGGTGCCCTCGACGCTGCACACCCCGCTCATGAGCGGCGCGAACGCGATCCACGGGATCGTGATCGTGGGCGCGATGCTCGTGGCGAGCGCCATACCTGGACCGCTCGGCACGGTCCTCGGCTTTCTCGCGGTCGTGCTCGGCACCGCGAACGTCGTCGGCGGCTTCGTCGTGACCGACCGTATGCTCGCGATGTTCAAGCAACGGCCGACCCGGAAGACGGAATGACCGTCGAGACGCTCATCCCGGTCGCGTACCTCATCGCGGCGGTGACTTTCATCCTCGGGCTGAAGGGCCTGTCCTCGCCGACCACCGCGGTCCAGGGCAACCGCATCGCGGCGGCCGGGATGCTGATCGCTGTCATCGCCACCTTCTTCGCCGCGGATGTGAAGGGGGGCGTTCCGATCATCCTCGCGGGGATCGCGGTGGGCGGCGTCGCCGGATTCACGGGTGCGCGCATGGTGAAGATGACCGCGATGCCCCAGATGGTCGCGCTCTTCAACGGCGCCGGCGGGGGCGCGGCGGCGCTCGTCGCGATCCTCGAGTTCGCCCGGCAGCGCGACGCCGGTGTGCTCGAGTTCGGCGCGTCCGTCGCGACGCTCCTCGCGCTGATCATCGGAGCGGTCTCGTTCTCAGGCAGCGCGATCGCGTTCGGGAAGCTCCAGGGCCTGATCACGCCCAAGGCTTTCCGCTACTCCGGCCAGCAGCTCGTCACCGGCGGCATCGCGGCCGCGACGGCGTTGCTGTCGCTCGTGCTGCTCGGCGGCGCGATCTCGGGATCGTTCGCGATCGAGCCGATGCTCCTCATCGCGGTGATCACGCTGCTCGCGCTGGCCTTCGGCGTCGCTCTCGTCATGCCCATCGGCGGCGCGGACATGCCGGTCGTCATCTCGCTCCTCAACGCGTATACCGGCCTCGCCGTCGCGATGGCCGGCTTCACGCTGAACAACCAGCTTCTCATCGTCGCGGGCACGCTCGTGGGCGCATCCGGAACGATCCTTACGCGCCTCATGTCGAAAGCCATGAATCGCTCGCTCGGGAACGTGCTCTTCGGCGCATTCGGCGCGGCGACGACCGCAGGCGCAGCGGCGGCCACCGCCGGAGACGACGGGCGCTCGATCCGCTCGATCGGGGCCGAGGACGCGGCGATCCTTCTCTCGTACGCGCAGAACGTCATCGTCGTCCCGGGCTACGGCCTCGCGGTCGCGCAGGCGCAGCACAGCGTGCGCGAGCTCGCGGATCTCCTCGAGTCGAAGGGCATCAACGTCAAGTACGCGATCCATCCCGTCGCCGGACGGATGCCGGGGCACATGAACGTCCTCCTCGCGGAAGCGAACATCCCGTACGACAAGCTCTTTGACATGGACCAGATCAACCCCGAGTTCCAGCGCGCCGACGTCGCGCTCGTCATCGGCGCGAACGACGTGACCAATCCCGCCGCGCGCTCGAACCCCGGCTCGCCGATCTACGGCATGCCCATCCTCGACGTCGACAAGGCCCAGAACATCATCGTCATCAAGCGCTCGATGAAGCCCGGCTTCGCCGGAATCGACAACGACCTCTACCTCGACCCGAAGACCGCGATGCTCTTCGGCGACGCGAAGGACGCGGTCGGGAAAGTCGTTCAGGAGCTGAAAAAGGCCGCATAGAAAGGACGGCTATATCAGGCCGCGCCGCTCTTGCGCTGCGTCAGGCTGAACCAATTGCCCGAGTCGTCACGAAAGACCGCCTCGATCGCGTACGGGCGATCCGTCGGCTCCTGCAGAAACTGAACGCCTCTCTTCCTCAGCTCCTCGTACGTCCGGCGGCAATCGTCGGTCTCCATCACCCCAGCACCAAGCTGTCCTCGCGCGACCAGCGCGCTGATCGACCTCGCCGCCTCGTCGTCAACCATCGGCGGTCCCGGCTTCGCGAGAATAATCTCGAAGTCCGGTTGATCCTTCGGGCCGACGGTCAGCCAGCGAAGCCCGTCCATCGTGGCGTCCGTACGCACCTCGAAGCCGAGCTTCTCCGTATAGAACTCTTTCGCTGAGTCCTGGTCGAGGACCCAGACCGGCGCGTGCGAAAGCCTCTTGATCACGTCACTTCCCCTTTGCGTTCGCTCTCGATCGACGATAGGGAGCGAGCGTCGGAGTGGCTTCTCCCGGATTGCGCTCTTGGCTGAGTCCACATGAGCACGAAGCATCCCGGGATCGGAGGTGCGCCGCCACGACGGACGGCCCGGTCGCGGTAACGCGACGGCGAGACGCCAACCTCCTCCTTGAAGCGCGCGCTGAAGGAGCCGAGGCTCGAGAAACCGACGAGAAAGCAGACCTCGGTCACGGTCAGATTCGCCGTGCGCAGTAGCTCGCGCGCTCGCTCGACGCGCCGCCCGGAGAGGTAATCACGTGGCGTCTGACCGTAGGTGGCGCGGAAGGCGCGAACGAAGTGAAAGCGTGAGTAGCCGGCCTCTCGCGCGATCGCATCGAGATCGAGCGGCTCGCCGTAGGCGCGATCCATGAGGTCCTTGGCGTGTCGCAGATGTGCGAGACGATCGACGTCCGTCATGAGCGCGCGCACGTGGCGCGGCGTCTCCATCGGACGACCTAGACCCGCTGCGGCGCCTGCTGGCAGCTCGGGCAGTAGTAGCTCTTGCGGAACTCGTTGGGGTGGAAACCGACGTCGATCGGGGTGCCGCACTCGTAGCACGGCATCCCGCGACGCTCCTGAACAGAACGGAGCTGCCGCCGGTCGAGCGTGAATCGCGAGCGCCGCGGCCCGCCGTCGCGGTTGCGCCTCAGGAGGTCACGCGCGGCGAGCACGATACGCTCAAGGTCGGCGTCGTCGAGCTCGCCGATCTTCGTCCATGGCCACGTGCGGGTGATGAAGAGCGTCTCGTTCTTTATCTCGTTCCCGATCCCCGAGAGCGTGCGCTGATCAAGGAAAGCCGTCGCGATGTCGCGCTCCGGCTGCTCGCGCAGGCGCCGGACACCCTCGTGGAGATCGAAGTTGTCCGCGATCACGTCGGGCCCGAGCTCGGGAATCACCGGGTGCAACGCGACCTCGCGCGCGGTCATGAGCTCGACGACCGGAGGCGTCTCGCAAGGGGCGACGTATTCGTCCGTACGGATGACGACGCGCGCTTTCGACGGCGCGAACCACCAGCGCTGGCCGGGTCGGTAGACGTGCCACTGGCCCTGCATGCGCATGTGCGTGTGGAGGACAACATCCTCGCCGTCGGTGGTGAACGTGATGAGAAGGTGCTTGCCGTTCGACTCGACTGCCTTGACCGCGCCTCCGACCACCTGCCGGCGCGCCGCGGCCGGCGTGACCTTCGGCGCGATGAGGTCGAACCCCGTCACGACGCGGCCCGCGAGCGCGCGCCGGAGCACGGTCGCGGTGCGAAAGATCGTGTCGCCTTCGGGCACCTCGCGCTACGCGCGCGCGACGCGACGCAGATAGCCCCGCGGCGTTCGCGCGAAGCCGGCCTCGCGCAGCGCGTCCGCGATGGGCGATTCGTCGACCGGGGCGCCGTCGACCGACTGGATGAAGAGGGTGGTCCTGCGGTCGGGCCCGACCTCGCTCGCGAGCGCCGCCGCCAATGCGTTTCGGGTCGGCTCGGCGTCGGCCTCATCGCTGATGAATGTGAGGAGCTGCTCTTCGCCGCGACCGAGCCACCCCGCGAGGCGACCGTCGACGAGGATCACGAGAGCGCCCGCCGTGCGCATGGGTTTGCGGCCCTCGGGTCGCTCGGGCCACGAAAGGGCCGCCCCGTACGGATTGGCCGGATCGGTCGCCGCGAGTGCGACCGCGTGGGGCTCGCCGGCCACCTCGCGCGCCGCGCGAAGACGATCGACCGCGCCGGGCATCGCGAACTGCGCGGCACCGAGGCCGCTTACGAAGTAACCGCGCCGGATGCGGCCTGCGTCCTCCATGGCTTTGAGAATTCCGTATGCCGCCGCGAAGCCGCCGCCGGTCCCTTCCGACCGCACGACCTCGCGCGTGAGCACACCGTGCCGCTCGAGGAGCTGGCGGATCTGCGCGGTCGCGCGCTCGGTCGGCGTGATCGGCGCGTCGCCCGCGGCTTCGGTGAGCGACCAGCGCCCGGCGACGTCGTCGCGAACGGTGAAGCGCTCGAGGCTGCGCACGTGCACCGCGTGGCCGACCGAATTGCTCCGGCGCGAGCGACGGAGTGGCGCGAGGAGCGCGCGAACCGCGTGGAAGCTGTCGTTCGTGACCTCGCCGGCCCAGACGAGATCCCACAGCGCATCGCCGAGCTCGGGCGCGAAACCGCCGCGCGCCGCGGCGAGAAGCTGCGGGAAGAACGATGCGCCTCGCGCCTGCAGCACTTCGCGAAGGCGATCGTGGATCGGGCGATCGGGCCGCGTATCCGACGTGGGGCGGAGAAGGGAGAAGTGCTCCGCCAGGAAGAGCGCGACGCGGCCGTCCTTCGGGCCGAGCGCGCCGCCGCCCATCCACATGACCGCGCCCGAGCCGAGCAGCGCGTCGAGGTCTCGCGGGTCGTACTTTTGGACGCGGGCCGGAAGGATGCGCGTCTCGAGGTCCGACGCGGGGACGAACGCGCCTTCGAGCTTCGCGATCGCGTCGAGAAGTGCGGTCTGGCCGCGCTCGCCTGAATCGATGCCGTGCCACGCGACCGCGAATCGACCGAGCGCGACCTGCTCGACCGGCTCGACCTCCCGGCGAAGGCGCGCCAGCGATCGCCCCCGGAGCGTTCGCAGCACGCCCGTGTCGACCCACTCGGCGCCTGACTGGCCGGGCCGGAACTGTCCCTCCACGATCGTTCCGGCGTCGGCGAGCCGGCGAAGCGCCTCGAGGACCGGGGCCTCGGCGAGACCGAAACGGCGCGCGGGGTCGCCGGCGGCGAACGGGCCGTGGGTGCGAGCGTATCGCCGCAATAGCGACACCAGCGGATCCGCGTCATCTGTCATCAGAAATGCGGCGGGAAGCCCGAGCGGAAGTCCGACACCGAGCGCGTCGCGGTACCGGCCCGCGTCTTCCGCGGCGATGAAACGCCGATCGCCGGCGACCCGTACGTCGAGCAGGCGGCGTTCGCTCACCAGCCGCGAGATCCAATCCTCCACGGCCGCGGGTTCGGCGCTGCGGGCGGCGATCTCCTCGGCGGTGAGATCGCCGAGACGAAGGAGCATCTCGTGGACACCGTCGGCGTGACGCGCGGCCCGCTCGCGGACGAGCTGCTGGAGCGAGAGCTCGAGATCGGTAACCGCATCCTGGTCGAGCAGCTCGCGCAGCTCGACCTCGCCGAGAAGTGCGCGGAACTGCGAGGGGTCGACGGTGAGGGCCTGAGCGCGCAGCTCGGCGAGTGGCGCATCGCCCTCGTACATGAAGTTGGCGACGTAGTTGAAGAGCAGCGATGCCGCGAACGGCGACGGCGTCTTCGTGTCGACCGTCACCGTGCGGATCTTTCGCGACCGGATCGCGGCAAGGAGCTCGGTGAGGCCCGGCATATCGAAGACGTCCTGAAGGATCTCGCGGTACGTCTCGAGGACCATCGGGAAAGCCTCGTAGCGGCTGGCGACCGACAGCAGATCATTGGCGCGCTTGCGCTGCTGCCAGAGGGGCGCGCGCTGACCTGGGCGGCGCCGCGGAAGGAGCAGCGCGCGCGCCGAGTTCTCGCGGAAGCGAGCCGCGAAGAGGGCGGTCGTCGGCGCGCCGAGATTCGCGGCGCGCGCCCCACCGCCTCCGACAGCGAGTGAGGCCTGCACGAGATCGCGCACGGTGTCTGGATCGGGAAGCAGCAGCTCCACTGGCGGCGGCTGGTCGGTGCCCGGGAAGCGCACCACGATGCCATCGTTCGTCCAGAGAATGTCGGGCTCGTCGCCGTTCCGCTCGCGCACCATCGCGCCGATCGCCATGGCCCACGGGGCGTGCACGCGCGCTCCGAAGTGGCTGAGGATGCACACGCGCCAGTCGCCCATGTCGTCGAGGTAGCGCTCGATGACGATGGTGTGGTCGTCGGGCACGATCCCGGTCGCGGCCTCCTGGTCGCCGAGGTATTGCAGCAGATTGCGTGCGGCGCCCTCGGCGAGCGCGTGCTTCGTGACGAGCTCGTTCGCCGCGTCCTCGGGCGAGAGCGACCGCATGCGGCGGGCGAGCGCGCCGATCGCACGACCGAACTCGAGCGGGCGGCCGACGTTCTCGCCATGCCAGAACGGCATGCGTCCCGGAACCCCGGGCGCGGGCGACACGAGCACGCGATCCTGGGTGATCTCCTCGACCCGCCAGCTCGACGCGCCGAGGAGGAACACGTCGCCCTCCTTCGTTTCGAACACCATCTCCTCGTCCAGCTCGCCGACGCGGCCCTTGCCCTTCTCGGCGCCCGCGAGGAACACGCCGTAGAGGCCGCGGTCCGGGATGGTCCCACCGTTCGAGATCGCGACGACCTTCGATCCTTCGCGTGAGCGCACGACGCCGGCCGTTCGATCCCACACGATGCGCGGCCGCAGCTCGGCGAACTCGTCCGAGGGGTAGCGGCCCGAGAGCATGTCGAGCACGCCCTCGAATGCGCTGCGCGGCAGCTCCGCGAACGGTGCGGCCTGGCGAATGACGCGCTCGAGATCGTCTACGCCCCAGTCGTCCATCGCCGTCATCGCGACGACCTGCTGCGCGACGATGTCGAGGGGGTTGCGGGGATAGCGCAGCGGCTCGACCGCGCCGGCGAACATCCCCTCGGTGATCGCGGCGCTCGCGAGGAGGTCGCCGCGGAACTTGGGGATGATCACACCGGTCGAGGGCTCGTCGATGCGATGACCCGCGCGCCCGATCCGCTGCATGCCGCTCGCGACCGAGGGCGGCGACTCGACCTGGATGACCAGATCGATCGCGCCCATGTCGATGCCGAGCTCGAGTGAGCTCGTGGCGACGAGGGCCGGCAGGCGGCCGGACTTGAGGTCGTCCTCGATGCGCAGCCGCTGCTCGCGCGCGATGGATCCGTGATGCGCGTGGACGAGCTCCTCACCGGCGAGCTCGTTGAGGGCACCTGCGAGACGTTCGGCGAGGCGGCGCGAGTTCACGAAGATGAGCGTTGAGCGATGCGAGCGGATGAGCTCGAGGATCTGCGGGTGGATCGCCGGCCAGATCGACGAGCGCTGCACCGCGGTCACCGGACCGGTCGGGATCTCGGCCGGCTCCCCGAGCCGCGCCATATCCTCGACCGGGACCTCGACGCGAAGCTCGAGCGTCTTCTTGCGTCCGGCGTCGAGCACGCGAACGGGACGCGGCACGCCGTCGTCGAGACCGCCGAGGAACCGCGCGATCTCGTCGAGCGGTCGCTGCGTCGCGGAGAGGCCGACCCGCTGGAGCCTCGGGGCGTCACGTCCGCGGAGCTCCTCGAGCCTCTCGAGAGACAGTGCGAGGTGCGATCCGCGCTTGGACGGCACGACGGCGTGGATCTCGTCGACGATCACGCTCTCGGCGGTGCGCACGGCATCCCGCGCGAGGCTCGTGAGGATCAGGTAGAGCGACTCGGGCGTCGTGATGAGGATGTCCGCAGGCTCGCGCTGGTATCGCGCACGGTCGCGCGACGGCGTGTCGCCCGTTCGGATCGCAACGGTGGGCTCGCGGTACGGGATGCCCAGGCGCTGGGCCTGCCGCGTGATGCCCACGAGCGGCTCGCGCAGGTTGCGCTCGACGTCGACCGCGAGCGCCTTGAGCGGCGAGACGTACACGATCCGCGTCGCGGGCTTCTTCGGTGCCGGAGAGAACATGAGGCGATCGATGGCGGCGAGGAACGCCGCGAGCGTCTTCCCCGAGCCGGTCGGTGCGAGAACGAGAACGCTCTCGCCACTCGCGATCGCCGGCCAGGCGAGCTCCTGCGCGCGCGTCGGCGTTTGGAAGGTCGCTTCGAACCACGCCCGCGTCGCCGGATTGAAGCTCGCGAGCGGATCGGTCCCCACGAACATAGAGGTTAGCGTTCGGGATGGAGATCGCGCCGCCGGGTGCAGAGAATCTGCCCGAGAGGGAGGCCCGGCCTAGGGGCCTCCCTTCTCGCTTGCTCGATTAGGTCTTGTGCATTTCTACGTTGCCGTGAATCGGATGGCTGCCAGAGTCGTAGCCAGTGTCGAGAATGATCCAGTACGTATCGCTCCCGTTGGTGCTGTCGGGATCCGTGAGTTCGATCCTAAAGAAATGACTTCCCGAGCCGTTGATCGTCGCGGTTCCGTAGATGTCGGCCAGTTCCTGATTCGTGCTGCACGTTACGGCCAAGATATCGATGGAATGCACATTTAGGTTCGCCGGCGAATCGGTGTACTGCTCTTGACCGCTGGGCGCGCCCGCCTTATCCGTATGAACTGTGCCACCAAACGAGACCTTGTCGCCGTTGTTGGCGATCATCCAACCGCCGTTCGTGACATCGACCTTGCAGGATGCGGTGCCAACCGGTAGCACCCAAGTCTTCGTTGCGGCCCCACACGGCGGACCGCTGCTCGAGCCAGCGCAGCCTTTTATCGCGTCGACCGCCGGGAGAATCGGACCCGAGTACGTGAAGCTACACATTCCACTTGTGTCCGTCGTGCACGTACCCGGTGCTGGTGACGGTGGCGGTGTCCTTGTCACCGTGAAGAACACCGTCACACCCGCCATGGGCTGTGCGAATTGGTCCAGGACAGTCGCCGTCACGGTGTGCTTGGTGCCCACCGGGTTGATTGCCCCCGGGGGGGTGAGTACGACGGTCGTCGGGACGGGCGGGGTGACACTTGCGGTCGGACCCTCGAGCGAGAAGTACGCAGAGCCACTTGCGGGAATCGCCGGGCTCCAATCAACAGTTCCGCTGCTGAAGGTGAGCGTGTCGGTGATCGTGAATGTGTTTCCAGAGCCGGGACTGGTGTTTGCGACCGATGTAGTGCTGATCCGCCCCGCATAAGTGGTCATGTCATAGGGACAGCCGGCTGGGTCCGCGTTTGGGAAGTTGAACCCGCTGCAAATCCCATCGCCATCGAACCCGAATATGCCCGGACCGGTGAGGGCAAGACTGGAGATGGGCGAGCTGGAATTGTTCTGCACCCCGACCAAGGTGTCCTCGATGCCGTCGAAGGGTGGTTGAGTGGGATCGACAAGGGTCGTGCGGCTGCCATCGGCGTTGAAGACGATCAGAACCGCACAGGACGTGTCGAGTCCGACCGGTGGACACTGCGTAAAGGGCGGCGTTGGCAATGTCGCCGCGGCCAAGCGGGTCGGCGCAACCGCGCCGCCTGCGGCAATCGCAACGACAAAGGCCAGCGTCGCGGCGACGCCAATCGCTGATGTAAGAGGAACGTGCACTTTCGCTTGACGGATGAGATGCCAATCCTTCATGGATTGCCTCCACATGTAATCACCCACCCAACGTCTTCCGCACCACGCCGTCGCTGCCCTTCTTGGCCGTGCCACCTCCGAAAGAGAAAACGCTCAATTGCCTGTCAGATAAGCGCTTAGGCCATTTCCCACCTGCGGGCGCGCGAGCATTCATGGACTTGGACGCTTTCCCGGGCAACGGGCACGCGCCGGAACTGTGGAATGGGTATTCGCCGTAGGGAAAAGTGCTTGAAACGGTCAGGAAGCTTCAGTAGGGTTTAGCGCCGCTGATGCGTGAGGGTGGCGCGTCGATGGGTAACCCGATCCTGATCGTTGACGACGACTCGATCATCCGTGCGGCGATCGCGACGATCCTCGCGGACGCCGGCTATGCGACGCGAGAGGCGGACTCCGGCGCGGACGCGTTGCGCGTCGCGCGTTCGGAAGCTCCGGGGCTCGTGCTCCTCGACGTGAATTTGCCCGGCATGTGCGGATATGAGGTCTGCAGGCTGCTGCGCGACGAATTCGGGGACCAGTTTCCGATCGTGTTCGTTTCCGGAGCGCGTACGGAATCGTTCGATCGCGTCGCCGGCCTTCTCCTCGGAGCGAATGACTACATCTCGAAGCCGTTCCGAGAGGACGAGCTGCTCGCGCGCGTTCAGAGCCTCTTGCTTCGCCGACATGCGGTCGCGTCGCGGGCGCTCGCATCACGGCTCACCGCGCGCGAGCTTCAGGTGCTGCGGCTGCTCAGCACCGGACTCGGACCGGACGACATTGCTCGTTTGATGGTGATCAGCCCCAAGACGGTCGGAGCGCATGTCGAACACATCTATATGAAGCTTGGTGTTCAGACACGCGCGCAGGCTGTGGCTGTCGCCTACCGCGGCGAGCTACTGAACGGCGAAACCGCACCGACGCTGGAGCCGAGCGGCAACACATCTCGTTGACGCCGGCGCGCTGATGCAGATCGGGCTCGGTATCGATAGCCGATTCGCCTTGAGCGACGGCGATCAGCGCAGCATCGCTCGCGACGCCGTCCGATTCGGCTACACGAGCCTCTGGACGCCCAGCGGCAATACGCGAGAACGGTTCGATGTCTGCGTCGCGTGGCACGAGTCCAGCGCACTTCCGACCGGGATCGCGGTCGCGCCCATGTCGGCGTGGCCGATCGACACATTGGCTTCCGTATGGAAGGAGACTCTCGAGCGGACGAATGGAAAGTTCACGCTCGGCGTCGGCACTGGACAAAGCGCCGACGCACCGATCCGACTGATGCGCCAAACGATCGACGAGCTGCGCATCAGGCAGCCGGCGGCCACCGTCTACCTCGGCGCACTCGGACCGCAGATGTTGCGCCTCGCGGGCGAGCGCTACGACGGCGCCGCGCTCAACTGGTGCAGCGCCGATCAGGTGCGCTCGAGCCGCGAGCGCGTTGCCGCAGGTGCACGAGCCGCCGGGCGCGAGCCATCCGACGTACGTATCCACGAGTACATCCGCGTATGCATCGACGACGACGAAGAGGCCGCACGCGTCGCATTCGCGAATATGGTGTTGACGTATGCGCTCGCGCGCCCGGGAGCCGACAAGACCAAGGGCTACCGCGGCCATTTCGTGCGCATGGGCTTCGATGCGATCCTGACCGATCTCGAGGCGCGCCGCGCGACCGGCGCAGACGAGCGCGAGCTCGCGCAGATCGTTCCGGACGCACTCCTTCGCTCGGTGGGCTACTGGGGTCGACCTCTGGGTGCGCGTGAAGCGTTCCTTCGGCTCGCCCAG
>Ga0209471_1001336_pt1 | contig 14815 bp, 10 predicted proteins | sample GraSoiAngelo_128_FD_185885 | JGI IMG/M metagenome (GOLD analysis project Ga0209471, IMG submission 185885) | Grasslands soil microbial communities from the Angelo Coastal Reserve, California, USA - 14_0927_12_20cm (SPAdes) (version 2) | ecosystem: Environmental > Terrestrial > Soil > Grasslands ...
AGAAAAGCGCAGCCCAGGATCCAACGAAGCCATCCGCAAAGTGCTCGCGCAAATGCAACAGGCAACGCAAGCACAAAAGGCGCAGGCCGCCGCCAGCTAGAACCGCAGTTCGCACGGTTATCGGTAACAGCCAGTGGATGCGGGGCTCGGCCGAAGCTCGGCCGAGCTTCCGCATTCACGTGGCCCAAGACTATCTTCGGTGAGAGTAGACAAGCAGGAGAGGAGAATCAGGCATGGCAACGAGAGCGATGGAACATCCAAAAGTCGTGTCGCCGGCGGAATGGCTGGCCGCACGCAAGGAATTGCTAAAGAAGGAGAAGGAATTCTCGCGGCTTCGCGACCAGTTGAGCAAGCAGCGCCGCGAACTGCCTTGGGAGAAAGTTGAGAAGGTTTACGTCTTCGATGGGCCAAAAGGCAAGGAGACGCTCGCGGATCTTTTCGCTGGCAGAAACCAGCTGATCATGTATCACTTCATGTTGGGTCCAGGGTGGGCGGAAGGCTGCCCAAGCTGCTCGTTCATCTCGGATCATATTGACGGAAGCGTTGTGCACCTTGCGGCGCGCGACGTCAGGCTGGCGGTCGTCTCGCGGGCGCCGCTGGCGGAGATCGAAGCGTTCAAGAAGCGGATGGGCTGGCGGTTCCATTGGGTGTCGTCGCACGGCAGCGACTTCAACTATGACTACCAGGTGTCGATGAAGAAGGATGAGCTGGGAAAAGGCGAAGTCTACTACAACTACGGAATGCAGCAATTCCCCAGCGAGGAACGCCCCGGGACGAGCGTGTTTTACAAAGACGCGGCCGGCAATATCTTTCACACCTATTCAAGCTATGCTCGCGGACTGGACATCCTCATCGGCGCGTACAACTGGCTGGATATCACGCCAAAGGGCCGCGACGAAGAAGGACTAAAACATACGATGGCCTGGGTGCGGCATCACGACAAGTACGATGAGGAGTACAAGGTAGACGCGAAGGCCGAATACGTGCAACCGGCCAAAGCCGCGGACGCTGCAGGCAGTTGTTGCGAGCATCATTGATCGCGAAGCTTTCGGATTGCACGCAAGCACGATCGGGCGGCGATGCTGACCCGTACTTCTTCAGAAGGAGTCTGCGTCAGCTTTGCCGCCCACGACTTCGGAAGGCTCACTCTTTAGGCGCGTAGTATCCCCTGCGGGCGAGAGCTTTCAATTCTTTGTCGGCCGTTTCCACTTTGATTTTGCGGAATTTCCCATCGTGTGCCGGGTTTGTTGGGTAGTAGCCGAGCGTGTATTGGTCACGCAACTCCTCGGCGATCTGGTCGAACGCTTCCTGCAAGTGCTTCATCGACCCCACGTCAATGACCCTGCCACCGGTTTCCTCGGCTATTTTTTTGGCGACGTCAGGCCTCGTGCCGTAACCGGGATCGTGGACCAGCAGGATGTGAATCACCGCATCCGTGCGCTCGGCGACTTCGATGGCTTCCTTTAGCTCTACTTTGCTCCCTTGATCGTCTGCGTCGGTGATGATCACCAGCGCCTTGCGGCCCGCCTCGGTCGCCAGCTTTTCGGTGCACGCGACCCAAACAGCGTCGTAGAAGGCCGTTCCGCGCAAGCCGCGAGTCCGCGATTCGGGCGGCAGCGGCCCCGCATTGACCATGCTTACGTTCGGAGCGTTGATGCGCGCGCTGCGGATGGCACGGTCAAGCTGCGCTCGGTCATCGGTAAAATCGGAAAGCAGGTCTACGTCGGTCCCGAACGAAATCACCATGGCTTCGTCGCCCTTGCGGAGGACTTGGTTCAGAAAGCCCGTGGCAGCTTCCTGCTCGGCGGGCAGACGATTCTCCTCGCTAAGGCTGGTATCGATGAGCAAGCCAAGGGTGATGGGCAGAGCTCTCTCATTCGAGAAGAAGGCGATCTTCTGCTCCTGGTCGTCTTCGAGGACACGGAAGTCTTCTTTCTTGAGGGAAGGCATGATGTGCTTTTTCTTATCTCGGACGGTCGCGAAAATGTTTACGAGGTTCACTTGGCTCTTGATCACCGGCGGTGCTTGCGCGGCAGGCTCCTGCGACGTGGCGGGAATCGATAAACTCGCCGCAACCGTTGCCGTCACACAGTGCATCAAAAGCTTATGCATCGATTGCATGTATACTTTCCTCAGCGAGAGATGCCCGGCTGTAAGAATGCCGCGGGGTTACTGCCGCCCTGTAGGATGCCGCGAAGCGGTGCGATGGATGCGTGACCGAAATCGCCGGCGCGGATAATCTCAATAGGAAGTTTGGCTTGAGGACTATGAAAAGTCTACGAAAAACGGTGTGGATGGCTGGAGCGCTGTTCGTGTCTGCGTGCTTTGCCTATCTTGGCGCGCAAACCACGGAGCAAAGTGCTCCTCCTGCAACGCAGGAACAGGGCTCTCCGGCGCCCGCTCAACAAGGCGGTCCAGCCACCATCCGCATTCCTGTTAACCAGGTCATCGTCCCAGTCACCGTTAAAGATGGAGCCGGCCGGCTCGTTCCCGACCTTCGCCGGGATGAATTTCGCGTCTTCGAGGATAACGTCGAGCAAAAAATCGCTTCCTTTATTGCCGAGCCGATTGCCATCTCCATGGTTGTGCTGATTGATAACGACCTGAATTCCAGGGACGCCAGGCAGGTAGAGCAAAGTCTCCGCGCGATTGTTGCCGGACTGAGTCTGACTGATGAAGCCTGGGTTTGCCGCTTCGACCAGCGCTTTCACCCCGGCAAAGGTTTTCTCAGCGATCAGGACAAGCTCCTCATCGAGCTAAAACGGACACGTCTGGACGAGGAACCGTCTGCTGGCTCTTCGAGCGCGGCCATCGCCAATAGCCCTTCGATTAACGGACATTCCGCCACGGGGGACGCGCCGAATATGACCGGCCCCACGTTGAACATCAAGGGCCAGCCGACCAAAGCTTTGGACGACGCGGTCTACGCCGCGGCCCAGTTGCTGAAAGACCGTGATCCGGAGCGCCAGCGTCGGAAGATTATTTTTTTGATTTCCGATGGCGTTAACGGGCCAAAGTTCAATGCGAACAATTACGATACCGTGCTGAAGGAACTGCTTCGTTACAACATTACCGTTTACGGAATTGGCGTGGGCAGCGCTTATTTCGAACGAAGATTCGAACGCCTTTCCAAATACGCGCACGATACGGGAGGCGATGTCTACTATGGAATGAAGAGCCGGGCCATGGAGGAGCTATACGCCCGAGTTACGGAAGAGGCTCGCAACCAATACACGCTGGCCTACGCTCCCAGCGGAACGGACCGCGGCCTGGAATATCATTCCATCGAGGTCCGTGTGAGGCGCGAAGGCTTGACCATCCTGACCCGCGAGGGGTACTACGCTGGGGCGACGCCGAGATAGCCTCGGTTTTTTCTTGCAAATTATCTTGACTCTTGCACGCACCACTCGTATATGAGGTCGGAGGCGAGTAGCTGGCGGTGACGCTGGTTGTCTGCCCAGACTGAGGAGGGAATCCGCATGAAGAAAAAGACTAAGACTAAGAAGGACGAGAAAAAAGCCCCAAAGAAAAAGAAATAAGTGATCTCCAACAAGATTTTGCAGCTTGGGCGCCCTGACGCAGGTTGGGGCGCCTCTTCTTTTTTGCCTTAGTCGCGAAGGAAGAGGCGATTCGGTCAGGTCTTGCCCACCGCAACAGCTTCAACTGTTCCCGGTAGTCCTTCCGTTGCGCGTTCGCGAAGATACAGAAACAACGGGAAGGCCAGGCTCACCCCAACTGCGCATAGACCGGCAATCGGGAGCCAACGGAACCGCAGCCGGAGCCGTCGTCCCTCGATACGCATAAACACCAAGAGGACTATGGAAGAGACGAGGACGTCCAGACCGAAGAACGCGCTGATTCGGTTGGCGAAAAGCTGGCGCATCAGCAGCCCGAGCGGCAGTCCATTCTCCATGACCCACGGAACGAATTGCGAGTAGGGAAGCGCCGCTCCTAGAATGCAAAGGAGCAAATAAATATTTTTGCGGTTCATAGGATATTCTCCAATTCGGCGAGCGTTGGGAGGCTCATGGAAACTCTTTCAAAATCTGCTCAAGCGCTCAGCGTTTCTTCATGCGCCGGACAGATAGGCCGGTAGGCACAATTGCGGCAGATGAAGCCCCGCCTCGTGGGGAATTCTCCGGCGCGTATGTCTGCTGCGGCTTCTTGCACAACTTTCTGCGCTTCATTCAATTGTTTCGCGTCTCGCGTGGTTTCCTGCCGCTGATTGTTCTGCAAATAATGAAACGCCAGCCGCACCGGGTTCAGCTCAAGAATTTCTTTGGCCGCCAGCGCATACAGGCTCAACTGTAAATCTTTCTTGGCATCCACATCCTTTTTCGGACGTCCAGTCTTGTAATCAACGATTTCCACGTCGCGCTTGTTCCCCAAGGAATTGATCTGGTCGATGCGCCCCTTGATGATCACGTCGTTGTCGAGGGGCAATTCGAATCCTCTCTCTTGCGCCAGAGTTTCCGGGGGCTCCTCCATCATGCCGGCATGGAACCCTCGTAACTGCTCGATCCCGTCCTTCTTGTATTCCTCTTCCTGATATGCGTCTTCAAATCCCTTCGAATTCCATTCCGTCTCAAAAATTCTCTGTACTTCTTCGAACGGCAGCTTCACGCCTTTGCGGAGTTGATCCACAAAACGTTTGATCGTCGTGTGCATGACGGCCCCAAAACTCATTGCCGCCTTTGGCCCTTCCCGCAGCGACCACAAATATCCGAACAGGTACCGTTGCGGGCAGGTCCGGTAACCGCTCAGGGCTGAAGGGCTGAGCGTCAGCGGCTCCGGTGAAGGCGGGTGAAACTCCTCCGCCCAATCCGCGATCCGCGAAAAAATCTTTGCCGATCCTTCGGCGGCCGGAAAAAGCTCCGAATCTTCCCAAAGGTTTTCCTGTACCCCATCATCTCTTCCAGCCCGAGGCAGCTTTGGCATGAGTTGGCGGACATCTTGCCGTTTTATGGCCGGATCCATCACGATGTCTTCGATGAACACGGGCACTTTTCCTTTTTTCTCTGTCACCGTTGTGATGGTGAGCCGGTCTTCCGCTCGCGTCAGGGCCACGTAAAACAGCCGCCGCTCTTCCTGGATATGAAACTGCTCCGCGGGAGCGCCCTCTTTCATAAGCTCCACCGGGAATTCGAATACGCGTGGTCGCTCGGTGGCCGGAAAGGCGCGGTTGTTCACGCGCAATAGAAACACCTGCGGAAACTCCAGGCCTTTCGCTCCATGAACGGTCATCAACTGAACTGCGTCTGGAGGCGCGTCGTCTTCCAGGCTCACGACTCCGCCCGCCTGAGCGTAATAATCCAAATACTCGATAAATTCCGGCAGGTCGCGCGTTTCGCTTTTCGGTTCCCACTCCTTCATGAATTCCGCCAGCCGTTTGACGTATTTTCGGTCGTGCTGCTTCGCGCGCTGCGGAATCTCCAGCCACTCCGTCAGAGCTCCCAGAATCTCTCGTGCCGTGGAGCGCTTCAGCGTTTTTCTCTGCGAAGAAATAAATTCCACCAGTTCCCCGAGCGCCGCATGCGAGCGGTCGAACGCCAGTTGCCCCTGGGGCAGTTGCAGAAGGTCGTAGATTGCCTTTTTCTCTTTTCGCGCGCGCTCCGCCAGGCGCACTAAATCCGCCGCTTCCAAGTGCCATGCCGGCGCTGCCAGCACACGCGCGCAGGCGATGTCGTCGTACGGCGCGGCGATCAGCCGCAGGTACGTGAGCACGTCCCTTACCAGCGGATGCTCCAGGATGGAAAGTCTCGTGATTACAAAAGGAATCTTTCGCCGCGATAGCTCTTCCACTAAATGATCCCGGTGCGCATGCTGGCGGTACAACACCGCAAAATCCTTCCAGCGCCGCCCTGCTCCATGAATGCGCTCCAGTTCGCTCGCCACCCATCGCGCTTCTTCTTCGGGAGTCGCCAGCTCCACGATGCGGATTTTTTCGCCAGGAGGTTTGTTTGGCGAGAGGACTTTCTTTGGAAAGTCGGCGCTTACGGCGTTTTGCCCGATCACTTGCATCGCCACGCGCAGGATGTTCGGTGTCGAGCGATAATTTTCCGTCAGCGCGACGCGGAACCGTGTAGAGTCCTGGCCTTCTTTCCATCCCGCAAATCGCTCCAGGAATAATTTGAAACTCCCGAACGAAGCGCCGCGGAACCGGTAAATCGCCTGGTCGTTGTCGCCGACCGCGACGATATTCTTCGCCCGCCCGGCCAGCAGCTCCAGCAGTCGAAGCTGTGCGATGTTGGTATCTTGAAATTCATCTACCAGGATGTAGCGGTATTTGTTTTGTAGCCCATTGCGCAGTTGAGTGTCTTGCTCTAAGAGCGCAACCGCGCTGGTGATCAGCGAGCCAAAGGAAACGCGGTTCTTTTCGCGAAGCAATTCCTCGCTGGCTCGATAGGCGCGCGCTAGTTCCTGCTGGAGCGCCACCGTCTCCAGCCGTTCCGCGAGCGTATCTTCGTCCAGCGTTTCCCGTTCGGCCTCCAGGCGCGCCGCCAGCCCGTCGGCATGCCGCTGATAGTCTTCGCCGGACACCAATTCGTCCTGGCAGCGCGAAAAAAACTCCACGAAATCGTTCAGGAATTGCCCGGGGTCGGCCAATCTCCGGTATTTTTCCAGACGCAGCCGCCGCAGGTTGCGCCGCAGCAGGATCCAGTGATCGAACTCGTCCAGCATGACACGTTGGGGGTCGGCTTCCGCCAGCAGCGCTTCGCAGAAGGAATGAAACGTCGCCAGCGTCACCGCTTTGCCGCGCTCGCCTGTGGCCTTCACCACGCGGGCTTTCATTTCGCCGGCGGCCTTTTTCGTGAATGTCAGCCCGAGAATATTCTCGCCGGAGAGCGAGTCGTCCGATTGCAGCAGCTGCCGGATGCGCTCGGTGATGACGCGCGTTTTTCCGGTTCCCGCGCCGGCAATCACCAGCAGCGGCCCTTCGCCGTGCGTGATCGCACGCCTTTGCGCGTCATTCAGCTTCAGCCCGCTCTCTTCCAGCGGCGCCATGTCAAACAGCGTGGCCATGATTCAGGCAGAGTATCGGATTGCGAGGCGAAGGGGAAGCGAAGATTGCAGAACTTTAGTCCATCCCTAACGTTGCGACTTCTCCCCGGCGGAAACCTGCTTGTTGAACTCGCCCGACTTCCGCTTTGGAATCGTAAGTGATTGCCACTTGTCGCCGGCGAAGTGCCGCGCGAGATAAACAATTTGCCCCACATGATAGGAATAATGAGCGACCTGGCGGTTGACTGCTTGCATCACGGAATGCGGCTCTGTCCGAATTGTCACTGTTCGCGACGCGTCCGTATCAGTGAGCGGTTCGAGCGCATCGAACAAATATTTCCACCCGCGCTCCCATAGTTCCATCAATTCCGCGCGCGTCGCTGGCGGTTCTTCAAATTCCGTATCGCGGTTGCGGTCCGGTTTCTCTCCATCGGTGGTCAGAAAATCCGTCCAGCGCGACCGCATGTTGCCAGCCAGGTGTTTTACGATGATGGCGATAGAATTCGATTCCGCATCCACCACAGTGAAGATCCCTTCGTCCGGACACTGCACCATCGCGCGCTCGCCCAGCTTCTTGTAGTAACGAAAAAGGTCGATGGAATCCTTCAAGTAGGATGTCGTCAACTGGTGCGCCATAGCGCCATTTTCTACCGTGGACGGAACTTGTCAACCTCCGCCTTCATTTTTGACGCGCACGTCAATTTTCATTCATCGCAGGCAACCGAGCGCCTCGCTCGCGCAACGAAACAGAGCACAAGTTGAGCCGCCCGAAGAACGGTTTCGAGCGATGAAAAAGAAATGCTTGACAATTCGCTTTTTGTTCGCCTAATATCGCTGCGCTGAAATCTCGAATTTCACAACGGAGGTTCGTATGACCATTGGACAAACCATGCTGTCCGAATTCGACGAGGAGATGAAAAACACCCGCAAAGTCCTGGAACGCTGTCCCGATGAAAAGTGGAACTGGAAGCCCCACGAAAAATCCGGCACGCTCGGCTGGCTCGCCGCCCACGTCGGCACTGTCCCTGAGTGGATCACCATGACCATCAATACGGAAGAACTCGATTACGCCCCCGTTGGCGGCCCCGCCTTTGAGCCGCCGAAAATCACGAACCGGAAGGAACTCCTGGCTGCTTTTGATAAAGGCGCAATCGAAGCCCGCGCTGCACTCGCCAAAGTCAGTGACGCTGACATGGCGAAAGGTTGGAAACTGCTGGCAGGTGGCCAGGAGATCTTCACCATGCCGCGTGTCGCGTGCATTCGCGGCATGTGCCTCAACCATCTCATCCATCATCGCGCCCAGCTCACGGTTTACTTCCGGCTCATCGGAGTTCCCGTGCCGGGCCTCTACGGTCCCAGCGCGGATGAAAGCCAGCCGGGCGCGGCCGAAGCTGCGGCTCATTGAGCCCAGAATGATGTGTCCGGGGGCGGAGGATGCTCCGCCCGCGGAGTCCTTTTTGCCACGACAGCCTCCTTCATCGCATCGCGCTATAATAGTGTGCGTCTCTCCTCTGGAGGCGCGTCATGACCACGGAAACCCCCGTCATTCTCTCCGCTGTTCGAACGCCCATCGGCAAATTCCAAGGTGGCCTCGCCGGATTCTCCGCGCCCGAGCTCGGCGGCAAGATCGTCGCCGAAGCGATTCGCCGCGCCGGCCTCGATTCGAACCAAATTGATGAAGCGATCCTCGGCAATGTAGTGCAAGCGGGCCTCGGACAGAATCCCGCGCGCCAAGCCGCGCTCAAAGGCGGCTGCAATCCCCGTGTCGCTGCCATGACCATCAACAAAGTTTGCGGCTCAGGACTCAAAGCCGTGGCGCTGGCTGCGCAAGCCGTGCAGCTCGGCGAGTCGGAAATCGTAGTCGCCGGCGGTATGGAGTCGATGTCGAATTGTCCGTATCTTTTGCCGCAAGCGCGCACGGGTTACCGCATCGGCGATGGAAAAATTGTCGACTCCATGATCAATGACGGACTCTGGGACGCTTACGAAAACTTTCACATGGGCATGACCGGCGAACTCGTCGCCGAAAAATACGGCATCTCGCGCGAAGAGCAGGATCGCTTTGGGTTCCAGAGCCACCAGAAAGCAGTGCGCGCCCGCAAGTCCTGTTTTTTCGAAGCGCAAATCCTCCCCATTGAAGTGCCGCAAAAAAAAGGCGAGCCGCTCGTTATCAAGTACGACGAATCACCGCGTGAAGACACTTCGATGGAAGCACTGGCGAAATTGAAGCCCGCGTTCAAAAGAGATGGCACCGTTACCGCAGGCAACGCACCCGGCACCAATGACGGCGCGGCAGCATTGATTGTGACGAGCGAGCGTAATGCTTCACGCCTTGGCAAGCAGCCTATCGCGCGCATCGTCGCGCAAGCCGTCAGCGGCGTCGAGCCTAAGTGGGTGATGATGGCGCCCGTTGAGGCCGTCGAAAAGCTCCTCACGAAGACAGGCTGGAACCGCGACAAAGATGTTGATTTGGTCGAGCTGAACGAAGCCTTTTCCGTCGCGGCCATCGCCGTCACGCGCCAACTCAAACTCAATCCCGAAAAAGTAAACGTCAACGGCGGCGCGGTGGCGCTCGGTCACCCGATAGGCGCGAGCGGCGCGCGTATTCTCGTTACATTGCTCTATGAATTGCAGCGCCGCAACCTGAAGCGCGGCATCGCCGCACTCTGCCTCGGCGGTGGGAATGCTGTCGCCCTCGCCGTCGAACGTTTCTAATTGTCGAAATTATTTTTTACTGGACGAGCGTGCTTTGGCTGGCCACGCATTTCCACTGGCCGTTCTGCTTGATCCACGTGTCCGTGAATCGCGCTCGCCGCGTGTACGGTTTTCCCTTGGCCATTCCCGTTTCGCGGTACACGCCCGAAACTACACCCGCGTTGCTGTACACATGAACCTTCATGCCCTCGTCGTACATGTGCTCGGGAGTCGAGCTGGGGTTGGCAACGGATCGCAGGTATTCCGCTCTAGTCTTGAGTGAGCCGTCGTAATCCACATAAACGAGCGTGTCGTCGAAGAGCGAAGCAATGGCTCCGGCGTCGCGTCCCATTTCCGCCTGATTCCAGGAGCGTTCCAGTTGGATGAGCTGAGTTTCGTCGTCTGCCGCTTTGGCGCGGCCCTGGATCAGCATCGCGAACGCGAACGAAGTAATCGCCAGGAGCAGCAAGATTCTTCTCATGAGGACTTTCCTCCACCTGCTAAACGTTACGGCAACAATGCTATCGGCCACTTCGTCCGTCAAGGAGAAAGGGCGCTAAGGAAGCGGCGAAGTAACAGCCTGCCAAAATGCTTGGAAAATTCTCAGGCGCATGCCGCCACATATCTTCTCTGGACCGGGAATACACCTTGTGGCAAGATGCGAGCCGCTCATTCTGCATAAGCCGTGTCTCGGAAGATTATTCGGGTATTTACCTGACTGGAATTTCGAGCATGGCAAGAATAGAGTACCGCAGGGCGGGGAGGGTGGTTTCCACGCCCGGTCGGTGTTCAAGAAAACAGGGTCGTTGTCCGGGAAAACAGGTCGGCCCGGGAACCAGCTTTCATTCTTCTCGCGATGGGGTGACGTATGATCAATTCCTTCCGCAAATGGATTCTCGCAGTGTGCTTGGCCTTGCTCGTTTCGCAGGGGTTGCTCGCGCAATCAGACCTCGGCAAAATCTCAGGTTTTATCAAGGATCCGTCGGGCGCAACGATCGCCAACGCCAAGGTTACGATACGAAACAACACGGGCATCGAACGCCAAACAACGACGAACGATTCCGGATACTACGTCGTTACGAATGTGCCGCCAGGTCTCTACACCATGATTGCGGAGGCAACTGGCTTCCAGAGATACGAAACTTCAAACAACAAGCTCGATCCGAGCGCAGATCTGGTCATTGACGCGACTCTGACCGTAGGCACCGCTAGCCAAACGGTCGAAGTCTCTGCATCGGCGGTCCAGCTTCAGACGGAATCCGCGGCCGTGCAAAAGCTGGTCACGCGGGAGCAGATTGACTCGCTTGAGTTGAACGGGAGAAACCCAATTGGCCTCGCCGCGCTGATGCCTGGTGCACGCTCTGGAACGCTTGCAAACCTCACCTTCGCTTTCAGCCAGGGTCCAGCGAATTTTAACGGCTCGAGAAACCCGGAGAATCTGATTACTTACGACGGTGCTCCAGCTACCCGCACACGTTCCAACGGCACCAGCCTGGGCGCTGCGGATGTGGACTCCACACAGGAAGTCGAGATACTGGGTACGAATTACCCTGCGGAGTACGGCCGCACGTCTGGTGCGCAAATTCGCATTGTCACTAAGACTGGCACGCAGGACTTCCACGGTGCCGCCTATGAATACCTTAAGAACGACGCTTTCAACGCCAACACCTGGGCGCGCAACGCGAATGCTCTGACAGGGCATGTGGCGCCGCTTAAGTACAACCAGTTTGGGTACAACCTCGGCGGCCCGTTCTACATCCCCGGCAAATTCAACACCGATAAGAAAAAGGTCTTCTTCTACTGGGGCGAGGAATGGGTCAAGTACCACTTTCTCGAATCAGGTTCATCGGTGGGTTCGGCTGGTCTGCTGACGGTTCCGACGCTCAAGATGCGCTCTGGTGACTTCAGCGAATTGCTTGACCCGAACAATCCCTTCGTCACTCGCACGGTAGTAAATCCAGCAGATCCCACGAAGACTAAAATCAAGGTTCCCGTGTACGTAACGGATCCACAATCGCCGGCGGCTTCGCAATGCGGCCAAGTCATTTCCTACGGTCCTCCGGTCGTCCAGAACACCAACGGATGTTTCGCTGGCAATTTGATCCCGTCAACTCGGCTTAGCCCCAATGGCATCGGCATTCTGAATGCGTGGCCGGTTCCCACACAGTTAACCCCCGCCACCTTCATCGGCGGCAACGGCAACTGGTTCGCCGCGAAGCTGCACACGTTCGACCAGCGCAAGGACACCGCCGGTGTGGATGTAAACCTGACCGAGAAGCAGCGCCTAAGGTTTCACGCCATGAATTACGCATACCTGGAGTATCAACCTCTCGATGGCAACACCGATCGCACGCCAAAGTTTTTTAATCGTCCCAACAAGACCGGCTCACTCAACCATACGTGGACGCTGAACCCCAAAATGGTGAATGAGGTTCTTATCAGTGCCAGCGAGGACGTCGTGTTGATACCCGTAGACACGGCGAATTTCTTTGATCGAACCAAGGCGTGCGCACAATCCACCGTGCCATGCAGTCTCAATTACCCCTACATATTTCCGACTGGGAAACTGCTTCCGAACCGCATCCCAACGGTGAATTTGTCCAACTTCTCGGGACTGAGCGGCGGGCCGTATCCGTCGCACTCCGCGGGTCCCATCTATGACATATCGGACAGCTTTACCTGGATAAAAGGAAATCACACCCTGAAATTCGGTGGTCTTTGGGAACGCTCCGGCGAAAACGACAATGACGAGATAAACGTACAGGCTTGCCCGACTTGCACCAACAACCAGAATGGCCAATTCCTGTTTACCGATGGCCGGGCCGGCGGGACGGGAGTGGCGGTTGCCAACGCCGCTTTGGGCCTGTTCGACACGTATTCCGAAATCGGCCATCGTGCCTACACCATCTTTCGCGCCAATATGTGGGAGTCATTCGCGCAAGACTCCTGGAAGACGAGGCAGAATCTGACTCTCACCTTTGGCCTTCGTTATTCCATAATCGTTCCCTATCATGCCCTGTGGGGGAATATGATCGTCTTTGACCCGCGGTTTTATGATTCGTCCAAAGCTGTTACAGTCAGCCCGACAACCGGCCTCATCCAAGGCACGGTTGATCCGAAGACAGGGCTTATTGCCGGTACCGGGGCGGATACGCTTAACGGCATGGTCATTCCCGGCAGCGGATTCCCCTCTTCCGCAATAAAGCACTTTCCGGAAGCCGACGCGAGCCAGTTCGACTTCAGCCGTCTGTTTCGCGGCGTTTCCGACCATTACTCCGACATTCAATGGGGTGAGATCCAGCCTCGTCTCGGCATTGCCTACCAGTTGAATAAGAGGACTGTGTTTCGCGTTGGCGCGGGTCGGTACACGACACGCTTGGGCGTGAGCGACTCGATTTTTCTCGGTGGGAATCCGCCGTTCCAGCCGAACGCCAGCATCAGCAACGGCTTGGCAGATAACCCCGGAGCTGGCGGCGGAGCCAACGTTCCGCTGGTGGTCACAACGCAGAGCAAAGCCTTTAAGCCCCCTGAATCGTGGGCCTGGAATGTAACCTACGAGCGCGAGATGTTCTGGAAGTCGCTCGTAAGCGTGGGATATGTAGCGCGTCGCGGCGTGCATCTGCAGCGCGAGGCCGACATCAACCAGCCGACGACAGCAGTCGTGGCGGCAAACCCATGCCTTCTGCCAGGGGCGGCAAACCCCTGTAAACGCGACGCTTTCCGCCCATATCAGGGCTTCGGTTCTATTCGGCAAACGGACAATGTGGCCAACTCGATGTACAACGCGCTCCAGGTGGCCTGGAACCGCCGGTACTCGGGGGGGCTGCAGTTCGGCGTGTCCTATACCCTATCCAAAAGCATGGACAATGGCTCGAACCAGCGTGACGTTGTCCCCGATACATATGACATAAGCATGCTATGGGGCCCGTCGGAATTCGACGCCCGTCACATCTTGGTGTTCAACTACCTCTACGACCTGCCATTCTTCAAGAACCACTCGACGCTGGGCGGTAAGCTGCTGGGCGGATGGCAAATCAGTGGCGTAACACAGTTTCAGACCGGCTTACCCTGCAGTGTGGCGGGCCCCACGGACTACACCGGAGTGGGTCTGGACTCCAACTTCGGTTGCGGTCAGAACGGCCAGTACTGGGTCGTCAGCGGCACTCCAAAAATCATCGGGACTTTCGGTGCCAACGGCCAGTGGTTCGACACCTCGGTCTTTACCATACCGGCTACCGGAACGTTTAATACGCAGCGCGTGCGCAACCTCGTCTACCAGCCTGGATTCCAGAACTGGAACCTCGGATTGTTCAAGTCCTTTCCGATTACCGAGAAAACAGGGCTGCAGTTCCGCGCCGAGGCGTACAACTTCATCAACCACCCGAATTGGTGCGGTGGCAGCGGTTGCAGCGGGACAACCAATATTGGCCTCAACCCCACCAGCCTCTCCACGTTCGGGAAAGTACTCACCAAGGGAGGCGGTGTTGGCGGCGGCGAGCGGAACCTGCAGCTCTCGCTGCGCGCCTATTTCTAGCTGCTTCGAAATAGGTCCGCCGAAATACGATTGCAGTTTCTACCTGTGCACGGCGCTAGGCCGTGCCCTGCGCGGGAATCTCGGTGGTGTTCACTACTGATTTCAGATCGCTGCCGCAGTAGGGGCAGAACTTGTCGGATTCCGCGATTTCGCGCTTGCACTGCGGGCACGAAGGATGCAAGTTGCACTTGCAGTTGGGGCAGAAGTTGAAGCGCGCGCCGACTGTGTTTCCGCACTGCGGACAAGGATACGGCAGCGGCTCGCGCATCAGAAAATAAATCACGAATCCGATGAATCCCCACGCGGGCAGAAGAATAAGCACCAGAATTGTCCACAGCGCGGCGCTCATTCCGCGGCGTGAAGCATCGCGGTTGACGTACGCGATCATGAAAATCATCACCGCCATGCAAAGGCTGGCTGCGGTGACGATTCCTGCCAGAGCCAACGAGGCCAGCGTCGGGTTATCCCGCAGTTCCGGCGGAAAAATCTGGTCCCCGCGCTGAGGCGCGCTCATGTTCACCAGAAAAGCGATTGCTTGCGCGGCGAGGAAGAGCACAATCACCAGAATAATCAGCCATCGGGGAA
>Ga0209471_1001337_pt1 | contig 14802 bp, 14 predicted proteins | sample GraSoiAngelo_128_FD_185885 | JGI IMG/M metagenome (GOLD analysis project Ga0209471, IMG submission 185885) | Grasslands soil microbial communities from the Angelo Coastal Reserve, California, USA - 14_0927_12_20cm (SPAdes) (version 2) | ecosystem: Environmental > Terrestrial > Soil > Grasslands ...
TTATGCGCTTGTAGGATCGCGATGTCGAACTTCTGGTCGGTCTCGGCGCCAAACGGGCCACCCTGGATCGCGATGGTCACGTTCGATGCACGGTCCTTGTACGCCTTCACCGCCGCATCCGAGGTGATCGTTTCGGCGGACTGGGTGCCCTGCGCGTAGTTACGCCGCCACCACTCGATGCTGACCGCCTTTGGCGCCAGGGTGCCGCTCGCTGTCGCGCTGGGGCTCGGGCTGGCCGTCGCGGTGGGCCCGCACGCGACGACCACGCCCACGGCGGCCAGGGACTGCAGGAAACGCCGACGATTGATCAGACCATCACGTGTCATCTGAAGACCTCCACCCTCTCAATCAGCGGCTGGACTATAGAAGTTACTTCGTCCAGTCGGCGACGTTGTACATCTCCGAGTCCCAGGGCGAGGGATCGACCCCCTTGAGCGACTTGGCGAAACCGCTCATCACGGCGGCCCGCTGGACAAGCGGGATCACCGCCACGTCCTGGATCAAGAGATCGTTCGCCTGTCGCGCGATGTCCGCGCGCTTGGCCGGATCCGTCTCGCTCGCGAGGCGATCGACGAGCGCGTCGAAATCCTTGTTCGAGTAGCGTGCGCGGTTCCCGAGGAGCCAGTTGTTCGCCTTGGACGCGACCTGCCCGGTCGTCCACCCGGTGGCGAGGTAGGCGGTCGGGTCGGGGTCGCCGCCGTCGGCGTACGTCTGCACATCCGCGAAGAAACGATCGGCGCCACCCGGTGACGAGTTCGAGAAGAAGCTGCTGAAAGGCTCGGAGCGAAGCGTGACCTGAAAGCCGACGCTCTCCCAGTCCTGCTTGAGCATCGTCTGCGTGTTCTCCCGGCGCGCGTTGACGTTCGTCTGGAACAGCATCTTCAGCTTCACTCCGCCCTTTGCGCGGACGCCGTCGGCGCCCCTCACCCACCCGGCGCGATCGAGCTCAGCATTCGCGGCGTCGGGATCGAACTTGCAGACATCAAGACCCTTGGTGTTCGCTGAGGTCATCGGCTCCGGCGCGGCGAGCACGTTGCAGGTGGCTTTCCCGAACACCCCGTCGCCGTAGAGCTTCTGGGTAACGGCGTCGCGGTTCGTCGCCATCGCGAGCGCGCGGCGAACGCCCTTCTCGGCGAGAAACGGATGCTTCGTGCCGGGCTCTGCCCTCTTGTCACCGAGCGACGCGTCGGGGTTCGAAAAGTTGAGATCGAGGCGCTCGACACTCGACCCGAAGACGGTCACGAGACTGCCGCTCTGCGAGCTCTGCGCGATGGTCCGGAGCGTGGTCGGTTCGACTTGAAGGTTCCAGGCGTAGTCGACGTCACCGCTCTGAAAGATCGCGCGCGCCGCGGCGTCGGGGTCGGTGCCGCCCTTAAAAGTGACCGACTTGAAGAAGGGCTTGTTCTGATCGCGGAACGCTTCGTTCAGGTCGAACGTGGCGACATCGCTGATCTTGAAGTCACGAACCTTGTACGGGCCGGTGCCGATGGGCTTGGTGTCGGCGGGGCAGTTCGCGGCACTGGCGCCGAGGCAGCGCTTGTACTGATCCCTCTGGAGGATCGCGCCGTCCGCGCCGACGCCCCACTGGAAGACGTACGGATGCGGGGATCGGTACGTGACGACCACCGTGTTGTCGTCGCGCGCCGCGACGCTTTGAACGCCGTCGCACCGATCGAAGGTCGACGCGGCCGTCGCCGGATCGCACTGGTACTGATAGGTGAAGGCGACGTCGTCGGCGGAGAACGGTGTGCCGTCCGACCACTTCACCCCCTGTCGGAGCTTCCACGTCACGCTCGTGAAGTCTTTCGCGACGCCACCGTTCGCGATCGTCGGGATCTCGGCGGCGAGCCCGTTCGCGATCGGCTGTCCGTCCTTCCCGAGCGAGGCCAACGGTTCGAGTACGAGGCGGGCGGCGTCGCTGTCCTTCGGACCCGTCGCCTGGTGCGTGTTCAGCGTGCTGGGCGCCTGCCAGTAAAGGATTTTGAGGTCGCCGCCGGCGCCGCGCTGCGACACGAGCGTGCCGGAGCCGGCGGGCGTGCTGTTTCGCGTTGCGTCGGTTTGAGGCACGCATGCCGCGAGCGCGACGAGCGCTGTGATCGCAAAAGCCGCGATTCGACGCCCCGGGGCTCTGGCCACAGCGCGTTCAGTTCCCATGCCAGTCAGGCTAATGGCGACGACGACACAACCTGGCGCAGCCGCGTGCCGTACGTTGTGTTCGTGGCGCTCCGTCCGCGCGAATACGACGCGGAGCCGGAGAGCTACTGGCGAACGGGCGATGCACTCCAGATCGTCACGCTCATCACGGTAGGGATCGGCGATGAAATCGTGGGCCGCAACCTCGTCGAAGACGCCGGCACCGTGCGGGTCAGCGTGTACGGCGCGCCCACGCCACTACCCTGAGAGACCGCGCGCTGCGCGTTAGAGCTCGCCGATGGCCAGGACGAGGCCGTCCTTCTTGATCGCCGGGCTTGTGACGATAAAGAGAACGACCCCGCCCACCGGGGCGGTCATGGCCGCGATCGGCTCGCCGACGAGGTCGGTCAGCTCGCCGAGGAGATCACGCGGCTTTACGCGCTGATCGACCCGCACATGACTGTGGAAGATTCCGGCGACGGGTGAGCGCAACCACTCGAAGCTCTTGACGACCGTGGGCGGCTCGACGCGCTCGGGCCGGCCGCTGAGGGCGCCGATGGTGCGAAGGATGTTCGTGACCCCGGTGACGTGGCGCGCGACGTCTTCTTCGATGAGGAGCCCGCGTCCGCCGGACTCGGCGATCATCGACGCCACTCCGTTCAGCGCCGCCACGGCGAACAGCGAACCGGGCCGTTCGCTCGTCGGCATGCCCTTCACGGCCCAGCGCGCGCCGTACGCGTCGGCCATCGCGCGGATCCGCTCGTCGAGCGACGGCGTCCCCGTCTCGCGATAGATGACGAAGGCGACGAGGTCTTCGACGAGATCGCCCGCGTGTAGGTCGATGGCGTACTCGCATTTCGTGACGATCTCGGTGAGCAGGCGATGCGCGAACCGCTCGCCCCAGGTCCCGTCGGGCCTTCCCGGAAAGAGCCGGTTGAGGTTGTCGCCGTCCTCGGGGTTCACGTAGATGCTGCGCTCGTAGAAGCCCGGCCGGTTGAGCAGCGGAAGTATCAAGATGGTTCCGCGGACCGAGTCGGGCGAGATCGTTCGCCCGAGCCGGATGGCCGCCTCGATCCCCGTGTACTCGGCCGCGTGGATGCCCGCCGTGACGAGCACGGTCGGTCCCGCGACCAAGCCCGCGATCGCGACGTAGGGCCATTCGTACTTCGCGAGTCCTTCGTCGCCGGAGAACGTGAACGCCCCCGTCGCGCGCTCGCCTGCGCCCGGGATCGGTATCGGTCCGATATTCACTGTCGCCTCCACCAAATGATGTAGTTGATTCCTCATCCGGTTGGGGGATTGTCGGTATTCGCTTGCTCACGGAGTCTGGTGCTCGAAGGCAGGTTGTGCTCATCGGCCACGCAACGCAACGCGCCAACGCGACCGGGATCGCCGGGATCGCGCTCGCTCTGCTGCTCCTCGTTTCGTGCGGAGCGGCGGTCCCATCCACGCCCACGCCAGAACCGCTCACCGGAACCTACACCGCGAGCGGCGGAGGCGGTGCGCTGCCCGCGGTTCAAGCGCTGGCCGCGCGATTCAAGGAGCTGCACCCCGGGGTGACGTTTATCGTCTCCGAGAGCGGGTCGAACTCCGCGATCAAGCTCGTGCTGTCCGAGACCATCGATGTCGGCTTCGTGAGCCGGGCCCTGACCGACGCGGAAAAGCAGACCGTGACCGGCATCCCGATCGGGTTCAGCGGCACGGCGGTGATCGTCAACGCGGCCAACCCCGTCGGGGACCTGAGCCGCGAGCAGCTGCGCCAGATCTACAGCGGCGAACTCACGAGCTGGACCACTCTCGGCGGGACCGAGCCGACCATCCGCGCCTACATCCGAGAGCCCAACGCGGCGACGCGCCAGAACTTCGAGTCGTTCGTGTGGGAAAAGAACGTCCCGACCTACGGCAAGAACGTCATTCAGCAGACCGAGGTGGAGGCGATGCTCGCCGCGGTCAACTCCTTCCGTGGCGCGATCGGGATCGCGAGCGCCGGTTCGCGGACCGCGGCCGACTCGCGCGTCAAGATGCTCAAGATCGACGGCGTCGCCGCAACTCAGGAAAACCTCGCCAACGGCAGCTACAAGATCGTGCGCCCGCTTGCGGTCATCTACTCGAACGCGGTGGTCGTGAAGCCTGCCGTGCGCGCGTTCTTCGACTTCGTGAGCAGCCCGGAAGGTCAGCGGATCGCAGCGTCCGCGTTCTAGCCGAGCGACGCGCGATACCGCTCCAGGTCCACGGCCTCGCCAGTCACCCGCGCCTGCTCCGCCGCGAATGCCATCAGGTGGCTCGTGACGGACTCACGCGCCGAGGTCAGAACGCCCGCGCGATCACCGCGCAGCGCGCCGACGAACGCGCGCATCAGGGCATCGTCCCCGCCGCCGTGACCCCCGACTCCGCGAGGCTTCACGATGCGCTCGGCCGTGCCGGTGCGGTGATCGTGGATCTCGAACTCCCCGCGGCTCTCGTTGGCCAGCAGGGTCGCGCGCGTCCCATCGATGCGTACGGTGCGTCCCTCCACGTGCGATGAACCCTGCATCGTCAGGCTGACCGAGAGGCCGCCGGCGAAATGCATGAGGACTACCTGATGGTCGACGACGTCGTTGTCCGAGCGGTACACGCAGCGACCATAAGGGCCGGTCTCGAGCGCGCGCATCACGCCCTCGGGCGTCCGGTCCAACGTGACCGCGGCGAGGGCGAAGCTGCTCGGGTTCTCGCGGAGCCGATCGAGGTAGATGCGAGGCGCGAAGTACGGACAGCCGTCGGCGATCGGGCAGCCGTCCGTGCAGCGCTCGGGGACCTCGACGTCCACGGCGTCGCGAGTGAAATGCGTGAGCGAGCCCGATGAGGACAGCCGCTCGCAGCTGCCGAAGAGCCACACGAGCAGATCGAGGTCGTGGCAGCACTTCGTCAAGATCATCGGGCCGGCGCGAGACGAGTTGCCCCAATTCCCACGAACGTAGCTGTGCACGAAGTGCCAGTAGACGAGGTTCTCCCGCCAGTCCACGGAGACAATCGCGCCCAGACGGCCCGACGCGACGATGTCGCGGAGCTCGACGAAGAATGGCGCGTAACGCAGCACGTGCGCTATCTGGACGAGCCGCCCTCCTGACTCGGCCGCGCTCGCGATCTCTAGGCACTCGCGCGGAGTCGTGGCGATCGGCTTCTCGAGGAGCATCTCGTAGCCGGCCGCGAGGAGCCCGAGCGTGCTCGAACGATGCGTGCGATCGCCAGTCGCGTTGACGAGGCCCGGCGCGAGGGGCCGCTGTCCGGCGATCTCCTCCCACGAACGAAACTGGCGCTCCACCGGGATGCGGTGCGCGTTCGCGAATCGCGCGCGGCGCCCATCGTCGGGCTCTACGACGGCGACGAATTTGGCCTCGCCGGGATTGCGCTCGGCGAACGCCCCGTAGGCGAGATACCCGCGGTTTCCCGCTCCCACCATGACGAGCTCGACGGGCCGCATCGCCCGAAGGCTAGCGGGTGCGGGTCATTCGACCTTCGCGATGGTCTGACCGTCCTCCGAAAGTGTGAAGACGTACCAGACGTCCTTTTTGCCGTGATGCAGCACGAACACGAACTGGCTGTCGCCGACGGACCCGAGATAGCGAACGCCGGTGCAATCCAGACCATTGTCGTGCAGGCGCTGGAACTGCGCGTCGACATCTTGCTGCGTGACCGCGAGGGCCGCGTCGGTCCGCGCCACCACGTAAGCGGAATCGCCGGCGCAAAGCGCGCTGACGTACTGCGCTACCCATGCGGGAGCCGCGCTCCCGCGTCCGTGCCGCAGATCGGCGACCTCGCCGCGCATCAGCCCGACCTGGTCCTTGGAGGCAAAGAGGTTTCCTATCGAGTCCTTGAGCGGCCCCGGTCCGCTCGCACCGGTGAGCAAGACGAGCCCGAAAACGGCGGTAATAAGGAGCTTCATGGTTCCGTCCTCACCTGGGCACGCCGTGTGCCAGAGCGTCCACGTAGCATCGGAATATCGCAACAGAGATACGCCTCGACGACCTTGTCGCCAATCGAACGATGACGTCCGAGATCGCGCAAACGCTGCGCGAGGTGGCGCGCGGTAAACGTTCCTTCATCGTCGTCGCGGCGCCGCGCCTTGCCGGCAAGAGCACCGTTTTGCGCGCCATCCTCGCCGAGCGGCCGACGTCCGCGCCGGTCCTGACTCTCGCCGAAGATGGCGAGCTTCTCGATCAGCTCATCAAGAAAAGCGCCGGCGGGTACCTGGTCATTCCGGAGATCGCGCCGAGCGCGGCCATGCCCGGCTACATCTGGGGCGCAGACGTTCGCCGGGTGTTCAAGGCGGTGCCGCAGGAGGTCTCGCTCGCCGCGACCCTTCACGCCGAGGGGCCGGACGACGCGTTCGCGCAGATCTGCGAAGGCTGTGGCGTCCCCGACAGCCAGGCATCAAAGATCGTCTTCGCGGTCTCGCTCAGGTCGATCGGACGCTGGGAAGAGCCGACCCGCCGCGTCGTCGCGTCCGTTCACCAGATCGACGGCGTCGAGCGCGGGCGGCCAAGAGCCCGACTCCTCTATCGCTGGGACGAGGATCGCGACGTGTTCGTCAGGAGCGCCTCCGGCTAGGCTCGAAACGCTCTGATCGACCTTTCGCCGCTCCGTCAGTCTCGCTCGTTCCGGCTGCTCTGGGTTGGGCAGCTCGTGTCACTCACCGGGACCCAGCTTCGCCTCGTCGCGATCCCCTACCAGATCTACCTGATCACCGGCTCGTCCCTCGACGTTGGGCTCATCGGTCTCTTCCAAGCGATACCGCTGATATCGCTTGCGCTCTTCGGCGGAGTGATCGCTGATCGGGTCGACCGCCGGCGATTGCTCATCGTCACCCAGATCGGTCTCGCGGCGTGCTCCGCCGGGCTCGCGATTGGAACGCAGTTCGGATTCGCCAGCGTGCCGTACCTCTACGCGTTCACGGCCATCGGTGCGGCGTTCTCCGCCCTCGACGGTCCCGCGCGCGGGGCGCTGACGCCGAGCCTTGTACAGCGCGAGCAGCTGCCCGCGGCGATGGCGTTGAACCAGGTGCTCTTCCAGACAGCGTCCATCGCGGGACCGGCGATGGCCGGCGTCGTCATCCTCAGGTTCGGCGTCGCCGGCGCGTACTGGATCGACGTCGCGTCATTCGTCGTCGCGATCGTCGCGGTGACCACGCTCGTCGCGCCGCCGCGCGAGGTGCGCGTCCATCCGTCCGTCGGCCGCGCGCTCGTCGAGGGACTCGCGCATTTCCGCGCGAACCGGATCCTCTTCGGGACCATGCTGCTCGACTTCCTCGCCACGTTCTTCGGTTCGCCCCGCGCGCTCTTCCCGTTCTACGCCGACCGGATCTTCGCGGTCGGTCCCGAAGGGCTCGGCCTTCTTTTCGCGGCACCGGGCGTCGGCTCGCTGATCGCCGCGCTCACCTCGGGGTGGACGAAGCGCGTCCGGCGCCAGGGGGTCGCCGTGCTCTTCTCGGTAGCAGCGTGGGGACTCGCCATCGTGGCCTTCGGTCTGATGAACGATGGACTCTTCATCCCCGCGCTGGTGTTCATCGCGGTAGCGCAAGGCGCCGACACGATCAGCGCGATCTTCCGGAGCACCATCCTGCTGACCGTCGTTCCCGACCACCTGCGCGGACGGCTCGTAGCGATCAGCTCGATGTTCTTTCTGGGCGGACCGTATCTCGGTCAGGTGGAATCGGGAGTTGTGGCCGACCTCGTGTCGCCGATGTTCTCAGTGGTATCGGGTGGCGTCGCGACGATCCTCAGCGTCCTCGGAGTCGCGCTCTGGGCGCCGGAGGTTCTCTCTTATCGAACTCCGGCGCCCGAACGCAGCGTTGAGAGGGGGCCTAGCCGCGGCGCGTGAGCATGCGAACGTTCGTCAGCGCGAGGAAGCCAAACACCGCCGCCGCCGCGACGCCGACCATGAGGACGGCGCTGCCCGTCGTGAGCCAGTCGCCGGAGCGGTCTGACCCAACGAGCTTCGCCGCGACGCCTGCGGTCGCGATCGCTGTGGAGTAGTACGCGAGTGCGAGGCCCATGATCGCGAAGCCAAAGAACGCTAGAGCTTTCGGCCATGTGGGGTTCTTCATGGCGATGCATTCAATTTGGGCCGCACGTTTCGGTCAATGTCGCCGGGGTACCAGAGTCATCTCGCAACGAAATCGATCCTTCGCCGCTGTGCTTTTGGCGGCCTGACCACGGCCGGAGTAGGCTGCTTTTCTCCCATGAAGACACGAGCCTCGTCGGCGACGCTGCGCGATCGTGTCACCGAGGACCTGCCTCGCATCCGTGCGGAGCTCGAGACGCTCGTGCGGATTCCCTCGATCAGCCACCCCGGTCACGATCCGTCGCAGCTCGGTCGTTCGGCTCAGGCGACCGCGAAGATCCTTCGCGACGCCGGGTGCGAGACGAAGATCGTCGAGGTCGAGGGCGTTCCCGCGGTGATCGGTCACGTCGCGGCGCCGGCCGGTGCGCCGACGGTCCTCCTGTACGCGCACCACGATGTTCAGCCGACCGGCGGGCGAGACCTCTGGCACTCGGATCCATTCGAGCCGGTCGAGAAAAACGGACGGCTCTACGGACGCGGGACGTCAGATGACAAGTGCGGCGTCGTCATGCACGCGGGCGCGCTGCGCGCGCACGATGGGCGGCCCCCCGTCGGCGTGACCGTCTTCGTCGAGGGCGAGGAGGAGTGGGGCTCGCCGAACCTCGGAAAGTTCCTGAACGAGTACGGCAGCGAGCTCCGCGCCGACGCGGTCATCCTCGCCGACTCCGGCAACTGGCGCACCGGCCAGCCCGGACTGACGATCTCGCTGCGCGGGATCGTCGCGTGCGACATCGAAGTGCGCACGCTCGATCACGCGGTGCACTCTGGCGAATTCGGCGGGCCCGTGCCCGACGCGCTCACCGTGCTCGCGAAGACGCTCGCCACGCTGCACGACGATCGCGGCAACGTCGCCGTCGCGGGCATCGCTCGCGGCAAGGTCGATCCCCTCGATCTCGAAGAGGCGGAGCTGCGCAAGCAGGTGGGGATGCGACCCGGCACGAAGCTCATCGGCGAGGGCGGGATCACCGACCGCATGTGGATGAAGCCCTCGGTCTCGATACTCGGCATCGACGCGCCGAGGCTGACCGAATCGACGAACCAGCTCGTTCCTTCGGCGAAGGCGCGGGTCTCCATGCGCATCCCGCCGGGTCAGGACGCGGACACCGCCCTGAAGGCGCTCGCCGACCACCTTCGGACACACGTGCCGTGGGGCGCGGAAGTCTCGATCACCCCGCGCGGATCCGGCAGGCCGTACAAGCTCGAGGGCCAGGGGCCCGCCTATGACGCGATGCGCCGCGCGATGAAGGAAGCCTTCGATCGGGACCCTGTCTTCATGGGAGCGGGCGGCACGATCCCGTTCGTCGCCGACTTCGCGAAGGCCTTCCCGAAGGCCACGCTGCTCCTCACCGGCGCCGGGGATCCCTTCTCCAACGCCCATTCCGAAGACGAGAGCGTCGACCTGAAGGACCTCGAGCGCTCGACGCTCGCGGAGGCCCTCTTCTTCGAATATCTCGCCTCGGCCTAGCCTCGGCGGCACGCGTCCTGCGGCAGCCCGCGCCATGAAAGATCGCCAGGACACCGACGACATCGCCGATTCCGAGATCGAGCTAGAGCCATTCAACGAGCCGGTCGAGACCGATCCCACCGAAGCGGTCGAGGAGGCCGAGCCGTACTTCCCGCCGACCGACCCCGTCGTGCGCACCGATCACGCGGGCGAGACGCGGATCGCGAGCGGTTTCGGCTCGGGCGATACGCGCCCCGAGGCGCCGGCGTCGGCCGTGACGAACACACCTTCCGACGAAGCCCTCGAGGATCTCGTCCACCGCGCGCTGCGGCTCGACGCGAGCACCGCCCACCTGCATCTGAAGGTGGGTGTCTCGCAGGCGGTCGTTCGCCTCCAGGGACCGATCGAGGACGAGGCCGATGCGGAAAATGCGCTAGCGGTTGCCGGCGATGTCCCGGGTGTCGCCGAGGTCATCGACGAACTGACCCGCCCCGAGTAGCCGGATAGCGGCCGCGCCCGTCGAGCAGGCGGCCATAAGGGTCGCGGCCGCGAGGGCGCTCTCGCCGCCACGAAGCGCGACGAGCGCGAAGCTGCAGCCGAGAGCGAAGAGCGCGGATGCGAGAAGCGGTCTCACACTTCGACAACGCTGGCCAGCCGCACGAGCGTGCATCCGCCAGCAGTACGGGGTCCTAGCCCACTCTGACTAGCGAAGCCGCCGCGGGAGATTCCATCAACCCACGCCATTCTCGACCCGGCGTTGCTCCTCAATCGTGCGCTCGGCCAAGGGAGCTGCCTCTAAACGCTCGTCGGGGATCTGAGCGCCGGTGTCGATCGACCGGCCGTACTTTCCTGCCGCGATGCGCGCCTCGGCTCGCCCGACCGCCTTCAGCTCTTCACGTAGGTCATCGACCAAGGCGATGTCGATCTCTTCGCGGTCGAGGTCGGTTCCTGCCTCGAAGGCTTCTCCAGTCTGCTGTTGATGCAGCTCCACCTCGGCCGTAACGTCCGCGTTCAGCTCGCGCAGGCTCTTTTCGATCCGCGCCCGCTCGCGTGCAACCAATTCGCGCGCCCGCTTGTCGTTCATCGTGCTCTCCTTTGTTTCGCCGGCGAGGATCCTGCGTCGGTCACGATCGCCATCATCGTCGAGCGAGAGGTGGCCACGCCTGAAGATTACGGCGTTCCGCGGTGCCGCTCGTCACAGCTGTTGGGATGCCGATGCAAGCGGGGGCGCAAAGTTCGTCGGCTGATCGGGAGTTAGACGATACCCGCGGGTCGGGCCGTTCAGTTGGACGACGCCAACCAATCCGCGGAGCTGGAGCTTGGCGTAGCCGTGTCGTCTAGCGGAGCATCACCGTGGCGAGGAAGCCTTCGCTCGCGGGTTCGAGGATCGTGACCGTCCCAGTGGCGAGCTCGTGCAATTGCCAGGTGTCGGTGACACCCGAACGCGGGACGATCACCGCCGTGCCGTCCGGCCGAGTGAGCTGACCGCCGAGCGATCCGCCGTCCGGCAATGTGAAGAGGATTGTGCGGCGTCCCGTCGCCGGGTCCCAGCGCTCGACGCGTTTGTTGTGGAACTGCCCGTTTGCTGCGCCGATCATGTAGACGACCTCCGATGAGCGTGGCCACCAGTGCGCCGTGGCGATCTTGTTCGGAGGAGACGAGAGGGTCGTCTTCGAGTCGAAGTCGTCTGTCGGCCAAACCTTCACGGCATCCTCGAAGATCCATGTGCCGAGGACGTGGCTCCCGTCCGGGGACATCTCCATCCCGGTGATATCGAAGGGAGTGTCGTAGCGCTGGGCGGCGGCGCTTCCGCGCACCACTGTGTAGCCGAAGTTGTAGCCACCGGGCCCTGTCTCGAAGGCGGCGGCGAGGTCGTTGGAGCGTTGCCAGCCGAGCGGAATCAGCACCGGTCCGTTCAGGGGTCTCCGATAGCGCTCGCGGAAAACGCCGGTGGCGAGATCGACGGTCAAGAGCACGGACATCGGTCCCGCCGTCTCGCTCTGAGCGCTCGCGGTGACGATGAAGCCTCCGTCGTCGCTCGCCCACACGATCCCGCCTGTTATGAGCCCTTCCGGGAGCCGCCCGACGACGCGGTCGTTGCCACCGCGCACGTCGCGCACGTGGAGCTCCGAGACGCCACCGATCGTCACCCAGAATGCGAGGCGTCGACGCTCGGAGTCGAGGACAGCGCTCGGCACCGTACCGAGGCTGCGCGGGTCGTTTTCTGAGCGGACGATGAGGTCAGGCACGCGCGCGGTGATGAGGCCGTAGATCTCGCCAACGACAACGATGAAGGTCGCCGACTGGCCCGATGCACTGATGGTGTTGCCCGTCGCGTCTTGCACGTTGCTCGCGGTGACCGTGTACTGAGTGCCCACGATCAGCGGATTGCTGAGCGCGAGCGAAGCTTGGGTGCATGACGGATTCGGCGCCGCGGTGATCGTCTCGGCGACCGCGGTGCCGCTCAACGTTGCGATCGCGTAGCTCGTGCCGGTCGCGATACTGGCGGTCGACCCGTCTGTGGAACATTTCATGGCTTCGCTGAAGCTCACGAGCACGGTTGACGCGCTCGCGGTGATGGCACGCGAGATCGAGGGAGGGATCGTGTCCGGCACTGTGATCTGCCAGAAGATCCCGTAGTCCTCCATCCATTCCCCGCCCTCGATCAGCGGGCGGATGTAAAAGCGATAGGTGCCCGGTGTCGCGGGCGCGCGTACCGAGAACTGGAACCAAGCGATCTGGTTCGGGCCGACGTAAGTGGCAGGCTGGACCGCAACGCGGTTGTATCGCGGCCAGCCCGTGTTCGGCGAGCCCGTCCCATCACCGCCAAAGACACTCGGCTGGTCTTGACCCGGACTCGGGTTCCACGTTCCGAGGTAGGCGACCTGTCCCAGCACGCCGTTGAGCCATCCGCGCGATCCGGAGTTGTACATCGCGACGGTAGCGGTGGACGTATCACCCGGGCAGAGCGTCATGTACCCGCTCTGTCCGTACCACGCGGCGTGGAAGCCCGGGATCCCGGACGGAACGCTCGCCGGCGGAGGAATCCCGGGGCCGATGCTCGATGTGCACGGCGCCGCAGGGAGCGACGGTTGAACGGCGTGCGCAGGACCGGCAAGGGTGATGGTGCACACCACCAGCACAGCGCTCGCAAGGGTTCCGCCGATCGGGGTCCTCATCGACCGACCGCCACGCAGCACGCGGTGTGCCTAGGCTCGTGCCAGCGTTGCCGCCGCGCGCACCTAGTCGGGTGGCACCCTGAATCTCATGAGGTATGGGCCCGGGTTGCATCTGATCGGGAGTCGGACGACCTACAAAGTCAGGGTCGGCGGAACGACTCTCTCCTGCCCTCAGGCACGGCGAGGCACTCGCGCAAAAAGACATCGCCTGTCGGGACGAACTCGCAGACTCGCGGTCAGCGTCACGCTCGTAGGATCCGAACGATCGCCAGCGCCCCGTCTTTGGTCCAGCCACCGATGCGCGCGCCGCGCATCGTAAGCGGCTGATCGCCATGGAGATCCCAGAGAGTGGCAATCGGTGTGTCGCCGTCGAGGCTCGTGTACGCCAAGAAGCGTCCGTTTGGTGAAGGCACGAACAGCACGCCGCCGGGCAGCTCATGTTCGGTTCCGTCTGGGTCCATTAGAGAGAAGGGTCCGCCATCGTCACGGAAGGCTTGCGTGAAGCGGTGTCCCACGACGAATGCACCGTCCGCGAGCCCGACGAGAAGCCGGAACCCAGCGCGCGTTCGACGCAGTCCGCCATCGGGGTCGAAGACACGGACGCGGAAGCTTGGCCTGAGCGGATCGGTCATGTCGCCGACGGCGAGTTCGTCCGAGGGCGTCCACGCGACCGAGGCTCCGGGGGCGCAGGGAATCTCCGAGTCCGCCAATCGCCACTCGCGCGCCGCTGGGAGATCCATCATCCACGCCTCGCCGGCGCTGCAGCTCCACAGGAAAAGGAAGCGCCGCGATGGCGAGAGCAGTCCACCTTGGCCCTCGAACGACCGCAGCGCGGCCGGGTTGGCGCCGAGCGCATCGCCGATCAGTGTTCGGTTGCCTCCGACGACCAGGAGTCGGCCGTCTGCGGTCCAGTCCATTGCGGTCCAGCCGTTGCTTGGAATATCTCCGAAGGGCTGGGAGAGATGCTGACCGGTGGTGAGATTCACCAACGAGAACTCACTCTTCCGTGGCGTGAGGCCGTGGTACAGAAGTGCGCTCTCCGTGCCAGGCGCGAGGATGAGCATCCCGTTCTGCACAACGAGACGGAGTTCCCACGACCGCGTGCTCGTCGGCCACGCGTCCGCGTCGGTGATCGGATAGAGCGCGATCTCGGTGAGGGGCCGAGCGATGTGCCACTTTGCCATGACCAGCGACGTCCCGGCGAGCGAGCGCGCACCTGTCAGCGAAAAGTCGAACGAATCTCCGGCAGGGATCTCTGCCCGCAGCGATGCAGGCGTCTCCCACCGGTAACCCGTGGCCGGCGGCAAGGTCGCGCGTAGATGAGCCTCAACCTCCGCCGGATCCATCGGAACGTTGAAGTCCAGTCCCAGTAGCAGCGCGCGATCGCCATCGACGACCATCTCCTGTTGGAGATCGACGAAGTAAGAAGGTTGATCAAGCCAGACGCGCACGCTCGGGGTCGGTGCGGCAGTAAAGGCCGTCGGCATTACCGACGGCGTCACCGGCGGCGCGCTGGCGCACGCGGTCAGCAGGGCTGCGGCTGCAATGACGGCGCGGGAACGGGATAGATCGATCACGAAAACCGTGGCGCTCGGAAGGGCGCGTGACAAGAACCAGCGGCCGCAATCGTTGCCGAGCACGAGCTCGACAGCCTGCTCCGGGACCGGGCGAAGTCGCGCCAAACTGAGGGGAGCAGGCCAATCAATGCAAATCGGACGTGAACGTTTCTTGCTCGGGCCGATGAGCTCATGCTTCGAATATTGGAGCGAGTCGTGCCATCGCGCGTCTGAGTTGCGAGCGCCTAACGACTACAAGCTTGGGCGGATCGCTCGGTCTCACCCTGACGGATCGGGCTTCGGAGCGGCCAGCGGCATCGCTTCCTCACGCAGCGGGAGGACGATTGGACCACCGATGAGAACCTTTCGCGCGCTAGGTCCCCGGCGTCCA
>Ga0209471_1001339_pt1 | contig 14776 bp, 10 predicted proteins | sample GraSoiAngelo_128_FD_185885 | JGI IMG/M metagenome (GOLD analysis project Ga0209471, IMG submission 185885) | Grasslands soil microbial communities from the Angelo Coastal Reserve, California, USA - 14_0927_12_20cm (SPAdes) (version 2) | ecosystem: Environmental > Terrestrial > Soil > Grasslands ...
GGTCGGAGTTCAACTCACCACTAGAACGCAATTCACGCGAAGGGTCGGCGGGGCTCTTGCGGTCGGAGTTCAATTCTCCCCCTAGGCGCTGCTTGAACGAACTTGTTTCGAGAACCGAATCAGGGATCTCGAATTCGCCCGGACGAGCGTAACGCCTACGAAGATCGTTGGATGCAGAATCCCCCATACGGGCAGGTTACGGCTCCAGATCTCCACTGTCATCTGTACAAAAGGTCAGTTTAAGAACAGGGCCATGGTTCGTAGGCGACGGTCTTACGGAACGTTCAGAGCTTGGCGATATCTTCCACCATCCGACCAGGCAGTCCCACCATATCTTGAAACTCGGAAAGGTCTCCGTCACTTTTCCCAGCCTTTGTGGATATTTCCTTGTCCCGTTTGGTCGCAGATCCGGCCGAATGACGAGAGACGGGAAATCCCCTGGTCTGAGTATGCCGTCGCGTAGAGAAGTTCTGCGGGCTGATTGTGCGGCGCTTTTTCCGCTGAAACGGACAGAATCGTTGTCGTCGCTGACCGTTCGTAACTGTAGTGCCACGTAGAGCCATAGCTGGTCGTAAAAACTACCCACCGCAGGAGTTGCTTCGCCAACGGCAGAAGCCTTCGTCAACTCGTTGCCTGCAACGTGCGCTGCTGCCGTGTTGAAAACGATCAGATAATTCCGCGCTCCCGGCATGAGCGAGTCCGAAAAACCTACTTCCAGAAAACCGCTTCTGATTCTTCTGTAGCAATTCAGCGCCCAATCCGGAATCGCAAGGAACAGCTTCTCTTTTTCCATGCTCCCCAAGGAAACATTCTTGACGCAGGTTGATACCTGCCCTTCCTTGAAGGCAGCATCTTCTTCTGCTGGGTAGGCCTGAGGCTGTGGCGGAGGATCGGCGGAAGTTGGACGTGGAATGGCAAATGATCCTACCGTCAAGGAAAGCTCTGGTTTGGAGGTCGGCGCATCGGCGGTCGCGCCAGACGCCGGGCTTGCCCCCACCTGTTCCTTTGGCGGCGTGTTGCGTCCTGGTGCGGGTATTTCCGTCGGCGAGGGACCTTGGACCGCGGGAACGCCGGGAGAGGCTGCCTGCGCGGTTGCTAAACTCGTTGCGACTTTCAACGCCGGTTCGCGGATTGGCTCGGCCGTTACAAGGCTCACTTCTTGTTGTTTCACCGTGTTTGGGTGCGCTTGCGGAACGGCAATCGCCTCGTCTCTAGCGATTTGCGGCGCCTTTGCAGGAGCCGATAAGGCCGTAGATTGAGGTGTTGCCGCTGTTTCTGATTTCTTGACCATGGCCGGTCTTGCTGCAGCAGCCGGGGATACCTGTGTCCTTCGATCGAGAGGGGACTTGGCGATTGCCGTTTGGATTCCAGCGCCAACAGCCTGCGTCTTCACCCGCTCGACTTCCTCACCGCGCTTCCTCTCTTCCAGGTTGCCTTTTTCGGGCGCGGTTGTTCGTTGTGCCCTCGCATCCTTCCGATACGCTCGCGCAATTTCCTCGGATTTCCAGCATTCTCGACTGTGCGGCAGTCTGAAAACTGCTGGCTCTGAGCATAAACCAGGGCGGGAGCTAGCGCAGCAAACGCGACAACAAGAAGTGCAAAATATTTCATGCTAGAGTTCTCCCCTCACAGATAGCGTCCGGTGCTAGCCTCTTGCCCGTCAACTGGCAGGAGGGCTAAAAGCTAACTGTTCTACGGATCAGGTTTTTTTCAACATGGGCATCTGGGAGAATGCTTGCCGGGAACCCGCTACATTGTGGTGGGCCTCCCGACGAGGGCCCGCCCACCAAGAGGACGTTTCGAGATGTACACCTGCGGGCAAGTGCTGCCAGGTGAGAGTTGGTTTGCGCATGTTATGGTTGTAGAACCCTGCGGGAAAGGGAAGGACCAAGGAGGCGTGTTGGCCAGGTGTGAGCAATTCGAAAGCCGGCCCTCACTTCAAGGCAGTCCTCTGATCGTTATCAGGGTGTCTCTTCTCTTTGCGGCATTGTTGTTTGCAGCTTCGCCTGCAAGATCCCAGATCTCACCCGGTCCGTTGTCGAAGGCCCATGAATCGCTCAGCGGCACGACCCAGTGCGCGAGCTGCCATCAGTTCGGAACCAGCACGCCGACGTTCAAATGTTTGGAATGCCACAAGGAAATTGCAGGCCGTCTCGCGGCCAAGCACGGATACCACTACCAGATACAAATGCGCAATCCGAACGGGAAAGATTGCGTTCGGTGTCACCTCGAGCACAACGGCGAGAATTTCAATCTCCTCCACTGGGAACCTTCCCAGAAACAATTTGATCATCGGCTCACCGGTTACAACCTCGAAGGAAAACACGCGCAAACTGCTTGCGAGAAGTGCCACTCGCCAATGTACATGGTTGGCCCCGAACGTTCCCTCATCAAGATGAAGGACCTCTCAAAATCTTTCTTCGGCCTGTCGCAGGATTGCGTCCCATGTCACAAAGATCCCCACAAAGGACAGCTAGGCAACAACTGCTTGCAATGCCACAATTTCACGGATTGGAAAGCCGCCAAACAATTCGATCATTCGAAGACCCGCTATCCCCTGACCGGTCAGCACATGCAGGTGGCCTGCGAAAAGTGCCACAAACCCGATCGGCCCGGCGGTCCCGCGCGCTACAAAGACATGAAGTTTTCTGCTTGCATCGACTGCCACGTCGATCCCCACAAGGGGTCGTTCAAGCAGCGTTGCGAGGATTGCCACACAACCGCAGGCTGGAAAAAACTCCTGCCTAAATTCGAATTCGACCATTCGAAAACCAAATACCCCCTGCTGGGCAAGCACGCGACCGTTTCTTGCACTCAGTGCCATTTGAATGGCGACTTCAAGAAACCTCTGCCATTCACCAATTGCGTCGACTGCCATAAGCCAGATCCACACAAAGGTCAATTTGCGGCCCGGCCCAAAAAGGGCGAATGCGCGGAATGCCACACCGTCGAGGGTTGGAAGCCCTCGCTGTTTGGCGTCAAAGAACATGCCACTTCAAAGTATCCGCTCGAAGGGAAGCACGCAAAAGTGGATTGCGACAAGTGTCATTTGCCCGCGGGAAAGGACACGATTTACAAGGTGAAGTTTGCAGCTTGCAGTGACTGCCATAAGGACCCCCATGACGGCCAGTTTGCGAAGCAGCCTTTCCAGAATCGCTGCGAGAGCTGCCATACGGTAGCGGATTTTCACCGCTCTCTGTTTACCATCGCCAAGCATAAGCAAAGCAAGTTCCCGCTGGCTGGCGCGCACGTCACCGTTAGCTGCGTGGAATGCCACAAAGTGGGAGCTGGCGGAAGAACGGACAAGATCATTCCGTTTTACTTTAAAGACATGACCTGCACTGCTTGTCACAATGACGTGCATCATGGGGAATTCAAGGACCGCATGGAGCGTCGCAGGCCGGATGGCACCCAGTTCGGCTGCGAAGCCTGCCATAACACCAGATCATGGGTTGACGTGGCCGGGTTTGACCATTCGAAAACCAAGTTCCCCTTGCTGGGCGTCCATCGCGCCGTCGCTTGCAACGCCTGCCACAAACCCCTTCCCGGCGAGAAGCAAATTCAATTCAAAGAGACTCCCATGGCTTGCGAGGCCTGCCACGTGGATGTTCATGGGAAGCAATTCGCCAAAGCCCAAAAGACGGAGTGCTCCACCTGCCACAATTCCCAGCGTTGGAAGCCCTCCACCTTCGATCACAGCAAAACGAAGTTTCCCCTGGAAGGCGGCCACAAGGGAGTCGCGTGTGACAAGTGCCATAGCCTGACCAAAGTAGTGGACGGCAAGCCGGTTCTTTTCTACAAGCCTACTCCGCTACAGTGCGAAGCTTGCCACGGCTCGGAGAAGAAGGGCTAGCCATAAGGGCCAACCTGTGGGCTCCCGGATAAAGCCGTAAGGGCGGCACGATACAGCTCTGTATCGTCCACTATGACGAGGAGCAAAGACAAACCCTGTCCAAGTCTTTTTATTAGCTCCCAATCATGGACGGATACTCTCCTTATCCCCGCAGAGGACGAGCATCGGGCGGCAAAGATAACTTTGTCGAGAGACGGGGGAGTTGCCGTCATAACCTGAAAATTCCTCTTCATCTCCGCGCTTGGGGCGGCTCGGGCCCAAACCGTGACGGCAAATCGTTTGACATCTCGGAACAAGGTGCTCTGCTCGAGACGGACTTGCCACTTCCAGTAGGGGCCTTACTCGATTTACGAATTAAACTGCCGGAAGAGATCACTGGACAGCCCACGACCGAATGGCGCTGTAAGAGCCGGGTCGTACACATCGCCCTGGCCTCTTCTGTAAGCTATCCGGTAAAGGTCGGAGTGCATTTCGATTGGTTGGATGTCTCGCGAAGATAGTATTGCAAACAGGAAACTCCTTTCTTTCCGAGGCAACTCGCCCGAATTACGAATGCCTACTCGACTCAACTCATAGTTTGTCGAAGCTGACCGCAGAAGATGTCTTCTGGGGCTCGGGGTGCGATTCTTTGCTCTGGCACAAATACCTTGTCAGGGAGCCAAGCTAGAATTCTCGATTGTCCAGTGGCGGTTATGCTTAACTCGCAGTGGCCTTTGACTTGCACGTCAAAACTCCCGCAAGAGGCTCGCCCCAGCGGACCTGATTGGTACCGGAAGTTACGGAGGCAGCGACAATATGAAGCGTCGGCGATTTGTACTGGCTTCGCTCCTAATCTTAGCGCTTGCCGCACCAGGTTATCCCGATGCGGCGAAAGATGCCTACAAGAAAGGGGTGCGGGCAGAGTCGCAGAAACAGTACGATGTGGCCTACGAATCCTTCAAGCAAGCGGCTACCCTGAAGCCGACCGACCCGCGGTATGAAATGGCCTACATGCGAGCACGGGCCTATGCCGCCGGGCAGCACGTTGCCAATGGCATGAAGCTCCGCAACGACAACAAATTGCAGGAAGCTCTGGCTGAGTTTCAGCGCGCGGCCGAGATTGACAGCACCAATTATGTCGCGGCTCAAGAGATGCGCCGCACCGAAGAGATGCTCAAGAAACCGTCCGAACACGGAGGCGCGGCTGCCGCCAGGGCGGAATCTGCTCTCGAAAAGTTGGTAGGGGAAGCGCAAGGTCCGGTGGAGCTCGAACCGTCTCCTAATGCACCGATCACTTTGCGCGTGACAAATACGGCAGACTATATTTACCGGACCATCGGCAAGTTGAGCGGAATTAACGTCCTTTTTGACCTGGACTACAAGGCGCAAAAGATAACCGTCGAACTGAACGAAGTCATGCCCCAGGAAGCATTGAAGATGGTGGCGCTCGAATCAAAGACTTTCTGGCGGCCTATCTCATCAACCGCCATTTTCGTGGCCGCGGAAGGCAAACGCAAAGATTTTGAGTCAAACGTTTTGAAAACCTTCTACCTTCACAATGCCTCGACACCGGCGGAGTTGCAAGACGTCGTGGGCACGTTGAAGGGACTACTCGAAATCAACCGAATTCAAGTTAATCCGACTCGAAGCTCCATTACTATGCGAGGCACGCCGGATCAATTGGTCCTGGCGGAAAAACTCATTTCCGATGCTGACAAGGCAAAGGCCGAAGTTGTTATCGACATCGCGGTAATGGAAGTTAACCGCGACCGGCTAAACACGTGGGGCACCGTCGTGCCAACGTCCACAACCATAACGCCGGTGACAAAGGGATCTACCAGCGGATCTGGAAGCAGCACGCCGATAGTTACGTTCGGTTCCCTGGTCGGCAGCAGTTTTGCCGTCCCCATTCCGGGCGCTCAGTTCTCTCTGCTCATGTCGGACAGCAATGCCAAAGTTTTGCAGAGGCCTCAGCTTCGGGCCCTGGACAACGAAAAGGCGACGCTCAAGATCGGGGACCGTATCCCCATAGCGACGGGCTCGTTCTCGGCGGGGATCGGCGGCGGAGGCATCAGTCCCCTCGTCAACACACAATTCCAATATATAGACGTCGGAGTAAATATCGACATAACTCCACACATTCATTCCGACCGTGAAGTCACTTTGAAAATGGGGTTGGAGGTTTCCTCCCTCGCAGGGGAGCAAAATCTAGGCGGAATCAGTCAGCCGAAGATCGGGCAGCGCCGGATCGAGCACGAAACACGTCTGCAAGATGGCGAGGTCAACCTCATCGCCGGGATCCTGCAGGATAGCGAAACAAAATCCTTGAGCGGTTATCCGTGGCTGACCAAAATACCCATCTTGAAGTATCTGTTTGGTCAGGAAGCCAAGGAACGGACGGAAAGTGAAATCGTTTTCGCAATTACGCCACACATTGTGCGAGCCGAGGAGATTACTGAGGAAAACCTGCGGATGATTGACGTGGGTACCAACAATGCTATTGGACTTCGCTACAAGGAGTCTAAGCCCGCTCAGCCAAAGCAGCCGCCCTCATCCCCCGCAAGTCCCTCTGCCACCCAAGGTCGGCGGCAACCCGGAACCCAGGGAAACGCGGTGCCAGTCCCCAAGGCCTCCGGGGGCTCCGGCCAGTAGCCGGTCACAAACCCGCGCCGGCGAAACAGATCACGCTACACTCAATCCCAAGGCTCAGGTTGCATTCCGATATCCCGGTTTCGAGTGCAAATCCTGTGAAAAGGAATTCCCGTTTGTGGAACTCCTTTCATATTCCGTGATTACAGTCACTTCCGCAGCATTTGTACATCACAAGGTTTACAGGGGCTTTGCCTTGGCAACGCATTTGGCCGCTTAGTTGCACCAGCTCTCGTTGCTCAGCGGGAAGCCCTTGGCACTGGTTCGATTCTGTAAGAGCTCCGGTCTGCTCTGGGTGGTCCGCAAATCACGGCTGGTCGAGCGTCAAGCTCAACCAGAAATAGCACGCACATTGAGGATGGCTAAAACATGCTTGGAGAGCAGCTTGGGGAATACGAGGGAGTAGCAGTACTCCCAGAAGTATCAGCTCTTAACGGTGAAAGTGAAGCTAGGCGCAAGGAGACCTTAGTCAGACATTCCCCATTATTTTCAGGTATCTCAGCGGCGGAATGTCGTGAACTACTATCCGCTGCCTGCGAAAAGCACTTCGCCCGCCGCCAGAGGATTTTCCTCGAAGGCGATCTCGTCCGGCAAGTCGTCTTGCTCACATCAGGCAGCGCGAAGGTCGTGCAATTTGGCCAGAGCGGCTCAGAGGTGATTCTCCGGCTCGCAGGGCCGGGAGAAGTGGTTGGGACGCTCAACTTGTCTCTGCAGGTCCGCCATGGCTCGACGGCCCAAGCACTGCGAGCTTCCACGGCATTGGTTTGGGATGCGGCGGTTTTTGAATCTTTTGCGCAGCGTTCAGCGCATCTGAGGCGCAACATTACGTCCATGATTAGCAAGGAACTGCACGAGCTCGAGGAGCGTTATTGTGAGATTTCTACAGAAAGAGTATCGGTGAGATTGAGTCATCAACTCGCTCGGTTGCTGAAGCAGATTGGCCTTCGCGTCGACGGGGGCGTGGAGATTAGACTTTCCCGCGAGGAGTTGGCGCAGCTGACTGGCACTACCTTATTTACAGTGAGTCGGCTGCTCTCTGATTGGAATCAACGAGGTATTGTTACCGCCCGACGAGAGGCCGTCTCGGTTCACAACCCCCAGGCCCTTTCGGAACTCGGTTAGGGCCATGTCCTCGGCCGTCCGACATTCCTACGTACTAGAGAGAACGAAGCTTTTCTCCCCCGTGGATTGTGCCATGGCGGAGGCCGCTTGAAGGAGACCTTTGCTCCTTCTTTGTCCAAGAGCAAAGAGTTCGAAGGGCTCGAGGGTATTATTTTGCCCAGCGTGAACCGAGAGAGTGGGATCATCTCAACCGATCGAGGATCCCTCATCTCGCAAAACACAATCGATTTCCACGGCTCTCGGTCGGCCAGGTTGTGGGAAAGAAAGGCACTGCACATGAATGGTCATCGTTGGATGTGCAGGCAGCTCATTGCTCTAGGTGGGATAGCGCTGGCCTTTGCCCCTATCAGTACGCTAGGGGAAACTCTTTCAAAACATCCCAAAGGGTGGACTGCCACTGGTGCTGAGAGAGTGCTGTCGCTCAATCTGTCATCGGAGCAGAGTTCAGGTGAGGGGCAGCAAGCGACGGCGCAGACTCAGCCACGTCTCAGCAACGGCACGGTTGCCGAACAGGCCCTGCCAAAACCTCCCCAGGTCACTTACGAAGATGGGCGACTTACGATTATTGCGGAGAACTCCTCGCTTTCCGATGTCATGAAGGCCCTGCGGGAGGCCTTGGGCGCCGATGTCGACCTTCCACCCAGTGTCGCCAGTCAACGTATCTGGGTCCGTCTTGGTCCCGGGCCCGCACGCTCTGTTCTGCGCGACTTGTTGGACGGCACAGAATTTAACTATGTGATTCAAGCCGAGGAAGACGACGCATTGGCAATCCGCAGCATCTCTTTAACTCCGCGGAGTAAGTCCGCCAATCCAGAGCAGAATCCAGGATTGCCGGAGAGAGCCGCCAATCGCAGAATTCCGCGCGGAGGGCCCGAGGCTAAGGATGCGGCAGGTTCTGAAGAGCCTGTGCCTCCAGAGTCAGTTGCTTCGACGGACTCTTCGCAAGCCTCGGCATCTGCGCCTCCCACGAACCAACTGGCGGCGAATTCGCCCGATGCGGCGAATTCGAGCGGCAGCGGAAACGGCTCACCCGAGACAGACCGGATGATTCAGCAGTTGCAGAGCATGTATGAACAGCGGAGGCAAATTCAGCTGCAGCAGAATCAAAAGCCTCCGGCACGAAATCAGTAGTAGACCTAGAACTTGCATAGCATTCAACCACGCGACGAGCAGCGAAGATTGTGAGCGAACATCTTTCGCACGGTAAAAGTGCCTTTTTCGTTCGCCTCTCGCTCTGCTTTTAGCGCCCGCCTGTTGGCCGAGGTTTTTCGCGGCCTGCAAACATCTTTGCCACGACGCTAGCTCCACCATTACCTTTCTCACCATTGACCCAGGCATTTCGCGGCCTTTTGATGCGAAGCAAAAAATGTAAATTTTTTTTTACGATTTTGCGGCGCAACAAAGAAGTCCTTGCAAGGCAACGTAAAGTGACAGCACCAGGATTAAAGGCTGCCCGGCTCTACGACTCTGTTTCTAGCAAACGCGCGACGTAGAGCAAGCCGGGTGGCCGCTTGTGACTGCAGCACAGGAGGTCAACCGTCGTGAGAAAGCTCTATCAGTTCTTGCTTCCCATACTTGTCTTGAGCCTTGCACCGGCGATCGCGAGCGCTCAGTCGTTCCGTGTGCAGTGTCCAACCAGCACGATCACTCATCCGGACACCACTTCGACCCAGTTAGTCAATAGTTCGGAGCCTGCCTACAACGGTCCGACGGCGTTTACCTCCGGGCCGCAGGGATATCTTGTGCCGACTACCGGGACCGTGAACGGCGCGATCAAATGCCAGCAGGTCTCGGGTGGTGACGGCTACGCGACGATGGCTAACGGCACCCAGACGTACATGTTCTCCTTCGGACCGCTGTCCGGACTCGCGGATATCGCGAATGGCCAGCCCGGCACGGAGTTTCCGAATGTCTTCAATACCGTGTATCCGGGAATTATTGCGCCCGGGGATCCAGCCACGACGGATGGGGCGAGCGACAGTGGCACAGCATATGTGCCGGGCAACGCTTTGCTGCCGGGAGCGGCTTTTACATATAACGGCGCCGTGGGTCTGACCCCGGACCTCGATGCGATTGCCAACGGAACTTGCACCGCTCCTTGTCTTGATGGTCACGTTGATCCCCGCCAGATCCTCGATGCCGGAGTGATGAACGGGAACATCCCGGCGCCGCTCGTTGCATTCGATGAGGACGACGAAATGTTCCTCACCCTTACCAACGTCGGCATGATCATGCGGCCGGACCTGTTCGAGCAGCACACCATTCACTTTCACGGGTATCCCAACGCTTCGTCAGTCTATGACGGCGTCCCGGACGCCTCGGTCGCCATCAACATCGGCGGCAGCTTCACCTATTACTACTTTGCGCCGGATGCCGGCACCTACTTCTGGCACTGTCACATCACGCCGCCAGAACACTTGCAGATGGGCATGGTCGGGCAACTGTATGTGCGCCCGCGGCAGGATCGGGTCACGTCCGGTACCAGCCTCTACACATCGCTTGGGCAACAGCAGAACGACTTGCGCACGGCCTGCCGGCGGCCCGGGGATAACGTGTTGTTACCGGCTATAACCGCACCGGCCGTAACAACAGCCCCCGACATTCTTTGTGCTAATCCGCTCCCGGCCATCAACACGCTCGTCAACCAAGGCACCGACAAGCTAGGTAACCCGCAAAAGTACGCGTATAACGACGGCGACGGCTCCACGGCTTATGACACCGAATACGCCCTCCAGATCCACGGCTTCGATCCCAATTTCCATTTTGTCGGCATGACGTTTAACCCGGAAGCTTTTGCAGATATGAAGGACAAGTTCTTCCTGTTGAGCGGCCGGAGCTATCCCGACACGGTCCAACCGGGTCCCATGGCCACGCAGTCGTCGGATGGCAGAGTGCACTACTCGCAGCCACTCCCCTCGATCATCAACATTCCGGCGGGCGGAAAAGCCCTCCTGCGCATTGCAGACCTGGATGTTTCTGAGTATCAGACATTGGCGACCCTGGGAGTCCCCATGCACGTCGTTGGCTTCAACGCCAAGCTGCTGCGGGATCAAGCGGGGAACAACCTCGAATATTACACCAACTCGATCACGCTGGGTGGTGGCGAGTCGCTGGATGTGATTCTGGACGCCAGCGATGCAGGTTGCGGGTCCACAGGCTGTGCGGCAACCCTTTATCCAGCGGGCAGCGTGTTCTATCTCTTCACCCCCAATCTCGACCACTTGTCCAACGACCAAGAAAATTTCGGTGGGCTCATGACCGAAGTTCATATCAATTAGGTAGGGAACGGCAATGAGGGCAACGAAAATGAAAAAAGCGATCTCGAAATCCAGTCTACTTCCGGTGGTGATGATGGCGCTGGCCGTGCTGTTCGCAGCTACAGCGCACGCTGCGGCGCCCGGCATCACCGGCCCGACCTTCAACTTGACGGCGCAAACTGCTTTCCTCAACCAGCCGGACGGGGCAGCGGTTTACTCGTGGGGGTACGGCTGTAATGGCGCGCCGGCCGGCTTTGCCCCGACGATGCCAAACCAGAATTGCCCCACGATGCAAGTTCCCGGCCCCACGCTGATCGTCACGGAAGGGGCGACGGTCACGGTCAATCTGTCGAATGGCCTGCCCCCTGCGGCCGGCAACACATCAATTCTCTTTCCCGGCTTTCAGGTGACAGGGTCGGGGACGGGCAGTGTACCCGGACTGCTGGCGCAGGAGGCGGTGCCTGGCGGCTCGGTGACTTACACGTTTACTGCCACAACGCCGGGCACTCACGCCTACTACAGCGGAACGCAAGGCGATCTGCAAATCGAGATGGGCCTGTACGGCGCAATTATTGTGATACCGGCCGGTGATCCCACCGGCTGCTCGCCCTCGCAGGTGAACCTTTCTAATGGAAACGTGAATGTGGAAGCCGCCCATGGAGAAACAGATTTCCGGCTGGCTCACTATGCCTACGACAACTGCAAGACTAACTACGACCGAGAGTACCTGTTTCAGTGGGCAGAAATGGACACCAATATTCACCGCCAGGCATTGGCGCAGGTGACAGCAAAGGCGGGCTGTGTGGCCGGGGCTTCAGGTTGCAGTCTCGAGGTTTCGACCGAACCCTACCACCCCGCTTACTTCCTGATTAATGGCCGCTCGATGCCTGACCTCATGGACGCCAACTTTGGGGCCGAATATCCGCATCAGCCCTACAACGCCAATCCCCATATGCATCCAGGCGAGCAGGTCTTGGTTCGCGCCATCGGCCAGGGCCGTTGGCAACACCCATTCCACGAGCACGGGAACCATGTGCGCATCCTGGGGCGCGACGGGAACTTGATTTTGGGCACGACGGCAGCGGGCACCCCCGATCCGAATAGCCTCGCCGGACTTTTGATGTTCAACACCGACACCACTCCGGGTCAGGCGTTTGAAGGGATCTTCTACTGGTCGGGCCGGGGTTTGAACTGGGATCCGTACGGTCACCACGCAGGCGCTGACGCTTTCGGTGACCCCCTTGCCGTGCAGCCCTGTGTTCCGGATGCCAATGGCTACTACACCGTGAACAGCAGTCCTGCGGCGCCGGCCTCCGCGATTAACTATTACGAGTGGTGCCAGGACCACAACAAGCCTCTGGAGGTTGCTCCTCTCGGTGATGTCGCAAGCGGTGGGCCAGCAACTCTGCCGAGTCCCAACATTTTCACGAATGGCGCTTGGTACGGAGGCACGCCCTATCTGGGTCCGGATGCAACCCTGCGCGCCTTCGCGCCCAACTGCGCCACACCCGTACCCGCGAACGCGAACGCGGGCTGCACTTCCCTCCAACCTTCCAACACGCAGGCCAACCCAGCTAACGAGCGCGGCTTCGCGTTCATGTGGCACTCCCACAACGAGCGCGAAATCACGACCAACAACGTTTTCCCCGGCGGAATGCTGATGATGATGCTGGTTGATTCCCGGGAATTTGTGATCGACGAGTCTATGTAATCGGACGAGCCAAACTGACGACAAGGAATGACGATGCCAACGAATAATTTCAAAGCAATACTGAAAGCGGCGTTACGCGTTGCTGCGATACTCCCCTTCGCGGCGGTTGTTGCCTTCGGCCAGCAGACGGTGAACCTGACCGCCGGGCCGACGACCACAACGATGCCCGACGGCACAGTAGTGCCGATGTGGGGTTACAGTTGTGGTACGGCCGTAAACGGTTCCACGGCAACCTGCGCCAAGTCGAATCCTCTGGCGACCGGCTGGTCTCCTGTCGTGATTACAGTTCCCACGGGACAAAGCCTGACGATCAATCTCACCAACAATCTCTCGTTTTTGCCGGTGGGGAGCTCGGCTGCTAATACTGTCCCCACCTCGCTCATGATCGTGGGTCAGATTGGCGGGGGTCTCGGAAAGACGGCGACAACCGCGCTGAGTCCGGATCACTCTGCCCTAGTCTCGAGCACCGTGCCGTGGCCCATAGCTGGGTCTGCACCCGCGTTTACGCCGCCGCCGCAGGGGACGCGCGTGCAATCGTTCTCCACGGAAGTCGCGCCGGGAGCGACAACATCGCTGACTTGGACCACCCCTCGACCGGGCACGTACCTGCTTGAGTCGGGCACGCACCCGTCCATTCAGGGTCCGATGGGTTTGTACGGAATCCTGGTAGTCACCTGCCCGCCCACGGCGACCGCAGCGTGCGGTACGGTGCCAGCCGGCACCGCTTATCCAGCCGTTGCGGCTACCGCCACGAGTGCAGCCGTTCCGGCGGTGGCCTACGGTGCGGAAGTGCCCCTGGTTTTCGGTGAAATCGACCCGGTCCAAAACAACGCCGTAAACTCTGCGGTGAATACCCCGGGCTTCCATGAGATGACCATGCGAACGTTTGGGGATCAGGTCGGCTCGATAGCAATCACAAGCGGAGGATCGGGCTACACTTCAAATCCCGCCGTCACGATCACGGGTGGCGGTGGCTCGGGCGCCGCCGCAACCGCCAGTGTAGGAGCCGTGGTCACTGGCATCACCGTGACTAATATGGGCGCCGGCTATACGACTGCTCCGGCGGTCTCGTTTACCGATGCTACTGGTTCAGGCGCAGCTGCAACAGCCATTGTGACTTTCGCGGTTGGCAGTGTCACTGCGCCAGCGGGTGGCACCGGCAGCGGCTACCTCGTGGGTGATGTCGTCAATTTGACTGGAGGCGGTGGCTCCGGAGCAGCAGCGGCGGTGGCCACCGTGACCGCAACTGGCGCCATTCTGACCGTCAATGTTTCAAGTGGTGGCTCAGGCTACACCTCAGCCCCGACAGTAAGCAGCATCACGAGCGCACTGGGAACGGGTGCAGTGCTTACCCCAGCGTTGGCCGCGACTGGAGTCGTTAGCGCGATTAATGTGACCAACGGTGGGAGCTACTACACGTCTCCGACCGTCACCATTGCCGCACCCCCAACTGGTACCGGTACAACTCAGGCGACCGCCAGCGCGTCGACCGCCGGCACACTCGGCACTATTTATGCCGTCACTGTCACAAGCGGCGGCTCGTCATATCACTTAACACCCGCAGTCTCCATTGCCGCCCCTGGCGGGACGGGTACCACGGCTACAGCTAATGCTATTGTCAGTCAATCTTGCGCCGGCGGGCTGCCTTGCTATCCCTCTGCGGTGAACTACACGCCGCTGTATTACTTGATTAACGGAGTCGCGTTCAACAAGACCAATGCGGCGGCCTCGCTGTTTCCGGTTGCCCCGAATACAGGTGTGACCGGAACGGTTTTGGTTCGCATGGTGAACGCCGGCTTGCGGATGCACGTGCCTGCAATCGTCGGATCGCAGACGACCGGGCAAACAGGAGCGGGATTGCCCACTACGGTCACGGGATTCCAGTTGATCGCTGAAGACGGCAACCCGCTGCCAGGCACTCCCCGTGTGCAGAGCGATGTGTTTATGGCCGCAGGCAAGGTTTATGATGTGATGATCAATGCGCCCGCCGCTGGCGCTCCAGCCCTTCCCGTGTATGACCGCGAGTTGAGCCTGTCTAGCAACGCCGTCGGTCGCGACTCCGGAATGCTGGCTTACATCGGCGTTAATAACGGGGGTGTTGCTGGTGCTGGGCTCCCGGCCGCCCCCGTACTTGCGGCTGCGGTAGCCCGCAATGATGCCTACAACTCCCTGGCTCCCTGCACGACGGCGCCATGCATCCCGTTC
>Ga0209471_1001341_pt1 | contig 14762 bp, 13 predicted proteins | sample GraSoiAngelo_128_FD_185885 | JGI IMG/M metagenome (GOLD analysis project Ga0209471, IMG submission 185885) | Grasslands soil microbial communities from the Angelo Coastal Reserve, California, USA - 14_0927_12_20cm (SPAdes) (version 2) | ecosystem: Environmental > Terrestrial > Soil > Grasslands ...
CCGGCGCCCCCCCGTAACTGTGGAACTGCAGGTGCGTGAAGTGGGCGCGCTGTCCCGACAGGGCCTTCATGCTCTCGAGCGTGGTCGCGGCGTTCCCGGGCTGCCCCAGATTGTTGCAGTGGATGTGCACCGGGTGCGGTAACGCGAGCGCGTTGGCGACCCCCGCGAGCGCCTCCAGGATCTTCCGTGGCGTGACGGCGCTCGAGCCCAGTGTATCGTCGAGACCGCTCACGTTGCGCCGATCGCCGCCACGCTTCCATACCGCCACGCCCCCCGGGTTCACGATCTTGATCGCGTAGGCACGGGTTGTCCCTAGGAGCCAGGCGGCGTAATCGCGGGCCCGGGCCCGCTCACCCGCCGCGAGCTGGCGGAGCAGATAGTCGTCGTTGCCGAGCAGCACGAAGAAGCCCGCATCGATGATCGGCGTGTCGTCGAGCTCCGCGTGCGCGTGCCGGGCGGCGATGGGCGCCACCGCCGCTTCCATCGCCGTGGTGTAGCCGAGCCCGGCGTAGCGGTATCCGGTCGTGAACGTGCTCGGGAGCGTCCCGCCGGTGCCGGAGCGAGCCACCGCGCCATCCTCGAGCCGGGGAGCGGGCATGGGATCGGCCGCGTGCTCCTCGGGGAGCAGCCGCCGGGCGTGATTCACGCTCGACCCGGCGATGTGCGCATGGATGTCTACGCCTCCGGGCATCACGACCATGCCGCGGGCGTCGAGCCGCGGAGCGCTCGCCGGCAGCTCCGCGACGATACGATCGTCCTCGACGCAGACGTCGCGCACCACGCCGTCCGCCCCGTTCGCGGGGTCGTACACCGTGCCGCCGGCGATACGCAACCGCGTGGGTTTGCTCATGCCCTCGCCCCCATCCGCTCGCGCAGGGCGCGGACGGTGACCAAAGCAGCGCGCACGCCATCCCCGAGCGACGGCCGCAGCGGCAACGGGACGTCGTCCATACGAAAAGCGGTACCTCCCTCGTGGATCCCCGCTTTCCCGGTGTCCACGGCGACGGCGGGCTGGAACGTCGCCGCACTGGCGCGCGGTCCGATGGCGACGCTCCGGACGCGGCTGAGGCCGGTAGCTACCGGCTCAGGGAGACTCGCCGGCGTGCCGATGACGAGCGCGGCGTCCACCTCTCCCCCGTCGAGCAGCGCGGCGGCGCCCGCCTGCGGCCGGTAGCTCGGGTATCCGCGAGCGAAGTCAACGGCGAGGGGGAACCCGGTTTGCCACGTGAGCACGGCATCCGCGCCGGAACGGTTGCCGCCCCCTCGGAGCGTCGACAGCGCGCAGCGCGTGGGGCCGTTCAACGCCTGGGCGAGCGTCACGAGGGCCTCCGCCCTGGCCGGGTCGGCCGGAATGAGGCCCGGTTCGCTGTCGGCCACGATTGCCACGTAGCGCGCCCCGGTCATCCGGCGGGCCAGTTCCACCACGGACCGGAAGCGCTCCTCGTCTTCCGCGGCGCGGCCCTGCACCGCCGCCCGCATCATTCCTAACCCGTCCACCTCGTCGGCTGAGGCGATCGCCACGCGTCCGTCGGCGTCCGCGGGACCGCGACTCTCTCCTACGTCCACGGCGATCAGCGTGCGGCTCTTGCGCCCCTGGGCCGTCGCCACGCCTGGCGGCTCCACGGCGTAGCGGGACGTGTACCGCGGATAACGCGCGCTCGGGTCCACGCCCCAGAACACCACGAGGTCCGCCTGCTGACGGATTTCCCCGAGCGTGGCGCCGGCACGCCCGCGGCGCTGAGCCGCGAGCACGGCCGCGGCGGCCGTCGCGGCGAGGCTGTCGATCGCGGCGTGCAGGCGGTCCGCGATGGCGACTCCTTCCCGCTGCGTCTCGCAGGAGACGTCGCCGGCGAGATAGACGAGTGGACGCTTCGCCCCGGAGAGGAGTCTCGCTGCCTCGGTCAGCGCCTGCTCGAGCGACGCGGTGCGGCCATTGACGCGCGTCTCAGCGGGGACGGTCCCGTCCCCGAACCAGGCGGTGCCGAGGGCGCATGCGTTGCGGGCTTCCGCAATGCGGTCCCGTGTCACGACGACGGTGATGTCGTCACAGGCACATCCGCAGCCGAGGCAGGTGACGTTCGCGACGGTGCGATCGGTCATGCGCTGCGCGCCTCGCGGCCCTCGACGTCGCGATACAGCCGGGCGGCGCGGCGCGTGAGGGCCGCGAAGCAGGCCGCGGCGTCCCCTCCGCGCGCAAAGATCGTGCAGATCGGCTCGCGTGGCGCGAATCGAGTCTCGGGCGGCGAGATGTCCCGCACCTCCGCGTCGGAGAGCCACGGCCGCGTGTCGCCCAGCACTCCGGGACGCCGCGCGTACAGGATCGCCTTGCCGACCGCGTCCCCCGTGCGGCGCCGGACGGCCGCGAGGTCGAACGCCGGCAGGCTCTGCCGGCACGCCCGCACGTGTACCTCGAACAGCGATATCCCGTATGCCCGCTCGACCAGCTCCATCGCGGCGGTGTAGCGCGGGTTCACCTCGATTGGGTAGGGAAGTCCCCGCCGCGCCACGAAATCGATACCGTTCACGCCTACCAACCCGAACGCTCGCGTGACCTCCTGGGCGAGGCGCGTCGCCTTGTCGAGGAGGTGCGCGTCCGCTGGAAACTGTGGGTCTCCCGCCGGGCCGAGGATATTACCGCAGTAGCGGAACTGGTCGGCCCCGAACGCGGACTCCCCCACGAGCATGCGCGAGATCCCGAGCGGCATCGCGCGGCGACCGTCCGCCGCGAACACGATGGAGCCAGCCACGCCCGTGATCCGCTCCTGGAAGTAGCTCTTCCTCCGCGGTAACGGGGCTCCGCGGTGCCACACGGCGACGCCGTCGCCGCCTCCCGAGTGGAAGGGCTTCACGACCCAGCCGCCGCGCGAGCCCGGCGGCGGCCGCGTGAGGCGGACGCGCGGACTCGGGAGGCCGGCGTCGCCCACCACCCGGGCGAGGCGCCGTGGGTCGCGCGCACGGGCCAGGACGGCGGGCGGGTTGCCCCAGAGCACCCGATTGGCCGCGAGCGCGCGCACCGCGCCGGGATGGTTTTCGAAGCTCGCTCCGTACACGGCGGCATCGCAGGAAACGTCGCGCACGGCGGCCGCGGCGACGCGCGCGCTGAACCGGCCGTCGGGCCGGACCACGTGCACCTCGCTCGCGCAGGCCGCCAGGTCGAGATCTCCGAACCCGTCGACGGCGACTACCTCGTACCCCGCTCGCACCGCGGACTCCGCGAGCCCTCGAGTCGACACGCCGGCGATGAGGACGCGCGTCATGACCACCCCAGCCGGCGCCGTGCCTGGTCTGGGGGCACCACGTAGAGGTGATCCAAGACCGTGCCCCGCGCCTCTCGGATCGCTAGTCGCTCGACCAGCTCGCGGTTCGCGCCTCCCGCGAGCCCGTCGGCGATGAGCGCCGCCCCCTGGGCTCCCTGTTTCGCCGTACGGGCGAATCCCTCGAGCCGTCGCGTCGGCCCGAACGCCTCGAGCCGGTCGCGGATCGCGCGCTCCAGCGGCTCGACCCGCGCGAGCCGGCCGGAGAGGACGAATTCCCTGGGCGAAGGTACCACGCTCGCGAGCGCGATCGCCGTCTTCACGGTGCTCTCGACCAGCGCATCACGGGCGACCTGCTCGGCGGGCGTCTCCGGGTCGGCGAGACGTTCGGGCGAGGCGGTAGTGTCATCCCAACCGGCGATCGTGGCCGCGCCGCCCCGGAACAGCATCGCTTTAGTCACTTCCCGTGCGAGATAGGCGACCTCGCCGTCGAGCGCCCCCGCGGCTCGAAACCCGAGCGGTCCCGCACTCCCGCCGACCCCGTCCACGATGCGGCCCGCTGTGACCGCCACGGCGGCGGTGAAGGCGCCACCCAGCTCGAGCAGCACGAGCGAGACGTTCGCCGCCGCACTCCCGCCGTCGATCCGCCGGGCCTGCTCGGATACCGCCAGCGCCGCCGCGCACACTTTCTCCGCCGTACCCATGTCCACGCGGTTCACCTTGCGATGCGTGGGCACCGTGGGCAGGTGCACCACGCCGGGTGTCAGCACGACCGGCAATGCGGTCCGCGCCAGCGTGCGTACCAGGTTGCGGAGCCCGCCGACGCCCCCGGTCTCTCCGGGGGCGGCGAGGAACGCGAGCCGCAGATCTTCCTCGGTGGCGTCCTGAACGCGCCTGAGCGGCAGGCCGTACCCGGACGGGCCGGCGATGAGATCGAGTGACCCTGCTTCCTCGAGCTGGGCCACGAAGCCCGCCGGGTCGGCCAGCGCCTCGGCGGTGGGCCAGGAGCGGTCGAGAAACAGGCGGCCGTCGTCCAGCCCGCAGAGATCGACGCTCACCGTCCCGGGGTCGATGCCGATGACGCGGGGCATCGGCTCACGGCTTCGGCGCCATCAACTCCCGCGCGACGTCGGCGATGGTCTCGGCGTCCAGCACGAGGTCGTTGCGCTCGAACAGGCGCGCAATGCACGCCTTGTGCACTTTCATCTTGAGGTTTCCGATGGCGAGCGCGCCGAAGCACGCCACGCCTTCCTTGATCACGCCGTCGTCCATCAGCTCCACCCCTTCGACTCCGAGCGGAGGGACTGCGTTCACGTCCGCGACCACCTTGAGTCCCGGCCGGTTGGCCCAGGCCTGCTTGGGAACCAGCATGACGCCCGCCGGCCCCGCGTTCAGCAGCAGCTCCGCCCGCTCGCAGGCGCGGATCGCCTCGCGTGCGTCCGGCATCGTGATGGCGCGCACGGAGCCGCCGAAGCGCTTGAGCACGAGCGCCCGCGCCCGCTCGCCCGCGTCGGCCTTGCGCGACGTGATGCACACGTCCGCCCCCGCCTTGGCGAACAGCCCGGCGGCCCGAATCCCGACGGGCCCGGTCCCGGCAACGATCAGGACGCGCTTGCCGCGCACTTCACCGCCCACCGTTTGGACCATCTTCGCCACGGCCGCGACCGCGGTCGTGTTCGACCCGTTGGAGTCGAGCATCGCGGATACCGTGAACGGCTTGAACATCGCCTTCGTCGCCGCGGCGAGCAGCTGCTCGCCCACGGCCATGTCCGCCCCGCCGACGAAGACGGCGGTGTTCTTGAGGTCCTTGGGGCCGCGCGTGAAGATGCAGCCGTGGATCAGGTCGCGGACGTCGGGTTCCGTGATGTCCCCGTAACTCATCACCTCGTCGGCGCCGGCGTCGTAGGCCACCACCCGATCGAACACACTCGGCAGCCGGGAGCTGTCGAGCTGCAGCAGGAGCTTGCGCATCAGGGTTCATGCTCCACGATGAGTCGGCGCACGGCTCGAAAAGCAGTCGAGGGGCGGCAGCCCGCCCCTCGACATGAACGTCAGGCGACTGCCGGTGAGATCAACCCTTGTCCGCGCCGCCCGCGAACGGATGCGACGCCGTCTTCGCCTGGGAGATCACCTGGTCGATCTTCGGCTGGCCCTTGAGGGCGCGCTCGATCGATTCCTTGGTCGCCCGATAGTTGTAATCGAAGATCTTCTTGTCGTTCTTCGCCTCCCAGTGGATGAACACACCCACCAGGATGCAGTAGTCGTCCACTTTGTCCCGCGGGATGATGCCCGAGGACACGCTGTCCACCACCGCGCGCGCGACCGCCGCCTGCGCTGGGCCGAACATCTGCACGGCCTGCGTGGCGTTCTTGATGGTGACCTTGTTGAAGAGAATCGTGTCCGGCTTCGCCGGCAGGTTGGGCGTCACGACGGCGAGCAGCTTGGTGAAACCGTCGGTGTTGTTCGACAACGTGCTGACGAAGGCTTGCCCCGCGTGGCCCGACTTCGACCCGATGATCAGATCGATGTGGGCGACCTCATTCCCGTCGCCTACCAGAGACTCGCCAATGAAGAAATCCGCTGCCATAACTACCTCCCGATCCGGATGGGGTCCACGAATTTCACTGCCGGCCGTCACGAATGCGGTGTTGAGAGCAACGTGGCCAAGAGGGGGTGTGGGAAGCCACGCCGTCCCGCGTCTGCGGGTAGCTCCTACGGAACCGTATCGATGGGGTGCTAACCTGCCGGCCGCTCCAATGGGTGTCAAGGCCGTGCAGCGTCCTTGCTCATCGCTTGATCTCTGACTAGCGTCAGGTATATGGATGCGATCGCACAGATCCGGCGGTTCAATCGAACGGTGACCCAGGAGATCGGCGTGCTCGAGGAGCGCTTCCTCGGGCGCGATCGCTCGCTGGGCGCGTCACGCCTGCTGTTCGAGATCGGCGCGAATGGTATGGAAATTCGACAGCTGCGGGCGCGCTTGAACTTGGACTCCGGGTATGCCAGCCGCCTGCTGCGGGGGCTCGAGGCCGAGGGCCTCCTCCACACCGTCCGATCGTCGGGCGATGCGCGAGTGCGGCACGTGACGCTGACGCCGGCGGGCCGAAAGGAGCTGGCGCTGCTGAACCGCCGATCGGATCAGGCCGCCGGTTCACTCTTGAGGCGGCTTCCTGAGGCCCAACGACCTGCCTTCGTCGCCGCCCTGGGAGCCGTGGAGCGGTTGCTCCTCGCGAGCGCAGTCCGCCTCCGCGTGGAGAATCCGCGGGGCCGGAGAGCGCAGTACTGTCTCCAGCGCTATTTCGAAGAGCTCGCCGCGCGCTTCGAGCGCGGCTACGATCCCGCGCTCGGTATTCCGGTTGCTGCGACGGAGGTCACGCCTCCCCAGGGGTTTTTCGTCGTGGCCACGCTGAACGGCGAGCCGGTGGGGTGCGGTGCGCTGAAGTGCCACGCCGACTACGGCGAGATCAAGCGCATGTGGGTGGCCCCGGCATCCCGCGGTCTGGGGATCGGGAAGCGGATCTTGCAGCGGCTCGAGGCCTTGGCGCGGAAACGACGCGTGCCGTTGCTCCGGCTCGAGACCAATAAGACCTTGACCGAGGCGCAAGCCCTCTACCGGAGCAGCGGATTCGGGGAGGTGCGGCCCTTCAACGACGAGCCATATGCGCACTATTGGTTCGAAAAGGCGCTCTAGGTCTTATCCCGGCGGCGCCTCGCCCGTCGCCACCCGCCATACTTCGTCCGCGAGCCACTCCGGCCGCTGCTGCGCGTAGTCGAGCTCCGCGGGCGTCATCTCCTTCGCCCGACGGGCAATCTGGCGCGCGTGGCCGAGCAGGTCGTCCAGGACCTCCCGCAGCGGCCGGTTTTGGCGACGCTCGGCGCGCGGCTTCGGACTCATGCGCTCTGGATACCGAGGGCCCGCTCGTCGGCGATCTTGAACTCCCCGGCTGCCGCCCGTACCGTCGAAGCGAGCCCCCGCTCCGCGAGGTAGCTCTCGACCAGTCGCAGGCCGAGGTAGTACCCCGAGCGCTCCGGCAGCACCTTCCCCGCCGTCAGGCGGGCCGCGGGGCTCATGCCCCCCGACAGGAAGCGCAGGCGCAGCCCTAGCCCCGTCTCGTCCAGGAGCGGTGCCGCCGCGCGTCGCAGGAAGGCGTCGAGCTCACGGATGCGACGGTACTGCCGGCGGGTGTAGCCGGAGTATTCCCACGGCTCGAACCCGGGCGCCACGGCCTGCGCCGCGGCTACGGCGGCCCCCTCGTTCGCGAGCAGCTCGCGCAAGCTGGCCCTGCTGCCGGTGTCCCAGTAGTCGTAGTAGCCGCGCAGGTCGGCCACCAGGCGCTTCAGGTCGGACCGGCTCGTCGGCGATGTGTACCGCACTGCGTGCGCCACCTCGTGCGCGATCCACAGCGGCAGGAGGTGCGGCGCGAGTCCCATGCCGTACGTGTGCGGATTGGCGCGCCCGGTAAAGTGCTCGAGGCACACGAAGGCCATGCCGCGCCCCCCCACCACCAGCTCGCCTGCGTTGGCGGCGCCCACACCCACCATGAGGTAGAGGTCCACCGCGCAGTCCGCCTCGAAACGCTCGAGCGAGCGTTGCAGCGCGTCCTCCGCGATCGCGGCGACGTCCACGTCTTCGAGCAGCCGCCCGAGATCGCTGCGGTCGGCGCGCAACGCGGCCGCGATCACCTGCTCCGCGTGCGGCGACGTCGGATCGAGTACGTAGTTGTGCCAGTAGCTCTGCAGCACCGGCTTGTGGCGCTCGAGATATTCGTGATAGGCCGCGGTGGGATCGCGCGCGGCGAGGATCGCGAGGAACTCCGGCACGAGATTGACGAGCATGAGGCGGCCGGCCCCAATTTGGGAACCGGCCGCCCCGGAGACAAGCGCGTAATCGTCCCGGGGCAACTGGGGACGGGACGCGACCGCTTGACAATTCTACGAGGTGTGGTCGCGCATCTTGCGGCTCATCTCGGCGAGGAAGCGCCGCTCGGCGGGGGTGAGACTGTCGATGCCGCGTGCCGAGATCTTGTCGAGCACGCGGTCGATTTCCGCCTGCGCGGGATCGCGCTCGACCCGGCGCGGTGGCTTGGGCGCGTCGCTCGCCCGCGCGGCGCGCCCCGGATGGACGAGCACGCTGGGCTCCGTCCGACGCCGCAGGTTGCGCTCGGCGCGTCCCAGCCGCCAGTCGCCGATCTTCAGGTAGAGGAACCCGGTGGCGAACCCGCCGAGGTGAGCGAGGTGCGCCACACCGTCGCTCGTGGGGAGGAGCGCGAGGACGAGCGTGACCGCGACATAGAACGTGACGAGCCACTTCGCGGGAATCGGCGTGGGCAAGAGGAACACGTTGATGGGCTGGTCAGGCCAGGCCCAGGCGAACGCGAGCAGCACGCCGTACACCGCGGCGGACGCACCCACGACCAGGGTGACAGGCCGGAACTGCATGAGCACGAACGACAGCGCGGCGCCTCCCAACCCGCACAACAGGTAGTAGCGCAGAAACGCGCCACCGCCCATCCGCTCCTCGACCTGCGGTCCGAACACAAACAGGGCCAGCAGATTGAACGCGAGGTGGAGGAAGTTGCCGTGGAGAAACATGTAGGTGACGAACGTCCACGGCCGCGCGAGGGCGGTGAGCGGCACGAACCCGAACGTGGCGAGGAAGGCCGGGCTGACGAACAGCGTCACCTGGAGCAGGAAGACGACGAGGTTGGCGACGACCAGCCGCCGCACCCACGGCGTCATACCGAACATCCGCTGCGGGTCCATCGTGTAGTTATCCCCCGCGCCCGCTCCCCGAGTTCCCCGCGAGCCGGCAGATGCGCTCGCACAGCTCCGGAAACTCGATCCCGGCGGCCCGGGCGGCCTGGGGCAGGAGGCTGGTGCGTGTCATGCCGGGGAGCGTGTTGGCCTCCAGGCAAAAGATGTCGCCCTCGGGGCTCAATCGGAAGTCGACGCGCGAATACCCCCCGAGCTTGAGGGCCCGGTGCGCCGTGAGCGCCAGCTCCTGCAGCTGCCGCGCCAGTTTCGTGTCGACCGTCGCCGGGAAAATCTCCTCCGACATCCCCGGCGTGTACTTGCATTCGTAGTCGAACAGCTCGTGCTTCGGAATGATCTCGCCCACGGGCAGCGGCACGTCGCCCAGCACACCCACCGTGAGCTCCCGCCCGGCGATGAACTGCTCCGCCATGACGTCGGCATCGTACGCTCTCGCGACCCGAACCGCCGCGTCCAGCCCCTCGGCGTTGCGCAGCAGCGTCATCCCCACGGAGGAGCCCATCCTCGACGGTTTGACGATCACCGGCCAGCCCAGCGCCGTCGTCACGTCCTCGGGGGCGACCGGGGCCATGAACCACGCAGGCACGGGTACTCCCGCCGCCCGGAACAGGCGCTTGGCGAGGTCCTTGTCCATGGCGAGCGCGCTCGCCAGCGCCCCGCTGCCGGTATACGGCACGCCGATGACGTCGAGCACCGCCTGCAGGATCCCACCCTCGCCGCGTCCCCCGTGCAGGCAGAGGAACAGCACATCCGCGCCGGTGACCTCCTTGCGCTCGGCCAGTCCGTTCGAGAGCATCGCCCGCTCGCGGTCGTCGAGCTCGGCCACGGCGGGCGGCTCCCGGCCCACGGCAGGCGTGAGCAGCCGCTGCTCGTCGGTCGGGGAGAGGAGCCCGGTCACCGTGTCGACCACGCGGACCGCGTGCCCGCGACTCCGTAACGCCTCCACGATCTGGGCGGCGCCGGCGAACGCCACCGTGCGCTCCGGCGTCGCGCCGCCGGTGATCACCGCGATCTGCATCAGTGGATCCCGGCGAGCTGGTGGAGCACGTCGTAGCGGGTGACGATCCCTGCGATCTTGCCGTCGCGTCGCACCAACGCCGCCGGCGTCTCGCGCGACAGCAGGGTCGTCAGCCGCTCAACGGGAAGATCGGCATCTACCACCGGGAACGGCGCATCCATCACGTCCTCGACCGGCTGGTCCAGCGTCGCCGGCTGCTCGAGCGCCCGCCCCATGAGCATCTGCTCCGAGACCGCCCCCACCCCGTCGCCGCCATCCAGCACCGGCAGCTGCGACACGTTGTACGTACTCATCAGGTTCAACGCCTGGCGCACCGTCGCCGTGCGAGCGACGGAGATCAGCGGCGGCGCGCCCGAGTTCCGCGCCTCGAGGACGTGTCCGACCGACACCCGCTCGGCGTCGAGAATCTGATTCTCCCGCAGCCACTCGTCGTTGAAGACCTTCGAGAGGTACCGCTCCCCGGTGTCGGCCAGGACGGTCACCACCAGCGCCTGCGGGTCGTTCACCCGGCGCGCCACGTCGAGCGCCGCCACCACATTGACGCCGGTCGACCCTCCCGCGAACAGGCCCTCTTCCTTCGCCAGGCGGCGCGCCATGAGGATGGCGTCCTTGTCGGACACTGTGATCCACTCGTCGATCACATCCCAATGGAGCGACGTCGGCAGCTTGTCCCCGCCGATCCCCTCGACCTTATAGGGATGGCCCTCGGTCTTCTGCCGAGTGCGCGCGTACTCGGTGTAGATCGAGCCGGCCGGGTCGCCGGCGATCACGCGGACCCGGGGGTTTTTCTCCTTCAGGAACCGGCCGGCCCCGCTGACGGTGCCGCCCGTCCCCGGCGCGCAGACGAAGTGGGTGATCTTTCCCGCCGTTTGGTCCCACAGCTCGGGCCCCGTCGTGCGGTAGTGCACTTCGGGATTGACCGGGTTGTAGTGCTGGTCGGCGAAGATGGCGTTGGGATGCGCCGCGGCAATCGCCCGCCCTTTCATGATGTAATTCTCGGGGTGGTCGGGGGGGACGGCGGTCGGCGTGATGATGACCTCGGCGCCCAGCGCGCGCAGCAGTCGCGCCTTCTCCTGCGACATCTTGTCCGGCATGGTGAAGATGCAGCGGTAGCCCTTCACCGCCGCGGCGAGCGCGAGCCCCACCCCCGTGTTACCCGACGTCGCCTCCACGATCAGCCCCCCGGGCTTGAGCCGCCCCTCGCGCTCGGCGGCCTCGATCATCGCCAGCCCGATCCGGTCCTTCACGGAGCCGCCAGGATTGAAGTACTCCGCCTTGGCGTACACCGGCGTCCGGATCCCCTGCGTGACGCGGTTCAGCCGGACCAGCGGGGTCCAGCCGATCGTCTCGAGGATGTTGCCGTACGGCTTAGTGTGGGACGGCATTCGTATCCCGCTTGGCCGCGCTGTCCGGGACGGCACGGGTCGAGTCGACGAGCCGCGGGAACGTGTCCCGCTTGGCCGGCGTCGTGTCGCGCCGCGCCGGGCGGACAGGAGTCGCCGGCGTCGTCACCGGCGGGGGAGCCGGAGTCGGGCGGGGACGCGTGGTGTCTGGCCCCCCCCGTGAGACGGCACCACCCGCCTGCGGGTGGCGAAACTCGACGGGTTGCAGGAAGGCGGTAGCGATGGACAGGCCGTGCCGCCGGGCGGGAGCGAACCGCAGCTTGCGCGCACCGGTGAGCGCAGCCGAGTCGAGCGCGGGGTAGCCGCTCGATTCGGCCACGCGGGTCGATTCCGACGTGAGCCGCCCGGTGGAATCGACGAACAGGCGCAGCACCACGTCGCCTTCGACCTTCTGGTCGTACAGCCGGGGTGGGTACTGGATCGGCGAATCAGCGTTCAAGGCCACGGGGGGCTCCTGATCGGGGGGAGACCCGGGGGACCCCGTTCCCGACTGCTCGGCCGGCGGGGTGCGGTGACATCCGGCGGCCCCGAAGATCGCGAGGCCGGCGCACACCATGGTCCAGACTCTCATGGTCCCTCCGCGAGCTGCTTCTTCCAGGCCGCGAGCCGATTCAACGCCTCGAGCGGCGACAGCGCGTTGACGTCCAGCCGATCGAGTTCCTCGAGCAGCGGATGCGGGCTTCCCGACGGGCTGAACAGGCCGAGCTGGACCGCATCGGGAGGTGCCGGCGGCGCCTGGTGCGCCACGTGGTGACCCGCTTCGAGCAGCCCGAGGACCTGCCACGCCCGACTCACGACCGCGGGGGGCAGCCCCGCGAGCCGGCCCACGTGGATGCCGTAGGAGCGGTCGGCGCCGCCCGGCTCGAGCCGGTGCAGGAACACGATCTCGTCCCCGGCCTCGCGCACGGCCACGTTGAAGTTGCGCGCGTGGGCAAGCTCTTCGGTGAGCTGGGTGAGCTCGTGATAATGGGTCGCGAAGATCGTCTTGCAACCGATCGTGTTGTGGAGGAACTCCGTCACCGCCCAGGCGATCGCGACGCCGTCGTAGGTGGATGTCCCCCGCCCAATCTCATCGAGCAGCACCAGGCTTCGCGCCGTCGCGCCATGCAAGATGGCGCTGGTCTCGCTCATCTCCACCATGAACGTCGACTGGCCGCGCACCAGATTGTCCGACGCCCCTACCCGCGTGAACAGCCGGTCCACCGCGCCTACGACCGCCCGCCGCGCGGGGACGAATGCCCCCATCTGGGCGAGCAGGACGCACAATCCGACTTGCCTCAGGAGCGTCGACTTCCCTGCCATGTTCGGCCCGGTGAGCAGGATGACGCGACCGGCTTCGTCGAGCAGCACGTCATTCGGGATGAATGCCTCGCGCGCCATCATGCGCTCGACCACCGGATGGCGGCTTCCTTCCAGCACGATGGTAAAGCCGTCGTCGACCTCGGGCCGTACGTAGCCCTCCCGGTGGGCGAGGTCGGCGAGCGCGCCCCACACGTCGAGCCGGGCGAGCACACTGGCCGTCGTCTGCACCCGGGCGATCGCCTGCGCCACCCGGACCCGCAGCGTGTCTACCAGCTCGGCCTCGCGCGCCGCGATTCGCTCCTCGGCGCCCAGCACCTTGGCCTCGTACGCCTTGAGCTCGGGAGTGACGAACCGCTCGGCGCCGGACAGCGTCTGGCGCCGCTCGTAGTCCGCCGGCACACGGTCCCGGTGGGGGTTGGTGATCTCGAGGTAATACCCGAAGACCTTGTTGAACCCGACCTTGAGCGAGGAGATGCCGGTGCGCTCGCGCTCCCGTGCCTGGAGCCCCGCGATGTACTGTTTCCCCCCGTCGCGAGCGTTCTTGAGCTCGTCGAGCTCGTGATCGTACCCGGCCCGGATGGCGTCCCCGTCGGACGCTTGAGCCGGCGGACGCTCGACGAGCGCCCGGGCGAGCTCGTCGCCCAGGTCTTGGAGCAGATCGAAGCGGTCCGCGGCCTCCTCGAGCAGCGAGGCCTGCCCGCGCGCCTCCAGGCCGTCCAGGGCCGCGCGCACGTCGGGCAGGCGGAGAATCGAATCGCGCAACGCGCCCAGCTCGCGTGGCACGGCGCGCCCCAGCGCGGCGCGACCCGCCAGACGCTCGACGTCGCGTACGCCATCGAGCGCTTCGCGCAGGCGGTCCCGCCCGCGCGCGTCGCCGACCAGGACCTCCACCGCGTCCAGGCGCGCGGTAATGTCCGCCGGGTCCACGAGCGGCGCGAGCAGCCAGCTGCGCAGCAGGCGGGCACCCATCGGCGTCATGGTGCGGTCGAGAACGTCCAGCAAAGTGGTCCCGGCTGCGCCGGGAGCGCCGGAGGCGCCGGCCCGGAGCGGCTCCACGAGCTCGAGGTTGCGCCGGGTCATCTCGTCGAGCGGGAGCACGTCGCCGCGCCGCACCAAGCGGGGGCGCGCGAGGTGCGGCAGTCCCCCGGGCTTCAACTCCCGCGCGTAGCGGAGCAACGCCCCCACCGCGCCCAGCGCGGGGCGGTCGCCCGGCTCGACGCCAAGCCCGTCGAGGGTAGCCACTCGGAAGGTGCGTGCCAGGTCCTCGCGCGAGAGCTCGGGATCGAACTCCCATGCCTCGCGCTCCGTGCGCACGGTGCCCGGAACCACGAAGGCAGAGGGCGTGCCGCTGGGAAGTACGACTTCCCGGGGCTCGTACCGTGTGAGCACCGCCGCGAGGTCCTCCAGTGCCGCGGTCTCGAGTAGCAGCTCGCCGGTCGTGAGATCGAGTGCTGCTATACCGACCGGCGCGCTCCGAGCGTCGACCGCCAGGAGGAAATTGTTCCGGCTGCGCTCGAGCCAGTCGTCGGCGAGAACGCTGCCCGGGGTGACGGTCTCCACGACGGCGCGCCGCACCAGACCCTTGGCGAGCTTGGGGTCCTCTACCTGCTCGCAGATCGCCACGCGGTGACCCAGGCCGATCAGCCGCCGCAGGTACTCGGTCGCCGCCTTGACGGGCACGCCGGCGAGGGGCACCTCCGCGGCGCCGCCGTTGTTCCGCGACGTGAGCGTGAGGCCCAGTTCCCGAGCGGCGAGCCGTGCGTCGTCCTCGAACATCTCGTAAAAGTCCCCCATCCGGAAAAACAGAATCGTATCGGGATGTCGGGCCTTGATCTCGCGATACTGCTGCATCAGCGGAGTGTCCGCCTCGACTCGCGGCGTCATGGCTCCTCCACCACAAACGGCTGGCCTCCGAGGCGGGTCTTGAGACGTCGTTGGGTTTGCGTGGCTTCGTCGTGCGTTCCGTACCCCCCCACCCGCAGCTTGAAGAGGCCGCTGGTGTCCCGCACCACG
>Ga0209471_1001344_pt1 | contig 14754 bp, 14 predicted proteins | sample GraSoiAngelo_128_FD_185885 | JGI IMG/M metagenome (GOLD analysis project Ga0209471, IMG submission 185885) | Grasslands soil microbial communities from the Angelo Coastal Reserve, California, USA - 14_0927_12_20cm (SPAdes) (version 2) | ecosystem: Environmental > Terrestrial > Soil > Grasslands ...
TCGGCGCGCTGGCGCTCACGGCCGGGCTCGCCGCGGCCGGCTTCGTCAAGGCGTTCGGCATCACGTTTCTGGCGGTACCGCGGTCGCCCGAAGCCGAGCACGCTCACGAGGCGCCGGCCACGATGCGCGCGGCGATGGCGTTCCTGGCGGTCGGCTGCGGCGTTCTCGGCGTCGCCGCCTTGACGGTGCTGCCGCGGCTGGCCGCGCTGCTGGCCGGCTACGCCGGGCTCGCCGCCGCGCCGCCCGTGCTGACGCTGGGCCCCTCGCTGGCGCTGCCGGACGGCTTCGGCTCGATGTCGCCGCCGCTGCTCGGGCTCGGCCTCGCGCTGGGCGCGGCGGGCGTGTGGCTGGCGGTGCGGCTCGGCGCCGCGCGCGGGCTGCGCGTCGGCGCCACCTGGGGCTGCGGGCGCATCGGCCAGACGCCGCGCATGGAGTACACGTCGACCTCGTACGCCGAGCCGCTGCGACGGGTGTTCGCCGAGGTCTACCGGCCGACCGAGGACCTCACGATCGACGTGCACCCCGAGTCGCGCTACTTCGTGCAGTCGATCGCGTACCGCAGCGAGATCGTGCCGTGGTTCGAGCGCTACGTGTACGGCCCGCTCGTCGCCCGCGTGACCGGCTGGGCCGCCCGCACCCGGGCCCTGCAGTCGGGCTCCGTCCACGCGTATCTCGCCTATCTGGTGATCGCGCTGCTGGTGCTGCTGGCGATCTCGCTGGCCTGGAACGACTGAGATGGCGCGCGGGGCCCTCGCGCTCCTCCAGGGGTTGCTCGTGCTCGCGCTGGCGCCCGGCGTCGTTGGGCTCGTGCGCTGGCTGAAGGCGCGCCTGCAGAACCGCCGCGGCGCGCCGGCGTGGCAGCCGTACTTCGAGCTGCGCAAGCTGTTCGGCAAGGAGGTCGTCGTCTCCGAGAACGCGTCGTGGCTGTTCCGTGCCGCGCCGTACGTCGTCTTCGTCAGCACGGCCGCCGCCGCGCTGCTCGTCCCCGTGCTGGCGGTGCCGTTGCCGATCGACGCCGTCGGCGACCTGCTCGTGGTGGTCTACCTCCTCCTGCTCGGCACGGTGTTCCTGGCGCTGGCGGGGCTCGATCCGGGCTCGGCGTTCGGCGGCATGGGCTCGAGCCGGGAGATGACGGTGGCCGCGCTGGCCGAGCCGACGGTGGCGCTGGCGATCTTCGCGCTCGCGCTCAGCGCGGGCTCGACCAACCTGGGCCAGATCGTCGCGCGCACCATGAGCGATCCCGCGGCCGCGCTGAGTCCGGGCCACCTGCTGGCGTTCGCCGCGCTCTTCGTGGTGATGATCGCCGAGACCGGCCGGATGCCCGTCGACAATCCGGCGACGCACCTGGAGCTGACGATGATCCACGAGGCGATGGTGCTGGAGTATTCCGGCCGCTACCTGGCGCTCATCGAGTGGGCGGCCGCTCTGAAGCTGCTCGTCTTCTTCGCGCTGCTCGGCAACCTGTTCGTGCCGTGGGGCGTGGCGGTGGTCCTCACGCCGGCCGCGCTGGCCCTGGCCCTCGCCAGCCTGGTCGGGAAGCTGGCGGTGCTGGCCGTCGCCGTGGCGTTGCTGGAGACGCGCGTGGCCAAGCTGCGACTCTTCCGCGTGCCGGAGCTGCTCAGCGCGTCGTTCGTGCTGGCGCTGCTCGCCGTCACGTCGTCGTTCCTGTCGAGGTAGGCATGGAGAGCCTGTTCGCACAGCTGGTGGTGCTCGAGTCGAGCCTGGTGCTGATCTTCGGCCTGGTGCTGCTGTGGCGCCGCCGGGTGCCCGCCTACGTCAGCGCGTTCACCTGGCAGTCGCTGGTGCTGGGCGCGGTGGCGCTGACGGTGGGCTGGTTCGGCCGCGAGCGCGAGCTCTACTTCATCGGCGGCCTGCTGGTGCTGGTCAAGGGCGTCGCCATCCCGCGGCTGCTGGGGCGGATGGAGCGGCGGTTCGCCAGCGAGCGCGAGATCGCGCCCTACGTCAACACCGCGACCTCGCTGCTGGTGGCCGGCCTCCTCGTGCTGTTCGGCTACGCGATCATGCGCCCGGTGGTGGCGGCCAGCGACCTGCCGACCCGGGCCGGCATGCCGCTGGCGATGGGGCTCGTGCTGGTGAGCCTGTTCGTGGTGGTCAGCCGCAAGAAGGCGCTGACCCAGGTCGTCGGCTTCCTCATGCTGGAAAACGGCATCGCCCTGCTGGCGATCCTCGGAACCTACGGCATTCCGCTCATCGTCGAGCTCGGCGTCTTCCTCGACGCCCTCATGGGCTTCCTCGTCATGCAGATCTTCGTCTACCGCATCCACTCGACCTTCGAGACGATCGACGTCGATCAGCTCGACCGGCTGCGGCACTGAGCCGGCGATGAGCTTCGCGCTCCTGCTCGTCCCCTCGCTCCTCAGCGCGCTGCTGGCGCTGGTCGTGCGCCCCTACCGCGCGGCAGTCGGCTGGGCGAACGCGGCGCTGTCGCTGGTGGCCGTGGCCGGCGCGATCACGCTGTGGGTCCGGGTGCTGCGCGGCGAGGTGCCGGTGGCCGGCGCCGACGGCCTCTTGCGGGCCGACGCGCTCTCCACGCTGCTGGCGCTGTGCGTGAGCGGCGTGGCGGCCCTGGCCGCCTGGCTCGGCCCCGGGCTCGGCGACGACGGCTGGGGCGCGCGCCAGGCGCGCCGCTTCCGCATCTTCGCCAACCTCTTCGCGTTCACGATGCTGTTCGCGGTGACGACCGACAACGTCGGCTTCATGTGGGTCGCGATCGAGGCGACCACCATCACCTCGGCCGTGCTCATCCCGCTCCACGCCAGCAAGGCTTCCGTCGAGGCCTCGTGGAAGTACGTCCTCATCGGCTCGGTCGGCATCGCGCTGGCCTTCGCCGGCACCGTGCTGGCCTACTTCGACTTCGTCACGCTGATCGGGCGGGAGGCGGTCGCGCTCAACTGGACGGTGCTGCAGGACGCGGCGCCCGCGCTCAACCCGCGCGTGATCCGGCTGGCGTTCGTCTTCATCCTCATCGGCTACGGCACCAAGGCCGGGCTGGCGCCCATGCACACCTGGCTCCCCGATGCCCACTCCGAGGCGCCGCCGGCGCTGAGCGCCATGATGTCGGGCGTGCTGCTGGCGGTGGCGCTCTACGCCGTCGTCCGCTGGCAGGCGGTCGTGCGGGTCACGGTAGGGACGGGCTTCGCCGAGGACGTCATCGTGCTGCTGGGGGTGCTGTCGCTGGCGATCGGCGCGCTGAGCCTGGTCGCCCAGCGCAGCTACAAGCGCCTGCTCGCCTACTCCAGCATCGAGCACACGGGGCTCATCTGCGTCGGTCTCGCCCTGGGACCGCTGGGCGTGTTCGCGGCCATGCTGCACCTGCTCAACCACAGCGTCGCCAAGTCGATGATGTTCCTGCTGGCCGGCCGCGTGCTGCGCCGGTACGGTACCGCCGAGATCGAGGGCGTGTCCGGTCTGCTGCGGGTCATGCCGTGGACGGGCGGCTTCTTCGCGGCCGGCATGCTGGCGGTGATCGGGCTGCCGCCGTTCGGGATGTTCGTCTCGGAGTTCGCGCTGGTGCGGGCCGGCTTCGCGGCCGGGCGGCCCGTCCTCGTCGCGGTCGTGCTCATGCTGCTCGCCGTCGGCTTCGTCGGCGTCCTCGTACACCTCAACCGCATGCTCTACGGGCGGCCGCCCTCCACCGTGACGCTCGGCGAGAGCAGCCGGTGGGCGCTGGTGCCGCTCGGCGGCTGCCTGGTGGCGCTGGTCGTGCTGGGCCTCACGCTGCCGGCCGCCATCGACGGCCTGCTCGTGCGCATCGTGGCGATCGTGGCGCCATGAGCCTGCCGGACGCGCTGACGACGGCGCTGGCGGCCGCGGTGCCCGCCGCGCGCGACGTTCGGGTCGTGCGCGGGCGCGAGCTGCACTGCACGCTGCCGCCCGACGCGGTCCCGGCGCTGAGCCGGCTCCTCACCGGCGACCTCGGCGCCGAGCTGCGCCTGATGCTGGCGAGCGACCGGCGGGCCGAGCGCGGCGTGTTCGAAGCGCACTATCTCTTCGGGCGGGCGCGCGCCGACTGGTTCGTGCACGCCACCGCGCCGCTCGACGCCGCCGCGCCGGCCGTGCGCTCGCTGGCCACGCGCCACTACCCGGCCTCGCGCTTCGAGCGGGAGATGGCCGATCTCTTCGGCATCGCCGCCGTGGGCCATCCCGATCCGCGCCCGCTCGTGCGCCACGGGTTCTGGCCGGCCGACTGGTTCCCGCTGCGCAAGGACGCGGGCCCTCGCGAGTTCCACGACGACGGCCAGCCCTTCCCGTTCCAGCAGGTGGGCGGCGAGGGCGTCTACGAGATCCCGGTGGGGCCGGTGCACGCCGGCGTGATCGAGCCGGGACACTTCCGGTTCAGCGTGCTGGGCGAGACGATCATCGACATGAAGGTGCGCCTCTACTTCACCCACAAGGGCACCGAGAAGCTGTTCGAGGGCCGCCGGCCGGCCGACGGCGTGCGCCTGGCCGAACGCGTCTCCGGCGACACGACGGTTGGCCACGCGCTGGCGTTCTGCCAGGCCGTGGAGGCGGCGGCCGGCGTGGCGGCGCCCGCCCGCGCGCGCTGGCTGCGCGTCGTGCTGCTCGAGCTCGAGCGCCTGTACAACCACGTCGGCGACGTCGGCATGATCCTCAACGACACCGGGTTCGCCGTCGCGCATTCGCACTGCTTCCGGATCCGCGAGCGGCTCCTGCGGCTCAACAAGCGCGTGACCGGCAATCGCCTGCTGCGCGGCGGCCTCGTGCCGGGCGGCGTGACGATGGAGGCGCCGGCCGGCGTCGACGTCGCCGCCGAAGTGGACGCCGCCGTGCGCGACTTCGACGAGATCGTCGGCCTCAGCCTCGGCAACACGCTGGTGGCCGATCGCCTCGACGGCACCGGGCGGTTGACCCTGCGCACCGCGCGCGACCACGGCGTGCTGGGGCCGGTCGCCCGCGCCTCCGGCATCGACGCCGACGTGCGCCGCGATCATCCGTTTGCTGCCTACGCCGAGCTGGCGCCACGCGTGGTGGTGCACGAGAGCGGCGACGCGCGGGCCCGCACGCTCGTGCGCGTCGAGGAAGCGCGCGAGTCGGCGCGGCTCATCCGCCGGGCGCTGGAGACGCTGCCGGAGGGACCGCTGGCCGTCGAGATCGATCGGCTGCCCGCCGGTGGGCCGGCGTTCTCGCTCGTGGAGGGCTGGCGCGGCGCGATCGTGCACTGGGTGCTGGCCGACGAGACCGGCGCGCTGGCGCGCGTGAAGGTGCTCGACCCGTCGTTCCTGAACTGGCCCGCGCTGTCCTATGCGCTGCTCACGAACATCGTTCCGGACTTTCCGCTGTGCAACAAGTCGTTCAATCAGTCGTACTCCGGCAACGATCTCTAGTCCGCGGCTGCTCCAAAAATCGTCACGCCTGGTGACATCCCGTCCAGCCGCCCGGCCGGGGCCGGCCCCTAAGTTCCCGACTTCCCGAGTGAGGGGCGGATGGTCATCCGGTTGCATCGGCAGGGCGTGCGGCTTCCGCGCCCGCCATGGCGCGTTCGATGGCGGGGGCCGGCCATGAGCCGTCTCGCATGTGGAGAACGACATGCCACAGCGGATTCGCCTCGCCCTCGTCATCGCAATCATGCTCTGGGTGGTCGTCCCGGTCTTCGGTGACGCGCCCGGTGTCGTGCTGTACAGCGCTCATCCGCAACCCTCGCAGAACATGGTCACGCTGTACGGTGAGTTCGGCGACGATCCGGTCGCGGTCTGGTGGGGCGACGCGCAGCTCAACGTCGTGAGCCAGACCCACGACACGATCGTGGCCACGCTGCCGTCCGACGTTGCACCCGGCACGTACGAGGTCATCGTCGTGAGCGGACCGGGCAACGGAAACGGGCATGCGGATCAGCTTGCGGTCACGATCGTCGGCGGCGACTACGCCGGTCCCGCCGGAGCTGCGGGTTCTGCCGGTCCTCAGGGCCCGGCCGGCCCGCAGGGAGTTCCCGGCGTTGACGGTGCTCAGGGTCCCGCTGGTTCCGCCGGACCTGCCGGGCCAGTCGGTCCGATGGGTTCTGTCGGTCCCGCCGGTCCCGTGGGCCCCGTGGGCCCTGCGGGGGCTCCTGGCTCGACTGGGCCGCAAGGAGTAGCAGGGCCGATAGGCCCGCAAGGACCCGCAGGACCGCAGGGACCAGCGGGCGTGGATGGAGCCACCGGGCCTCAGGGAGCCACCGGGCCGCAGGGCCCCGCCGGCCTCAGCGGTTATCAGACGCGCACGATCGCGACCAACGTCAGACTCGATAACGTGAACATGCTGACGTCGATGCAGGCGATCGTCGTGGATTGCCCGAGCGGAACCAACAGTGCCCTCTCCGGCTTCATCTACCGCGTGCCCGGCGGCGTGCGTTATCCGTTCCCGCCCGGCGTCGACTGGGCCTCGTGGGCGAGCGCGCGGGGCCAGATGACGTTCGTCGTGCGCAACCACAACACCGCGGGTTACACCGACCCGGTCGAGGCCGGCGTCGTCTGCGCTAACGCGAACTGATTCTGGTCTGTTCGAGATGGGGGCCCCGAGATGGCCCCCAAGCCCCCAGACGTTCGGAGCGCCCCGGCACGGCCGGGGCGCTCCTCTTTTCGCGTGTTGGATCGCGTCTGGACGCTAGGCTGCTTCGGCGACGGCGCGTCGCAATGTCGTGCACACCTGAAACAGATCGGTAGACGGCAGCAGGCGGACCTTGCTCGCGCGCAGGCGGGCCGCCGCCCCCGCCGGGTCCTCGTGCCGGAACAGGAAGGCCACGACCGGCACCTTCGCCTGCTCGGCGCCCAGCGGCACGAGGTCGACGCCACCGGCCATGGCGACATCGAGAACGAGGACATGCGGGCGCTTGGCGAAGGCGCTCAGCGTGTCGTCGGCCGAGAACGCCCGGTCGACGATCCCGCCGCAGACGCCCACGATGGTGGCGAACAGCAGACCCAGCTCGAAATGATCCGAGGCTACGAGGACCCGCAGGCCGTCCAGGCTACCTTCAAACATCGCCTGGGGCTCGGTGCCTGCAGGCACAGTGCCACCTACTGCGCGTAGCGGTCGGCCAGCGCCATCTGCTCGGTGGCGCCGATCAGGGCGTTGAAGTCGGCGAACGGGAAGTAGCGGTCGGCCAGGGCGCGGACGTCGTCGCCCCGTCGCAGCTCGCCCAGGAACTCCGCCATGGCCTTCGTCGCCACCAGGAGCGTGTCGATCGGCAGCAGGACAAGGGCGTAGCCAAGCGCGCGGAGCGCCGGGATCGGCAGCAGGGGGGAGCGCCCGCCTGGCGCGTAGTTGTAGAGCAGCGGCGTGTCGAAGGCCCGGGCGATCTTCTCGACCTGCGCCTCGTCGCGCGGCGCCTCGACGAACAGCACGTCGGCGCCGGCGCGCGCCGCCGCCTCGCCGCGGCGCAGCGCCTCGTCCAGGCCACTCGCCGAGATCGCGTCGGTGCGCGCGATGATCAGCAAGTCCGGGTCTCGGCGCGCCTCGACCGCCGCCCGGATCTTGCCGGCGAACTCGGCGAGCGGCACGACCTGGTGGCCGCTGAGGTGCCCGCAGCGCTTGGGCGCGACCTGGTCCTCGATGTGCAGCGCGGCCACGCCGGCCGCCTCGTACGTTTGCACGGTGCGCCGCACGCCGAGCGCGTTGCCGTAGCCCGTGTCGGCGTCGGCGACGAGCGGGATGGAGACGGCCGCCGCCAGGTTGCGCGCGTGGTCCGCCATCTCGGCGAGGCCGGCGTAGCCGAGGTCGGGCAGGCCCAGCCGCGAGGCGGACGTGCCGTACCCGGTCATGTAGACGGCCGGGAAGCCGGCCCGCTCGACCAGCCGCGCCGACACGCCGTCGTAGGCGCCCGGCACCAGTAGCGCGTTCTTCGCGGCCACGAGACCGCGCAACGTTCGGCGCACGCTCATGCGGCGTCTCCCCTGGCGCGCGCGATCCGCCGATCGAGCGCGGGATGCGAGTAGAGCAGGATCTCCTTGAGCCGGTGCGGGCGCCGCTCGGCGAGGTTGAGCGTGCCGAGCCGCTCCATCGCGCCGATGAAGGCCCCCGGATCGCGCGTCAGGCCCAGCGCGAAGTCGTCGGCCTGCCGCTCGATCCAGCGCGAGAAGGCGTTGGCCAGCGGCAGCTGGAGCGCGCCGAGCAGCAGCATCACGAGCGCGAGCCACGGCAGCCCGGCGGGATCGGCCGGCCCCTCGAGGTTCCACCACGGCACGCCGGCGCGCAGCAGCGCGCCGGCCGCCCAGAACGTGACGAGCGTGAGCGCGCCCTGCACGAGAAGGCCGCGGCGCACGTCGCCGTGCACGTGATGCCCGAGCTCGTGGGCCAGCACGGCCTCGACCTCGTCCTGACCGAACGCGGAGGCCAGCGTGTCGAACAGGATGATGCGCCGCGTGCGGCCGAGCCCGACCACGGCGGCGTTGGCGGTGCGGCTCTTGCGCGACTCGTCGACGACCCACACGCCGATCGCCGCCACGCCGGCCCGGCCGGCCAGCGCCAGCAGCCGCGCCTCGAGCGCGGGATCGGCCAGGCGCGTGAGGCGATAGAAGATCGGCATGATGAGCACCGGAAACAGCGCGGCCAGCGCGATGCCGACCACGAAGAAGATCACGGCGGCGACGAGCCACCACCAGGCCGTGAGCCGCAGGAGGGCGTAGACGACCAGCACGCCGCCCAGGCCCAGCGCACCGCCGAGCGCGGCCGCCTTCGCGCGGTCGGCCAGCCAGCCGGCGAACGGCTGGTGCAGGAGCCCGTAGCGGCGCGGCAGCCAGAAGCCGCGCACGACCCGCAGCGGGAAGCCCAGCAGCGCGTGGCCGGCGCTGACGAGCAGCGCGACCGCCACGACCTGCGTCCACCAGGCGTCGGTGAGGACCGAGACGATCAGGGCCAGCCGCGCGCTGACGCCCGAGGCGAGGAGAGCCAGCAGATAGGCGGCGCTCAGCGCGAAGCCGGCGAGGCCGAGCCAGAGCTGCAGGCGATGGTAGCGCGCGGCGTCGCGCGGCTCGGACATGCGCGCATTGTACATAGCCGCCCGGCGCGGCATACTCGCCCGATGTGCGACCTGCCGGAGGCGGTGTCGTGACACGCTCGCGCACCGGATCGGCAGGACGCGCCGGGCGATCGCGCGCGCCCGCGGAGATGCGCGACCGCCGAGGAGATGCGCGACCGGATGATCCGCGACGGGGCGGACGCACGGACGAGTCGGGTACAATGAACGAGTGTTCACTCCGAGATTAGCACCGTAAGGAGCCCGCATGTTCGAGTCCGTCGAGGAGGTCCAGCAGCGGTTCAGGGACGCGCGGTACATCGCCAGCCGCCGCATTTCGACCGTCGTCTTCCTGGCCGCGCGGATGGGACGCCCGGTGCTGGTCGAAGGCCCGGCCGGCGTCGGCAAGACCGAGCTGGCCAAGACGCTGTCCGACGTCACCAGTCGCGGCCTCATCCGGCTGCAGTGCTACGAGGGGCTCGACGAGGGCAAGGCCCTCTACGAGTGGAAGTACGCCAAGCAGCTCCTCTACACGCAGCTCCTGCGCGAGCGCATCGGCGAGCTGATCGCCGACGCGCCGTCGCTGCCGGAGGCCGTGTCGCGCATCGCCGGCCAGGACGACGCGTTCTTCTCCTACCGGTTCCTGTCACCGCGGCCCCTGCTGCAGGCGATCCGCGCCGACGATCCGGTCGTGCTGCTGGTCGACGAGATCGACAAGGCCGAGCCGGAGTTCGAGGCGTTCTTGCTGGAAGTCCTCTCCGATTTCCAGGTGTCGATTCCGGAGCTCGGGACGGTGAAGGCGAAGCACGTTCCCCTGGTCGTCCTGACCTCGAACAACGCCCGCGAGCTCAGCGACGGGCTCAAGCGCCGCTGCCTCCATCTGTTCATCGACTTTCCGACGCCGGCCGACGAGCTGGAGATCATCCGGCTGAAGGTGCCGGAGATCCCCGAGCGGCTGGCGCGCGCGGTCGTGGCGGCCGTGCAGAAGATCCGCGCGCTGGAGCTGCGCAAGCCGCCGTCGGTGTCGGAGTCGATCGACTGGGCGCGCTCGCTGGTGATCCTCAACGCCCGCGAGCTCGATCCCACGCTCGTCGAGTCCACGCTGACGTTGCTCGTGAAGTACGAAAAGGACATCGAACGCGTGCGGGGGGCGCTCGAGAAGGTCCTGGCGGAGTAAAATGGAAGAACGGATCCTCGAGTTCATCGGCGACTTGCGGCGCGCCGAGCTCCGGATCTCCACGTCGGAGGCGCTCGATGCGCTGGCCGCCAGCGCCGAGGTCGGTCTCACTGACCGCGAGACGTTCAAGTCGACGCTGGCCGCGACCCTCGTCAAGGAGGCGCGCGACCACGAGACCTTCGACCGGATCTTCAACCTCTACTTCCTCGACCTCCAGGCGCTCGGCGAGGGCCTCAAGAAGGCGCTGGGGCCGGAGGATCCGAAGGTCCAGGAGCAGCTCGACCGGCTGGTGGACGAGGAGGGGCTCGACCTCGACGAGCTGACCGAGCTGCTCATGCGCGGGCAGGGCAGCGAGATGGAGATGGCCATTCGCGGCGGCGCCCAGGGCGCCGGCCTCGAGCGGCTCATGTACTTCCTGCAGGTCGGCTACTTCAGCCGCCGCATCGCCGACCAGTTCGACTGGTCGGCGATCGAGGCCGACATCGAGAAGATCATGCAGGCGCTGGAGGCGCGCGGGCTCGATCCCGGCCAGCTCGCCCGCATCCGCAACTACCTCGAGCTGCGGCTGGAGGCGTTCCGCCGGATGATCCGCCAGCACGTGCAGCGCGAGCTGGAGCGGCGGGCCTATCGCGCCGGCGAGCAGCTCACGCGCGAGGTCCTGGCCGACAAGCCGCTCTTCGCGCTGACGCCGGACGAGGTCGCCCAGATGAAGGGCGTGGTGGCCAAGCTGGCGCGCCGGATCAAGGACGCGCTGGCCCTGCGGCAGCGGCAGGAGCAGAAAGGGCGCATCGACTCCCGCCGCACGATCCGCAAGAGCCTGCAGTATGGCGGCGTGCCGATGGAGATCTACCTCAAGCGCCGGCACCGCGAGAAGCCGAAGCTCATCACGATCTGCGACGTGTCGGACTCGGTGCGCAATGCCTCCCGCTTCATGCTCCAGCTCGTGTGGAGCCTGCAGGAGTGCTTCAGCCGCGTGCGCTCCTACGTGTTCGTGTCGGAGATCGCCGAGGTGACCCAGGCCTTCGGCACCTATCCAGTCGAGCGGGCCATCGAGTGGGCCCTCAAGGGCGCGCCCGTCGACTACCATTGCCGGTCGGACTTCGGCTACGCGTTCAGCCGGTTCGCCAACACCGAGCTCGAGTCGCTCGACCGCAAGACGTCGATCCTCGTCCTCGGGGACGCCCGCAACAACTACAACGATCCGCAGGCCTGGGCGCTGCGGCTCATCCGAGAGCGCGTGAAGGGCATCATCTGGCTCAATCCCGAGGGCCAGTGGGGCTGGGGCATCGGCGACAGCGTGATGCCGCTCTACGCACCGGCCTGCGACATCGTGCGCGAGTGCCGCACCGTCGGCCAGCTCGGCGAGGTGGTGGACAACCTCGTGCACCAGTGGTGGCGCCGGGGACGCTAGGGTGCCGGCGGCGCACGCGCTGGCCCGAGGCTTGCTCTGTCTCGATCGTGTGCGCGTCCTGGTTCTGCTCGCGCTGCTCGCCGCCGCCGGCCTGGCCTTCGCCCAGGCCGCGCAACCTGCTGCCCAGGACGATTGCATCGTCCTCGACGATTTCTCGAAGTCCAGGGTCGGCGAGTTTCCCGCCGGCTGGGAGGCCCGCAAGAGCGAGGGCAAGAGCGTCTACACCGTGCAGGAGAACGGCGGCAAGCGCTTCCTGCGCGCCGTGTCCAAGGGCCTCGGCATCCAGGCCGCGCGCGAGACGCCCAACTGGGACCTCGCGACCCATCCGGTGCTGGCGTGGTCGTGGCGGCCGCGGCAGTTTCCCCAGGGCGCCGACGAGCGGAAGTCGTCGCTGAACGACAGCGCGCTCGCCGTCTACATGGGCGTGCCGTACTCCAAGGTGCGCGGCCCCAAGGCGATGAAGTACGTCTGGAGCGAGAAGGTCCCGGTCGGCACGCGCCTGACCTCCAACAGCAACCTCACCCAGGTGCACGTGCTCAGGAGCGGCGCCCCGGCGTCGCCGGATGCGTGGACCCAGGAGCGGGTCAACGTGCTGACCGAGTGGAAGGCCGCGTTCAAGGAGTCCGACACGCCGAAGGTGGTCGGCATCGCGGTCCTCACCGACGCCGACGACACGAAGTCGTCCGCGGCCGGCGACTACGCCGATTTTCGAGCCTGCCGCGGCTAGGCTCTCCCGCTACGTTCCCATCCCGGCGGGTGGAATGCCCGCGCACGGGTCGCCGTCGTCCGTGCGCGGCGTGAACCAGACCCAGTCGAACGGCAGCGCGCCGTCGAAGGCCGCCGCGTAGTCCGGCGGCCGCGTCCAGCCCTCGCGCACCTCCAGCGGCGCCACCACCGCGATGCGCGCGCCCGGCTCGCGACCGCGCAGGTAGATCGGCACGCCGCGGTCCTCGCGCACGTGGCCGAGGCCGGCGATGAGCACGCCGCCGTCGCGGTCGGCGGCCAGCAGGCTGTCGGTGAGCATGGCGTCGCGCGCGCGCTGGGCGAGGACCATCGTTTCCACGCGTCCGGCCGGCAGGCGACCGCAGTGCGCCTCGGCCAGCTCGGCCGTCAGCCGCGCGTGCGCGGCCGGCGCCATCGGCTGGTCGAGCGCGTACCGTGCGGCGAGCCCGGCGGGCACGGCGCCCGCCTCGCCGCGGGCGATCGAGCGCACCGTGGCCGGCGCCAGGTTGGCGGCGACCAGCGGCACGCCGGCCTCGAGCGCGGCCTGGGCGATCGGCCGGTAGTACGCCCAGTCCGGCCAGCCGGAGTGTTTCCAGTCGACCGCCTCGGCGAGCCCGGCGGCGTCGCGCGGGGCGGCGGCGAGATGCCGCGCGATGAGCGGCGCCTGATCGGCGGTGAACATCTCGAAGGCGACGGCCGGTCGTCGACCGGTGCCGAGCAGCGAGCGCACCAGCGCGGCCTGGATCTGGTGGTGATCGGGGTTGTCGTGCTTCTCGCCGAGCAGCACGTAGCGGGTGGTGGCGAGGCGGGCGACGACCGCGTCGGCCTCGACGAAACGCGCGCGGCGCACGTCCCAGATCCGCCCGGTGAGTGGATGCTCGCGCCCGAGCGGCGCCCGCCACGGCCCGAGCCCCGTGTCGACCCAGCGCGCACAGCCGGCGGCCAGGAGCGCGATCACGAGCACGCACCGCACGCCGGGCCCCATGCCGCCAGCATACGCGCTGTGTTAGCCTCAGCGCATGGCGCTCGCCGGAACCGACCCGATCGAGGAGCTCTACGCGCGCGGCGTGACCGACGGCCTGCCGGTGGTGCCGCCCACGCGCGAGCGGGTCGCGCGCGCCGTCGAGGCCACGGGCCGCGCCGCCGCCGAGCTGATCGCCGAGGTGCCGCCCAACTACGGCCGCGCCACCGTCGAGAAGATCGCGATCAACGCGGTCATGGCGGGGTGCCGGCCCGATTACCTGCCGGTCGTGATCGCGGCGGTGGAGGCGGTGTGCGACGACGCGTTCGACCTGCACGGCGTCTCGGCGACGACCAACGCGCCGGCGCCGCTGATCGTCGTCAACGGGCCGATCCGCCACCGCCTGGACATCAACTGCGGCGCCGGGCTCTTCGGACCCGGCTGGCGCGCCAACGCGACGATCGGCCGCGCCCTGCGCCTCGTCTGCGTCAACGTCGGCGGCGCCCGGCCCGGCGTCGTCAGCATGTCGACGTTCGCGCATCCCGGCCGCTACACCTACTGCATCGGCGAGCGCGAGGAGGCCAGCCCATGGGACTCGCTGGCGGTGGAGCACGGCTTCGCGGCCGGCGACGACACCGTGGCCCTGCTGGCGGCCGACGCGCCGATCACCGTGTACGACCAGCGCAGCCGCACCGCGCCCGACCTCTGCGCGACGCTGGCCGCCACGCTGGCCGTGATCGAGCATCACAAGATGACGCACTGGGGCGACACGCTGCTCGTGCTGTCGCCCGAGCACGCGGCGATCGTGGCCGGCGACGGCTGGGGCAAGGCCGACGTGCGGCGCTTCCTGTTCGAGCGCCTGCACCGGCCCGTCCACGAGCTGGTGCCCGGCGTGAACGGCGGCGACGGCCTGCCCGAGCACGTGCTGCGCAAGTTCGCCGACCCCGCGCACGACGCGACGCCGATCCCGAAGTTCCGCAAGCCCGAGCACCTCAAGATCGTCGTGGCCGGCGGCAGCGCCGGCCGGTTCTCGGCGGTGGTGCCGGGCTGGACGTTCTCCAAGGGCTCGAACCTGGTGCTGAGGAGGATCCGATGACCGAGTATCTCGATCCCACCGACTCCGTCGCGGTCCCACGCAAGACGGCGCCGCGGCCGGCCAGCCTCGACGGCAAGGTCGTGACGCTGCTCGACATCTCGAAGGCCAAGGGCGACCATCTGCTGGACCGCGTGGAGGAGCTGCTGCGCGAGCGCGCCGGCGTGAAGACCATCGTGCGCAAGAAGAAGCCGACCTTCGCCCGCCCGGCGCCGGACCCGCTGCGCCAGGAGATCGTCGGCGCCACCGACGTGCTCGTCGAGGGTCTCGCCGATTGAGGGTCGTGCACAACGTGCAGTGTGCACGACGGCGTGTTCTTCGAGGACCACGGGATTCCCACCGCGACGGTGATCTCCAGCGAGTTCGTCCGGGCGGCGGCCGCCCAGGCCCAGGCCCTCGGCGCCGGCGACTACAAGACGGT
>Ga0209471_1001349_pt1 | contig 14713 bp, 13 predicted proteins | sample GraSoiAngelo_128_FD_185885 | JGI IMG/M metagenome (GOLD analysis project Ga0209471, IMG submission 185885) | Grasslands soil microbial communities from the Angelo Coastal Reserve, California, USA - 14_0927_12_20cm (SPAdes) (version 2) | ecosystem: Environmental > Terrestrial > Soil > Grasslands ...
AAATCGCAATGGCGCAACCGATAATCTAACGCTCTCAAAGAAGGGACGGACATCCCTTTGCAATCCCGTGATCACAATATTTTCGTCGGCTAAAGCAACCACTTCCGGTGGCGGCTTGTCGCCGATGACGTAGAACTTGGCGTCACGCAGGCGGTCCTTTACTGTGGGATAAATCTTCTTTAGGAAAAAAAGAACAGCGTCGGTGTTCGGTGTGTGCTGGAAGCCGCCGATGAAGAGAAAGTCCCGCCGCAGTTCAAACGGAGTGCTTGAGCCTGGAATGTCCACAATGTTCGAAACGAGTTGGATGGACTTTTCCGGCCACTTTTCCTGGAGGAGCTTCTGTTCAACGCTGCTCGTTACCCAGGTCTCATCAGCTTGGGCGATGAGATCGTATTCCACTTCTTCCTTCTGACGCGCCTTTTCTCGCGCCTCCGGGTCGGTTGTGAGTTGAGCCTCCCGCTGCTCGCGAAGAGAGTGTAAATCGACAGTATCAAAAATAATTCGGCTTTGCGGCGCATGGAGCCGCACATCCGCAATGTGTTTCCGGGCAAAATCACACCGGCTGAGGATGACAACGTCAAATTCCGAACCGTGCGAAATCAGATAGTCGCGGACTTTTCTTACATAGGGGCGGTGGACAACTTTGATTCCGCGCTTGCGTAACTTATCGCCGTAATGCGGGACATCACTGAGATTGTCTGGAACGAAAGTAATGCGATGTCCAAGCTGGTGGAGAAGCTTAAGGATTTGAAACATCCGCAGCGATCCCGAATCCTTGTCGGGAATAGGAACATGGTGGTCGATCACCAGAATATTTTTGCGGCCGGGCGGCGCCTGCGACAGGAATGCGACGTCGCCGTTGGCTGGTTTGGTTACCAGTTCAGCGCCCCATCTCTCCGCAAATGTCGAGCGATTAATAGCCTGATGTTTTTTTGTACCCGTTGAAAGATCGGTTCCGCCCGTCGCTCCCTCGTAGTGGATGACTTCGCTGAGCGGCTGATACAATACGTTGTACCCGGCCTGGCGAACTTTGAACGCCAGATCGGTGTCTTCGTAGTAGGCCGGTGCGTAGCGCGGATCGAATCCGCCGACGCTTTGAAACAGCGCCTTAGGAATCATCAGGGCCGCCGCCGAACAATAATCTACTTCGCGCAGATAATTGTATTCAGGCTTTCCTGGGTCATCGGAGTTGCCATGATTCCAGGCTGAAGCGTCGCGCCAGATAATCCCGCCGGCTTCCTGCAAACGGCCGTCTGGATAAACAAGTTTTGAGCCGACGATGCCCGCCTGCGGCTCTCTCACAAACGTATCCACCAGCACGCTTAGCCAGCCATCTGTAACAAGCGTGTCATTATTTAGGAAGACAAGATAGTTGCCGCGGGCCTTTTCGGCGCCGCGGTTACAGGAGGCGATAAAACCGGAATTCGTCTCGTTGCGCAGGTAAACAATCCCCGGCATCCGCGGAACAACTTCAGCCGTCGCGTCCGTTGAGCCATCGTCCACCACGATGACCTCAAAGCGCTCCGTTCCCTGATGTTTCTGGAGCGAAGCCAGGCACGCCTGGGTGAAGCGAAACTGATTGAACACCGGAATGATGATTGAAATTTCGACTTGGTCGTGAACCGGGAATTCAATCGGACGCGTTGGCACGGGAGGTTCCACAGGCGCGGCCCTTTCTGCAGAGGCTGAGACGGCGCCTGAAATCAGCGCTTGGATTTCATCATCAATTGCATCGACCTCGGGATGGGTCGTGCGCCATTTTTGGTAAGCCGAGACGACCTTTTCCAGATGCCCGTAGCCTAGCAAGCTCCGCGACCGCGCGGGAGAAAGTTTTGCCTTTAGGGCGGCAACCGGATTTGCAATTTGCCAGCGCGCCGAAGAGCGAAGGCGACCTGCTGCGTCGTCAGCCTCGTCCAAGAGGCGGGCAAGCCTCTTGGTAGCCTGCAATTGTTTTCGCAGGCGGTCTCGCAGGTCTTCTCCCCGCGCTTCGCTCTCCGCAAGGCTAACGCTTCGGCCGTGAAGCAGCTGATTGATCTCCGCGATGCGATCCCTAAGTTGCTCGATTTTGCTGTTATAGTGGGCGCTGAGTTCCTCGACTTGCCTCTTGTGCCGGGCTTCCGCTTGCTCCAGGAGCTCGCGGTAAAGCTGCTCGATCTGCGCAATCCTTTCTGGAACGAAGGCATTTATCCGGGAGACAGCTCCGGAAAGCAAGTCGGTCTCGGCCGACTTCCCGGCTTGTTGAGCCTCGGCCGTCCTAGCTTTGTTACTTGCCCTTCGCGAGGCCTTGGCGATCAAAGCGCGATAAAGTTCGATTACTTCCGGAGCGACGCGGGCATCGATCAGGTGCTCAAGCGTGAAATGAGTGTGACGTCTTCGCTTTTTTACCAGCGCGGCTGCGCTGGCTACTTGCCCATCGGGTAAACCGATGAAATGCGCAATTCGCAGCAATTCCGTTTCCGCGTTTTCGAAAAACAAATCGTAATGAGTGACAAGCCGGTCCTGTTCGTTTGCCGTCTCGATCAGCCGCTGGTTATAGATTTCCCACAGCCGCAGGCCGAATGAATAGGACGTTCCGTTGCGCTCCCGCATCGAGTGCGCGGCTTCTAGCGGGTTGCGCACGATGATAAGCGTTTTCAGTCCGGGCAAAACGTCGTGCCAAAACGGCAGCGTCAAACTGTTGCGCGGATCTTTCCAGCCCCAGACGCCTACCGAATCAAATCCTTCGATCAGTAATCGGGCTTTCATGCGCAACGGACCGAGGCGCGGGTCACTGAAATTCTCGTCGGCCTTCGGCGGCAGATCCCAGGCACCGCCAAGTTCATTCAGCAATTCATCGTTTACCGCCACGAACCCTAGATGTTCCCAGAACCCCTCGGGATTATCTGCCTGCGCGGGCATCAATGCGCTTTCTGAACCAAGGTAGAGTCCGCAGGCGTGCAATAGCCTGGTGAGCATCGACGTTCCTGAGCGATGCGCGCCGGCGATGCAAACCGCCGTGTGGGTGTGAGCGCTATTTTTCACTCAAAACGCTTAAACAACGATGGGCCGCCCAGTGCGTCAAGCCGATTAGTCAGCACCACGCCATGAGCGAGCGGGACGATCGAAATGTTGCGCCTGCCGAGTCTGTCTTCGCGGATTGTAAAATCTTCGTCGCACAAATCCCAGCTACATCTACGTTTCCAACGATGCAGCGAAATGACGGCCGCGGGCCCGATGAGATCCGGCCGCTGAATTTCGAGTTGAACGTGGCGCCGCACGCCAGCGGCTCCGTGCTTGTCTCGATGGGTAATACGCGCGTGATCTGCGCCGTCACGATTGAAGAGGCAGTGCCGCGCTGGATGAAAGAGCAGGGAGTACCCGGTGGCTGGCTCACTGCCGAATATTCGATGCTCCCGTATTCAACTCAGCCGCGCAAAGCTCGCGACATTGCAAAAGGCCGCATCGACGGTCGTAGCGTGGAGATTCAACGTTTGATTGGCCGTTCGTTGCGAGCGGTGGTCGATCTCGAAAAGCTTGGACCGCGTACGATCTGGGCCGATTGCGACGTGTTGCAAGCCGATGGCGGGACACGCACCGCCGCAATTACCGGCGCCAGCCTGGCGCTGGCCATAGCCTGCCGAAAATTTGTGCGGGAAAAAAAGCTCGACGCGCCTCCGATGCAAAAATTGGTCGCCGCAGTGAGCGCCGGCATTCTAGATGGGCAGGCCATAGTGGATCTTAATTATCAAGAGGACAAACTCGTTACTGTTGATTTTAATCTGGTGGCTACCGAAGACGGCGAATTCGTTGAAGTACAGAGTTCCGGTGAAGAAGCGACGTTTGCCGGATCACAGCTGGATGAAATGCTTGCGCTCGGGCGCAAAGGTATCGGCGCGCTGATCGGCGCGCAGCGCGCTGTTCTTGCGCGAATCATGGTGACACCGCCGGAAAGTTGATCGCTGATTTCGGTGGCGTTTCCCAGAATGGAGTCGGCGGGCGCCCGAGCGACATAGGCGGGAATCCCGATAGGGTGAGCGAGCTGGCGCGAGCGAATCAAGCGCCCTACAATTATTGCTGCAAATGAAGAGGGCACTCATCACCGGCATCACCGGCCAGGACGGAAGCTATCTGGCTGATCTGCTGCTTGAGAAAGGCTACGAAGTCCACGGGATCATTCGCCGCGCCAGCACGTTCAACACCTCGCGCATCGATCATCTTTACGCTGATCCCCACGTCAACGGCGTGCGAATGTTTCTGCATTACGGAGACGTCAGCGATTCCGCGAATCTACTGAAGCTTCTTTACGACCTGAAGCCGGACGAAATCTATCAGCTGGCAGCGCAGAGCCATGTGCGCGTGAGCTTCGACATCCCTGAGTACACTGCGGACGTCACTGGCGTCGGCACGATCCGTGTTCTTGAAGCAATCCGCGAGGCCGGTTTGCGTTCCCGTTTTTTTCAGGCGTCGAGCAGCGAAATGTTTGGTAAGGCGCAGCAGACGCCGCAAACCGAGAAGACGCCCTTTTGGCCGCGCAGTCCCTACGGCGTGGCAAAGGTGTTTTCATATTGGGCGACTGTTAATTATCGGGAGAGCTACGGTCTTTGCGCCAGCAACGGGATCATGTTTAACCACGAAAGCCCGCGGCGCGGCGAAACGTTCGTCACCCGCAAAATCTCGCGCGCAGTCGCCGCGATTAAGCATGGGCTACAAAAAGAATTGTTCCTCGGCAACTTGGACGCAAAACGCGACTGGGGATATGCGCCCGAGTATGTGGAGGCCATGTGGCGAATTTTGCAGCGCGACGAAGGAGGCGACTTCGTGCTGGCTACCGGCGAAGCCCACAGCGTGCGTGAGTTTGTCGAAGCCGCCTTCGCTCACGCCGATCTTGATTGGAAGCAATTCGTAAAGCACGACCCGCGTTATGAGCGACCAGCCGAGGTGGACGTTCTGCTTGGTGACGCTTCTAAGGCGAAGAAAATTCTCGGTTGGGAACCGAAAGTCCGATTTCACGAACTCGTGTGCATCATGGTGGACGCGGACATGGATTCACTTTCGCGCAAGACGGCCAGAGAACATCTCGGCAAATTGCCGTAGGTAGGAACGGCGCGCTGTGCCGTCCGGCCATCGCAGCGCGATGTCCCTACCGGATCGCCAGGGTGCCCGGGGCGACAAAGCCCGGAATAGCCGAAGCCAGCGAGGTATCCACAATACTCACTGCAGCGCCGCCTCCTACGACGTCGTATAATGTTATGATGTCACTGGAGCGCATCCGGATGCATCCATAGCTTGCAGGTGTTCCGATCAGCCGTTCCTCCGGCGTACCGTGAATGTAGATATCCCGCGTGAACGCGTTGGTGTTTTGCGCCTCGAGTCCGCGCAACCAGAGAATGCGCGTCACGATCGGATCCCGGCCAGGCGAATCAGGCAGGACGATTTCGCCAGTACGCCGCCGATCTTTGAATACGGCGCCCTGTGGCGCATTATCTCCAATTTTCTTCGCGATCTCCAATTGGCCCAGCGGTGTGTACCTGCTGCCTGGCCAATCGCCGAGACCGAACTTGGAGGTGGAAACTGGATAGATGGCCATCAGATTGCCGCGGTCGAGAACGGCTAACTTCTGCTCGCGTGTGCTAATCACGATTTGATGCCGCGTGTCGGGCGCTGCGCAGGATGCAAGCAACATTGTGAATAGCAGCAGGTAGGGACGGATCGCCGAGCCGTCCGTTTTGTTTCCCGTTATCGGCGCGCCCGGCGGTCGCGTCCTACCATGGTGAATTTTCATGCGCGATTGAATTGAAAAAACTTCTCCGCGGTTTCGCTTGTCGCCTCGGCAATTTCTTCCAACGGGACCTGCCGTGCTGCCGCGATTGTTTCCGCTACGATGCGCGTATGCGCCGGTTCGCAGCGCTTTCCACGGAAAGGAACGGGCGCCAGATACGGGCAATCGGTTTCCACCATGAATTTCCACAGCGGGATTTGTGCCGCGACTTCTCGCACGGCTGCGCCGTTTTTGAAAGTGACAATTCCAGTGAACGAAACGAAGTGGTCAAGATCGAGAACTTCACTCGCCTGATCGAGCGAGCCGCCAAAACAATGAAAAACGCCGCGCAGTTTGCCCGTGTATGGCTGCAGGATTTTGAGCGTGTCCTCCCACGCGTCGCGTTGATGGATCACTGCGTTGAGCCCCAGCTCCACCGCGAGGTCGAGTTGCTGTTCAAATAAACTCACTTGTTTAGATTTGTAAGCGCCGTCGCGAATCTGTGCTTCGATTTCTTCATCGGTCTCAGTGCGCAGTGCAGTCATTACCTGGACCTGCTTTTCTTTCGCCACTTCTTCGCTTGGCAGACGATGATAATCGAGGCCCGTCTCGCCTATCGCCACAACGCGCGGGTGCTTTGCTAGTTCACGCAACGGCGTAAAAATATCTTCTTCCGCCTCTTGCACGTACGTGGGATGAACGCCGACAGTCGCGTAAACAGCCGGATATCTTTCCGCCAGATCGATCGCGCGCCGGCTACCCTCGATTGAGGTGCCGATGGTAATGACGCGGGTTACGCCCGCCTCGGTCGCGCGACGCAGCACGTCGTCGAGATCTTGGGCAAAATCAGGATAATCCAGATGCGCGTGGGTTTCGACTAGCATGGGTTGATTGTAGAGCGATTGCGCCAAACGCCAACTTCCGGACTGGCGTCCGCCGCGGCGGACGCCCTAGGGCTCACCATTCGAGTATCGTGCTCGCCCAGGTGAGCCCGCCCCCGAAAACAACCATTAGAACATAGTCGCCGCGCTTGATCCGACCGCTGCGATTGGCTTCGTCGAGTGCGATGGCAACGGCCGCAGCGGACGTATTGCCGTAGCGATCCAGATTCACAAACATCTTGTCGCGCGAAATGCCGAGCCGATCCGCGATAGCCTCAATGATGCGGACATTCGCCTGATGCGGAATAACGCAAGCAATGTCCTCGATGGAGAGTCCGGCTTGGTCGAGGACTTTCCTGGCGGCGTTCAACATTGCGGTGACAGCCTGTTTGTAAACTTCCTTGCCGCTCATGTGGATCGTTGCCAAATGCATATCGACATTTTCCCTCGTGATCGGGCAGCGCGAACCGCCGCCAGGCATGAACAAAATATCGCTGTACTGGCCGTCGCTGCCGATGTGAGTGCTGATGACACCGTGCGCGCTGCCCCGATGGCGCAAAACGGCAGCGCCAGCACCATCTCCAAAAAGGACGCAGGAGTTGCGATCGGTCCAGTTCGTGATCGATGTCAATTTCTCGGCTCCGATCACAAGAACAGTGTCGTGGGTATGTGAGGTAATGAATTGTTGCGCAATCTCCAAGCCAAAGAGAAAGCCCGCGCAGGCTGCGGCAATATCGAGGCAAGCGGCGTTGGTGGCCCCAATCTTCTTCTGAACGAAGCAGGCCGTGGCCGGGAATAGCATGTCGGGAGTGGCCGTTGCCACGATAATGAGATCGATCTCTTTCGGTGAAATCTTCGCCTGCTCGATCGCCTTGAGCGCTGCCTTGGTCGCCATATCGCTCGTGTTTTCATCCTTTGCGGCAATACGGCGCTCCTTGATGCCGGTGCGCGTGATGATCCAATCGTCGCTGGTATCAACCATGCGTGAGAGGTCCGCATTGGTCAGAATCTTTTCGGGCACATAACTCCCTGTGCCGATGATTGAGACCGTGCGCAGCGCTTTAGTGGAGCGCGCGCTCGAGCGGGGCTGTCGTTTCATGGTAACGGCGAATCTCCTCGACGATATGCGGGTTCACCTGCTGTTCAATGGACTCGGCCGCCACTCGTAGCGCATTTTTGATCGCCAACGGCGTGCTCGCCCCGTGCGCGATGATGCAAATCCCGTTCACGCCGAGAAGCGGACTGCCGCCGTACTCTTCATAATTCGTCTTGTCCTTAATCGTTCCAATGGCATTCTTCGCGAGGAATGCGCCGACTTTTCGCATCGTCGTTCGCATGAGCTCGTGCTTGAGCCACTGAAACATCGCCACCGCAATCGATTCGCACGTTTTCAAGATCACATTGCCAACGAATCCGTCGCAGACGACGACTTCAACCGGATCTTCAAAGAGATGACGGCCTTCTATGTTGCCAACGAAGTTAAGCGAACTTGGTCTCAGCATCTTGAATACTTCCTTGGTCAATTCGGTGCCTTTAACATCCTCGTCGCCGAGCGAAACCAAGCCAACGGTCGGATTCTTGTAATGCAGGACATGCCGTGAATAAACCGAGCCCATGAACGCATATTGAAGAAGATGCTCTGGGCGCGCATCGATGTTCGCGCCCGCGTCGATCAAAACGAAGACATTCGTTTCGGTCGGAAGCACGGCCGCAATACCCGGTCGATCGATTCCTGGCAATGTACGGAGCTTAATCGTGCTCGCAGTGACGGCTGCACCTGTGTGCCCGGCGCTTACGACTGCATCTGCGTCGCCATGCTTCACCAGATCGACAGCGCGGCTGATTGACGAATCTTTCTTTCGGCGCACTGCCGTCCAGGCGCGATCGCTCATGTCAACCACCTGAGTGGAATGCACAATTTCGATGCGTGAATCGTTGCACTGATGTTTGCGCAACTCGTTTTCGATCTTGGTGGAGTCTCCGACCAGGTAAAGCTTGTTGATCTGCTGGTAATCGCGCAGCGCCATCACGGCGCCGGCAACGAGGTTAGGCGGACCAAAATCACCGCCCATCGCGTCGAGGGCGATCTTCATTAGTGCGAAACTTTGCGAACTTTATTCGCCGAATGCAAAGTGAAAATTGTAGCCGCTTTGCTCTGCGACGCATGATACCGACTATCCAACATTCGGTGTCGCCAGCAGGCTGGCGGCCACAGCTATTTGCTTTCGAGCGTCAACACCTGTCGCCCTCGGTAATAGCCGCACGATGGGCAGGCGATGTGCGACGGGACGCTGCTTCCGCACTGGGGACATTTGTTGAGTTGCGAGCCACGCCAGCGGTTCGCAGCTTTGCGCATGCGCAACCGCATTTTGGATGTTTTGCGTTTTGGGACTCCCATGGCAGGCGACGACTAAAGCATGATCCTTGTGAAAAACAACCAGCCGCCTGCGAAAAGTCAAAAGGGTTACAACGTTACAATGTTAATACCGGACGCCGTTGTACCTCTTGTAACGTTTAACTCTTTTAACGTTGTAACTTCAGTTTATCCAGTGCGCTCCAATCCGACTTGCGATTTGCATCCTGCTCCGCAGTTTTGACCTGTTTCGCCTTGCAAACCCGACGGCCGTCCCTGTCGCAATGCGGATGCGCTGGCAGGTTTAGTAAAATTTCCTCGCGAATAGAGGGGGTAAGATCGACAGTCTCCGGCCCGTGCAGCTCCATGTGCACGGCGAATGCAGGCACTCGAATCTCGTGCACGAATTTTTCCAGACACGACACGCAACGCAGCTCAACTAGCTGTGACAGCGAGCCATTCGCCCACAGGGCGCCTCCCGCAACGCCAAGATCGATATCGTAATGCAGTCGGCCAGCGCAACGAATTCCCTCTGATTCCAGTTCCTGGATTGGGCAATCCTCTTCCCCTTCCAGATGCAGACCTTGGGCTGGAATTTGTTTTAGGTGCACTTTCATGAGCCAAACCCGTCGGGGTTGATCAACTGAATTTCCTGCTCAGCGCCTTAGCCACACACGCTGGAACGAAACTCGAGACATCGCCGCCGAGACGCGCGATTTCTTTTACAATTCGAGAGCTCAGATAAGTGTATTCCTCCTTCGGCATTAAAAAAATCGTTTCTACCGCGGCATCCAGTTTTCGATTCATCAGCGCCATTTGAAATTCGAACTCAAAATCGGAGACCGCGCGTAAACCGCGGATCACTGCTCCGGCTTGTTCCGCCCTGGCGAATTCGACGAGCAACCCTTCGAACTCAGCGATTCGCACGTTGTCGATTCTACCGGCGGTCTCTTGCAGCAAATCGAGGCGTTCCTTTAACGGGAAAAGCGGTTGTTTCTCGTCATTGTGCGCGACAGCGACAACGACTTCATCGAACAGTTTTCGCGCACGCTCAATCACATCCAGGTGACCGTTGGTCACCGGATCGAAGCTGCCGGGATAAATCGCGCGTCGCATCTGCGAAAATTCGCAGAGGAACTTAGAAATGAAAAGCAGATTGGTAAGGCGCGGCCGCCGAGGGCGCCATCTCTGTGTTGCCGAATTCCCCTGGAGCGCGACAGTTCAATGCATTCCATGGCTGATCCATCGCCATACAAAAGCATTGCCGTGGCGACGACATTTTCGCCGCGCTTCAGAGAGGTTCTAGCCGAAGCGAAGCGAATCCGGGAACGTTTTCCGGCCGATCTTCATCTGATCTATGTGGGCGAGCGAAATAAAGAAACAGCAGAGAAGTTCAGCGACGCCCTCGCGGCGCTGCATCTTCCGGCCAATTCAGCGATTCATTATGAGCAAGGAGACCCGGCCGAAGCTATTTTGCGCGCGCTCGCTCGTGAGAAGATCGACGTGATTGTGGCCGGCGCACTGGAAAAGGAGGTCGTGTTGCATCCATTTCTTGGTAATGTCGCCCGCCGCCTCGTGCGAGAAGCGCCCTGTTCGGTTGTGCTCTTCACGAGGCCTGCGGCGAACCCCAAACCGTTGCGTCGGATCGTTTTCGTTGCCGATTATTCCAGTCACGGGCTAAAGGCTTTGAAAATAACGCTGCCGCTGGCCGCGTCCGAACCGTGCGACCGGCTTTACGTTATTCGCATTATTACCACGTTTGATCAGGCCCGCGCGTCGATGGGCGCGGGTGGCAGTAAGGGCAAAGATTCCAACGCACACGACGCCGAGGAAGAGGCGCTGGAACAATTCGTTCTGTCGGCCGGCGCAACGGATGTACCGATTGAGGTCCGCTGTGTCCGCGGCAATACCGGATTGGCTGCGTCGGACTTCGTTCAATCGGTCAAGGCGGATTTGCTGGTAGTGCCGCTGCAGAAAAATGGCGAAGCAAGTCAGCCGCTTCCCAGTAACATTGCTTGGATCACCGATGTTATTCCGTGCAATCTCTGGGTGATTCGGTGAACTAAATCGCCGACCTTGCGCATGATTTGTAGAAGCGGTTGTGTTAACCACCACCTCATCAGAATCGGCGGTTGACACAACCGCCGCTACAACACGCATGGAACATGAATTTCAACCGTACGGCCTCCCGCATCTCACGGTCATCTTTCTCACGATCGTGCTGCCGTTTGCGCTTGCCGCTATCGTGTGGCGCGCAAAATCATCGCGGGTTGAACGCGCGATTATCGCTGTTCTCTCGGCAGTGCTCGTGTTCGATTATGTCGCTTATTTAGTTTTTATCCGCAGTCACGGCGTTGTGGATTGGCGACAAATGTTGCCGATGCAAATGTGCGACTGGGGCATGGTCGTTATGATCGTGGCGATGTGGACGGGCAGCCAGCGGTGGTTCGAAGTGGCATACTTCTGGGGAATTGGCGGCACGTTGCAGGCCGTTCTCACGCCAAACCTGCACTTTGGCTTTCCAGACTGGCGTTTCATCAGTTTTTTCACCTCGCATTGCGGCATTATCGTCGGCGTGGTTTTCCTGATGTTGACCCGGCGATACCGGCCGTATCCGATGTCAATTGTGCGGGTCTGGCTGTGGTCGGAGTTTTATTTTGTGGTCACGTTCATCGCCGACGAACTGACTGGCTTTAACTACGGCTTTTTGCTGCATAAACCCGAAGCGTTTTCCATTTTGAGTTTTCTCTCTGACTCACGACCGTTGTACCTCCTGCAAATGCACGGAGTCGCACTGCTCTTTTTTCTCGGGTTGTATGCGCCATTTGCCATCGTCGATCTCGTGCGAGGCGGCCAATCGAGTGGCGGTTCAGGTGAACCGCCGCTACCTCGGTTGCTGGGAGTGCTGGGGTAGGGGCGATTGACCTCAATCGCCCGCTTCGCGAGAGTGAGCGCGGTCAATGAAAGTCAAGCCTCTCAAAATCGGCAACGTCATGATCGGCGGCAAACGTCCGGCGTTCATTCTCGGGCCGTGCGTGATTGAGTCGGAGAAGTTTGTCTGGCGCATGGCGAAGAAGATCGCTGAAATCTGCTCTGCCGCAGATGTTGATTTCATTTTCAAGGCTTCCTACGACAAGGCAAATCGGACTTCGGTGCGATCGTTTCGCGGCATCGGCGTACGCGAAGGCTGCGAGATTCTTTCGGCCATCGGGCGTGACTTGAAGATACCAGTGACAACCGATGTTCATTCCCCGAACGAAGCGGAGATCGCCAGCGAGAAGATCGACATGTTGCAAATCCCGGCGTTTCTCTGCCGGCAAACGGATCTGCTACGCGCTGCCGCGGAAACGGGTCGCGCAATCAATGTGAAGAAAGGTCAGTTCCTCGCGCCGTGGGACGTAACAAACATTGCCGAAAAACTGATCGCCTTTGGCAACTCACAATTCTGTTTCACCGAGCGCGGCACGACGTTTGGCTATAACAACCTCGTGGCCGACATGCGCTCGCTCTATTGGATGCGCAAAGCCGGATATCGCGTGATCTTTGACGCGACGCATTCTGTGCAGCGGCCAGGCGGGGCAGGGGACTCGACGGCGGGCGACGGCGTCCTGGCACCAGCGCTGGCCAGGGCCGCGATTGCCACAGGCTGCGACGGAATCTTTATGGAGGTGCACGAAAATCCGGCGCGCGCGTTGTCGGATGGGCCGAATCAGATTCCGCTAAAGGATTTGCCGAAGCACCTGCGCATGTTAAAGGCTATTCATGCTGCCGTCTCGGGTAGGGGCGATTGACCTCAATCGCCCAGGCACCAAAGGTATCACGTTTGGGGAGCGGGCGGTTGGGGTCAACCGCCCCTACGGGCGTCGGGTATTACTGGTTTGGTTCTTATCAGTGGCGTTGTCCTTTTTGATATCGGCGCCTCATGTGCCTGGTCAGTCAAAAGGCCATAAGAAAAGGGCTCGCGCGACAGCGACGCCGACTGCGTCTCCGGGCGAACAAAGCTTAACGAACATTCCCCTGCCGATCGGCCATGAAGCCAAGGGCCTTGTGTTGCCAGATTTCGATGGCGAAGGCCATCTACGGGGAAGATTTGAAGCGGGGACGGCGCACCGGATCGATCAGGAACACATCGGATTTCAACGCCTCAAAATCACGACCTACGGCCCGGAGAATCAGCCCGATCTGCAAATCGACATGCACACGTCGGTGCTTGATCTAAAAACCCGGGTCCTCAGTTCGCAGGAACGCACGACGATCCAGCGCGCGGATTTCAACATTGCTGGCGATTCAGTGTATTTCGATACCAACACGAAGACCGGGCGATTGATCGGAAACGTGAAAATGGTGATCACTGATCAATCGCATCTGACTGCCAAACCAAACAGCAGCGAATGAAAAAACTGGCGGTGTTGATCCTGTTTATCGCCTGCGCGACGGGGCCGCTCTTGCAGGGGCAGATTGCCGCGGAGCCCACGAAAGCTTCCCGGGTTGCGCCAGAGAAGAAAGCAAAGAAAACGGCGACCGACAAAAAAACTGAATCGCCGGCCACAAAATTATTTGGCCAGGATAGGTCGCAGTCGAACGCGCCGACCACAACGGAAATCTACGCGGATGAGGCGTTCTTTGATTCAACCAAGAACAAGGGCATCTTTAGCGGCCGGGTGAAGGTAACCGATCCGCGTTTCAATCTTCAATCTGACAAATTGACAGTGTTTATTACAAAGGGACAAAATCAGGGCCTAGAGAGAGCCATCGCCGAAGGAAACGTCGGGCTGGTGCGCGACCGGCCTGATCCGAATGGCGGACCGCCGACGCGCGCCGTCGGCCGAGCAGACAAAGCAACTTATACCGCTGCAACCGGAGATGTTGAATTAAGAGGAACGCCGCGTGTGCAGGAGGGATTGAACATGCACGTGGCGACCAGCCCTGATACAGTTATGATCATTAACCAGAACAGCCAACTGACGACACACGGCCCAAGTCGCACGGAGATTCGTCAGCAGCCAAACGAGGAAAAGAAGGGCGAAGCCAGTCCCTCTCAGACCTCGCCGGCCCAGACCCCGCCTGCTCCGGCTCTCCCAAAGCCATGATCAGCCAAACTGCGCCGGTTTCGACTGCCAAGATTCCTTCGCCGGTCACGACGAAAGCGGAAACTGTCCTGAATACTGAGCAGCTGGTTAAGATCTACGGCGGCCGGGCAGTGGTGGACGGGATCGACATGCACGTCCGGGCTGGCGAGATCGTGGGATTGCTTGGGCCAAACGGCGCGGGTAAAACAACGAGTTTTTACATGATCGTGGGTCTGGTCAGGCCAAACAGCGGTCGCGTCATTTTTTGCAACACCGATGTCACGGACTATCCGATGTACAAGCGAGCCCGGCTCGGAATGGGTTATCTGCCGCAGGAGGAATCGATCTTTCGGAAGATGACTGTGGAACAAAACATCCTTGCGATTTTGGAAACGCTCCCGTTGAGCAAGGCCGAGCGGCGGAATCGGTGCGATCAACTGTTGCACCAGTTTGGCATTGAGCGGATCGCGAAAAATATTGCGCTCACATTGAGCGGCGGCGAGAAACGACGTTTAACCATCGCGCGTTCGCTGGTCACACACCCGAAGTTGCTGATGCTCGACGAGCCTTTCAGCGGCGTCGATCCCATTGCGGTATATGACGTGCAACAAATTATCGTAAACCTGCGCAAGTCAGGACTCGCCATCATGATCACTGACCACAATGTGCGTGA
>Ga0209471_1001352_pt1 | contig 14689 bp, 11 predicted proteins | sample GraSoiAngelo_128_FD_185885 | JGI IMG/M metagenome (GOLD analysis project Ga0209471, IMG submission 185885) | Grasslands soil microbial communities from the Angelo Coastal Reserve, California, USA - 14_0927_12_20cm (SPAdes) (version 2) | ecosystem: Environmental > Terrestrial > Soil > Grasslands ...
TCCCCGGCTTCTTTCCCGGCGGCCTCGCCCCGATCACCGATTATCTACCCAAGGACGCCATCTGGATCCTCGACGATCCGCTCGAGCTCGAGCGCCAGTGGGGCGAGCTCTGGCAGTCCCTCGAGTCGCACTTCGACGCCGCCCGCGCCAAGGGGGAGTTGGCGCTGCCGCCCGACCAGCATTTTCTCCACGAGCGCGATGTCCGCCCTTTGATCGAGAGCTCGTCGCTCCTCGAGCTGAGCGGCCTGTTGATGGGGGTCGAGACCGCGCGCGGCACCGCCGAGATCCAGTTCGACCTGCAGCCCACCCGCGAGCTGCGCGGCGAGATCGAGAGCCATCACGGCGAGACCGGCGCGCTGCAGCCCCTGGTGCGCAGGCTCGAGGCGCTGCGCGAGCGGGGCGCGGCCGCGGTCATCGCCTGCCACAGCTCCGCGCAGGCGGAGCGGACGCGGCGCCTTTTGCTCGACCGCAATCTGATGGCGCAGATCGAACCGCATCTCCCCGAGCAGCCGGCAGCGATGTTCTCTCCCCATGTCCATGCCCATCTCGTCGTAGGCGAGATCAGCGCCGGCTTCATCGATCTGCACGAGCGCTTCGCCCTCTTTTCCGACGAGGATGTCTTCGGCCCGCTCGCTCCGGCGCGAAAAACGCCGCGGCGGCCCAAGTCTTTCGGTCCCGAGGGCGCCGACTTCCGCGACCTCAAGGAAGGCGATCTGGTCGTGCACGTCGACCACGGCATCGCCCGCTACGACGGCCTCACCCGCCTGAACGTGCGCGGTTTTGCCGCGGACTTCATCCTTTTGCACTTTGCCGGCAAGGACAAGCTCTACCTCCCGGTCGGCCGCCTGCGGCAAATCCAGAAGTACCAGGGCGGCGATCCCGAGAAGGTCAAGCTCGACTCGCTGCAGTCGCAGTCGTTCGAGAAGCGCAAGGCACGGGTCAAGGAAGAGCTGCTCAAGATGGCCGCCGAGCTGCTCGAGATCTACGCCTCCCGCGCCGCCCATCCGGGCTTCGCCTTCTCCCCGCCCGACGTGATGTACCGCACCTTCGAGGCCGACTTCGAGTTCGAGGAGACGCCCGACCAGGAGCGGGCCATCGAGGAAGTGCTCAAGGACATGCAGATCCCGAAGCCGATGGACCGCCTCGTCTGCGGCGACGTCGGCTATGGCAAGACGGAAGTGGCGCTCCGGGCCGCCTTCAAGGCCGTCGAGGACAAGAAGCAGGTGGCCGTTCTCGTTCCCACCACGGTGCTCGCCTCGCAGCATTTCCGCACCTTCTCCAAGCGCTTCAAGGACTATCCGGTCATCGTCGAGATGGTCTCGCGCCTGCGCGACCAGAAGACCACGCGCGAGGTGCTCCAGCGCGTGCGCGAGGGCAAGGTCGACGTGCTCATCGGCACCCATCGGCTGCTCTCCGCCGACGTCTCCTTCAAGGATCTGGGCGTCGTCGTCGTCGACGAAGAGCAGCGTTTCGGAGTCAAGCACAAGGAGCAGCTGAAGAAGCTGCGCAAGCTGGTCGACGTGCTCACCATGACCGCGACGCCCATCCCGCGCACGCTGCACATGGCGATGATGGGCGTGCGCGATCTCTCCATCATCTCCACGCCGCCGGTCGATCGCCGGTCGATCCGCACCTTCGTGTCGAAGTTCGATCGGGAGGTGATCAAGGAGGCCATCGAGCGCGAGCTGGCGCGCGGCGGGCAGGTGTTCTTCCTCCATAACCGCATCCAGAGCATCGGCGGTGTCGAGGACTACCTGCGCAAGCTGGTGCCCCAGGCCAAGGTCGCCGTCGCGCACGGCCAGATGCCGGAAGGAAAGCTGGAGAAGGTGATGACCGAGTTCGTCGAGCGCAAGCACGACGTCTTGCTCTGCACCGCCATCATCGAGAGCGGGCTCGACATCCCCAGCGCGAACACCATCCTGGTGGACCGGGCCGATACCTTCGGGCTTTCGCAGCTGTATCAAATCCGCGGGCGCGTCGGCCGCTCGCGCGAGCGCGCCTATGCGTATCTCCTGGTGCCGGCGAGGCGGCCGATCACCCGCGAGGCACAGAAGCGCCTCCAGGTGCTGCAGCAGTTCACCGAGCTGGGCGCCGGCTTCCAGATCGCGTCCTACGATCTGGAGCTGCGCGGCGCCGGCAACCTGCTCGGACCTGACCAGAGCGGCAACATCGCCGCAGTGGGATTCGATCTCTACACGCAGCTGATGGAGGAAGCAGTCGCGCAGCTCAAGGGCGAGGAGGTGCGCCAGGAGTTCGAGCCCGACGTGGAGCTGCCCGTCCCGGCGCTCATCCCCGAGGACTACGTGCCGGAAGTGCAGATGCGGCTTTCCTTCTACAAGCGCCTCGCCAACGCGACCACTGAAGAAGCGCTCTACGAGGTGAAGGGCGAGCTGCGCGATCAGTGCGGCGAGCCGCCTGCGGAAGTGGACGCGCTGGTCGAAGTGATGTCGATCAAGAACGAGCTGCGGGCGCTGCGCCTGCGTGGGCTCAAGAGCGGGCCAGGGCGCCTCGTGGCGCAGCTCGGGCCGGAGGCCGCCCTCGATGCCGGCAAGCTGGCCCAGCTGGTCGCGAAGGGGAAAGGCAGGTATCGGCTCACCCCCGGAATGGAGCTGGTCGCCACTGTCCCGGAGAAAGCACCCGTGCTGGAGAGCGCCCGCTCGCTCCTTCAGGAGCTCCGCCGCTGCGCCTCGGAGTAAAAGCTTCCTCGCCGCTGTTTCGTCTGGTATCTCCGCTCGGCCTCTCGCCCTCTCGCCCAAGGACGCACCGATGAAACTCAAGAGCTTCTTCTTCTGCACGCTGCTCGCACTCGCCGCCTGCAAGGCGCAGAAGTCCGGACCGGTCGTGGCCAAGGTGGGGGACGAGAAGATCACCGCCGACGAGCTCAAGCGCCGGCTCGACGAAACCAGCCCGTTCCTGCGCGCGCGCTACAACACGCTGGAGCGGAAGAAGGAGTTCCTCGAGAACCTGATCCGCAACGAGCTGCTCGCGCAGGAAGCGCAGCGGCAGGGCCTGGACAAGAGCCCGTCGGTGAAGGAGCAGATGAAGCGGGCGATGATCCAGGAGCTGATCAAGAAGCAGCTCGATGAGCGCCTGAGCGGGACGGACATCGCCGAAGAGGATCTGAAGAAGTTCTACCAGGCCCACCTCGACGACTTCGTCAAGCCGGAGCGGGCGCGCGTCTTCCACATCCTCCTGCCGGCCAAGGACGCCAAAGAGAAGGCGGCGGCCAGGAAGACCGCCGCGGCGCTGCTCAAGGACATCGAGGCGCGCGAGAAGAAGGGTGAGGTGAACGCCTTCCAGACAGTGGCGATGAAGGAGAGCAAGGATCAGCTCTCCGCGCCGATGGGGGGCGACCTGCGCTTCCTCTCCAAGGACGAGCTGGCCAAGGCCTACAACCAACAGCTCGCCGACGCGGCTTTCGAGCTGAAGAACCCGGGCGACAAGGCCGGGCCGGTCGAGACGCCTGCCGGAGTCGAGCTCGTCAAGCTGCAGATCAAGACCACCGCGCTCAATCGCGGCTTCGATGAGTCGAAGGACTCCATCCGCGGCCGCATGGCGCGCGAGCGGCGCAGCCGTGAGTACGACGAGTGGATGAAGAAGCTGCGCGAGAGCGCCAAGGTGAGCATCAGCGAGGCCGAGCTGGACAAGGTCCAGGTCGAGGCCGCTCCCACGCCGTTGCCGCCTGGGATGGCAACGCATCCGCCGATCGCGCCGCCGCCGACTTCGGCAGCGAAGATGGGCGGCAATTGACTCATGTCCGATGCCTGAGGCCTGCCGAAGGGCGGCTCTAGCCCTCCTCACGCTGTTCGCTTGCCACCGCGCTCCGCCGCCCGAGGCGAAACCTCCACCCGCGGCCGCGCTGGTAAATGGCCAGCCGATTCCCGTTTCGCGGCTGCAACTCGAGCTCGACCGCATGCGCCGCGGATCGGAAGCACCGGCCCAGGCTGCGCCTGCCGATATTCCCAAGCTGGCCCGCGCGTTGCTCGACTCGATGATCGAGCGGGCCATCGTCCTGCAGCGGGCGAAGGCAGCAGGGCTGTCGGTGAGCGAAGCGGAAGTGCAGCGCGCCACCGATGCGCTGGCCGAGTCTGCGCGCAGCGGCGGAGAGGCTTTTCGCGAGCGGCTCAGCCGCGACGGACAGACGGCGGAGGGTCTCTCCGACGAGATGCGCGAGCGGCTGCTCGCGGGCAAGTACGTGGCCGACCAGATCCGCGCCGAGCGGTCTTCTGCGGCCGAGGTCCGCGCCTACTACGATCAGCACCGCGCCGAGTTCGAAGATCCGGAGATGGTGCACTGCCAGCAGCTCGTCGTGCGCACCCCCGATGAGGCAAAGAGCATGCTCGATCAGCTGCGCAAGGGAAGCTCGTTCGACGATCTCGCTCGGGCGCACTCCACTTCGCCCGACTCGCAGAAGGGCGGCGATCTGGGCTGGTTCCCGCGCGGCACGATGCCCAAGGTGTTCGACGACAACTGTTTCTCGCTCGGAACCGGGAAGATCTCCGGCGTGGTGCCCTCGCCTTACGGGTATCACGTCTTCAAGCTGCTCGGCCGGCGAGGGCCTCGGACGCGCCGCTTCGAGGAGGTCAAGACCGAGGCCGAGCGGCGGCTGACTGCGGAGAAGCGCGCCAATGCCGAGCGGCAGCTGCTCCAGCAACTGCGCGCCGCGGCCGAGGTGAAGGTCGACGAGTCGGCCCTCGCGCTGCTTCACTGAGCGCGAGCGGGCCCGTTGAGTTAGATTCCCGCGCCCATGAAGAAACTCCTGCCTCTGCTCTTCTTGCCTCTGGCCGCACGTGCCGAGATCAAGGAGCGTATCGCGGCGGTGGTGAATGGACAGCCGATCGCGGTCTCGGAAGTGGAGGAGCGCGTGGCGCCCGAGCTCGCTCGCCTGGCTACAGGTCCTGCCGGCGAGGCGCAGCGCAAGGATTTGCTCCACCGCGGCCTCGAGCAGCTGATCGACGAGCGGCTGGTGGAGAGCGAGGCCAGCTCGCTCGGCCTCGACATCCCCGAAGAGGAGCTGCAGCACCTCATCGAGTCGCTCGCCAAGCAGAACGGCATGGACGTGGCGCAGTTCCGCGAAGCCATCGCCCAGCAGGGCATCTCCTACGAGACGGTGCGCGACACACTGCGCCGCCAGCAGCTGATGGTCCGGCTGCTGCAGTACCGGGTCAAGCCGCGCAAGGTGAGCGACGAGGAAGTGCAGGCCGCCTACGCCAACCTCGCCGCCGAGGGCGACGTCGAGGTGCGGGCCCGGCACATCTACATCGCCGCCGCCGACGGGCTCACTCCGGCGCGGCTCAAGGCGCAGGAAGCCAAGGCGCAAGAGGCGCTGCGCCGGGTGCGCGCCGGCGAGACGTTCGCCAAGGTGGCGCGCGATCTCTCCGAGGGTCCGACCGCCAAGGAGGGTGGCGACATGGGCTACTTCAAGCGCGGCCAGCTCCAGCCCGCGCTCGATCGCGCCGCCTTCTCGCTGCAACCGGGGCAGGTCTCGGATCTCATCCGCACCAGCGGGGAGCACGGCGGCTGGCATCTCCTGCTCATCGAGGACCGGCGCAAGCTGCCGCCGAAGCCCCTCGTAGAGGTGCAGGAGGAAATCCGCAACCGGCTGGCGAACGATTCGATCCTCAAGGAGCGCGAGCACTATCTCGCCTCGCTGCGCAAGTCGGCACAGATCGACGAGAAGCTCTGAGTCGGGAGGCTTACTTCTCCGGCGCGTTGCCCTGCTTGTCGAGGGCGGGGCCGAGGTCCTCGCTTTCGACCGCCTTCACGCCGCCCTTCGAGCTCTGCACTTCGATCGAGGCGAGCGCCCAGACGGCTCCGGGAGGATCGCCCGGCCGGATTCCCTCGGCATCGACCCAGGTGGCTTCGATCCTGGCGCTCTTCTTGACGATCTCGCGGAAGGAATCGTCGGCGTTCTCGCTGCGGGCGAAGTCGTCCACCGAGAGACCGGAAGCGGTCTCCACCAGGAGCGTGTAGGCCTGCACGTGCGCGCGCAGCGAGGCGACCAGATTGTCGATGGCGTTCTCGCCCGCGTACTGCAGGGCATTGTCGGCGCGGTAGGTCGGGCCGCTGTAACCCGCGGCGTAGATCCTGCTCTCTGCACCAGGGAGCTTGTCGAGCCACGAAGGGGCGCGGGTCCGCGTTCCGTTGGTCCACACGGCGCCCGTCACCGAGGCCGCCTTTTGCGCGTAGCGCGCGTTGGGATCGGTCAGGATGGACGCGAGCGCCCACACCGAGCCCGCCTCGCTCCGGTCGCCGTTCTCGTCGACCCAGCTCGCCTCGATGCGCGAGTTCTGCATGACGACGTCGGTCGCTTCCTTGTTGATGATCGCTCCGCCCTGCTGGGCCGCGGCCGTCTCGGTATCCATCCCCAGGTACTCGACGTGCGAAGTGAAGGCCAAGGCGAGCTTGCCGCGCGCGTTCTCGGCCGCGTTGTTGAGCGCATCCTGCGGCCAGTAGGTCGGCCCGGAAAAGCCGACCGCGTAGATCTTGCCTTGGCCGCTCTCGGGGATCTTGTCCGCCCAGCCCGGCACCACGATGCCCTGCTTCACGGGCCGCCCGAAGCGGTTCAGTTTCTCCTCCGGCTTCGGCGGCGCCGAGGAACAGGCCAACAGGGTAAGAAGCAGGGCGGCGCGTTTCATGACAGCAATTGTCGCCGAAGCGACCGCGGGCCGGCGAGCAGATTCGCCGGCCCGCGCGCTGAAGCCTGAGGTCAGAGGCCCGAGGCCTTATTTCTGGTGCTTGGCTTCCTCGGCGTTCAGCTCGTCGAAGGCCTTGTCCGCGTTGGCGCGCACCGCGTCGCGAACCTTGGCGTTCAGCTCCTTCATCTTGTCCATGTTGTTCTTGAAGCTCTCCATGTCCAGCTGCGCCAGCGAATACTCGGTGCCGTCGTTGTCGATCCAATGATCGATGATGGAGACGCCCGACAGCTCCATGTTCGAGTAGGTCTTGAGGGCCTGCTCGACGTGCTGCTCCTCGGAGGAGGCGCTCATGTCGCCCGCCGTCGTCGAGGCCTGGTAGTCCTTGTTGAGCACGGAGACGTAGGTGTCGAGCGTCTTGGAGATCTCCGAGCGAGCCCGCGAATCCGCCGTCGAGCGGCGCATGGCGACGTTGCGGATGCCGCTGGCGATGCCCACGCCGTAGAAGACGCGGCCTTTCTCGCCGCCGTAAGCACCCGAGCCGCGGTTCACCCAGTCGGGCCCGTTGGCGTGCTGCACCTGCGTGGACATCTGCGGCTTGTCGCCTCCGCCGCCGCAAGCGACGAGAGCTAGAACTGCCATGCTGCCGATGATCTTCTTCACTGTCATTTCCTCCCGATAGTCGGCCAGAGCCGAAAGAGAATCAGAGACCCGCGTTTTCCTTCGCCACGAGCGCGGCCGCGAGATCGCTTCCCGCGCCGAGCCCTGCTTCGCTCGCCGCGGCCTGCTGTGCTGCCTCCGGGGTCCGCCCCACTCCCCTGGCCTGTTTCTGAGCCGACGCGACCACCGCGCCGCTCGCGGCGTCCAGAGCACGGACATCCAGCGAGGCGGTAGCGGCCACCTGGGCGAAGACGCGTCCACCCGGCGTGGCGGTGGCCGTGACGACAATCACCCAAGGCATCCCTTGCGCCTTGGCAGAGGCCAGCGCGGCGCTCTCGTCGGTGCCGCTCTGCACCCGCGCCGTGAAGCCCTTGGCGCTGAGCGCTTGCGTCAGCGAGCCCGCCACCCAGTCGGGAGCGACGACGATGGCGCGGCGGACCTTGGCCTGCGCGGCGGCGGCGGCGTCCTGCGCTCTCTTCTGCAAGAGGCCGGCGTTGGGGATCTCGGCGTCGCCGGTCGCAACCGTCCTGCCGGCGCCTTTCGTCTGCGCGAGCACGTCGCGGTAGCGGACCAGAGCCGCGAGCAGGTTGCCGGCCTTCTCCTGCGCGAGCGCTTCGCGGTATCGCAAGAGGCTCGACTTGATCGCCGCCTTCGCTTCGTCGGCCTGGCGGCCGCGCTCCTTGTCGACTTCCGCGCGCGGCAGCTTGATGAGGATCCAGACGTCGAATCGGTCGTAGGTGCCCGACCCCATCGGCCGCGAGAGCTTCTCGTAGTATTCGTCGGCCTGCTCCGCCGAGCGGACCATCGCCGCGGCGCGGCTCTGCACCACGTCCTTGGCGCGGTTCTCCGCCTCCTCGGTGCTCATCACGTCCGAGTGCTCGGCGCTGATCTCCACGCCGATGTACTGCGCCGCCTGGCTGCGCGCCGCTTCCAGAGCTGACTGGCGGCCTTCATCGAGCGACGAGGCGCCTTCCTTGGCGCCGGTGAAGTAGAGCATTTCCCCCGACGAGGGCGCGCGCATGATCCAGGAGGGCTGCTTCGGCGCCGAGGCGGTCCTGACCGCGCTCGGCTTCTCCGCCCCGCAGGCGGCCAGGAGCAGCGCCGCGAGGCCGAGAGACCTACCGCGCACCCGTCGCCTCCGCTCCGCTGCTCTGCTCCGCGAGCTTCTTCGAGTCGGCCTCGAGCCGCTTGATGTTGTCGAGCTCGTGGAGCATGTCGCGCTCGTTGGAGAGCGTGTAGGCCTTGTTGATCATGTCGTTGGCCTTGTCGTAGTCGCCGGCGTACTCGTACGAGAGTCCGAGGTTCCAGTAGGCCTTGGCGATCTGCGCCGCCTTGAGCTTGACGTTCTTCTCCGAGTCCTGCGCGGCGCCGTTGAAGGCGTCCTGCGCCTTCTTCCAGTCGCCGCGCTCGGCCCAGCCGATGCCGCCCTCGAGCTGCGGGATGTCCGAGTCCTTCTGGAAGTTCGCCACCATGTACTCCTGGTGGGGAACGATGGCCTTCATGAAGCGATCGACCACCGCCTGGCGCGCCGCCCGCTCGAGGCTGTCGCGGTCGATCGGCTCGGGGCGCCGATCGATCATGCGGTTGGTGTCGTCGCGCTTCTCCTCGTAGGTCTTGGCGACGATCAACCGGCCGGTGGAGACGTCGACGATCTTGAAGGTGGCCCGCACCCACATCTCACCTTTGAGCGTGTAGAGCGTGTGGACGTTGCCATCCTTGTCCTTGGTGTGGTCCTCGACCGGGTGCTCGCGATAGTCGCGGTTCACCTCGCCGAAGATGAGCGCTCCCGCGGCCACCACCTTGCCGAGCTTGGCCGCCCGGTTCGGGTCGGCGAGGTCGGTGGAGGAGAGCTGCAACTCGCGCATCAGGTTGTCCATGTGCTGTCGATCGACCACCGTGAAGCGCTGGCTCGCAACCAGCGCCTCCTCGATGGCCCCGGACATGGGCCGATCGTAGTTGCCGCGCATCTCGCCCACCGCCACCGAGGCGTAGGACGACATGTTGATCTCGGCCGGCTTCATCACCGGCACGCGGACTGCGACGGTGCCGCAGGCCGCACAAGAGAGCGCGAACAGGATCGCGCGAACGAGCGCGCGGTCCGAGTGGAAAGGATTGTTCATGGTGGATGCCCCGAGGCGCGAATTGCGGAGCACGATCGGTAGCATCGCAGCGACGGCAGGGTCAACTATCTGCCCGGCGGCCGGCCATGGGTCTCGGACGCTAGTACGCCGGCCTGCCACCTTCTGCGCACGATGGCAGCTTGCGGGGCGCGCCAGGTCACGGTAGCAGGTAGAGATGGCCCTGCTTCTCGCTCTCCTGCTCGCCCAGGCCGCGACCGCCAAGGACCTCACGCTCGCCATCGCCTCGGTCGATCCGCGCGGCAGCGCCACGGCCGAGCAGGCGGCGGAGATGAACGACGCGCTCACCGCCCAGCTGGTGTCGGACGGGCGGCTGCGCGTCGTCGAGCGGCAGCAGATCGCCCGGGTGATGAAGGAGCAGGCGCTCTCGCAGAGCGGGCTCTTGAGCGACGAGGTGCAGATCAAGATGGCACAGCTCGTCGGCGCCCGCTGGATTGCGGTCGGCGCCATCCAGGGCAGCGGCAAGAGCTTCGCACTCTCGCTCCGGGCGATGGACTCGAGCACCGCCCAGGTCGCGTTCGCCGAGACGCTGAAGGTGGGCTCGAGCGGGCAGATCGAGGCGGGCTCGCGGCAACTCGCGCGCAAGCTGGAAGAGAAGCTGGTCGGGCCATCCGCGTCGGCGTCGGGCTCGACCGAGGCCTTGGGCGACTTCGATGCCGGCGAGGTGAAGGACGGCGCCAAGGCGCTGGCGCGCTCCTTGGCGATGCGCTTCCCCAAGATCGCCGGCCGCGTCGTCGATGCGCTGCCCAACGGCACGGCATCCTGCTCGTTCGGCGATGCCCAGCCCTTCTCCGGTCAGTTCTTCGAGGTCACCGGCAAGGACGAGGTCACCGAGCAGGAGGTGCGGAAGGGTTTCTTCCTCCTCACCAGCGTCAGCCGCACCGGCTGCACCGGCAGGGTGAAGCGCGAGGCGGGCGCTTCGATCAATGCCGGCGACCAGCTCAATTCCGTTCCGCTGAAGATCAACGTCGAGGCGCTCGAGCCCGGAACCGGCGCGCAGCCGGAGCTGGCGCGGCTGCTCGCCGACGAGACCCGCTCGGCGCTCGATGCCGAGCCGCAGTTCCAGGTCGCGAACGATCCGCAGCTGACGGCGATCGGCCGCGTCTCCGGGCCGCGCGGGCACCGGAGCGTGGTTCTGCAAGTGGTGGACAAGAAGGGGAACGTGGTCCAGAAAGTCGAGCTACCGGGGACGTTCTGACCCGGGCGGGCTAGGTTCGGGCGCCCCTACACATTGAACAAGAAATGCATCACGTCGCCGTCCTGGACGACGTAGTCCTTGCCCTCGACGCGCATGGCGCCCTTGGCCTTGGCGGCGGCCTCCGAGCCATGCGCGAGCAGCTCGTCCCAGCGGATGACTTCCGCCTTGATGAACCCGCGCTCGAAATCGCTGTGGATGGCGCCCGCCGCCTGCGGAGCGCGCACACCCTTGGGGACCACCCAGGCGCGGCACTCGTCGGGGCCGACGGTGAAGAAGCTCTGCAGGCCGAGAAGCTCGAATCCTTCGCGCACCAGCTTGTGCAGCCCGGGCTCCAGAAGCCCGAGATGGGCGAGAAACTCCGGCCGCTCGCCGGGCGGCAGCTGCTGGATCTCCGCCTCGACTTTGGAGCAGATGGACACCCAGCGCGCTCCGTCGCGAGCGGCCAGCTCCGCCACGCGCAAGACGAGCGGGTCGGGCTTGCCGATCTGCGATTCATCCACGTTCGCGACGTAGAGGACCGGCTTCATCGTGAGGAGGAAGAGCTCCCGGGCGCGCGTTCGCTCCTCTTCGTTCAAGGGTACGCCGCGCGCCGGCCGACCCGCCTCGAGCGCCTCGCGGAGCTTGTCGTAGACGGCGAGATCCGCTTTGGCTTCCTCGCCCGGCTTGCCGGGGGCCTTGGCGTCCTTGGCGCGGCGCTCGCGCTTCTTCTCCAGCGAATCGAGATCCTTCAGCGCCAGCTCGGTCTCGACCACTTCCTTGTCGTGCTCGGGATCGATGGCGCCGCCGACGTGCGCGACGTCGGGATCGGCGAAGCAGCGGAGCACGTGCGCGATGGCGTCGACCTCGCGGATGTTGGCGAGGAACTGGTTGCCGAGCCCCTCGCCGCGCGAGGCGCCCTTGACCAGCCCGGCGATGTCGACGAACCCGAGCGCCGCGTGCGTCGTCTTCTCCGGCCGGTAGAGGGCCGCAAGCTTGTCGAGCCGCTCGTCGGGCACCGGGACCACGCCGACGTTCGGGTCCTTGGTGGCGAAAGGGTAGTTGGCCGCGAGAACGCTCGCGCCGCTGAGCGCGTTGAAGAGGGTGCTCTTGCCCACGTTGGGCAGGCCGACGATGCCGATGGAAAGCGCCATGCGCGGTGCGATCTACCGGCAGAGCGCGAGACAGTCCACCATTCCTGATGGTTGGGGCGCTAGGAATCGAACCTAGATTCGAGGCTTCAAAGGCCCCTGTCCTGCCGTTAGACGACGCCCCAGCCGGGCGACATCCTAACGCAGCGCGCCCGGCGCGTCCGATCGACCGATGAGTGCGGCGCACGCACGATCTACAATCGTCGCATGCGCCGGGGGGAAGCGGGTCAGGCGGTCGTCGAAGCCGCCATCGTCTTGCCCGCGATCATCTTTCTTCTGCTGCTGGCCATCCAGCTCACCCAGCTCCAGCAGGCGCGCATCATGTGCGAGTACGCCGCGTTCGCCGCGGCGCGCACCGGCATCGTCATGAACGGCAACAACGGCTCGAGCAACGGCTTCGACGGGCCGATGCACGACGCCGCGGCGCTCGCCGTGCTGCCGACCTTCGGGCGCACCGATTCCTTCGGCGAGCTGTTCAAGACGATGGCGAAGTTCAAAGCACAGGATCTGGTGCTGCGGCCTTTCGGGCTCTCGCAAGTGCGCGTCTATGTCTGGAATCCGCTCAAGGCCGATTTCGCCCGCCTCGGCCAGCACCTCAACGGGCAGGAGATGGACTTCGACGACGTCCGCCCCGCCGCCTCCGACGCGACGCTGCTCTCGCTGCAAGTCCGCTACCTCTACGAGATGCACGTGCCCTTCGCCAACCGGCTCATCCAGACCATCTGGATGGCGTCGAAGGGCGGCCTGCTCGCGCGCTGGCGCGGCTGGGACTGGACCTCGCCGCGCCTGGGAACGCAGAAGGGGCCCGACGCCGTCGCCATCTCGCGCGCAGTCGCCGCCGGCCGCACCGTCGCGGACGGAACGCCGGAAGGAATTCCTCTCGGCGGGCTCGTCGCCGCGGCCGCCGCGGGCCGCGTCTTCTTGCCGGTCGAGGCCTGGTACACGATGCGGATGCAGTCCAATCCGTACTTGCGGTGGGCGCGCTGATGATCCTCCGGCTGCGCCAGCTGAAGGAGAGCGAGGAGGGCCAGACGCTGGTCCTGGCCGCGCTCTTCGGGCTGGTCTTGATGCTCTGCGTGCTCGGCACCGTGAATCTGGGCCGCGCCGTCTACGACAAGGTGCAGCTGCAGGCCGCCGCCGACTCCGCCGCGTACTCCGAGGCGGCCGTCGAGGGGCGGGTGATGAACTTCACGGCCTACACCAACCGCGCCATGGTGGTGCACTACGCGTCGTTGATGGCGGCGACCTCCTACCTCAGCTGGATCCACTTCATGTACGGCGGAATGAAGCCGCTCCTCACCGTGCTCAAGCTCGTGCCTTACGTCCAGGTGGTGGCCCGGATCGTCGATCAGGTCCTGAAATATCTGGTCCGCTTCATGGACATCGCCATCGGGGGCTATGGGCCAGTCCCCGGTCTTTCCATGCTCCTGTCCGCGGCCAACATCTTCCTCTACGCGATGCAGGAAGGAGCCTGGTGGGCAGTCTGGGCCCGCCTCGGCCGGCCGGTCTCGCCGCAGGCGCATTCGGGCGACTCCGCCGCGCATCCCTACCAGGCCATCTGGCCCGACTTGATCCCGCTCGCCAACCAGGCGGTCTTCTCGCAGGCGCGCGGCCACCTGACGATGGCCCAGGACACGTTCGAGACGGCGAAGATCTTCCTCAACAGCAAGGAAGACGCCGTGCAGCAGGCGAGGCTGCAGATGGTGGAGATCGCCAACTCGGCCCGGCAACCGTGGGTGGCGTACGGCGATCGCTACTCCAATCCTTCGGCTTCGCCGCTCGCGCGCCACTGGCGCTGGAAGATCGCCTGCATCGCGATCGGCGACGTGGCGCGCACCGAGCTGGGCACCTTCGCGCCCTCGAGCACCAGGGACGCGTGGCCCCAGGTGTGGAGCGGGCAGAAGTTCCAGGGCGTGGCCAACTGCGGATGGAAGATCTTCAAGCTGCGCGGGCGGATCGACTTCTTCACCTTCTACGCGATGGACCAGATGTTCGCGTACGAGAGGCCGTACAAGAACGCCGACTTCAAGGTGTGGAGTCCGAGCTGGTGGCAGAAGATCATCGTCAACCTCGTCGTCCCCGGCTTCAGCCTGGTGCTCAAGGCCGTGCAGACATCGGCGCGCCAGACGCTGCCCAATCCTTCGGCGCGGCCGTTCTTCATTTCTCCGTACGTCTACTTCGCGCCCCGCGCGCGCAGCTCGGCCGAGCCGGGACCGTTCGGCCGGCCGGGCAACTTCGCCCAGCCCGACGTGCTGGTCGGGCTCGCTTACGAGGGCCGCGACTACAACCGCGAGCTGGGGGCGAGCAAATACTACGGCCGCAAGTTCTCCTGGAACGGCAAGAGCGCGGGCCGCGGCGCGGCCGACTTCGGCTACACCGACAAGGACTGGCCGCGCATTCCGGGCGCGCCCCTCCAGGTCCTGCACAAGGGCCTCAATGCTTTCTCCGCGGCGCAGGTCTACTACCATCGGCCCGGCGAGTGGAGGGAGATGCCCAATCTCTTCAATCCCCTCTGGGGAGCGCGGCTGATGCCGGTGATGGAATCGAACGCCTTCGCCAAGACCGGGCTCAACAAGATCCCGCTCCTCGGCCAGCTCTTGCGCCACTGATGAAGACGCGAACCACAGAGCGCGGCAGCGCACTCGTCGAGGCAGCGATCATCTTTCCCTGCCTGGTGCTCATCCTCTACTGGTCGGCTGCCTTCACCGACGTGATGGTCCTCAAGCTCAAGGCGGCCGAGGCGCTCCGCTACTCGCTGTGGGAGAGCACGGTCTTCAAGCCCCCCGCGCAGATCAACCGCGAGGTGCAGCAGCGCTTCGTCGATCTGCGCTCGCCGCGCGCCATCGACATCCAGTACACGGGGCTCCTCATGTACCCGCTGGCGCGCGACATCGCCTGGCGCGCCGACGTCGACATGACCGCCAGCAAAGT